>ERZ773138.216-NODE-216-length-72519-cov-12.546313_pt1 | contig 72519 bp, 56 predicted proteins | sample MGYA00511114_ERZ773138 | MGnify/ENA primary metagenome ERZ773138 (study PRJEB29015, sample SAMEA2737805) | human gut metagenome | biome: human gut; feature: human-associated habitat; material: faeces | place: China | collected 2012 ...
ACCCTAAGGGAGCTCTATTAAAGTTACCCTTTTTTACCACCGATATGAAAAAGAAATTTTTTGCTAATTTATGGTTGACTTTTCATAGCTGGTCTCTTTTTTGTCTTCTGCGGCTATAAATTTTACTAATAATCCCATTTAAATGTCTCCATTTAATCTTTTAAAGTCAAACGCCTATAAACATACACTTTTTTCCATTCTTCTCAAGCCCATCCATAATAGCCTTTGGGATGTCAGGTTCTTTTGGATGCTCTCGATAATAAATATGTTTGAGTATCTGACGATATGGATCCAATGTTTTATCCTGACAATATATCCATTCCTTTATCATTTCCAAAAAATCATTCTCATCTGCACTATTCCAAAGTGCTACCAGCACTTGTTGCAGACTACAAAACAATGAAGTAATCGTTTGTTTTCTTGCCCTTACCATAGTGTCACACTCTATCTTTCTCAAATAATCTCATGATATACTGGCTAATATCTATGTAATCAAGTGCCTGCTCCGTAAACTCAAAGCTCATGCCATCCTTATCATTTTCAAACTTCTTAAAAATTTTAATTGTACCTTCCTCTGTATATATTTTTAAATTTTGTAAATTTCGACACACCTTCTCTCTTCTGTCTACGTTTACATACTGTCTACCACACGCCAAAATATGACTTTTGGGAATTCTTAACGGGAAAAAATTCTGATATAAGCAAACCGCTTCGTGAAACAACTTTAATTCAGTTAGAGGCAATGAATAATATCCTCTTAAAAATACATTCGGCATTATGCATTGTTTATCAAACAATACTGATAAAGGATAGTCTTTGTAGGCAAACTTCTCCATTGGATCATCCAAAAAATCCTTTACCAGATGCACAATATTTCTTATTTTAGTTGTCGAATAATGATATAAAACTCCTAACTTAGCATACGACAGATTTTTTTCACTCATATATTTATAAAAAATTTCCCAATAAACATGTGACTCTGATTCAAAGTATAAATCAAATAAATCCTGCAAACAATTATGCAACTCAATATATTCTTCCATTAGTTATATTGTTTCTCCCTCATCTTGATAAAACTATTATACTAGCTTTTCCAGACCACTCCAAGTCCATTACAGTGCACAAATTATTCACATTTTTATTGATGTAGTCATAATTATGCTCCTGATCATAGTGAATAGCAAAAGTTGAGACTTAACTTTTTATACTGCTGTAGTATTTATGACTATTATTACAGAAATTCATGGTACAGTAAAGGTACTCGGGTTGCACCGTTTACACTTCAAAAACATTATTACATTTCTTTTTTCATATGGTTAATATATGCTTCTACACCAACAGCTGTTTTTAAATCATACATCTGATTCATTTTTGCAAAATAATTTGAAATAATTTCTTCATCCATTTGGTTTCTACTTGCATCATCCTCTGCCAGACCTTTTCTGGCAACAATCCATGGCTCCTCAAGATGTGTTAAATCTTTTAAAAACCATGCATTATATATTCCAAATGTATTCATTACAAAATCAGTAACTGTTTTTTCCTCTTCTGAAAGCAGTTCACTTATATAATCCTTCGACAAATTGAGTTTTATTTCTTGTTTACCAAACTCTCTATATTTTTCATAAACAGATGGAAAAACCGGTCCAAATTTCCACGCTTCACATGGTTCCAATATAAAAGATTCGCCTTCAAATATTTTGCTTATCACCTTTACATAATAAAGAATTTTTTGTAATAAAAGATTCGTAATCTCTCTTCCGGAACTTATAATATATAAAGCAATCTTCTCAGCAGAATTATTATATTTCTTTTCTGTCTCGCATTTTTCAATTGCCCTTTTTACCTTATTTACAGCTACCACAGAAACTTCTTTACTATTTGACTCAACATATTGTTTCATCTTCTGCTCATCTCGTAATACCTGAAATAAAATATTTGAATATTTAACTGAAGGTAATTGTCCATCAAGATATCTTGTTATTGTAAGTTCCCCAAACCCCAACAGTTTTGATAAAGGTCTTTTTTCAATATTATACTTCTCAAGAATTTTTTTAATATCAGGAATGGTTATTAATTCTTTTTTCTTTCGAAATTCTTCTTCAATTGCATCCTCATTCCTATCATCTAACCCAGGAATAAAAATTTCTGATTTACACTCATCACATATGCCATAATACTCTTCATACTTAATTTCAATATCTTTAATTATAGTTTTTGCAGGGCGTTTGAAAATATGGTATGAAACTCTTTTACGGCAATTGCTGCATAAAAGTTCTTTCTTTCCCACACTCATTGTTTTTCTCCTTTATTCTCTTTTCAAATTTTTATATTTTCCATAATTTCTATTTTTGAATACATCAATCTATGAAATTGCTTTCATTATGGCAACCTCACAGATTATATATAATCATCATATTTAATTTTGCCTGATTATACATTTTGAATGTAAAATTCTACTCTTCATCTTCATGAAATGAAATGATAAACATCGGTTTCATGCCATCTGGCCATGTAATCTTTACATATATACAAACATTTTCATAGCTGGAATTTTCAACAAATCTAGGCATCAAGTCTTCTTGGATTTTAAATACATGAACTACATCATTTGGATGATCTTTATTTGTACTTAGTTCACTTTTACTATAGTGTGCTTCTGTAATCTCCAAGAGAATTTCCTTCATCTTAGCATCGTTTACTTTGTATTTTCTGCGAAGTGCAATATTTTTAGCACGATCTCCGGCAAATGTGTAATCAATACCAAGTTCCCCATCTAACACCACTTCATGAAGTCTCTGAGCAATTATCTTGCTCATGGGGCTCACGTACCTCATCTCCTTTCCCCTTTTTTTAATTATATAAATGATACGTTTTTTTGTCAAGTGTATCATTTATGCAATTGAATTTATTTCAATAAATCTCTAATACACAGAAAACTAAACAAGCCGGCGCACCAGCGCCGGCTCCCCTTACCATCTCACTATTCTATTCCATTCTACTCCACCGCAAGCCCTTCCTCCCGGATCACCTGCACCATTTTATCCACATACTTCGCACAAAGCTCATCACTCTGTGCCTCAACCATCACACGAATCACCGGCTCCGTACCGCTCTCACGCAGAAGGATTCTTCCATCCTCACCCAAAGCGGTGCTGATCCGATCCTTTTCCACCTGCACACGCGCATTGCCGGTAACCGCAGCCTTGTCCTCAACCCTCACATTCTTCAAAAGCTGCGGGTACATCTGCATCCCCTTGCACAGCGTGCCGAGGCTCTGCTTCTTCTCCAGAATCACCTCCATCAGCATCAATGCCGTGAGGATTCCATCCCCGGTTGTCGCATGCTTACTGAAAATGATATGTCCGGACTGCTCTCCGCCGAGCACATATCCGTTGGCAACCATCGCCTCATTGACATACTTATCGCCAACCGTGGTCACACATACCTCAATGCCCTCGCGCTTCATCGCTTTGAACAATCCCATGTTGGACATGATCGTGGCAACCACCGTATTATTCTGCAGACGGCCACATTCCTTCAGATACTTCCCACAGACATACAGGATATAATCCCCGTGTACTTCCATGCCGTTCTCATCCACGGCAATACACCGGTCAGCATCTCCGTCAAACGCAAATCCGCAATCCAGATTCTTCTCCCGGACAAGTCTCTGCAGATTCTCGATATGTGTCGATCCACATCCCATATTGATGTTGGTACCGTCCGGCTCATTGCCAACCACATATGTTTTGGCACCAAGCGCATCAAACACACTCTTTGCAATATTAAACGTACTTCCGTTGGAACAATCCAGCCCCACGCGCATGCCATCGTAAGATCTGGTAGCCAGAGAAATCAGATAGCCGATGTAACGATTCCGCCCGATCGCATAATCTCGCGCCACACCAACCTTGTCACGCAGTGCAAAAGGCAGTTCTCCCATCTCACCATCTATGTATTTCTCCAGTGCAGCTTCCACCTCTGCCGAAATCTTGTGTCCGTTTCCATCCATGACCTTGATTCCATTGTCATAATATGGATTGTGACTGGCAGAAACCATGATGCCACAGTCGAAATTTTCTGTACGGACTACATATGCCACACTTGGCGTAGTGGTAACATGCAGCAAGAATGCATCTGCTCCGGATGCCGTAATACCGGCAACCAGCGCATACTCAAACATGTAGCTGCTGCGACGCGTGTCCTTTCCGATAATGATCCGTCCCCTGTGATTCTGGTTGTAATACCAGCCCAGATAACGTCCAATTTTATATGCATAATCCGCGGTTAATACTTTGTTGGCTTCACCGCGAAATCCGTCTGTTCCGAAATATTTTCCCATTGTTATTCTCTTTTCTCGCATATCCTATCGTGTAAAACCAAATTCTGCAAACACTGTTCACACTTTGTCTGTTTTTTATTCACTATTTGCAAAGGGGGTCTGCCCACTTTTACACAATGTTAAACGTACTTCCGTTGGAACAGTCCAACCCCATACGAGAATCCCATCGTAAGATCTGGTAGCCAGAGAAATCACGGACTACATATGCCACACTTGGCGTAGTGGTAATATGTAGCAAAAATGCATCTGCTCCGGATGCCGTAATATTGGCAAACAGTACCCCATTTAAAAAGTTTATATTTATTTAATGGGGTCAGACCCCTTTTATTCCGCCCCAAGATTATTCAAACAACTGGCTTAATGGCATTGCCTCTTGTTCCATCATATATCCATTTATTCACTACTCCGTCTTTTGGAAAATAAATTACGTTTCTCAACCATAATCATTGGTTCACCATAATAATCAATTCTAACTATATCACTTTCTTTAATTCTTATTTCTTCATCATATCCATTTACATATCTGTTTACAATTATCCATTCTCCATGCTTCCTTATACTTCCAGCCTCGGCAAATTGAGCACTTTCACTCCCCTTTACATAAATATCCGCATATCTATTGTCCAAAATGAAAGCCACATCACAATAATTGAGCAAACAGATTATCCAAACAATTAACAATATAATAAATATCACCTCTACTATCCAAGAGTATTTTCCAGAAAAGTCTGTCAACGTAGAAATTGCAAATATTAAGTAAAGTGTAATTGCAAGTTTCTTCTTTAGCTTACCATCCTGCCAAAACTCAATTTTACCATTTTGACTTTTGCAATTTTTAAAAGTGATTATAGCATTAATTCCTAAATACCAAATTCCACAAATAATATATGAAAAAATCATGCCTTTCCAGTAACAAAACATTTTTCTAGCCACAAGTGTAATCAACAAATTTATCGCCATCATTTTATAAGTTTTTAATATAATATCTGGAAAAGTTGGTATTTTTCTGCATTTCAGCATCCAATACCCCAATTCTTTATTCTTTTCTTTAAGGTCACGCTCGTTTTTTACCCATCCAAGTAGAACTATAACTATAGGTATTACCACATAATACATTATCTCACTGTCAAATATCTTTAATAAACTTTCTTTCATCTCTCTAAATTTCTCTTTTCATATACTTATTTGTAAAACCTAAACAAGTAAATCATAGGTAAAAACTTAATCACGAAACATTCAAAAGCCCTATTTTACTACGTTTCAGCCATTTTATTATAGACTGCCGTGGCAGATGAAAAGTATTTTTTCATTCTATATAAAACTCTCCAAGCGCTTGAGTTCACTGTATTTTCGGTCCTTACAATAATTCTGAAATATTTCTGTGATAGTGTTTTGTTCACATTTTCAGTATAATTTGGAATAACTTAATTTTATTATGTCAAGCATCCCTCTATAGATATGTAATGGCATCACCCTTGATGTGATGGGATCAAAATCCCCTTTTTCTCCCAAGACAAAATGGAATATGTTTATATATTATTCTTGTCGGATACACAATAAGCAAAATAGTAATCACCGATAAACTCATAGAAAATGGTATATTTCTCCTCAAGCACCCTGTATCTATACAAAACATCTTCGATATTATGCCTATCAACGCACGATACAAGGGTCCATGCATCACCAAAATTCCTAATGTTATAGTCCCTAATTTGCTCATAATGCCAGCTATATACTGAGTATGTACTTCCAAATCAGCAGCTATAATAATCGTTGCAACACTTCCGATAACACCTAAAATATAATAAAATATTCCCATCGAATATCCGCGTAGACATGCGATAGTCAGGAAAGAAAACAGCAATAACCACATCACGGTTTTATACTTCAATTTTCTAAAATCAATCCTTTTTATAAGTACTCCAAAAGCAAAAAATACAACATAACGTAATGCGCGATTTATTCCCCATACCAATTCTACATTCATTAACTTAATACCTAAGACTGAACATACTATGATAGCAACTACAATTCCCGGCTTCGGCAAATACCTTTCCAATATTCCATATAGGACTTTAACTATAAAAAGCACAGGCAAAAACCATAAAACATAATTAAAAGGCAGCCAATAGTAACTGCCCACAAATATTCCACAAAAAGCTTTATCCACAGCTAACTTTGCAGCTTCTGATCTAAATTTATTTTCAAAACCAGCCCAATAAATAAAGGATAAAATACTCCATACAAAATACGGAATCATTATAGAATAGAAATTTCTCACAACATATCCTTTTAAAGTTTCTCCAAGCTTAAACGTCATACCTGAAACAACAAAAAATAATGGCATATAAAATGTATATATTATTTCGTTAATGTGAAAACTCGTATTAAAACATATATGTGTATAAACTACTAAAAAGATCCCTAATCCCTTTGCAATATCGTAATATCCAATGCGCTCTTTCATTTTATTTTAAGAAACCCTTTCGATAGACACCCTTGGAAATCAATTCTTTAAAATTCTCATAAACCGACTGCCTGTCCTCGGCATAAGTCACACCAAACCATTTATCCTGTGTCGGCAATACCTCAACTGTATGAGTTCCTGTTTTCAGTAAATCTCCAATCAGAACAGGAAGAAGATATTCTGCTTTCATTGGATTATCCAAAACATCTGTCTCAAAGAATTTTACAAAACCATCCTTCAAGACCTGTAAAAATGCAGGTTTTGAAGTTTCATCTTCTGTCGGAAATCCCCACATATTCATAGAAACATAGGAATCCGGATTCAATACCTTTCCATCCGCCTCCGCGCTATTTCCGGTTTTCACAATATTATGCGTCTCAACGATTTCCGATAATGTCATCGTCTGCACATTTACCTGACAAATTCCTCTGGTAACTCCACCATTGTCCGATAAAGTATTTTTTAGAATAAAACCAGCCATTGCTAATTCATTGTGTGAATGTGAATGTATCAGCCAGTCATGCAATTTTACAAACGCTTCTTTTCCATAATAATCATCTGCATTAATCACAGCAAAAGCAGAATCAATCAAAGGCTCCGCTGCCAGCACTGCCTGTCCTGTTCCCCATGGTTTCGTCCGTCCAACCGGCATCTCTCCCGGAATATTGTTGATATCCTGAAAACAATACTTTACATCAACACCCTTAGAGGCACAAATTTTTTCAATTCTGTCCCCAATTATCTCTCTAAAATCCGTCTCAATATCTTTTCGAATAATAAAAATAATCTCATTAAATCCTGCTTCAATTGCATCATAGACCGAGTAATCCATAATCACATGCCCATAATCATCCACCGGAGTCAACTGCTTAATTCCTTCTCCGAACCTTGACCCGATTCCAGCAGCCATAATCACTAATGCTGTTTTCTTCATAAAAATTACCCCAATTCCTTCTCACACAATCCCAGTGCCGATGCAATAACAGCATCCATATCATAATACTTGTACTCACCCAGACGTCCGCCAAAAATCACGTTCTTCTCGTCTTCTGCAAGTTTCTTATATTCCTGATACAGCTTGCCATTTTTCTCATCATTGACCGGATAATATGGCTCATCCCCTACTTTCCATTCGGAACTGTACTCCCGGCTAATGACAGTCTTAGGAATGTCATTTCCTTCATCATCCTTACCAAACTCAAACCACTTGTGCTCAATAATTCTGGTCCACGGGGTTTCACGATCCGTATAATTGACCGCAGCATTTCCCTGAAAATTCGGAGTATCCAGCACTTCGGTATCAAAACGGACGGAACGGTACTCCAGTGCACCAAGTTTATAATCAAAATATGCATCAATGGCGCCCGTATATACCACTTTCTCTGCCAGCTTATCCAACTCATCCTTATTTTCAAGATAATCTGTATTGAGGCGAACTTCAATCCCATCAAGCATATTTGCAACCATCTTTGTATATCCGCCAACCGGAATTCCCTGATACAGTGCATTAAAATAATTGTTATCAAATGTCAGCCGAACCGGAAGCCGCTTGATGATAAAGGAAGGAAGATCTTTGCAATCACGTCCCCACTGTTTCTCGGTATATCCCTTGATCAGTTTTTCATAGATATCTTTGCCAACCAGAGAAATTGCCTGTTCCTCCAGATTCTGTGGCTCTGTGATACCGGCTTCTTTCCGCTGCTCCTCAATCTTTGCAGCTGCTTCCTGTGGCGTAATCACATTCCACATCTTGTTAAACGTATACATGTTAAATGGCAGAGAGTACAATTCTCCCTTGTAATTTGCCACTGGCGAATTTGTAAAACGGTTAAACTCCGCAAACTTTGTCACATACTCCCATACTTCTTTGTTGTTTGTATGGAAAATATGTGCCCCATACTTATGTACATGAATTTTCTCTATGTCCTCCGTATACACATTTCCCGCAATATTCGGTCGCTTGTCAATGACAAGAACCTTCTTTCCTGCATCTGTTGCCTGTCTTGCAAAGATAGATCCAAATAAACCAGCTCCAACAATTAAATAGTCGTACATTTTCCTTAGTTCCTTTCCAAATACTCTTCAAATTCTTTTTCTGTGTATGTGTGCACATCCTTAAAGCAATAATTCTTAAAAATATCAACTCCAAAGCAAACATATTCTTTCTTTGCCATCCCAAAAATCCCCTTGGCAAGACTATCATATGCCTTTGAAGGTTGTACATAAGATTTCTTTTGGAGAATGTCTTTTTCATCCTCATTTATGTTCTCGTTGTATACCAAAACATATTCCATCTGATTGCGCAATTTGCTGATACCCAGATTCAATATATCTGTCAAAATAATAACACTGTCATATATTTTCTTGCGAACATCAAACTTCTTCTTGCCATCCATAAATCCATTCTTAAACTCAACAAAAATCAGCTTATTATCTTTTGACATAAACAAGGCATCGTTTGATTTTGGCACTTCGATAAGCGAAAGATTTTTAATATATTCTTCCTTTACACCGTCAAAATTCACTGCTGTTCTCTCTGACTTTGTCATGTACTGAATATGATTCTTATCATGAAAATCAACAGAAGTTTCATGCAGTGTAGAAAGGTGATTTTTTAATATTAAATGATCTTCAAATTTAATCAATATTGCACCTCTCATTCTCCAACACTTGCAATGGCTGTGCCAATTTTTCAAAGATTTTATCTACATCATCCGAAACATCAAAAATGCCTGCCTTCTTATCATCGACGAGTTCTGACATATAATATTTGCATTTATCTGCCATCTCATATTTTGCCGAATAAACCTGAATTGCACGTAAAAAATATGGACTATGTGTATTTAATAAAACATTTACTCCAAATTCTTTACTCAATAACACAATAAGTTCTGCAAACTGTAATTGCCAAGCCGGATGTAAATGAATTTCCGGCTCATCCAAAATAATCATGCCGTTTTCTTCAATTGTGCCATTCAGCAACAAAGTTTTTAAAATAACAAATGTTTTCAATCCAGTAGATAAATTTTTCACACTAATTGATTTCTCTGTGTTTTTCGGTTGATACTCCACTTCTCCACTTTTCTGTCGAATCATTCTGCCATTACATACATTCTGCAACTTACCATAGATTTTTTGAAAACGATTTTCAACAACGATTTCATCCACTACACTCGTATGCTCATTTTCATAAAGTAATTTTCTAATCAATTGGTCTCTATGATCCATAAATCTTCTAGATGGTCTTCGATTCAATCTGATATCTATATTATCTAATACAAAAGGATCATCAATATATATTGCCTCTGTATGAAGACCAAAATCCAGCCTGTTTGCACATATTCTCTCTTGTTCGACTTCTATATGCAGATTCTCATTCTGTACATGCAATTCTATCTTTCCTCGATCTTCTGCGAACACATTTAATAATTGATTATTAAATTCTATATTCAACTTTCTGGCAATTAGAGAGTTCAGAATCGCCTCATCGGAAATTTTCAGGCTTTCTACAATATGTCCAACAAAATCGTCCATTCTTAACTGATCAATTTTCAAGCCCGATCTATCCGGATCTATTTCTAACATAACTTTAAGGTCTTTTTTTAATTTTTCTGGAAATTTAGCATATTTATCCCTGTTCTTTAGTAGTTCTATCGAATAACCGTGTATATTCACGATTTTTTCATGTCTGGGTGAATAGAAATTATACATAATTTGTATTATGTTCTCAATGCTTTGGAAACGTTCTTTTCTAATCTGCTCCTGTACTTCATAAAAACTATTAAAAATAGAATACAAAGCCTTTCCAACCGTACTCTTCCCCGTTCCATTTTCTCCTGCAATAACAGTAATTCCCTGCATTTCTATTGTAGCATCTTGAATTAACCCAATATTCTCCAAATGAAGTTTCACTCCAACCTTTTCCTCCCTCTAACTTATAAATATTTCTCGCACTTATTATTAAACCACATATTCAAATTATTCTCTCTAAGAAAAAACACTCTGTATCAATTGATATATCCCATTTGCAATTATCCCACCAGAAATTCCAGCTGCAACATCTTTAATTTTTTGCACAAGTTCTTTAATCTTAGAAGAATGCTCCCTATTTTGAGAATAAGCTATAGCCTCTTCGATATTCTTTCGTACTTCGTCCGTATTTGTACCAAACTCTTGTTGAAACAAATCATTTAATGAATATTCATGTATTTTAACCAAAAGCTCATATATTTTATCATAATCAAATTCCGTTTGTGTTGTCTGTGCTTGTATAGATTTTATCGTTCCTTGCTGAATTTGAGAATTTTCTACATTTCCTCCAATATTCATTGTATTATTAATTACATTCTGATTATTCACATAATCCTCCAATCTGGAAGCAGCATTTACAGCGTCTTGCAAAGTCACAAAGAAATCACGACCATCAGCATACATATCCTCTACGTTACGAAATTCTGGATTTCCATAATCATGCCATCGCTCGTTATCTCCACCTTTATAACTTTTAGGATAATCGTTAATATTATAATTAATCGAGTTCTTTCCTATTTTTCTCAAAAGAATTACGTCTCTATCCGAAATTGTATTCTGTTCTATTGATGTATTAATCCTATTTAGATCCTCAATTATCGTTTCATAAAATCTCATTGAGGAATATATTGTCATTTGAAAATCAAATCCAACTTTTGACCAAAAGCCGCTCTCTTTTGACTTTTGTAGACGTGTATTCATTTCATCTTGTATTTGTTTTGTATAACCAATCCATTTAAGAACATCTAATTTAATATCCGTCAAAGATTGTTCCTCATAAGAAGTTGCCCCACCAAATAACCCTTGTGACATGTTCTACTCTCTCCTTTCTTCTAAATTTCTGTTTAGTATTGCATATAGTAAACTAATTGCTTTATCAAAACTTAACAAAATAGTATATCCTGTATCTATCTTTATGCTTAATTATAATAGTAAACTCACATTCTCTCAATATTTATTTTCTATAATCCCTAATTTTAAAAATCATCTTTTATCCTGTATAAACTCCACGCCGGCATCTCTGCCGGCGTCACTACCATTCCTTCTCATTCTCATCAACCCTTAATAAAAAACAAAATCCTGGACACTCCCTTAATCCTGCTCCCAACAAACACAATTCCCCACGAAATCAAAAATGTAACCAACACCCCAACTCCAAGTCGTACTACTCTGGATGCCGGCTCAAAATATCGAAGTAATATCATATTAACTGGATTATATACCAGATAAATTCCAAATGCGCATATTGATATATTCGCAGCAATCTTTCCAGATGTAAATTTCATTCTGGAAATCAAAAGAAAAATGGAAAGATCTGCCAATATCAGCGTAGCTGCATTATACCATACATTGTAATCTACACCATGCATATCTGAATAAATCTGCATAAACACTGTAAAACAAAAAGAACCCGCCCCTATCAATATCAACGCTATTGTTTTTATTCTGGCAAAAACACCTTTTCTAATCAGACATCCCAATATGATGCAAAATCCATATGCTCCACCCGAAAAACTAAAATCAAGCAACGATGAAATTGCCGATTTTCCATTTGCCAATAAAAAGACATCCACAACCGGAATGACAAACAGTGCTAAAAATGCAACAGATAATGGAATAAACAAACTTCTCACATCTGTATGATTTAATCCATTTATGATAAATGGATTAAACAAATAAATTCCAATGATTACAGGCATATACCACATATGCGACATTTCTGTCGGACGGAAAAACAACATGTTTTCTATCATAATCTTTCTATTTAGTGGAGTCTGATAATACCATGCATTAAAACAATTATAAATAACAATCCATATCTCTGTTGTAATTACCAATCCCAATATATTACGTTTTCCAAATTTTATTATTCTTTCATATCCATAATCCCCCCGACATTAGAAATCCTGTCAGGAAGAAAAAAATTGGAACCCCCAATCGACCAACGGTAAACAAAGACACTGAAAAAATTCTGCTATGCATAGATTCTTGTGCTAACGTCATTGCATTCAAAGTATATACCCTTTCTGTAGTATGCATAAGTAAAACACACAAAATAGCGAATGAACGAATATAATCTAGGAAAATAATCCTTTTTATATTTTTATCTATCATTTTTTATTAATAAAAATCTATTGATTCTGCAAAGCACAACCAATTGCAGACAAATAATTTCCATCCTTTCCAGCACACTTGCATTCTATTCCCAAATTTATTCTCGCAAATGCCTCTATCCCCTCTATTGATGTCATGCCTCCAGTCAACAGAATCTTTTGAGTTCTGATTTTTCCCAAAAGCTTTTTGGCTTGAATAAATATCTGCTTAATAACAGCTTGTATAATTTCATCAGGTTCTACATTGGCGGCAATCAATTCAACAATCTCACTTTGAGCAAACACTGCACAAACAGATGATAACTTAATATCTTTTTTTTTATTTTCATCTAAACATATCTTATCAAAATCTTTATTTAAAAGAGTTAATGTATTTAAAAGAAACATCCCACTTCCAGCTGCACATCGATCATTTACAAAAAATTCTCTCAAATGTCCATTTTCCTGTCTAATAATCTTTATATCTTGCCCACCTATATCCAATATCACATCATAATCGGCATACTGATGATTCACTCCAAAAGCTAACGCCGTTAGTTCATTTATGGATTTTAAAGCATATACATTTTCCCTTCCATAACCACAAGTTATTATATCGCAATCCGGATACTTTAACTGTAATTGTGGCAAAATATTTTTAAAATATTTTTTTTGAAGGACAGGAGTTCTTTCCTTATAACATTTTTCTATTTCTTTTTTTTCATTCAATATACAATACTTTGTAAAAGTAGATCCAACATCTATTCCTATCTTGTACATATAGTCTCCTTAAGAAGCAAAATTTGCTCTCTAATCCTTTTTTCATCAGCAAAATGTCTATCTATCATATCAACTTCTAATTCGGCTTGAGGAATAGAAATATCTTTTGCAGATACAAAATCACATTTACAACTTTTATTATGTAATGTAACAGCCCCTTTTGCACCTGATTTTTGTATTATACTTTTCAATTTTTTATTTCTCGTTTTTTGACTTAAATTAAGGAAAGTATAATTATATGCATTGAATAATTTTTCATAAACATCTTTCCCTAAATAATCCAAACTCCACCATGTTATGTAATTAGATCCTACAATCCTACATTCTTTTAACAACGAAGACAAATACCTATCATTATGATACCATAATGGATATCCCAGCCAAAATATAGGTATAAGATTTTTATCTGCTAGTGGTTCCTGTTCCATTTCTTCGTTCATCATTCTATATAATTCAGATGTATCTTCTTTGCATCTAGCCGTAATCAAAAAATTTATTCCATCAAACAAACTTGTCGGGCACACATTACGATCTTCCATATGTGAAATAACATGATTCCACTCCGTAACACTCATCTGACTATTAAAAATAAGTTTATCCAAAATGTCAATATTTAAATAATTGCCTGTAAGTTTCTCAAGATCTTCAATTAATTCTTTATGCTGTTGTGTAACATATTCAAAAGCTTGTCGCCGTCCCATAGATTCCCCTGGATAATCGAGTACTATCAACGGTATGTTATATCTATCTGCAAGAATATTCCACCAATTAGGAAGTGTATTGCACTGATTATTCGTAGCAATTAAAATATCCGGTTTAGGAGGTACTCCTCGTGGTCCTTCTTCTAATTCCAAGCATCCTTGTATACAACATGAGTAAGAACAACAATCACAACTCAAAGAAACTTTCTCGCTTTTTTCAAGTAATTCCTGCTCTTTTCCACTTGCAGCAATTACTGCCGCATAACTTTCTGGATAATAATACAATACTCCAAGTGCTTCTAATATTTCCACCGGCGTAAAAGATGTAACCCAAGCAATTTTATTCTCTGATTTTTTGCCTTTTGCATATTTTGAAAAATTTTTATAATATTCCCTCATCAATTTTGATTGAATTCTAACTATTGATTGAGCCATTATATCCTCCTATACTAAATTGCATCAGCAAATGCTTCTAATTGAAGCTGCACTTTTCTGTTATCTTCCGAATCTGCAAGTATTAATTTAAGTACTGGAATATTCATTTCATGTAAAACTTTTATATATACTGAAAATAAATAATCATAAGGTTCACAGTACTTTTGAATTATAAAGATAACACCATTCACATTCTTACTTTCAATTTCTTTAATATCTTTTTCTATAATATTTTTGAAATTATTTTGTGTTGGAGATAACCTTTTTTCCAATGAACTCCTAGCAACGTTCAAAATAATATCCCCACTTAAGTTTACATCCGGAGTTGAAATCAAACGCCCTGATTCAGGCAAATTATCTCCCACAATTTTCATTCCACAATTTTCAATCATATCCACAATTGAAAGATTTGACAAAAATGATCCTACTAAATATACTCTTTTCTTACTTTGTATCGAATTTCCAAATGAATTTGGAATTACCTGCCTATCTAATGGTTGCTCCAATAATTGATGAATACTCTTTAAATAATTACTATAACTAATTTCTTCAATTTGACTATAAATATCTTTTAACTTTTCATTACGCAAATTAATTTTCTCTGTTCTGTCCAATATATTATTTATTTTTATTGCATAATGTTCTTCTATATTTTTTTTATAATCTTTTAAAACCTCTGCAAAATACGTTATAGCAATATTTTTCCGGCATACCGGTATGCAGATTTGATAATTAAATTTTTTTGAATCTTCTAGATAGCTTCCAATAATTCTACTGCTATCACAACTTTTTGGATAAACAGCACCATCAATATCTTTTTCATTCAGCACCATTGATATAAAATCAGCAGCATAACCACAATAATGCGAAATTCTAAGATCTCCTGAATATTTTGTAAAGCGAACAATATCACAAATCTGTTCTGGAACAAAATCCGACATTGCTAATATTTTCATATGTTCCCTCCTATAATCCATTCCTTTCTAGAATACATTTTTTTATAATATAGTATCTTTTCTTCATTTTCATAATCTTTTAAAGGCGACGCATTCAATACTTCTAAAATATTATTTTTCATTTTATCTATTGATAATTTTGGAGAGACTTCTTCTAAATTGATAACTCTTGTTTCTACACTTTTTACATGATTTCTTTCTAATTTACTTTTTTGAGGTGTTAAATATGATGTCATTCTAGCAATATCCGTGTGAATCAATAAGGTACCATGCTGACAAATCACATTTTGCCTAATATATTCTGCGTTTCCACTAAATTTCTTTCCGTTAACTAATATATCATTTCTTTTATTATACTCTGAATTAATCCCCAAGTGTTCTAATGCTTTTGTAATAATATTCTGATATTTACACTCTTGAACATCATTTTTTAAAGAAATTATTGAAAAATTTAAATTTCCCAAATCATGATATACAGCACCCCCACCCGATTTTCTTCTTGCAACTCTTCCTCCTGTTTTTATGAATTTTTCATATAAACACTCACTATATACGTTCTGATTTCTACCAACTACAATTGTATCAGCGTTTTGCCACAAATATATAATAGCACTCCCCTCTGTCACCACCTCCATCAAATAACTTTCAAGCGCCAAATTTTCATATGGGTTCGTACTTTTGCCTATAACATATTTAAATTTTATCACTTTAGTTTTTCCTCCAACAGAAATAACGCCTCTGTTACAGCTTCTGCAAAACTTGGATGTGGTCTCACAGACTGAATCAGATTATTAATTGTTAATCCATTATTAATAGCAAGTGAAAGTTCATTAACAATATCTGTTGCTCTTTCACACATAAGCTGTGCTCCGATAAGTTTCTTTGTATCAACATCAGCAATTAATTTTATGAATCCTCTTCTTGCTGAAGCAATCATTGTTCTAGCATTTGAATACATTGTTTGTTTTGCAGTAATTATATTCATATTACAATCTTTAGCCTCTTTTTCTGTCATTCCGACTATAGCTATTTCCGGATTTGTATAAATACAATTAACCACTTGTGATCTGCTCGCAATCTTTTTTCCTGTAATATGCCGTACGATACGTCTTGCCTGTTCCATAGCCACATGTGCCAACATACTACTATCTTCAATCACATCTCCAGCCGCATATATATTATCGCTTTTAGTTTTTCCATACATATCAACAACAATTCCGCCATCATTTGCTATATCAAATAACTTAGTATTTAATCCAACTAAATAAGGGCTTCTTCCGATCGCGCACATTGTAACTTCTGCACTATCTACATTGTAATTTTCCCAAGAACAATCTGTTTTCACATTAATCCCACGTTTCTTCAACTCTTGAGAAAGTCCTATCGCAATATCTTTCGGCCATTTCTTCAAAACTCTTTTTCCTCTTATCTGAATTTCTACTTTTGTTCCCAGATCATTAAAAATTTGTGCAAATTCAACAGCAATAACCCCACCACCAATAATATTCATTGATTTTGGTATTTTCGACAAACTAAGAATATCCGAACTATTTAACGATCCATCAACAATTGATTTTGTTGGTACCGATCCTGTCGCAATTAATACATACTTCGTTTTAAATATTATATCATTACATTTAATCAAATTATTAGATATTAATTCGGCATTTCCATAAATAATTTCTATTTTGTTTTGTTTCAATAAATGTTCTAAATTCTCACGTAACTGCCTAACAACCTCATTTTTGTTCTGTATTGTTTTTTCGTAATTAATTTTTCTTTTTTCAATAGAAATTCCATAAAATGATAAATCATCAAGTGCCGAATATACTTCAGAACTATGTAATAAATATTTTGTAGGCACACATCCACAATTAAGACATGTACCCCCTAAATAATTTTTTTCAAAAAGAATCACTTTCAATCCTTCTTTTACTGCTTCAAGTGCCGCCGTATATCCTGCTGGTCCACCACCTATTACAGCTAGATCAAATATCATAATGACTCCTTATATTCTATATATTTTTCATATGTCATAACAGTGCTATCCACTTCATCCACAGCAACTCTAATCAACCACCCCTTATAAGGAGATTCGTTAATTAAACTAGGATCATCTATGACACTCTCATTTATCTCAAGAACTTCTCCTTTTAAAGGCGATATCAGATCATGCACTGTCTTTATACTTTCAACATCACCAAATACAGCCCCTACTTCAAGTTTATCATTTACATCTGGTAAATTAATAAACATAATACTTCCTAATTGTTCTTGCGCATAATCGGAAATTCCTATTTTTGCCTCATTACCTATTTTTTCAATCCAAATATGCTTTTTTGAATATAACCAATTTTCCATTTTGATCATCTCCTACTTTTCATCAAGATGTTTTATCAATGCTGTCACCAATTCTCCAACATTTTTAGAATCCTGAACTTCCGATAACTTAAATCTAATTCCAAATTCCATCTCAATTTCATTAATTAACGTTAAATGAGTTAAGCTATCCCATTCTTCAACATCAGCTGATGTTGTATTATCCGATATAATAATCTCATCATCCTCAAAAACATCTCTAAAAATTTCAGTTACTTTCTCAAACACTTCATTTCTTTCCATCTTTAGTCCTCCTTTAAAATAAAAACATTCTGTTTTTTATAATTTTTAATATATAATTCATAATGATTTTCTCCAATAAAAGAGAAACCCATTTTTTCATATATTTTCTCTACCATTTTATTTTTAGATGTCGGAATATATTCGGCAGATATTTTTTCATATCCATTCTTTCCGACAATCTCCACCATTTCATTAATTATAAATTCTTCCATTCCTCTTTTCAATACTCTACAACTCATTAACCAAGTATCGATAAAAACCTCTTTATCTGATTTGACTTGTAATATCAATACCGATACCAATCCATGCTCTCCAAATTTGTCCTGCAATGTGTAATAAAGAGGAATATAACTTTCATCCTCAGCTATTTTTTCAATTTCATCTTCTGTATAACGAATCGTTCGAAGATTGAACTGATTTGACCTTTGTGTTAACTGTGCTATTCGCGCGTAACGCATTGGTTCAAAACGATTAACTGTACCTATCATATTCAAACTTTTCAAATAATCATCAATGGATGTAAACGATAATTCTAGCTTTTTTCTTTGAAATTCAGCTTGATACTGTTTTGTACGATCCATATTTTCTCCCGTATATGATGCCGTTTCAAAATAATTCTGTTCCTGAATATACTCTAAATATAATGCCGGATCTTCTGGTAATTCAGGAACTTCTATTTCAGGAATTAAATTTCGTACAAGATTCCTTTCAAATGCATTATCATCTAGAAATATTATAGAATCCATTCCAATATTAAGTCCTTTTTGTATCATCTTAATATTTGTTGCCTTATCATTCCAATTAGCAACGAATAACGCTATATCATTCATTCTTAAGACCATTTCCTCATGACACTCAAATGGTTCTTTAGCTGTATCTTCATTATTTTTGCTACATATTGCTAAAATAATTCCATATTCCTTTAATTGTTTAATCCATCTTTGTAAATTTGTAAAAGCATGTCCTGCACCAAGTTCTCCAATTTGTATTCCTCCCATACCATCATCTCCAATAATACCTCCCCACAGAGTATTATCTAAATCACAAATTACACACTTTTTTATATTACCATTAATTGCAACTAAAACGTCCACAACTGCTTTTGCTAAATACGGTAATGCATTGATAGACACATTCATTTTAGCATTATAATATAATGGCGCATCATAAAAATCCCTTTCACCAATTTTTATTTGTATGCTTAATATATCTACCGGATAAACACTTTTTCTATCTTTCATTTTTTCCTGAAGCAAAAAATTAAGCTTTCGTATTTGATAGATAAATGTAGATTCAACCTTACAAGAATAATTTCCCATTACTTTGTCATCAATTTCGCAGAAATTAAGTTGAATTATTCTAGCATGACTATTTTTTTCTATTAGTTCCCAATAATGAAGAATTTTTTGAATATACATATCTGCAAAGCCATTTCTTTCTTCTAAATTAATATCTAAAAATTCCTCATAAATTTTCTCTGTTCCTAGCCACAAAATAATATTATCAGGCTCAAATTTTAACACCTCAGAATTACGATCTAATAATTGAGCATCTATCTGATTGTAATCTGCATCATACAAATTTACATTCATTCCAACCTTTTTAGAATATCCTTGAACTGCATTTGAAAAAAATTGAGTAGCACAATTTCCTAAAACTGCAATCCTCACTTCCTTCCCATCCACCTTTTTTTTTGCAGCTTTTTGCAATTCTCTAAATGTATACATATTCTCTCCTTTCTATCTTGTACATGTAAACTCTGGCACGTGTGTATCAAAGTTTACAGAATCTATTACTTTTTCAGATTTAGCATCAAAAACCACTATATTAAATCCCCTCATGTTTTTTGAATAATTTTCTCCACCTATTTGTACTATAGAATTATTTCCAGAATTTAATGTTTGACTTGATATTGCTATTTTCTTTTTATTTTTAGTATAAAAATCACACGAAATGGCCTCATCGCCTCCATATTTTTCTATATTTTCTGTTCCCCCTGTAATTCCAATAAAACTATGATATTCTTTTTCAAGTAAAATTTCTGAATTGATAAATCCTATTTTTTTCATTTTCTTTATTATATTATCATCCAAAAAATATCCTTGAATATCACGAACAGAAAAACAAACATCATATTCATCTGCATATTCATTTTTTAACTTTACTAATGCATCCAAGTATTCTGAAAAATCACTAAGTGAAGCTAACTCTAATTCCTTTTTGTATTTTTCAAATTTGACGACATCCTTTTTCATAAAATCATATTTAGGATCACTTCTGACATCTTTCAATTTATAATTTTGTTTTATATAATTTCCAAGATATGATGTAAGTTTATCTGCTCCCCAACCATTTAAATGAGTTCCTCCATCAGTATCTTTTTCCTTATCCAAATCAAGTTCATCATAATGGTACATGAAATTAAGATACTTTATTCCATATTCATTTGCTATATCTTGTACTTTATTCCAATACCCTTGCCATTCACTTCTATTAATATCTGTTACTTGTGCCGAATAATCTAATGGCATTAGGGTTAACAATATTTCTGTATGATTTTCTTGACACAATTCAATTATCTTTCTCAAATATTTTTCTGTTTCTTTAGGCAACTCTTTTTTTTCACTTGTTACATCTCCAAAACTCTCAAAAGGACTACTATAATAATGCACTTTAGCACCATATGTACCTTTTCTTCCTGACGGAATTTTTTCAAAATCATCTTTTGTTATATTTTCCCACCTTTCATGATAGGCTCCCATTTCATATATATAATCAAGCCTTCTATTTACTGGCAATACATCATTTATCATTTCCAATTTTTCTGGATAGTGTAACGCATCAGTAACATAATGGGTAAACCCTGCTGGTTCTTGTGGATAATCTTTTCCTATTCCAGCCAAATATACATCAAGCACAAGCAACTTTGGATGTTGCTCTCTTATTGCTTGTTTAACAATATAATATGATGAAGACATTCTTTGCGCACCACAGCCTAAATTAAAAGATGCCATTCCATATTGTTTGTACAATTCTAATGGATACACTGCATTAAGCATAACAGATGATCCAACAAAAATGGTTTCAAATTTGTCTTTTCCAAACGTCTTGTATTCCTCTGACAATCCTTCAACTGATTTTTCTTTAAATATTGGGGTTATAATGCAATATATTCCAATAATTATAACAATAAATATAATACATAATCCTATTTTTTTTTTCTTGTTTCGCATAACTAACACCTTCTAGAAATTACCATAAATAAATGAACTTGCATCGTATCCAGTACCATATTCACCAAATATTACAACTGAAAAAAATAATATAATCCAAATCGACCATCTAAACACAATATTTTGGTTACTAATCTGTTTTCTAATACTCTCTTTTTGCTTCAAGCACTCAACTGCAATAAGTAATAATAAACATATTCCCACTAATTTTACATTCTTTTCTGACAATCCTAAAGAAAACAGCGATCTGTCAAATAAAATCCATGGATTCCAATTTATAACCGCCATTTTTAAAGCTTTTATTGTTTTTCCAAATGTTTCTAATTTAAAAAACATATTAGCAACTGACATTAATACAAACACTCGGAAAGATTGCCATAAATGCCAACTAAAACATTCTGTATTAATATTAAATACTTCAATTACTTTTTTAAATAATGGTTCAAACAATTTTGCAAGCAAAATACATAGATAGCAAAACATTCCTTCTCCTAAAATAAATTTCCAGTCACCTCCATGCCATAACCCAAACATTAACCAAACAACTAACATTGCAAGATAAGAGGGAATCTGTTTTGCTGCTTTTTTTCCCCATTTACCCTTTATTTTTTTTGTCATTCTCCGCCATGTTTCCGTTCGCATAAGAGGATACATAATATAATCTCTTAACCATCCCCCTAAAGTGATATGCCAACGCTGCCAAAACTCTTGAACAGATCTTGCAAAAAATGGAGAATCAAAGTTTTCCGGTAAAATTATTCCATAACATTCTGACACACCAATAATAATATCCATACATCCAGAAAAATCAGTATATAGCTGAATCAAAAAAGCAAATGCCGCAATCCAAATATATAATCCATTATACATATCTATATCTGAATATATTGTATCAACAATTACACCTAGCCTAGACGATATAACCAGTTTTTTAAACATTCCCCAAAGTATTCTCTGTATACCGAAAACTATTCTATCTATATTAAAAACATGACCTTCATACAGTTGATTTTTCATATCCGAATGTTTCGCTATTGGTCCCGAAGTAAGTTGTGGGTAATAGCCTATAAATAAAGCTGTCTTAAAAATATTTTTTTCACATTCAGTTATTTCTCCATATAAATCAACTAAATATGCTATCACCTGTAATGTGTAATAGCTTATTCCAATAGGGGCAGATAAATTTACTCTATATTGAGGTACTTTTAAACCAAACAGCGAAAGCATATTTAAAATATTTTCAATAACAAAATTACTATATTTTAATGCTATCAGCATTCCTGCATTAATACCTATACCTAAAAGTAAATATCTTTTCGCCAATATTTTTTTTTCATTATATTGACTCATTTTTTTTGCGCAAAAATCTGTTGTACATATACAAACAATCATATATATACCAGTAATCCAATTACTAGACAGCAAAAAAAACAACCCACTAGATATTAATAAACAAATCCATTGACTTTTTTTAGGTACAAGGTAATATATGACCAATGAAACCACAAAAAAAATTATGAACTGCAATGATGTAATCGACATAACCCTAATTCTCCAATTTCTTTTTTCTATTTCAAATGCATAATAATTTATTATATCATCGCATAATAGGAAATACAAGAATTAACATTTTTTATATTTCCAAATATCTTTTCCAAAACTCCTCCGATGTAAAAATTGTATATGCATCAGCATATGTCTTACTCAATTGATCTTTTTTCTGATAATATTCTCTTAAATCATGCTTAAAACGTTTTTGCAATTTTTTAAATTTATTCCGATCAATCGTTCTTAATCCAATTGTCTGCTGCAACGGATTAACTATTAACAAATACTTTCTAAGCGCTTGTTTTCCAGGCTGATAAGACCAATCGTATCCTATCACTTCTGGCTTATCCTTCAGTTTTCTTTCTGGCCAAAAACGATGTCCATTATAAGTAATTCTATAAATCCAATGTGTAATTCGACTCCTGATTCCCGGATCATATACTCTATCCATATGAATATCAATGTCTTTGAAACGCTCATCCTCAAATTTTTCAATCGGAACCAAAGTCTCAACTAATTTTCGGTTTTCTTTTAATATTGCCTCTCCACAATCTTCCATAAGGAACTCCGGTCCCTTCATATAATCTTCCAAAGCACGAAGCAGTAATTCCACAGATCCGTAATTAAACTCCAGCATCATCTGTTTATACAGTCGCTTGATCCATGTCATAAAATCAATTCCCTGACACACACAAGATGTTGCCTGGATAACAAGCATATTTCGATATACCTGATACAAATCAATTGCTGGGTTAAACTTATTCGTAAATCCCATATGCCACAGGCAGATTCCATTCATGGTGATAAATCCAGGATGACACCGTAAACCGTACTCCAGATCATCACTGCGAATAAAAATTGGTAGTGGAAGACCATTCTTTTCAATCGCTTCCCTTGGCATACAGCAATACCACCATGCTCCAAACTCATTTCGAACTTTTGGACGTTTTTCTTCTAATTTCAGGCAATTTACCAATTCAGTAACATTCAGATCTCTATGAACCGGACACACTTCTCCATCCGCACGGACTATTCCCAGATCCTCGTGCATCACACACATATCTTCCATTGCAAGCATTGCCCCTGCAATGAACTTTCCCTGATGTTCCGGTTTTAAAAGTGTTAACAGCGTATATGTTCGTTTTAAACTTTCCGGTAAAATAATCACATCATCATCCATCAACAACACATGCGTTACTTTCGGCTCTTGATGCAAGGATTCTATCATTCCTCTGGCAAATCCGCCGGAACCTCCTACGTTTTTATTTGGATGAACCGTTAATCGATCGCAATTATATTTTTCCGGTTCCAATGTTCTTCCATTATCCACTACATGAATATAGAAATGTCTGCTAATTTCATCATCCGATTCCAGAATTTCATGTTTCAGTAATTCCATGTTATGTATAATATATTCTTCTTTGAAACAGGTGGTTGTTGCCAGTGCCAGTTCCACTTCTCTGACATCACTTTCCAAATATTCTCCTGTATAATAGCCACCATACAACTCACAATCTGCATATGGATGAATTTCAAATGCTACCATCTGTTCTTTACATTCATCCGGAAATGCAATACAAATGTTTTCTTTTTTATCTAATTCATAATGATAGGTTGCATAACTGTGACGTTCCGGCTGGATTCCATGATAGTCATATCCAACCAATTCTACATCAAAATTTCCTTTCATTTCTATATAAAGATGTAAAGCACCTAAATTCGTATATGTTTTCCATTTTCTATAAGAAAACCCGTTAAAAAATGTAGAAAAATCAATCACTTCGAATGCTGGAATATACAACTTCACATCATCTTTTCCCTGCACGCACCGATTTCCACGATAATAAATTCCCCACTGTCTTTGAACTTTTTCATTATCCGGAAAGATCAAAGTCTGCAATTTCTTTTCCATAAATCTAATTCCTCCTGCATTACAATCCCAAATATTTTATCCATGCTTTTCTTGTTGTATATTTACTCATATTTGTTTGATAATCCGTAATCACTTTTTTTCGGGTGATTAATAATCTACAACAAATTTTTACACTTTCACCCCATCGCTGAATGATACAATCATACCCCACATTTCTAATTTTCTTATGAAGCTGCTCCGGATCTTGTTTCCATAACCATTCCGGTCCCTTCAGGAAATCATTTGCCCCCTGAATTGCCCAATAAACTTCATCCTTTTTATTTCTTGCAACTCTTACCGCCAGACGTTTCCAATAAAAACTCCACAAATATTTCTTTGCTGTTTTTCGATCATATTGCTGTGTAATCTCAATCAAATCATTCCTGATATCATAATATAAATTACTTCCTGGTGGTAAATCTTCAAAATATCTATGCCATACACTAATTCCATTCAAAAATACAATTCCATGCTCTCTGTTTCGTAATCCAAATTCAATATCGTCATGATGCAGAAATAACGGAATCGGTAAATTGTCCTCCCGAACAATATTCAACGAATAGCAACAGCACCACCAGCCCGAATACAGCGTTTTTTCCAATTTTGTTGTAATAAGATTTTCCCGTGTTGCATTCTCGTATTCGCGCACATCCTGATTTTTATTTGCATTCTTGATCAATCCCTTACTCCAGGTTTCTCCTGACGCAAATAACAGATACGGTTTATCCTCCCGAAGCATTGTTCCACCCAGAATAATATCCCTCCACTCTGGCTTCACCACACACAGAAAGCCATACATGCGTACAAACAAATCCGGCTCTAATACCGCATCGTCATCCATAAGCACTACATGCGTTAACTGTCTTTCTTCTTTATCTTCCAGAACTTCCAACATACCTCTGGTAAATCCACCTGCTCCACCGGCATTTTTATTCGGTATAACAGAAATCCTCTCCTGCCACACCTTTAAATACTGCTGCAATGGTTTATATTCGTCCAATGTTTTTCCATTATCAACGATGTATCCCCACAAGGCTTTCGAAACCTGTAATTTTTCGTTTTGCAATACCCTTTCACAGAGTACTTTTAAGTTGCGCAGGACATATTCTTCTCTACGATATGTACAGATATCAATCCCGATTGCCACATGTGCAGCCTTCTCACATACCCCCATATAATATCCTGATATCTGCTGCATCTTACAGTTCTCATCCGACACAAGTGAAAACCAGAAAACACCATCTGTGTATTTCTCCCATGGAAATTCTATGGTATACACATGTTTTGATTCTTCCAGCTTGATTTCATCAACACATTCTCGATTATGATAAAGTCGAAGCATTTGATATCCCACAGTTTTGATAGACAACTGCAATTTTTCCAATCTTGTATATCGCTTCCATTTCTCGATATAAAAAAGATTGAAATATCCATCAAAACATATCTCTTCTCCCTTTCTATGAAAATACAGGGCTTCTTCAACACAAATTTCCGGATCAGGCTGTAGAATTGTTTGTAATTGAATTTCCATTTCTATAATTCCTTTCTCAGAAGTCTGCGTACCATACGTCTTCTCATAGTTCCTGCCGGTATCAGCTGATTGACCTTCCTCATATCCACCTTAATTCTCGGTCCTTTTTTGCCCAATTGAAACTCACGGACATTCTGGTGGAAAATCACATATGGAACCTCCGCACACTTTGCCGATCCCTGCTGTTTTAACCAGGTATAGTACACGCCAAACAATCGCTCCGCAATATACCCCGTCACACGCTTTTCTTTATCACTATATCCGGAAAAATCTGTCTGGCTCTCAAATTTCTCCAAAACAGGAAACAGCCAGTTCATATATGCATAAAAGTATTCCCTTTTCATAATATACATATTGCAGAAATAAATATATTTCGATTGCATATATGCATCACATGCCGCTGCCTGTTCCGGATACATTTCTTTTAAGATTGCAATTGCACGGTCCAGATCTCCGATGCGGTGAAACTGTCCAAACTGTTCATATGCTGTCACATCCATATGTTCACTCAGCACTGTGATCACATCATATTGTTCAATCACATGCCGCATGTGCATCTCATCCAAATCATAAGGAGATAGATCCCCCCCCAGAGAATCCGCTTCCAAATACGGTGTCCATCGCTTCAGTTGTATTTTGCCATTTGTCACGGGGAAATTTTGTTTGAAACTCATATATCTGCGATAATGAAAAAAGCCATAATAGTCTGCCTGCAGATTTTTCCACGCCCAATACTGTGCCGTAAGTTCACAGTAGGATCTGTTTTTCTTTGAAATGTTCTCGCCCTCATCATCATGAAGAATTCCTTCTATATGATGATCTGCCAATGCACTTCCTACCTGCACCTGAAAAATCAGTGGATTTTCCGGCCGGTAAAATTCTTTATGCGTTGCAACAAGAATTTTTATATCACTCATGCTTTGCCCCTTCGTATTTATCACATATCTCCCCAGTTTTTCCGACTGCCTGTATTTTTCCATGTTCCAGCCAGACAACCTTGTTGCACATTTCCCGGATTTGTTTTAAACTATGCGATACAAAAAATACCGTTGTTCCGCCTGTCATAAGTTCCATCATTCTTGCTCGACTCTTCTCCTGGAAATCAGCATCTCCGACCGACAGGATTTCATCAACAATCAAGATTTCCGGCTCCACAATACATGCAACGGAGAATGCCAGCCTTGCAAGCATTCCGGAGGAATAAGTCCGGAGTGGTGCCTCTATAAAATTTCCAAGTTCGGAAAATGCAACGATTTCATCATATTTTTCATTCAGGAATTCTTCCGAATACCCGAGAATTGCGCCATTCAGATATATATTTTCTCTGCCGGACAATTCCATATCAAATCCCGACCCCAGCTCCAGCATCGGCACAATGTTTCCATGCGCCTCGATCATTCCTTTTGTCGGTTTCATAATTCCGGAAATCACTTTTAACAAGGTACTTTTTCCGGCTCCGTTATGTCCGATAATCCCAATGACATCGCCCTTTTCGACATCAAAGGAAACATCTGTCAATGCCCAGAAATCCTCTGACTTCAAATCCCGTTTCAGCCAGCGTACACAAAATTCTTTTAATGAATTTGCACGGTTCTGTTCCATTTTAAATTTTAGTGATATATTTTTCACAGAAACGATCGGCATTTTCTGTAAATCCTCCTAAATATAAAAGATAAATTTATCCTGTGTTTTCTTAAAGATCAAACTTCCGATTCCCAGCATAACAAGTGCGACCAACGTGCACTGACAAAACACAACCGGTCGAGGTGTAATTCCTTCCAGAATAATGGTTCGAAAAGCATTGACAAAATAGTACATCGGATTATTGAGTACCAGTCCCTGTACCTGCTTCGGAACAATCGAAATCGGATAAAACAGTGGTGTCAGATACATCCAGAGCATGCTCAGCACTCCCCATAAAAATTGCATATCCCGGAAAAAAGTCATGGCAGCTGCCAGAATCATACCGAATCCCATGGTAAAAATCATGACGCAAATCAAAATATATGGAAGCATTAAAAAAGCCCATGTGATTTTTTCTCCTGTAATGAGTGCTGCAATGATCAACGGAATCAATGACATCAGTAAGTTGATTCCCGAAGAAAAAACTCTTGTTACCGGATATATATACTTCGGCAAATATACCTTTGTAATCAGCGGCGCATTTCCCACAATAGATGTCAGTGACTGTCCCACACCTTCATTAAAGAAGTTAAAAATAACCGTACCACTCAACAGGTATACCGGATAATTTTCAATATCGGATTTAAACAACTGCGAAAATACAACATACTGTACGATCATCATAAGAAGCGGATTCAGGAAGCTCCAGAACACGCCAAGTACCGAACGTTTATAACGCACTTTAAAATCTCTCTTCACAAGCTGCTTAATTAAAAATTTATATTTTTTAAGAACAAACAACATGTTAAACAGAACGGTTGTCTTCCCTCTTTTGTCGCGACTACACTCAATTCCATACAAGACAGCCACTAATGCAACTGCAAGCAATACCAGTTTCCAGTAATTCGGACCTGTCCATACATAATTCCGCCCACTGGCCGCAATACACATTGTTCCCGGAACAACATTTCCATTCACAGTAAACTGTGCATCTCTCGCAACATCCGGGTTTTCCAGTTTGTTTTCTACATTATATAATACGGTCGGAGCATCCCCTGCTTCACCATCGGATGTACAGGAAATCTTAATCTGATCTCCACGATCAACTTTTACACCATCTGCAATGTTTAAATAAACGTACTGATTTACTCCAAATTCATCCGCTGAGAATGTTTTTTTTGCAATCACCTGTCCCTTGGACAGATTTTCACACTGAATCTCAACTCCATGATTGATGCTTTTTCCATAATCTGAAACCATTACACCTATGGAATCCAGTAAATCCATTTGGGACGTATAAACCTGTTCTACCGTTACTCCCTGCGTAAGTTCTCCTACATCATTTGTCGCATTGAATTCCGCAACATTACCATCTGAATCTCTTTCATATAACGTTCTTCCTGCCGAGAAATAAAAAATTCCCAGAAAAATCAATAATACACATTCTATAATCAGAAATATTTTTAAATAGTAAGATTTTTGTTTCATAATCAATTATTTTCCTATACAGATTTTATCTCAAATTCACAAAATACCTCTACTATTCTACCATAATCCCCATGATTTGCAATATTTAGCGGTATATATTCTCCATGATCTTGTCAATCTTCTGTAAACTATACTGTTTTATCCGTGCACGGTTATTTATTCTCATCTGCCGGACTTCCTCCGTATTCTTCCACATCCGCAGGAGTTTTTCAATTGCCTGAATATATTCCTCCGGCTGATCCGCGCTTACCAAATAACCGTTTTCTCCATTTTTTACCAGATCTGTGTTTCCCCGAATTCTGCTGCACACTACCGGAACCTCGCAAGCCATCGCTTCCATCAGTGCTACCGGAAGTCCCTCCTGCTTGGACGGGAACACAAACACGTCTGCTGCCTGACAGAGTTCTGCCACATCTGTCCGAAATCCCAACAGTTTCACATGATCTTCCAAATGATATTTCCGGATCAACTGCTGCAGTTCCTGCTTTTTTTCTCCCTGTCCGCAAATAAAATATCTCAGCTGAGGATGTCTCTGAATCAGCTGTTTCATTGCCTCAATGACAACAACATGGTTTTTACGATCACTGAGTTCTCCCACAGATAATAAGAACACATCTTCCGGCTGCAATCCAAGTTCCTGCCGTTTCTGCTGGATTGTTTGTGCATCTCCCGCATGGAATCGCTCCAGATTGATTCCGATTCCTGGCAGATAATAGGTTTTTCCGGCACGAAATTTCTTTTTTGCTCTGGCATAGTCCTCATGATTGATCGTTATCAACACATCCGTCCATCTGCTCAGCATCTTCTCCACCGGATAGTACACCAGCCAGTTCATAACCGGTGCCCCCTGATAGAAATGAAACCCATGTGCCGTATAGATCACTTTTGTTCTGGTCCGGTGTCCGGCAATCCTTGCGACCACACCACCGATCGGGCTGTGACAGTGGCAAAATGCGTATCCATTTTGCTTCATCAAACCTTCTACCTGCCTCAGTGCCCTCATGTTCTGCCCCATGTGTTTGATATTCCGTGCGAAATCGATCTGATAACAGTGCACGTGCATGTCCTGCAGTTTTTGTTTCAGTTCCGCGACGCGCGCATCCGAGCAGGTATTTCCCTCGATAAAATTGCAGGCAACATCTACCTGATAGCCCAGTTTCTGCAGTAACGCAATGTTTGGCATATTAAATTGATCAATCATGGAGGCGACGGACGCCAGCATCAGAACTCGTTTCATCTTTTCCTTTCACCAAATACTCAACTAATTAATTCTTCTTTTATAGTATGGTAATATTGATGTATCTTCTTCCATCCCAATACATCAATTCCTCCAACCACCAAAGTCAATATTCCACCGATGATAGTTATAAATATACCGCCCCAATCATTTGTCTCAATCACACTTCCCTTCATTGCAAACATAAACATCTCATAAAGAAAGGCATGTTGATCCTTAAAGGCAAAAATATCGAGCATTTCATACAAGACAAACCAAGAGGCAAGCAGCATAAATGTAACCCATACAATTATCTTTACAATCGCCCAAAACAGATTCTTCCCCTTTTTATCATTTTCCAAGCTAACCACACGCTTCTCAAGGTCATTATCCGTTTTCTCATCTTTATCCTCTACCATCTCTACCTTGTCATCCCCGGTCACCGGAGCAACATTTTCTTCCGATTGCTCGACAACCACCGGACGAAATGGAATAATTTCTTTTTCCGGCTCACATGTCATATAAAAGATATCCGGATACGTTTCTTTTGTGTACTGCATAAAGTCATCCTTGGAAACACTGTAAAACGGTCTCCCCTCGTTTTCTACCCGTGTCGGTTCCAGGATTGCCTGACAGTGATAGCATTGATACGAAGCAGCAAATCCATCACATACGAAGACATTCTGACTATGGCATTGTGGGCAGCTATAGTGCAGTTCTTTTCGAACCAGATTTTTTGCACACAGAACCTGCAGCATACTTTTGGTATATGTAATTTCCAGATCCAGCCGTTCACTCAGGTCCTGCGTCGTAAACTGCTTACATTGCCTTTGTGTCAACTGCGGCAGGATTTTCATACATTGCCGAACCGCTTCTCTTTCGTTCATACTCTTTATAAAGCCCCCATATCTGCTGGAATTCTTCTTCCGAATAATATTTTCCTTCCAAAATGTGCAGCGTCAGAAACTGATAATTATCAGCTTCATATTTCACTTGTAATACCCCTCGCGCTCTTGGAAAATTGACCGTCAGGGAAATAATTCTTTTCACGATATCCAAAGAATCCCTGATACACATAAACGTCTTGGCATCATAAATACAATCTACGCCATTTTCTCCTGTTAAGTTTGCCGACAGATTATCTCTGTCACTGAATCGAATTTTTGATATATATTTTTCATCGCTTGGAAGAAGCGTATTCAATGCATGATCTTCCCGGTAATCATATAATGCGGTCTGTTGAATCAGGCGATATAGTTCTTCCTCTAAATTAATGATTCCATCCGGCATATATAATTTTCCGTCTTTTTGTTCTACATGATGCAACGGAATATTTTGTAACATTGCATCGATAATGCTGCTAAGGCTCTCTCTCTTATCATCAATCTCTTTTATATTTGGAAGCCGTTCAAAAAACTGGTTGAACAATTCTTTGCTCATGTCATACAATACATTCTGCGGATCAGCCGCTCTATTGTTGTCCAATTCCAGTTCTAATGTTTCTTCTACGATACTATAGATTTTATCAAGCTGAATCTGCGGACGACTCTCCTGTATAATTCCATGCTGATTCCATACTTTAACAATCATGCAGCGCTGTTCCAGATCAACAGTCACCGGAAGATAGGAACACTCCTCCTCGATCGGACCAGCAGAATCTTTTAACATGCAGAATACAAAAACCAGATGCACCCTGATTAAATTTCCATTCCTTCTTTCTTCCTGTATCGCTGCAAGCTTCGTGGAGTCTTCCTTCGGTGGAATCGTCTCTATGATCTGGTTGTACGCCCAATCGGGGATCTGAAATTTGCGCATAAGTCTGCCCCACGAATCCCTGCTCTTTAATCGCAGACAGGTCGAAGCAGTTAATGAATACACGCGCATCAATCGATGATGACCATATAATAATTCTTGAAAGAAAAAATCATTCAGATCCTCAACAGAAATCAATCCGCTTTGACAAAGCTGTTCTAGCAAAACCCGATGGTCCGAAAAAGACAGCCTCTGCTCATTTGCAATTTTCTGTTCGGTAAGAAATCTATTCAGGCTTGTTGATGATATATTATCGATAAGTTCCTTAACTATATGCATTCTCTTGTCCTCTGTCTTCCGTAACCCCAAATCCAATAAATATTATTTTTATTATATCACGAACCTTTATCTTACTCAATGTAAAAAACCGGTCAGACTTATCATCCAACCGGTTTTATCACTTCTACCGAAACTATGGCTCCATATTTTTTAATAATGCATTAATATTCTGCGTATATAAGTTTTCACATAATTTCAAAATTTCTGTTTCAATCTGCTCATCGCTGATTGAAACTCCCCTCTCGGATCAGCAATTAATATCTCCAATTCATGAGACGTTCTCCAGCAATTTACAGCTTCTACAACGTCAAGCATGATCTCCAATGCCTCACGCAGCTCATCCACTGTCACAATAACAAAATTATCCCCCGGATATCTTGCATCATAATAATAGTCTTTAAGTAATGCCAGATCTTTCCTCTCTAATTGTAAGGAAGTATCCACCCTTTTAATCTCATCGTATAAGGCACGCAAATTATGGGATGTCATTAGTTTTTCAATTCCAGTACAAACCAGTTCTGCCACAGAGTTCAACATTTTTTCTGCAATTTGCTGTGCCGAAGCTGCAGCCGGATTGCAGTATACCGGTGACACTGCATCCCTTAAATACCAGAATTCATTGCACGCAATAGAATAATAAGAATTTGCCTTTATCATATTTTCAACTCCTTATAATCTCTTCTTAACTGTTGTGTAAACTTTGAATTATCATGTTCGAAATACTGCGGTGTTACAAAAACCACATCCGCATGCAACATCTCGAGTTCTTCCCGCAAGGCTCCCATCATCCATCTTTCCGGTTTTTCCGGAACTATGATGCAAAAGTCGATATCACTGCTGGCCTTATAATCATTTCTTGCGTAGCTTCCAAAAATCCCAAAACTCTGATATTTGATACTCGAATTTTTAATAATATCTACGCACTTGTTCAACCGGTCTTTAAAATCATTTTCAACAACAGGTGACACGTACGGCATCCCTAAACCTCCACTCTTTCTATTAATCTGTCCTATCACAGTTTCTACAGATTCCACCATTTTTTATTCTTCATGATATCTTCTATCAATTATAAGTTATGCAATTACCCGGGACACAAATTGGCGATTTTTCCCATTCTGATGCTCAAATTGAAATTCGAATTCCAATGTAACTTCCGAACTGTTCACCATATTATTTTCCCCTTCAAAATATACATAACCATCAAGAGAAACATCAGCTTCCAATATGCCCCTCACAATCGTACATGTATCATCCTCTTCCTGTTCTACCCGGACAACTTTGACATTTTCTATTTGATCCAATTCTGCATAGTCAACATATGTCTCAAACGCTTCATCCAATTCCTGACCTTCCATGTTCATAACAGAATCGTCAATTTCATTATACAAGTCATCCCAAAATTCGTTTTCTATGATTGTAGCGACCAGATTTCTATCATATTTCACGTATATCAGTCTCCCTGTTATATACTTCGGTATCCATGTAATCTTCCAGAATTGTATTGACATCCCAGCCGTTCATCGGCTCCATCGGTTCTGCCAAAACCAGATGCGTTTCTGCATCTTCATGCAAACGTATTACCTGTATATTTTCATCCACAGACTCCAGCACTTTCGGAGCATGTGTGGAAACAATAAACTGAATATTTGGAAAAGTATTCTGTAAAGCCGGAAAAATCTTCTCCTGCCACTTCGGATGCAGATGCAGATCAATTTCATCAATCAGCACAATGCCATCCCCTTCCAACGGATTCTCCCTCTTTGGATTTGCAATTGCCAGCCTCCGGCTCAGATCGCCTACCAGTGCGATTACACTTTTTTCTCCTTCTGACAATTGATAAAATGCCAATTCCAATTCTTTTTTGATGACAATAAGTTCCGCATCTTCTTCTGTTACTTTCACACGAATTTCCGAAAATCCATCTCCCAATGCGTTTAATATGGCTTTTTTTACTGCATGTAACTGTGGATCTTCTGCATTCGGCGTTTCCACTCGTATACTGTTTTCATATTCCTGTCTTCCCCGGAACCATTCAAAAAATAACCGGAAATTGATCACTCCTCCAAATGCAGAATCTCTCCACGCATCCAGCTTCCCTGCTGCTCCTGTATAACGCCTTCTCAATTTACGTGTTTTTTCATTATAGCGGTCAACTCCATAAAACACATAAACAGGAATATTTTCATTATTTAAAGTAAACTCTTTCTGTGGTGTTTCCGTGTCATCGTTTTCATACTCTTCTTCTGTTTCCAAATAATCTCCCAGATACTGTTTTCGAATATATTCCGAAACTCTCTTCAGTTCTTTGGAATTATGCAGATTTTTCCCCTGAATTCTTTTTCGGTAATAGTGAAAATTATTTCCCTGGTCTTCAAGAAACAACGTTATTTTTGCTTCTTCTTCTCCAACTTTTACATCTTTTTCTCCTAAAAGAGAGGCTGTTATCTGTTCATCCTGTGCGGCTTCCTGCATAATTCTGGAAAAGAGAAGATTGCAGACATCCAGTATTGACGATTTTCCCATTCCGTTTACTCCATAAAAAATGGCATCTTTTCCGTTTAATACTATTTCTGTATCTGAAAAACCTCTGAAATTGTGCACTTGCAGTTTGTCTATTCTCACGCTTTTCTATCTCCTAAACCTTCGAATGCATACCATTAAGCTATTTATCATCTTTTCAGTAGTATCATACTTTAATTCTTTTATTTATGCAAGATTTTCCCATTCCAGCTCTTATCCTTCCGTCCTTCTTACCGACTCTTTCCAGTCACACACACGATATTCTTCCTTATATTCACTCATCTGCATATCGTACACACTGTCACCAAACGCTTTGCCCGTCAGGGTGCCAATTTTTCCCGGAATCTTTTTCATCAGCCGGATGATCCAGCCAGTCGCTGGAACCATCACAAGCCGGTGTCCTTTTACCACAGCGATCATCTGCACCAGATCCGAAGTATTGATATACTGCTCGTTCTGTGGGAAAAACACTCCGGTCTCTTCGTTGTCGATCATCCGTTTGACAAACTGTGCCAGATTTTCTATATAAAGCATGGAACGCTGATTATGTACAATCGGAAATAGCGGAAGCTTTCCTGCCAGTTTTGCAAGCTGTGGATAGTTTCCCTTTGATCCCTTTCCGTAAATCATCGGTGGACGCAATACGACAACTTTAAAACGTTCATCTGCCAGTGCCTGTATTTTCTGATCCGCCTGCCATTTGCTGTCTCCATAGAAATTCAATGGTTTGGGAATTGTATTTTTTGTGATTTTCTTTTCTTTACATCCGCTATATACAATCATGGAAGACATAAAGAGAAACTGCTGCACGCCTTCCTTTTTGGCTTTTTCGGCTGTCTCTACTGCCAGATCTGTATTCACACGGTAATACTGCTTCTTTTCTTCTTCCGTCACCTGTCCCACATCTGCATGTGCAATTCCCGCCACATGATAAACCACATCATATGCAGAAAAATCGTGTGTCCGCCAGATTTGTGTTCTCATATCCAGCGTGTCAACCTGGTAGTACTCCGGCCATTGTCTCAGCCATGCCTCCACAGAAGTTCCCACATAACTGCCGCTTCCGGTGATCAGAATCTTCTTTTTTCTCCTGCCCTTTTCACTTTCTTCTGTGTCTTTTGCAATGGTTTCCTTTTTTGCGCTGCTCTGTGCTGTTTCGCTTTTGTGTGCTTCTGTCTCTTCTTCCTCTTTGTTCAGTTCGCCGGTTCCACCTTCAACCACGCCATCGTGCATGAGCACGGATCCAATTGTGCCAAGAAAACATTTCAGATCCATCCACGGTCCCAGATGTTTGACATATTCGCCATCCAGTCTTGCTTTGTCCGGAATCTCCAGTTCATCTCTGCCATTGATCTGTGCCCACCCGGTCAGCCCCGGTGTCACATCATTGGCACCATATTTCTCACGCTCTGCTACCAGATCATCCTGATTCCACAGTGCCGGCCGCGGTCCTACGATACTCATTTCTCCTTTGAAGATATTAAAAATCTGTGGCAGTTCATCCAGACTGGTTTTGCGCAGAAATTTTCCTACCTTTGTGATGTACTGCTCCGGATTCTCCAGCATATGTGTCGGCACATCCTTCGGTGTGTCAATCCGCATGGTACGGAATTTGTAAATCTGGAAGAAACTCCGGTGGATGCCGACACGCTTCTGCTTAAATAATATCGGTCCAGGTGTATCCAGTTTGATCGCAATACATAAAAAAAGAAGGAGTGGTGATAAGATCACTATCGCCATCCCACTTAATATGATATCAATTCCTCTTTTGATGTAATGGTATCCTTTCATGGCTGACTTGCTCCTTCCTGATTTCACTTATTTTCATAAATTTACATATGTTATATCATACTCTATTTAAAAGGATATTGCAATAATTGTAACCGGATACAACACCTTTATCAAACCAAAAAAGATATCAACGACATCGTAATAATATTATATTTCAGCTATAAATTTTGAAGGATAATTAAGAGTTATCTGTTGAAAATCAAATTAGAATTTTATAAGAAAGGATGATAAAATGCTAAAAAAATATAAGGATGTATACAAGGAAGCGCATAACAAAGCTGATCAAATAAAAATATTTCTCGTTTCAAATATACGGGAAAAAACGGATAATTTTGTAGATTATAGCGGAACATCTGTTATTTCAGAATATCTTTCATTGAATCAGCAAGAATTGATTGTTGAATCTTTAAGAAATAGTGGCTTTGAAACAGTATGTTTTATAGATGAAATGGATTTTATAAAAGGCTATATTACCAACAATTATTATCGAGAAGATTCCAAATATCCAATTGTGATTAATACAGCTCAAAAAGGTACTGCTATTGGACGTAAATCTTTAATTCCGGCATTCTGTGATCTGTATGGATTATGCCATACGAATAGTAACCCATATGTTGTAAGTTTAGCCAGAAACAAATATCATTGCAGCTGCCTTCTAAAGTCAAATGGATTGCCAACAACAAATGATTATCTTTATCTCCCAAATAAAGGTTGGTTATTGGATAAACATCCGAGTGAGGGAGAAAAAGTAATTGTGAAATTAAATTATGAAACGTCTAGTATTGGTCTCACATCCGATAACATATTTGTTTACGATTACACTAAAGATTCGTTTATTAAGAATCTTGCCAATCAATTTAATCAGCCTGTAATCGTAGAAAGTTTTATTGAAGGTTTTGAGGTTGAGGTCCCTGTTATTATAGGGGAGGAAACAGAAGTTGTACTTCCAGTAGGTATTACTGTAAACAATCAAAAAAATTTGGGAAATCAGATTTTAGATTATGGTATCAGAAGAGATTTGAAATTTGGTTTTTATAATTTCGAGGAAGCTGAACCTGAGATATCAAAGCAACTCGAAGAATGTACAAAACGTGTAGTACAGTTGTTGGGAATTACTGGATTTGGAAGAGTTGATTATAGAATTGACTATAATAAAAATATATATGTAACAGATATTGCAACCAATCCCCACATTACAAAAGGAATGTCATTTTATTATGCTTTTTCTGAAAATGATTTAAATTACACTCAAATGTTGGAAACACTTATTTCGTTAAGCCTTATTAGAAGTGGGCATAGTTTAAGGTAACAACAGCTATGAAAAATTCAGATTTTACAATTAATATACTTACAACTGATGGGCCTCAATATGACTATTTAATCCATATGTTAGAAAAAACATTTATAATAAATGTAGTTATACGTGAGCCTGGAAAATATCAACGAAAAAGATTGATTTCTAACAAAAAATATTATCGTTATATTTGCAATAGATACCAATGGTTCTCCAGAGAGGTTTTGGGATATAACAAGTATAGAAAAAATTATTTCAATTATGAAGGGGCACTTAAGAGTAAAATTATAAATGTAACAAATATTAATTCAAACTATGTAGTCAATTTATTAAATCAAAACCCTTGTAACCTTTGCATTGTTATGGGTACCTCTATATTAAAGAAAAAAATTATAAACGCTTGCAAATCAGAAATCATAAATGTACATGGCGGTTATTTACCTTATTATAGAGGTAATAATTGTATATACTTTGCATATTTAAATGATGATTGGGATCGAATAGCGAATACAATCCATTATATAGATACTGGAGTTGATACTGGAGATATCATAGAAATTGTACGTCCTACAATTTCATCCGATGATAATCCAGAAACTCTATATTGTAAGGCCAAAAAATTAGCAATACATAAATTGATAGAAATTATAAAAAAATATCAGAGTAATGAATACATACCAAGAATATCCCAAGATATTCATATAGGAAAACAATATAAAACGGAGGAGCGAAATGTAAAAACAACTATAATTTATTACCTCAAGCAAATCAAGAGAAAGTTCCTCAAGACATAAAAATAGAGGGTACACAGATAATCACATTCTCGCAATATTTACCAATGAGAAAATGTATTTGCGATACCCTTTTATTCTGACATATCCCAATTACAAACGGCCATAAAAGCATAACCTAAACCAAAATATTGCCATGCCAGATCTTGATAAGTTGGTTGTATTGAAAATAACTTTTTAAGCCATTCTTTTCCAGTAGTTACTGTACCTGATTCCATTAATTGGATAAGTAACTCATTTCTTTTTGAAAAATATGAACCATTTATTAGGCGCTTAGTCAAATCTCTAATACCATTTAATTGTCGCACGGCAACATCCGATTGTCCTAATAAATGCTGATATATCGCTGTATTTGTGACTACTCTGTATTGATATAATCCTTCCTTTTCTTCTGTATCGTAGTGTAATAAAGCTTCATTATGTAAAATATCGAATGCTTTCTGTGGATTGTCTTTTAAAGCCCAAAAGATGCTTAGGTTTGAATTGTAAAATAATCTTTCTGATATTATAGGCATTTCTGAAAGCATTTCTTCATAAAGATGAATACAATCATCCTCATCTAAATATCCAGACAAATATCCTGCTAATATATAGTTGTTCCTAATTAACTGTATTCTTGGAAATTCGATATCTGCATTAGATTTTTCAATTTCAAATCCTTGAACAGCAATATTGTATGCTTCCTCAAAATCTCCTTGATTTATAAGTATAGTAGTATAATTTCCTAAACAAATATAATATTGCCTTATATCTAATAAACTATTTCCAAAGTAATCAAACGCATCTTTTACAAAAACTGCTGAAACATCAATATTATGGATGGAATTTGCTACACGCTTAATGATATTTAATCTTTTTTTAGCAGTATCATCATAATTTAAGCGTTCAGACAGACTCCGAAGAGTATCATCTTCAACTTCTCTGGCAAGTGTAATCTCTCCTAAATGTGCAAAAGCAATCATAACAACTTGCGAGTAACGTTCCCATATATCCTTTTCACCATTGAATGTATTATTTTTTCTGATATTATTCGACTTAGTAATAATATCCTGTATTTCATTGGATGCCATTGTTTTGGAAAAACACCGGATTTTCAAAATATCTCTTTCTGCTAAAAGTTCAACTGGAAATATATCCAATATTAAACTTAATTTAGAACTTGCTTGTTTATATTCTTTTTTAGAATACAAACAATACGCTTCTTGCATTAACTCGAGATATTCTTTTTGCAACGAATTCATTAATGGACTCATTTCTTCAAAAATTGTATTTAATACTTTACCGTATAATCGTATTTGTTTAACTGCCTCTAACATATATAGTATTACGGCATCCTCTGTATCAAGACATTTAATACAATATCTCGCCCTTCTAAGATATTGATCCGGTTTAATTTCTTTGATGCATAACGCCAAAGAATAATAATACTCTGTATGATCTTGTTCTACCTTGGTTTTAAATATCTCTCTGATAATATCATGAGCAAACTTAATATAATCAAATTCTTCTGTCTGTTCTGTTATTGTGAGTTTACTGGTTTCAGCAATAATCTTTTTTATTTCATTCTCTGTTGACTTCGTTATATTACGTAACTCGTAAACAGAAAATGTAATACCTATTATGGCTGCATATTCTAGTGTTTTCAAGATTTGTGTACTATCAGCACCATATTCTTTTAATCTTTTTTCTAATACAGTACTTAAATATTGCTTATTGCTTTCATAGGTAGCATTAAAATCAAAATTATGATTATTTATTTCATTTATAACTTCAAAAAGGACTTGTAAATGTCCATTAACAAGATTAAATAGCAAATTAATTTGTGTGTCTGAAAAATTCTGCAAAGTCGTATTAAATAGAGTGTTCTTAAACTCTATCAAACCAACCACAGGAAATAACATTTCTTCGTAGTTTACTTCATCTATGATATCTTTCAAAAGATCAGCATGAAGTGCCGACTGGTTTGTTGTCATAGAAAAAACTGTAGTAAAATTATTTAATTTGTCAGGATTTAAAATCTCTTTATTCGTTAGTAATAATTTCAACAATTGAAGTGAACGTCTATCCCACCAATGGATATTATCAAAAATCAGTACGATATGAGGTTTTTTTAAGATTTGTCGGAGTTTTGCCAGTATATTTTGTTCGTCACTATTCAAAAGTAAATTATGTGGTGTTGATTGCTTTTCAACGAAGGATTTAATTATGTAACTAATAATATTACCGGCAACAGGTATCTCTTTGGATGCTTCAGCAAAACCACCAGCAATTAATTCCTTTGCAGAATCCTCTCCTAAAAATAAAGCTTTTTTGAAAGGATAATACTCTCGATCATCATATTGATAGTCGCCGTCAAAAATTATTATTTGATATTGATCCTTACTAAGTTCAGATTCTAGTTGCTTTAATGTAAATGATTTTCCGCTACCTGACTTTCCTTTTATTAAAATATAACGACCACCTTCATGTATTTTATCTATTAATTTTTCCATAAACTTTAATTGATAAAGCAATAATTCCATGGTTTCTATGACCCAGCCTTCCAGTTGAATGTGGATAATCTTATATTATCCTGCTTTTTATTCTAATTTGATTTTCAACAAATAACTCTTAATTATCCTTCAATCGCTTCTCTTGTCACATTTAAGATTATACCATATATTTCCTTAAATTATAACAAAATTCCTTATTTTAATCCATTTTTCTTATTTAAACGGCAATTTATTGTTTAATCTCACCGTTTTCCCATCAAAACATCAGCTTTCGACATCCACATTCTGTATTTCCCCGAAGTCTATCCCATACCCTTTCCCACCCATACTGATACAGGAAACACCACTGCTCTATCCATGTAATTGTTACATATTGTACAATTTTTTCAAATTTTGCCTTATCCAACAAAATCTCCCCCATTTCATGTACCATATACTCCTAAACAAAACTTCATATACAAAGGAGACCACCCATGAATAATTTACAGACACACATCAACAACTATCTGGAACACTGCCGTCACCAAAAACGTCTGGATTCCAAGACTCTGAAAGCATATCGCATCGACCTTCAGCAATTTTATGCCATTTTTTCATGCAGGGATGTTTCTGATATTACACCGGATCTGTTGGAAAATTATATCGGCAGTCTGCACCAGAAGTACAAACCCAAAACCGTAAAAAGAAAGATTGCCTCTGTCAAAGCTCTTTTTCACTACCTGGAATATAAAGAAATCATCGCCCGGAATCCTTTCAACAAGGTGCAGATCAAATTCCGCGAACCTGTGATTTTGCCGAAAACCATTCCATTGCACACGATCGAAATTTTCTTATCTACGATCTATGAGCAGCGCACCGTCGCCAAAACGGATTATCAGAGAAAAAACGCTTTGCGGGATGCCGCTGTCATAGAACTTTTATTTGCAACCGGAATACGGATTTCCGAATTATGCGCTCTGCGTATCTGTGACATTGATTTGTACGATGGATCAGTCCTGATCTACGGAAAAGGTTCCAAAGAACGAATTGTTCAGATCGGAAACCACGAGGTCATACAGATTCTGTCGGAATACCGCAATGAATTTCTCCCCCAGATGAAAACCTGCCAGCATTTCTTTGCGACGCTAAACGGAACGGCATTATCCGATCAGTCGGTACGGCGGATGATCAACAAATATGCTTCTCTTGCTGCAATTGAACAGCATATTACACCGCATATGTTCCGGCATACATTTGCCACCAGCCTTTTAGAAGCGGATGTCGATATCCGCTATATACAGGAAATGCTTGGTCACAGTTCCATTCATATCACAGAAATCTATACGCATGTTGCCATGTCAAAGCAGCGTGCCATCCTCACTACCAGACATCCCCGCAATACGTTTCATCTGTAAAAAGCAAAACAGCAATTCACGTGCCATGCACGGAATTGCTGTCATTGATAGCCGTTCTATTATTACCTATTTATTCTCCCCCGCCAGTTCCGGGTGATACGTCGGCACGATTTTCTTGACATACTCCCGGATGTCTTCCGGTTCTGTCACAACGTACTCTTTTAATTCTTCCAACTGCTGCATGAATTTTTCTTCATCCAGCTCAATCGGTTTACCGATATGAATCAGATTGTTTGCGGTATCCTGCATCCCTTCTTCATCCATCAGCATCTCTTCATAAAGTTTTTCTCCCGGGCGAAGTCCTGTGAAAATGATATGGATATCCTCATCCGGCTTGTGACCAGAAAGAAGAATCAGGTTTTTTGCCAGATCCAGAATCTTGACCGGCTCTCCCATATCCAGAACAAAAATTTCTCCACCTTTGGCATAGGTGCCCGCCTGCAGTACCAGAGATACCGCTTCCGGAATTGTCATAAAATACCGCACGATATCCGGATGTGTAACCGTGACCGGACCTCCACGCTCAATCTGTTTTTTGAACAGCGGAATCACACTTCCGTTACTGCCAAGCACATTTCCAAAACGCACGGCTACGAAATCTGTCTTCGATCTGCGGTTATAGGTCTGAATGACCATCTCACAGATGCGCTTGCTGGCACCCATGATATTGGTTGGATTAACTGCCTTATCCGTGGAAATCATCACAAATTTCTTCACACCGTACCGATCTGCCGCCTGCACAATCTTCCACGTGCCAAGCACGTTATTCTTAATTGCCTCGTTCGGACTCTCTTCCATGAGAGGCACATGCTTATGTGCCGCTGCATGATAGATAATCTCCGGCTTGTAATGTTCAAAAATCCAGTTCATACGATTCGTATTCCGCACGGATGCAATCAGCACAACAAGATCCAGCTCTGGAAACCGGACTTTCAGTTCGTTTTGCACATCATAGGTCGTATTCTCGTAAATATCCACAATAATCAACTGTTTTGGCTTGTGTGCGGCAATCTGCCGGCACAATTCGCTTCCGATAGAGCCACCGCCCCCTGTAACCATTATGATTTTCCCAGAAACATAATCCATGATGGACTGCAGATCAACCGTCACCGGATCCCGCCCAAGAAGATCATTGACATCTACATCTTTCAGTTTGCTGACGCTGACATCGCCGTTTACAAGCTGGTAAATGCCGGGCAGACGTTTCAATGTGCATCCGGTTTCTTTGCAGATATCAAGAATCCCCTTGATCTGTTTCTGCGTGGCCGATGGCATGGCAATGATGATCTCATGCACATGCAGTTCTTCGACTTTTTCCAGAATATCGCTCCGATCTCCTACGACTTTCGCTCCATGAATATAATTGCCGATCTTGTTCCGGTCATCATCAATCACACCAACAACCTTCTTTTTCACATAGCGGCTGTTGTTGATTTCTTTGATGATCTGGTTTCCGGCATCTCCTGCTCCGATTACAAGTACATTCCGTCTGTACACGCCGGCTCTGCGCATATTGCGAAGCACACGCAGTCCGCGGTAGGAATATCTGCATCCCATGACCAATACAAACAGAAACAATCCATACAGAATGTAAAAGCTTCTTGGCACCGGGTACATATCCCCCCAGTTCCGAAGCAATATCAGCACTGTCACAACAACGGTATCCAGAATACATGCTGAAACCACATACATCATTTCCAGTGCTCCCGCATAACTCCAGAGACTGGAATACAGCCGGAGCAGCCAGAAAATGACCAGCGTAACAATTATCATAAAAGGAAGCGCTCTCCACACTTCATCCATATATTGAAACGGTACGCTTTTGATATTCAGATCAAACCGAATCAATAACGCAACTATGCTTGCAGCAAACACTGCAAGCACGTCGTAGCACATCAGAAAAATCCGTCTGATCAGTAATTGTTTATCTTGAATGATTTTTTTCATAATTTCAATCTGTTATTTTTGATTCTTTCTCTGTTTTCTCGATTGTTTTTTCGATGATTTCTTCCTGACTGAGGATTCTGTCACTCCTGCCCCTTGAGTATTCTGTACCATCTGCGCGGTATCTGCTTTTGCACTCTCTGCTGCTTTTGGAATACTCTGTTTTACGGCAGTATCGCTTTCTGCAGAAACCGCTGTTTCTTTAACAAAAAGATTTTCTTTCTTTACGAGCATACGGTTCACTGCAAGTCCCAGACCAAGCATACCCCAGAATACCGGAGCGGTACATACATTGGAATCATTTGCGATACCTGCAATCATATACACCAGCACTGCCGCAAATAATCCAAATCCAACCCAGCTGATACTCTCGTGCAGATCCACTCTGCGGTAAATGCGTACCGACTGTACCAGATACCAGAACAAAAATACCAGAAGTGCCAGGGTACCGATCAGTCCGGTTTCTACCCACTGCTGCAGATACCAGCAATGAGCTTTTACGTCATAGCTGTTTGCGCCGTAGACATAGTTCTGACTGATATAATCTTCCTGTGGCACTTCAAACATATAGGTATTTGCCCCACTCCCCATAAAAGCATGCTTTCCAAGAAGCGGAATCGTTTTATTCCAGATATGTCCTCGATTGCTCATTGCATCATCCAAAAATACATTTGAAACCTTCGGATTCTCAAACTTCACTAATTTTCCTGCTGGATTGAGATATTCATATCCGTCCGTATCATTTTTTGAGAAATCCCATTCGACACCATCTATGATCATCTTTATTCCTGCTGTATTATCGGTAAACATGATCGGCTGAATCTGTACATTTGCAAACCGTTCATCATTGAGGGCCAAAATATGATTTTCCTGATCTACCTCTGTTGTCTGAATCTCCTGACCATCTGCATCTTTGCATACCATGGTGATTACACCGTCGCTCCCCAGATCATAGGACACATACAGAGGATTGTTCCAGATATCAAGTTCCACATCATCTGTGTTTGTTTTGATATCGTTTAAAGAGAACTGATCTTTCATATGATAGGTTCCAATAACCGTCTTTTTAAGAGTTTGACCGATGCCTGTCGTATTTGCCAGCACTCCTGCTGCAATCACTCCAATGACAACTACAACAATCCCGGCTGCAAATAATTTTTTCTTCCGACTGAGTAAAACCAATGCGAGAATCACAGCACCAATTGCCAGTGCAATAAATCCGGAAGAACTTCTGCTTCCAACCAGTGCTACAATGCAAAAAATCTCTGCAACCGCAATTACAAGACGATGCCACATCTTTTTCGCCCCAATAAACAGGCAGACCAGCAATGGTATCAGCATGCCAAAATAAAATGACAAAAAGTTAGGATTGTAAAGTGTCGTATACGCAGTCTTATCTGCGAAATTAAAGGAAATCTTATCTAACTGGTTCCACCAGCTTGTGTCCGTCATCAGATGTTTGCCCAGAGATGTCTTAAAATAATCCAATCCAAAGACCTGGAAAAATCCAATCAGAGTAACAATTGCGATTCCAATGCCAGACCAGCGCAGGATTACCTCTATCTGTTTTTCTTCCTGTACATAATTATAGACATAATAACACAGTATCATATAGACAAATATAACCCATACAGGCTCAAAAAGTTCATATGTACCATGTGCCACCCAGTATTTGTGACTGGAAAACAGGGCAGACATTGCAACAAACAATGCATACACCATCAGAAAATAAAAGGAATTTTCAAATTTAAATTCCTTCTTATTCAAATATCGGATCAGTAAAATTGCGAGCATTACAACTCCCACAAGGATGATCGCAATCATCTTCCATGCAAAAAAGAAGTCCGTCTGCTTTGCTGCACTCTCTGGATACCAGTCAAACTGTGCCAGATTTGTATCATAAACAAAAGAATGCACAATGATTGGAATAAATCCGATCAACAAAATAACGGGAATCAATATCTTATTTGCTTTTAACGTGTTTTTGTTTCCATTCGTATTCAAGATTATTTTCTCCTTAACGTTTCATTGCCTATAATCATACCCCAAATTTCGTTTTTTTTCAATCATTCCGGCATGTCGATTTTATTTTTCTTTTTATATAGGTAAAAACACTTTTTTGTTACTTGTGTGTTACTTAAAAATTTAACAAATAAATGTGTATGATTGACACGATAATATAAATTTTTACACACGAAAGGAAGAAAAATGAGATTACCAAACGGATACGGCGGAGTCGTAAAACTCTCCGGCAACAGAAGAAGACCCTACGCAGCACGCATCACTACGGGCTGGCACATCAACGACATCACGGGAAAGCGCATCCAGCACTACCAGATTCTAGGGTACGCTCCTACCCGGTCAGAAGCTCTGCAGATTCTGGCACGTTACAATAATTATCCCATCGATGGGGAAACGCTGAAATTAACCTTCCGGGAAATTTATCTCCGATGGTCCGAAGAAAAGTTTCCTACCATCTCCCACTCCAACATCAAAGGCTATCGGGCAGCCTATGCCACTTGTGAAAACATTGCTGATATGCCATTTCACAATTTGAGACTCAATGATTTACAGCAGGTGATTGATCACTGCGGCAAGAACTATCCTACCCTGAAAAAAATTCGTGTTCTTTTTAACCAGCTCTATTCTTATGCCATGAAGCACGAAATTGTCTCAAAAGATTATTCTGCCTATGTAAATATTTCGAAATACAAAGACCGGAATCCTAATAAAAACATACGAAGCTGTTTTTCCACTTCTGAGATTGCTCTCCTGTGGAAACACAAAAACGATCCCTATTGCCAGACAGTCCTCATGCTGATATACAATGGGGTCCGTGTCTCAGAGCTTTTGGATCTGAAAAAAGAAAATGTTCATCTGTCCGAACAATATTTTGATGTCATTGACAGCAAAACCGAAAACGGCATTCGAAAAGTTCCGATTGCTGACAAAGTACTCCCCTTTTACCAGCGCTGGCTTCATGACTGTTCCGATTGTGAATATCTCATCCATACTCTGGACAGCCAGCATTTTACCTATTATATGTATTACCACAATGTTTTCCAACCCCTGATGTTTCGTCTGCACATCGATCATACACCTCACTGCTGCCGGCACACCACGATTTCCCTGCTCGCCGAAGCACATGTCGATCAGACTACCATCAAAAAAATAGTCGGTCATTCCGGCGCTATGTCCCTGACGGAACGGATTTACACACATCTGGATGTGCCTGCGCTGGTCGAAGCCATTAATCAGATTTAATCGCTTCTTGTATGTTGCTTGCGTGTTACTTGTAGTGATAATTTTGCACCAAACTGCGTTTATAAACCCAGTATTTCCAGCACTTCCAGGAAGAATACCATGCGTATTTCCGGTTAAGGTAACTTACAAGACTTCTACAAAGAAGAATGCTAAGGCAAAGACAAAGAAACTTACTTACACACTGAAAGTTGCTAAAGTAGGCGTTACTTTATCTGGAGATTCAGTAGTAGCTATTGGAAGCACAACTAAGTTAACAAATACTAAGAAAAATTCTTCAAGAGCTAAGATTACTTACACATCAAGCGATGATTCTATTGCAACAGTAGCAGCTGACGGTACAGTAACTGGTGTTAAGGCTGGTAAGGCAACAATTACAGCTAAGATTACCGTTGGTAAGGATTCAGCTGAAACTACTAAGGATGTAGAAGTAAAGAACTATGTTCTTAAGAGTGTAGCACAGAACAAGACAAATGAGCTTGTTGCAACTATCGATGGTGCTACAAAGAATATTAAGGCTTCTGAGGTAACTATCAAAACTCCTGACAATGTAGTCCTTCCGGTTAAGTCTGTTTCTGTAGACAGCAAAGATGCTACAAAAGTTACTCTTACAACATTCTCAGATATGAATGATGGCAAAGAGTATACAGTTACATTAGATGGAACAACTGTAAACTTTGTTGCTACAGACAACAAGGTTGCGTCCATCAATATTGATAAGCCTACCATTCCAGTAAAAACTGAGACAGAGATTAAGTTAGTTGCAAAGGATGCCAACGGAGTTATCTTAAAAGAGCTTCCTTACGGAACATCTGATGTAAACTATGATTTCTCACTTACAACAGCAAACGGATATGTAAACGAATCTAAACTTTACTTAAATAAAGTTGGTGACACTGCAACAGCCGAGATTACCTATAAGACAAATAAGTATACAGCAGATGGTAAGGCAGATGGAAACATCGGACCAAACAAGCTTACAATCACAGCTACTGATCAGGCTGCTGTAAGTTCTTTCAAGGTAAGAATTGGTGATGCTAATAAAAAATTTAGTTCTTTAAAGGACAATGATAAAATTGCTGTAGATGAGACAAGCGCTGTATGGGCATACTTTGAAATTAAAGACACTGATGGAAAAGAAATTTCAAATTACAGTGACTACAAAGTTGAGTCAAGCGATAAGACAACATTAATGCTTGGCAGTGATACAATGCAGACAAATAACAAAGTAAAGCTTATTCCTGCAAAAGAAGGAACGGCTTACATCTTCATTAAGAAAGATGATAAGATTGTCGCTTCTGTACCTGTAACTGTTGTAGCAGCAAGAAAGGTTGTTACTATGACAGCTGATAAGACTGCTGTTACAGTATCCAAGTCAGCAAATGCAAACCAGGAAACTATTACATTAGCAACTAAGGATCAGTATGGAAATGATTTTGCGTTTACTGCTAATGATGGTTCTATTGAAGTTACATGCGAAGGTGCACCGGATGGCGTAGACAAAGCAAATGTTACTGTACCAGGATATGCATCAAAGAACGGCAATAAAGTAAAATATACTGTTACTGGATCTAACTATGTAAAGGGAACTTATACCTTTAAGTTTACTTTCAAGAAAGACGGAAAAGAAGTTTGTGCACAGGTTGTTACTGTTAATGTACAGGAGGCTGGTGTAGCTGGTGATTCTATTTCCTATAGCCTTAATATCTTAAATAGCAACAATGCAACACAGACAGAAGAAGATGCCGTAGTAAATGCAGATAATACTAGCAATCGTATTTTTACTGTTAATGTATCTGAATTACTGAAGGGCGTGGAAGCTAAGAAATTAGCTAAAAACGATAGCTTGGATGACACAAAAGATACTGAAAGAGATAAGACTGCCGGCAAGGTAAGAGGTATTTACTATACTGTTAAAAATGCAAAGGGAGATGTTGTATACAACACAATTCCGGGTTCAGTTACCACAGGTGCTGCATTTAACGATGGAAGTTTAAGTGCTACTGATCAGTTAACAATCAACGTTGTTAAAGCAGATGCTTCTAATGTATACGCAAAACTTGCAGAGGGAACTTATACAATTACAGCTACTATTGAAGTTGAACCAAAGCATACTACTGCAGGATATACTTATGATTCTACAAAGAATACAAAGACAACAATTACAAAGTCATTTGTTGTTAAGGATACTTCCAATGATGCAATCACTGATATGAAGTTAAAGGATGCAAAAGTTACTTCCGGTGCTTCTATTCAGGCATCTCTTGCTTCTGTAATCCAGTATTCTTATGATGGTGTTAAATATGGTGCAGATGGAGATCAGTCAGCTACTATCATTGCTATTGAAGGATATTCAAATGTAATTGGTGGCAATGGCAAAATTACAGCTGATAATATGACTACAGTTTTACCTTCTGGAAAAACTGCTGATGTAACAAAAGTTACCGTAAGAGTTGCATTCCATGATGCAGATGGAAATATTATCGGATATGTAGATAAGGAAGTCAAGGTATCACTTTCTATCACAGCTAAATAAGACTTTATTTTAGCCAAACTCTGAGCGAGAAATCGCTCAGAGTTTTTTGTTAGGCTATTTTTATGAATATTATTTATAAAGATGCAGATGCAAAATTTCCGCTAATTGAAATTTTCGCAGTGCGTAAATCTATTTTTTTATAACTTTTTTTCAATGCGGATTTAGGAATTATTATTGTACAATCCTTATCACTATAGCTGGCAACATTTGTCTTGAAATTGTTCTTGCTATAAGATACAAGGCTTTTATTCGAAGAATCTTTTACAGAAACTTTGAATTTTGATACATTTGTGATTTTCCCATAACTATTATTGACCAATTTAAATTTTAAGTGCAAATTGCCTTTTGCATCAAATGATGCTGCATATGCTTTCATTTTCGATGTATTGTAAACAACATCTTTGATTGTAATTTTTTTGGCTTGATACTTGTTTGGTTTTACTGAAACGACACATGACAGCTTTTTGTTATTTGACAACTTTACCATAATTGTAGTTTTTCCGATGTTTTTTGCGGAAATTTTTCCTGAATTATTTACCGTTGCAACTTTCTTATTGCTGGAACTACAACTTTTAATAGTTCCCCCTTCTGCCTTTAACTGTTTGTTAAAACCTTTTGTAAGATCAAGTTTTGAATAATTTAATTTTGTATTTTCTGAAATTCTGCTAACAGTTAGATCATAATTAACTTCTGTTTCAAAATTCATTTCAAGAATATAATCTCCGGCAGGAAGATGCATTGTATGTCTATTCTTATATGTTCCATTTTGTGCATTATATTGCCAATTAGGATCAGTAAAGGGAAGTGTATCACTTTTTATTGCAACCTCGTCTTTTTGATTTTTTATAACCAAACCAACAGTAGTTCTTTCATTAATTGCTAATTCAAAATAAATATCTGCTTCTTTCTCCAAACTAAAATTATAACGAATTGGGAAATTTTGACGCGTAGTATTAATCTTATGCATAATACTTATGTAATTATTATTTTCCTTAGCCTTCGCATTTACAGGAGTGCTTAAAATTGTGGAAAATATAATTAATAGAGAAAGTGCAATACTTGTTATTTTTTTTATCCTAGACATTTTCTTAGACCATCCCTCCATCTTATAAAAAAAGCTGCTACATTACGCAGCAGCTTTTTTAAGTCTACAAAACCTAATATTTAATTATTATTTTGCAACATTTGTAAAACTAGCATTTACTGGAACTGTCATCAGAACATAATTTGTAGAAGTAGTACCAGTCATCTTTACAAATACTTCGATAGATGTTACATATACAGTATTACCAGCTGGAGTAGAATTAACTTTGACAATTTTACCAGAAATATTCTGAATAAGACCATCATATGTAAGTTCAGCATACTGAGTGTCAGCAAGTGCTGTCTTTACATCCATACCATTTAAATCATTCTTCTTTACACGAATAGTAGCTGATGTGTCCTGCTCATCCTTAATTGTAAAGCTTCCAGATACGCTTACAGTATTGTTCTTTGCTGTAAATTTAGCAGTTACATAATAAGTACCAGCTGCAAGATTCTTCTGGAAACCATTTCCATCAGTAATAGCTGACTCTGAAACTGCTTTGATATTGATTTTATTCTCTCCATCTTTTGAAATATAATCAGAATTAATGTCTTTTCCGTTAGAATCTTTAACAGTATATTCAACTTTGTCATTGAATGTTCCAATAGGAGCACCATTTCCCATCTCATCAACACTTACTGAAACTAAGATATCTTCAGCTGCAGTATCGGTACCAACAGTGGTATTTACTTCAGTTGGAAGTGAAAGCTGATATGCCTGAACATCAGACTCTTTAACGAAATTAACTGTAAATGTTCTGCTAATTTCTTTATTATCAGCATCTTTTAATGTAACCTTATAAGTGTATGTTCCATAATATGTTGCACAATTTTTCGTAAAAGCAGAACCAGTTACAGCAATAACTGCTTTCTTTTCATCAGCAGTTTTTGAAGCAGTAAGGAAATTTGCGTTTGCCTTTTCATTTGGCTTAGCAAGATTCTCAACCTTAGCATCTTTGATAGCCATATCTGAACCATACTGATCCTTTAACTTAGCCTCAATTGACACAACAACATCTGACTTATCCATTACAGTTACAGAAGTCTTGTTTAAATCAACAGACGTTGCAGTAACCTTTCCCTGTACCTGAACAGGTAAAGAAAATACAACTTTTCCATCTTTCTTTACTAAAATATAAGTATCACCAGCACTTACACCATTAATAGTAACAGCATTTGATCCAACACCAGTGTTTGAAGAAAGCGTTGTTGCATCTACTACAAGTTTTGTAGGATCAGCAGTTTCTACAGAATAAACTGTATAATCAGATACATCATTTCCATTTTCATCTGTAATTCGGAAATAAGCACTTTCCTGATTACCAACCTTAATTGCAGTATTTGCCTTAAAGGAAGAAGCTTTCCAAGAAGGAGCTTTACCAATTGTTACAGCATAATTGTAATTGATTGTTGATGGATCTACAGCTGTGATTGTTGCAGTATCTTCAATCTTTCCTGTTTCTGTTCCATCAGTTCCGAATGTACCAGTATGGTAAGTAATCTTAGCAACCATAGTATCACCTACAGTCGGAAGATATACATCTGTTCCCTGTACATAACCCTTAGTAATTGTAAGAGCTGTTGTAACCTGTCCTTTTGAAGAGTTAGCATTTGTCAGATCGAAGTATCCTAATACAACACCCTTTGCATCCTTTGTTACTGCCTGAACTGGTGTTTTAACTCCAGCAGGTACTTCTGTCTTAGTAAGAGCAACCTTTGCAACTGTGTTATCTGTTGCTGTAAATGTAGCTGTAGATCCAGCATACTCTACAGAATACTCTTTTGCATCTGTCATTCCTGTGAATGTCTCGATAACATAAGTATTCTCAGCACCCTTCTTAGCAGAAATAGACTTAACAGCTACAGTAGCCTTTGTTGCTGTATTTGTAATCTTAACATCTGCAGGCTTAATATCCTTGGTATCACCAACGATAACAGCTTCGATCTTATTGTACTCTGTCTGATCAGCACTCTTTAAGATTGCTTTCTTTACTTCTACTTCCTGAGTAGCAGTAGCTGTATCTTTACCGATAACTAACTTAGCTGTGATAGTAGCCTTACCAGCCTTTACACCCTTTACAGTTCCGTCTTCAGAAACTGTTGCGATTGTCTCATCACTGGATGTGTAAGTGATCTTAGCTCTTGAAGAAGCCTTCTTAGTTGTTGTTAACTTAGTTGTGCTTCCAACTGCTACTGCTGAATCTCCAGATAAAGCAACGCTTGCCTTAGCAACTTTCATTGTGTAAGTAAGTTTCTTTGTCTTTGCCTTAGCATTCTTCTTTGTAGAAGTCTTGTAAGTTACCTTAACCGGAAATATGGATGGTATTTTGCGTGGAAGTGTTGGAAATACTGGATTTGTAAACAGCAGTTGATGCAAAATTATTGCTACAAGTAACACGTAATCAACATATAAGAGACTGGCAAGTGACAAAAATGAGGAACCACTTATAACGTAGAATATCAAATTTCGGCAACAGTACAAAACGGAATATGTAATACAAAAAGTGCCAGCATTCAGCAATAAATCGAATACTGGCACTTTTGAGTGATCGCAAGTAAAGTTTTCCGTTCCTCGGAATATTCTTTTTTAGTTCTTCCGCAAGACCTTTTTCTTTATAACTCTTTGTTTTATATAGAATATGGGTTATTACAGATTATAGAAGCTTTCTTAACGTGATAGCAGAATCCACAGATTCTTTTTCCATTCCATCTGCAACTAACTGTTCCGGAGTTTTTCCTTCTTTCAGCTTTTGGACGATCTCAAGCAAGGTTTTCCGTTCTTCAGAACGACCTTTTGCTAGACCTTTTTCAATCCCTTCTGCTAGTCCTTCCTCCCGGCCTTCCTCGCGGAGGACATCTTCATATTTCTTTTCATCAAATTCAGTAAGACACATATCACACACCTCCCTGCGATGCTGTTCCAAAAAATCTCTGAGAATATTTTCCTCTATGCATTCCCTGACGGCAAGATCAATGGCTTCTTTTAATTCCATGGACTCCCGGTATCTTTTGATCTTTGCAACAAAGACCGCGTATTCATATAAAACGTGGCAGCTGTCCATGATAGACTGATTTTTCCCGCTGTTTATGTTGATCATTGTGGCTGTCCATTCATATTCACCAGCTCCGGTATCTGTTTCAAAGGCATCCGATAACCGCAGAGTCCTTCGTTCTTCCGCCATGTCCTTTTCACTTCCATTGTAAAATACAATGTAGTGGGGGCGTGGGATTTTCAACAGATGCTTGCTGTACAGCCGCTCGGAACGGTGAATCAGTTTCCGGTACAGATCCGCATAATACAAAAATCCACGGAGCGGCATATTCGGGTTATAAGAACTCTGATGTTCGTAAAGGCTCAATGTTTTGTCAATCAGAAATGAAACATCATTTTTGTATTTCATGTAAATGACATCTTCCAGAGTTGTATATTCCAGATCATCCGGATTGGTATATGAGGTATGGTTTACCGCATTATACAGACTCAGGGCATTTTCTTTGTTTTCGCCAAACAGTTTCCGGAATACGGTGTCCTTATATTTTTTATTTATATGATTGTCATCATTTGTTTTTGTCGTTGACTGTCGGGATTCCTTTCGTTAAAATCCTTTGTTTATCTACCTATATTATAGCATATGGCACAAGGATTACAACTGAAACAATTTGTCACTTATCTGTCTCTTATGTGTTAATTGTGTGTTATTTGTAGTGCTAATATTGCATCAAACCTTTTTCACAAATCCAGTATTTCCAATACTTCCGCGGAAAATTCCATGCGTATTTCCGGTTAAGAAAAATTCTATTTCTGGTGGAAAGACGGATTTAAGAAATACGAATATTGAAATTTCCGGTAAACGAGTAAAATTATAATTGGGATTTTATAGAAAAACCCCAGACGAAAATCGTCTGGGGTTCTAAGGTTAGATGAATAAATTTAATTCAGTCTAAACTATTTAGCTGTAATTGTACCAGGTACAGTTACTGTAACATATGTATCAATACCAGTAGCTACATTAACCTTTACAGTTAACTTAGTAACTGTGAAGTACTGTCCAGCAGAAACAGAAGTAGATGTTCCAGAAACTTCCTTACCATCTGTATTCTTCTTAACCTTTACTTCACCAATAGTAAGAGAACCATCTTTATCTGTAATATCTGAAATAGATGTGTAGGTCTTGCCATCAAATGATACGATGAGAGCCTTCTCTAACATATCTCCTACATTACCAGCTGCTACTGTATTATTCTTTACTTCTACCTCAGCTTTAGCCTGAGTATCAGTAATGGTGAATGTTGTTGAAATAGTAACAGTCTTTTCTGTACCATTACTCTCAGTAATCTTTTTCTCTGCGATAACAGTATATTCTCCAGCATCAAGCTGTTTAACAGCCAACGCACTACCACTGATAACAACTGGTTTAACAACTAATGTACCAGTTTTAGCACTAATAGCTGCATGTGTTGTGGTTTCAGCATTCTTACTTCCAACAAAAATCTTAGTTCCATCAGCCTTCTTTACAGTAAAGGTAGCATCATCTTCTACTTTTTTGTCAACACCATCAGCAACACCAATCATTTGAATATTGATTGTTTTTTCCTTGTTATCGTTGTCGACTTTCATATCTACATTTTTGTTGTCGATGTCAAGACGATACGCAGAAACAACAGCATTATCAGCAGCTTTCTTAACAGATACACTTACTGTTCTAGCGGCAACTTCCTTATTATCCTTTTTATAAGAAATCTTATAAACATAGTTTCCTTTTTCAGCAGTAGCATTGAATGTTACATCCTTGCCAGTCTTTGCAGTAAATGCGAAATATTTGCTTGAAGCATTAGCATTAACAGTATTTACAGTCACATCTTTAGCATCAGTAGAAAGGCACTCAACGTTCAGATTGTAATCACCAGCCCATTTGTCACCATACTGATCTTTTAATGTAACATTTACTTTCTTGGTGTCGTTTGTTAAATCCTTTGAAAGTGTAACAGCTGACTTATCTACATCAAGAGTTGCAACAGCTCTTTCAGCTACAATATCAATTGCAACAGAACCTACAACTTTATCATCCTTTTTAACAAGAATATAAGCTGTACCATTCTTTAATGCTGTAATTGCGATAGAATTGTTAGTTCCAACTTTATTACTTGCAAGCATTAATACAGACTTGTCAGATGATTCAAATGTATACTTGCTGTAGTCAGAAATTTCCTGGTTATCAGCATTCTGAATCTTGAACATTGCAACCTTTGTCTCATTTACAGCAATCTTGTTTGTATCTTTTGCTTTGTCAAACTTCTTTGCGGTATCATCAATTCTTACAGCGAAATTATTAACTTCTGATTGAGCAGTTGCTGTAATTGTCACTTTGTTTGGTCCAATGTTTCCTTCTGGCTTACCATTCTGGTCATACTTACCTGTCTTGTATGTGATTTCAGCTGTAGCTGTATCACCAACCTTGTTTAAGTATAACTTAGAACCATTAGTATATCCGTTTCCGTTTGTATTGATTGTAAAATCATAGTTGGAATCAGTTTCGCCATACTTAAGCTCTTTTACAACAACGCCGTTAGCATCCTTAGAAACTAACTTAACTTCTGTTTCTGTAGCATATGGAATTGTGGCCTTATCAAGTGCAATAGAAGCAACCTTTCCGTCAGAAGCTACGAATGTCTTTGTAATTCCATCAAGAGTTACATCATATGTAGCAGCATCCTTTAACTCACTGAACAGTGTTAATGTAACCTTGGAAGCATCCTTAGAATCAACAGATACCTTGGATACTGGGTAAACAACCTTTGTTGCTTCACTCTTGATTGCGAAATCAGTTGCCTTAAGGTTCTTTGTATCGCCAGTAACAGTAGCTGTAAGCTCTGTTAACTTGTTCTGTGCTACTGTAGAAAGAACATAGTTCTTTACTTCTACTTCCTGAGTAGCTGTAGCTGTATCTTTACCAATTGTAAGCTTAGCTGTGATTGTAGCCTTACCAGCCTTTACACCCTTTACAGTTCCGTCTTCAGAAACTGTTGCGATTGTCTCATCACTGGATGTGTAAGTGATCTTAGCTCTTGAAGAAGCCTTCTTAGTTGTTGTTAACTTAGTTGTGCTTCCAACTGCTACTGCTGAATCTCCAGATAAAGCAACGCTTGCCTTAGCAACTTTCATTGTGTAAGTAAGTTTCTTTGTCTTTGCCTTAGCATTCTTCTTTGTAGAAGTCTTGTAAGTTACCTTAACCGTAACTTTAGCGGTACCTGGCTTAACACCTGTAACCTTGATCTTCTTTGCTGCTGTCTTCTTAACTTTTGCAACAGACTTCTTGTTGCTTGTTGCAGTTACTTTAACAGACTTCCAAGACTTTGGAGTTTTAACTGTAACTGTCTTGTAGCCCTCAGAATAAACTGTGGCTTTTTTTGCGCTAAGCTTTGCTGTAGAAGCTGCCTGTGCGTTTGTAGCAGGAACTGCTGTTACAACCATAGCTGCAGCGAGAGCAAAAGCTAACACTTTTTTGCTTGATTTCATGTTTTTTCCTCTCTTTCTTTTTGACTAACTTCCATCTCTTCTACTCGTTTAACCCTGCACGTTTAAGTTCCTTCATCTTCTCTTCCAAACCGCTGCGGACGATTCTTCCAATCCAATGTTCTCGCTAATTGCCTCCACTGACCTTCCTCGGTCTTACTGTTAAGTCCATCGTCAGTTTCATCTGCAGACACACAAATCATAAATGACCAGAAACTTTCGCACATCAGACGTCGGCGTAGAGTGTGATATCAACGTTGATTGTCCAGCATCAAGATCAGCAAGCTGAGGTTCCGATGACTTATATTTCTAATATGTATCTGTAATTGTAAGGTCTGTCTGGAACAAGTTCCAGTTTCCATAGCCTCGATAGTAGTTCATCACTTGTCGTACTATTTATAGTACTCTTTTAACTACTCTACGTGACAATCATACACCAAGTATTGTATCTTTGCAACACCAAAATTACATTTTATTGAAAAAATTCTTTAATATTTTCTTAAGCATTTAAGAGTTTTTTCACTTTTTTCTATTATTAAAACTATTTCACGCGTAGTTCGAGTGAAACTACGCGTGAAGATAAACAATTCTATTTAAAGTAAGCAACTCCGGATTCGAAGATCTTCATATCCTGCTCTCCGTAGATGTTCATGGCAACGGCCTCACCGCGGCGCTCGCTGTGTGCCATCTTTCCGAGTACACGTCCATCCGGACTGGTGATACCCTCGATTGCCATGTACGAACCATTGACATTCCACTCTTCATCCATGGTTGGCTCGCCGGCTTCATTGACATACTGGGTGGCAACCTGTCCGTTTGCAAAAAGCTTGTCCAGCCATTCCTTCGGAGCTACGAAACGTCCCTCTCCATGGGATGCCGGGTTGCAGTATGTTGCACCAAGCTTTGCCTGCTGCAGCCATGGGGATTTGTTTGTCACAACCTTGGTATATACCATCTTGCTGATGTGGCGGTTGATGGTGTTGTAGGTCAGTGTCGGGGAATCCGCACTCTGTGCCTGGATCTGTCCGTAAGGAACAAGTCCCAGTTTGATCAGCGCCTGGAATCCGTTGCAGATACCAAGTGCCAGTCCGTCACGTTCTGACAGCAGTCTGCTTACTGCCTCGGTCATCTTTGCATTCCGGAATGCCGTTGCAAAGAACTTTGCAGATCCTTCCGGTTCATCTCCTGCGGAAAAGCCGCCCGGGAACATGATGATCTGTGACTGATCGATTGCCTTGACAAATTCATCGACAGAATCACGGATGTCTGCTGCACTCAGATTCTTGAATACTTTTACAATTGTATTGGCACCTGCACGCTCAAACGCTTTCGCACTGTCGTACTCACAGTTTGTTCCAGGGAATACCGGAATGAATACGGTCGGCTTTGCGACTTTGTTCTTGCATACATAGATATTCTTGGTATCATATACATCACTCTGCACTTTTTCCTTGCCCTCGGTTGCGCGGGTTGGGAAGACTCTTTCGAGTGTTCCGGTCCAGGCTGCAATTGCTTCCTCCATGGAAAGTGACATTTCTTTGTATACAAATTTCTGTGCATCGTTCACTTCACCGACAACAACTCCGGATGCTTCTTTTATAATAGGAAGAAACTCTTCTTTTACTTCTGCTACGATATTACCGAATCCCGGTGCAAATAAGGTTTCTGCAGTGACATCATCGGCAATTGTTACACCCAGTTTGTTACCGAATGCCATCTTGCTGACTGCTGCTGCCAGACCTTTTCCGTCAAGTGCATAGGCACTGCGGATTGCACCCTTGCCGATCAGCTCATGAATCTTATCATACAGTTTCATCACCTGTTCATATACCGGCAGATCATACGCGTTCTTTTCGATCGTAAAGAGTACCAGCTTATCTCCTGCTTCTTTCAGTTCCGGTGTGATCACGTCTTTTTCTCTTGCCACATCGACTGCAAAAGAAACCAGTGTCGGAGGCACGTCAATATCGTTAAAGGTTCCGGACATGGAATCTTTTCCACCGATGGACGGCAGACCAAAACCGATCTGTGCATCAAATGCACCGAGCAGTGCTGCAAACGGCTGACTCCATCTCTTTGGATCTTCACTCATTCTGCGGAAATACTCTTGGAAGGTGAAGCGTACTTTCTTGTAGTCACCACCGGCGGTCACGATACGGGAAAGGGATTCCAGTACGGCATATACCGATCCGTGGTATGGACTCCAGGAGGATAAGTACGGATCAAATCCGTAGGACATCATGGTTACGGTATCGCATTTTCCTTTCAGAACCGGAAGTTTGGCAACCATGCTCTGTGTCTCGGTCAGCTGATAGCGGCCGCCGTATGGCATGTAGACACTTCCCGCACCGATGGAACCGTCAAACATCTCGACAAGTCCTTTCTGGGAACATACATTAAGATCCGCAAGCATTGCAAGCCATGCCGCTTTGTTATCATTTTTCTGTAATGCATCTGCCACTTTCGGAAGCTCCATCTTCTTAAAGAAGTTATCTTCCTCTTTTGGCATCTCGACTTCGACATCTGCTTCCTGATGCGCACCGTTGGTATCGAGGAATGCACGGGAAATATTGACAATGTCTTTTCCTCTCCACTCTAAGATCAGTCTCGGCTCCTCGGTAACAACTGCCACCTCGGTTGCTTCAAGGTTTTCTTCTTTTGCATAAGCAAGGAACTGCTCGACATCCTGCGGAGCGACAACCACTGCCATACGCTCCTGAGACTCGGAGATTGCAATCTCCGTTCCATCCAGACCAGCATATTTCTTCGGTACTTTATCCAGATTCACGCGCAGTCCGTCTGCAAGCTCACCGATGGCTACCGATACACCGCCGGCACCGAAATCGTTACATTTTTTGATAATATGGCTGACTTCTTCTCTGCGGAACAGGCGCTGCAGTTTACGCTCAGTCGGTGCATTACCTTTCTGTACCTCGGCACCACATACAGACGTAGACTGTGTGTTATGTGCCTTGGAAGATCCGGTTGCTCCACCGATACCGTCACGTCCGGTACGTCCGCCCAGAAGGATAATCTTATCTCCCGGATCAGAGGTCAGTCTCTGTACGGCACGTCTCGGTGCGGCACCCATGACAGCACCGATCTCCATACGTTTTGCTACATAATCCGGATGGTAAACTTCTTTGACATATCCGGTTGCCAGTCCGATCTGGTTTCCATAAGAGCTGTAACCTCTGGCTGCCTCGCGCACGATCTTCTTCTGTGGCAGCTTACCCTCAATCGTATCTTTTACGGATACGGTTGGATCTGCGGCTCCGGTCACACGCATTGCCTGATACACATAAGTTCTTCCGGAAAGCGGATCACGGATGGCTCCGCCTAAACAGGTAGCAGCACCACCGAACGGCTCAATCTCGGTCGGATGGTTATGTGTCTCGTTCTTAAAGTTTACAAGCCACTCCTCTGTCTTTCCATCTACTTCCACCGGTACCACGATGGAACATGCATTGATCTCGTCAGATTCTTCCTGATCTGCAAGTTTTCCTTCTTTTTTCAGACGTTTCATGGCAAGCAGTGCCAGATCCATCAGGCAGACAAACTTGTCATCGCGTCCCGCATACAGTTTCTTGTGGGTATCAAGATATTCTTCGTAAGTCTTTTTGATTGGTGCCTGGTAAAATCCTTCATCAAACTTCACATTTTTCAGTTCTGTCGAGAAGGTGGTATGACGGCAATGGTCACTCCAGTAAGTATCAAGCACGCGGATCTCTGTCACGGACGGATTCCGCTTCTCGGTATTTTTGAAGTAATTCTGGATATGTAAGAAATCCTTAAAGGTCATGGCAAGATTTAAAGAGCTGTACAGTTCCTTTAAGTGTGCTTCTGCCATGTCGATAAATCCGTCGAAAACTGCCACGTCTGCCGGCTCATCGAAATTCTGTACGAGGGTATCCGGCTTGTCCATACCGGTCTCACGGGAATCTACCGGATTGATACAATACTTTTTGATCGCCTCTAACTCATCCTCTGTGATGTCACCCTTGATCACATAGGTCGTCGCGCTGCGGATGATCGGCTCCTCATCCTCATTTAAAAGCTTCACGCACTGCTCTGCGGAATCCGCTCTCTGGTCGAACTGTCCCGGCAGGAATTCTACGGAAAATACGTTTCCTCCTTCTGCGTCAAAGTTCTCCTCATAAATATCATCCACTGGCGGCTCGGAAAATACCGTCTGCAATGCCTTCTGGTAAGTGGCATCCGATACATTTTCCACATCATAACGGATCAGAACACGCACCTGATCTGCAGCGATTCCGAGATAATGCTTTACCTCATGTTTTAATTCTTTTGCCTTTACGGCAAAATCCGGTTTCTTTTCTACGTACACACGACGTACATTGCCCATTGGATTTACCTCCTTCTTTTGCGAAACGGAATGCCCCCTGTATTCGGGGGCATTCTATTGATCTTTATGTTATTGTATCATGGGTTGACAATTAAGTAAAATTAATATCGCTTACGATATCTATTACCTGTTCTTATGAAATTACTGTACGGTAATTGCACTGTCCGTTACAACGCCCGGAGTGTCCGGTTCCGGCTGATCCGGCTGATCGGTACCCGGGTTTGGATTTACAAAATTAATCTTTACTTTCAGCTTTCTGGATTTATTTCCTGCCGTATCTTTGGCATATACGGTCACACTGTAAGTTCCGTACTTTTTGTTTTTCATGGCAGTAACTGCTTTCTGTACTTCCTGGGTATTTACGAAAACATATTTTGAAACAAGTTTCTTCCCCAGATCCTTTGCCACTACATCTGCCTTAATTGCAGAAACCAGTTTTTCTTTGGAAACGGCTTTATTGTAGGTCAGTGTCTTTCGCTTCAGGCTGATGGATGGTGCTTTCGTATCTTTTACGGTAATTACGATGCTCTTTTGGGTCTTGTTTCCTTTGGCATCTTTTGCGGTGTATGTAATCTTATATTTTCCGGTCTTTGCCGCATTGACTTTTCCAGAAACGGTAAATTTAAGTGTCTTACCTCTGTAATCGGTAGCTTTCACACCCTTTTTCAGATCTACTTCGCTGTTTGTTCTCTCGATGGTTTTATTCTTGATTCCCTTAATCGTCGGGCGAAGTTTCAGCCATGGATTTCTCGGATCCGGATCGGTCGGATCCCATCCGCGGTACGGACTGTTTACATCAATACGGATCGGGGTAGGCTTGCCCAATGGTCCCGGATCTTTGCTGTCATAGATGGTTACTTTGGTTCCTACCGGGCAGTTGTCATAGATCCACTTGGCATCTTCCACATTCAGACGGACACATCCGTGGGATGCCGTCTGTCCCAGACGGTTATAAGAATTGTATGCCAGCCTGCTCGGGTCCTGTGCACTGTAAAAAACAGAGTGGAACAGCACACCACCGTGAATACGGCTGCAATACTGTCCGTACACACCGCCCATAAGTGTATGCCAGCGGTATTTTGCCGGAATCGAAAATGTTCCTGTCGGGGTGGCATTGTTGACACCGACAGAGCAGGCAAATGCTTTGACCGGTTTGGTATATTTGCCTTTGGAATCAAGTGCATATACGGTCACACAGTTCTGCTGACGATTGATTTTAATGTAATATGGCAGTTTTGCTGCCTGAGTTGTAACGGGTGTTCCTGCGAACACAAGCAGCATGAGTGCCGCCATCAATCCGCATAAGGTTTTCAAAATTCCCTTTTTCATGATAATCTCCTTTTCTCTCCTTTGTGAAAGGTATATAATATATCCTATACTATACTATACTATACTACTGAGGATATGATCGATGGATATCAATTATGAATTATACAAGGTTTTCTATTATGTTGCAAGCTCTCTCTCATTTTCGGATGCAAGTAAGAAGCTGTTTATCTCCCAGTCAGCGGTAAGCCAGTCTATCAAAACATTAGAGCGCAAGCTGGGACAGCCGCTTTTTATCCGCAGCACAAAAAAAGTGCAGCTGACTCCTGCCGGTGCTCTGCTTCTGAAACATGTGGAACCTGCCATGAATCTGATCTCACGCGGCGAAAGCCAGCTTTTAGAATCCGGCTCTCTTGGTTTAGGACAGCTGCATATCGGTGCCAGCGACACGATCTGCCGCTATTTTCTTCTGCCGTATCTGCAGAAATTCCATCGGAAATTCCCGGATGTTCCGATTAAAATCACCAATGCCAGCTCGATGGGCTGTGTAGACCTGTTAGAGCAGCGCCGGGTAGATCTGATTATCACAAATTTTCCAAACCCGCATCTGAATCCTTCCTATATTCAGAAAACGGTTGGCTCTTTCTCGGATGTATTCGTCGCCAATCCTGCATATTTTGATCTGGCGAACCGCATCGTTCCTTTCTCGGAGCTTGGCACCTATCCGCTCATGATGTTAGACCGCAAGAGCACGACAAGTGAATTTCTGCACCACATTTTCCTGCAGCATCAGCTGGAACTGCTGCCTCAGGTAGAGCTCAGCAGCAACGATCTGCTCATTGACATGGCCCGCATCGGTCTTGGAATTGCTTTTATCCCGGATTTTTGTCTGAAACACAAGCCGGAGGATCTCTTCCTCGTCCGCACGCAGGAAACGATCCCGCAGCGGCAGCTGGTGGCTTCGTTAAACCCTACCCTTCCGGTTTCTGCCTCCACCGAAGAGTTTTTAAAGCTCCTCCCGGACGTCTGACCAGAACCGGCTCACTTCTTCCCGCAGCTGCGGCAGACCACAGACGCTTCTCTTTTCCCATTCTCTCGGAAAAAGCGCTCCGTATTCGCGCTGCAGGAAACGTTCATCCAGCAGAAGGATCACGCCGCGGTCCTCGCTGGTCCGGATCACGCGCCCTGCTGCCTGCAGGACTTTGTTCATTCCCGGATAGCGGAACGCATAGTCAAATCCGGACAATCCCCGCTCATCATAATAATTCTTTAAAATTTCACGTTCATCGCTGACCTGCGGAAGTCCGGTTCCCACGATGATGGCACCGATCAGCCGGTCGTTTTTCAGATCAATGCCTTCCCCGAAAATTCCACCCATCACACAGAACGCAACGAGTGTCCCCTGTCGCTCTTTTTCAAATTCTTCCAAAAACGCTTCTCTTTCGTGTTCTTTCATATTACTATGCTGCATCAGAATCTCGCACGAATCGGCCGCCTTCCCGGCAAAGACCTCATATACATCCTGCATCAGCCGGTAAGACGGGAAAAACACCATGTAATTTCCCTGCTGTGCTTCTGTGACTGCACCGATATAGTCCGCGATTTTTTCGTATTCTTTTCTGTTCCTCCGCGTATATTTTGTGCTCACATCCCGGCCAAATGCGAGAAGTCTCTGTGTCTGGGCAAACGTACTCTGCGCATAAATGGCATAGTTATCCTCGTCCGTGGAAAGTAGCCGCTTGTAGTATCCGATCGGCAGGAGCGTTGCGGAGAAAAAGATCGTGGAATTGCTTTTATCGATGCATTTCTGCAGATTGACCGACGGATCTACGCAAAAGAGCCGGATCCGGAACTGACCTTCCTCCGTCATCTGGCTGTAGATCACGTAATGGTCATCCACCAGATCATAGATATTCAGGAAATTGCGCAGCGCAAAGTAAAAATCCAGCACCGTTTTCTTCTCCGGAAATTCCCGCGGTTTTTCCAAAAATTCATCCATCTGGGAGGCCAGCCGCATAAGGTGGAAGGTCAACGTTCCCACACTGTCCAGAATCTGGTAGTGCTCACACTCACGTTTCATTTCCAGCATGGCTTTGTTGCATTTGTCCAGGATACGGCAGATCGTACGGCTGTGCGCTTTCATGATCCGCTTCACTGCAAGCACGTCTTCTTTGTACAGATCGGCACTGTACATCTCCCTGCTGCGATCCACGAGGTTATGTGCCTCATCCACCAGGAACAGATAGTCTCCCTTTATCCCCTCCTGAAAAAAGCGTTTCAGATATACATTCGGATCGAATACGTAATTGTAATCACAGACAATATTGTCCGCCCAGGTTGCCACATCCAGACTCATCTCAAACGGGCACACCTGATATTCTTTCGCCTGCGCTAAAACTTCCTCTCTGGTAAACAGGTTGGATTTCTGCAAGAGATCAAACACCGCATCGTTCACCCGGTCAAAATGTCCCTTTGCATATGGACAGTTTACCGGGTTACAGTCCATCTCCTCACACAGGCAGAGTTTTTCTTTGGCTGTGATCTGGATGACTTTGGCACGGTATCCCTGTTCTTCCAGCAGTGCGAACGTTTCTCTTGCCACAGTTGCTGTGATGGTCTTTGCCGTGAGATAAAAGATCCGGTCTGCCAGCCCTTCTCCCACTGCTTTTACCGCCGGAAAGATTGTGGAAATTGTTTTGCCCACTCCGGTCGGTGCCTCGATAAACAGGTTCTTCCCTCGCAGAATGGTGCGGTAAACATCGGCAACCAGCTTCTTTTGTCCCTGCCGGTAGGGAAATGGAAACTCGAGTGTATGAATACTCTCCTGCCGCTGTTTTTTCCATGCGATCTGCCAGTCTGCCCATTTCCTATAATCTTCGATCAGATGCGTAAACCACACGGTCATTGTCTCAAATGTATAAATCTCCCGGAAATACCGAATTTCCTCGGTATCCAGATTGCAGTAGGTCATCTGCACGCCGATCCGCTCCAGACGGTTCTGTTTCGCATAGATATACGCATAGCACATTGCCTGGGCTTTATGCACGTAGACCGGCTGTTCCATTGCCGCAACGTTTCTATATACACCCTTGATCTCATCGATGAAGCTGATTTCTTCTTCCGGAGGGATTTCCGCCGCAAACTCCATCTCCGGTTGCAGCACAGACTCCGTCGCAGCCGGCAGATCCGGCTGAAATTTTCCATAGGCGATTCCGTCTGCACGTCCTTCCACGACCAGTACGTAATCGTTGGCTTTCCATTCAATTTTCAGCGGTACTTCCGCCTGGTAGGAGGTGTCCATGCTTTTTTGAATTTTCCGGTGGATACGGCTGCCTTCCATCATGGCCTCTGCACTCGCCAGCTTTCCGGCACGATTATCGATATCTCCTGCCCGGAAAATAAACTCTACCAGATTTCTCACAGAGATATGTAATTCCTGCATGTACACCTCCTTTCTCCCGCGGGTATTTTCCTGTTGTATGAAGCGGGTTTTTATTTGTTCCATTATTTTACAATAAAAAGCCCCGCTCCGGAATACGGAGTGGGACTTAAAGTTCCATAGTCACGATATAATAATTGTATTATGCCACTGCAAATTTAGCAACTACGTTTTCGAAATTTTCATTCTTTCCACCGTAGCAAACCTGAAGATTCTTTTTTACGCCAAGTCCAATCATACCAAGCAATGACTTTGCATCAATGAATGTTCTGTCGCATTTTACATCAATATCAAAATCACAACCACCTGCTGCACGTACAAAATCCTTAACTTCATCCATATCTGATAACCGAATTACTTTAACAGTTTCATACATAATCCAACACCTCTTTCTACCTTTAAACAACATACTTTTATTATCATCCCCAAGTTTAGAAAAGATTATGCCACTTTTTTTCTCATCTGTCAAAGTTATGCAAACTTCGCATTTCTCCGGTTTTTCCTGCATAATGACGGTAATCGCGCAACCGTTTCCATCAGATTCTTACCGTTTTTTTTCGTGTATTTATATTTATACCTGCTATCTTATGCAATTTCTCCAAAAAATTGCCTTTCCAATCACCAAAACAAGCATTTTTTGATGAAAACTATTTTTATCAAAGTGGTTTCCCACTTTTTTTCAGAATATCCACATATAATTCTCCGATCGGACTGACCTTTATCCCCTTGTGCCGGATATAGCCAATCCGCATCTTTTCGCTCTCTGCCAGCGGCACTGCCGCATAATCATTTCCGTTTAATTCTTCACAGATAATCCCGGAACAGAGCGTATAACCATTCAGCCCAACCATCAGATTCAGCATGGTCGCCCGGTCATCCGCATGGATCATCTTCTTATACTCATAGGTACTTTTCATCTCTTCGGCAAAATAAAAGGAATTATTTTTCCCCTGTTCGAACACAAGACATGGATATTCCTGCAGTTCTTTCATGGAAATTACATCCCTTTGTGCCAGCGGATGTCCTTTCCACAGATATACATAGGTGTCACAGGTAAACAGTTCTTCAAAAATCACATCATTTTCCTTGAAAAGTTTCTGGAGTACTGCTTCATTAAATTTGCTCAGGAAAAGAATCCCCAGCTCACTTTTCATGTTACGCACATTTTCGATTACCTGATTCGTCTGTGTCTCATGAACGGCAAATTCATATTCTTCCATTCCAACAGCCTTTACGACTTCCACAAATGCCTTGACCGCAAAGGTATAATGCTGCATAGACACGGAAAATTTCTTTTTGGATGCAGACGAAATATAACGGGATTCCAGCAAATGATACTGCTCCACGACCTGCTTGGCATATCCGATAAATTCCTCTCCCTCTGGTGTAAGCACGATTCCCCTGTTGGACCGGATAAAAATGGTGATTCCTGCTTCTTCTTCCAGTTCGCGCACAACCGCAGACAGATTGGGCTGTGAGACAAACAATTTTCGGGATGCTTCGTTCATGGAACGGCTTTCTGCAATCGTAATTACCTGATGTAACTGCTGTAGGGTCATATGTCTTACCTCTTTTCCTTAAGCAAATGATCTGTTATATACCGGACAAGGATCTGAAGTATCCATGCAATCACAATGGAACTGCATACCAGCACCAGTTCGTAACGCAGACGGCATGTATGAAATGCTGCTCCCTTCATAAATTTTCGTATGGTAACATGTACCAGATACAATTCCAGCGAATGAGCACCAAACCATTCCAGTATTCTTATAACTGGGCGCATAGATAACCGGGAAAAGATCCAGGCAATTCCCGCACAACATGAGATATTAAAAATTCCGGTCACATACCTTGCAAAAATAGGAGATCCACTTGGAAGCATGGTGAGCAAATAGCCGGATAACGCAAAAAGAATCAACCATTTCCAATAACTTTCCCTTTTTTCATAGCTGGATCTGCCATAAAAACAGCCCGCTATAAAAACAGGCAGACGAAGCAAAGCAATATTCACATTTCCAAACATATCTTTCTCATATAATGCAATTACAAGTGCTAATACTGTAATAGCACTTACCATGGAAATCAGCCGGATCTCTCCATCTATTGCGTCTCGTGCGCTATCCACAATCTGAAAGATATAGGGATAAATCAGATAGCATAACAGCATAAGTCCAATATACCAGTAAAGCCTGTCTCCATCACTGAAAAATGTGATAAATGTGAAGTCTTTTATGGCTTCTCCCCATCCTGTTTTATCTACACAGACATCCAGTAAAATATAAGAGGGTACGGCTACGATGCAATAAGGAATCAGAATTCTTTTTAATCTTCTTATGTAAAAGCTTCTAACATCTGATCTTTTTTTCATGGAATAGTATAACCCCAGACCAGAAAAGAATAAAAAAGCATCCACACTTGATGATGAAATATATCTCCAAAAGAAGGAAATCCAGCCACTAAAATGATAGGAATAATAATGACAGTCATCCGTAAAATGAAAAACTATAATCAATATGATGGATATTCCCATTAACGCACCCCGATATTGCGAAAGCACGCTGTTATTTGTTTTTTTCATATAATTCTCCTTTATAAAAGTTCAATTTTCGATAATCACTAAGACGTTTGGTCGTTTGTCCATTGACACCAAACTAACTTTCTGAAAACAAAAGACAAAAAAACACCTAAACAGGTGTTTTTAAAGAATGGTGTTTAAATCAATAATACCATTCACAATAGCATAATTCAACATTTCTTTTTTTATAGCTTTACTATTTTATCTTCTCCAATATTTTCTTTTATCCTATTCCTCCATTTCCACTTTCTTCCTATTTATATAGGAAACATTTCCTATCATTTAATTTTAAAATCTTACTTATACCAGCTCTGGCATAATTTTATTTTATAAAGGATTACGGATAATGGAAATAGAATAGCATTAGGGATTCATGTAAAAACCCCGAATGGTATTCGAGGTTTTGTAAATAAAATTATGCAGCTATTGTTTTGGATCATTTTTTTGTCGTAATGCCACTAACACTAAATCCCCCATTTTTAATAGACCATGTTCCCTTTTTCGATGAACCAATATGTTCCACCAAACCGTCTTTCTTCATTTTGTTTACATGATAACGAACTCCACCAACGGATAAATTCAACTGTTCCGCAATTTTCTTTACTGTAATAGCAGGGTGTTTTCTCATAATTGCTATTATTCTCTCTGCTGTTTCTGTATCTGTGTAGAGCATTTCTGTGTTAGTTTTAATGTTAGTTTCTGTGTTAGTATTAGTTTTTCTGTCAGTTTCTATGTTAGTATCTCTTTTTCGATACATATTTACCCTGAAATCACCATCAAAATCAATTAACTCCGGCTTTGGCAATCCATATTCCTCACAATTGCTAAACAATCTTGGTATTCCAGTTCCCCATTTTTCAATGACTTTCATATAAGCAAAAGCTCGCGCAATCGCAGGATTTCTTGGTTTTGAATATCCTTCCATCATTTTAGAAATTGTAACATTATTCAAAAGCATTCCCGGGGAAGTTATTTCTAGCCGATCACCAAACAATGCAACCTGTATATTTCCGGGTTCCAGATAACTGCGATGTGCTACCGCATTTGCAATCAGCTCACGAATACTATCCGTAGGAAGTTCATATACATCCTGTCTGTACATTCCCCTTATCGTCATTCCCATATTGATTTTTTCAAGAACATACTGATACGCTGCTTCCATCTGTTCTTGAATAGGGCCTTCAAATTCACGTCGGTCTACAAAATGTGCTCTATTTGTTCCCTTGAAGATTCCGCATTGAATCACAGGTTGCTGCGGCATCTTTCCTGTCAGCAGTGCATATGCATTGGTCGGGTATACTTTTCCTTCCTCTTCTTTTAAAATTCCCCACGAAATCAAAATATTTTTTGTCACATCTTTAATCTTTGCTTTTTCACTCTCCTGCCATGTATTTTTTATGGCAGTTTCTTTCAATCTTTTACAAAATTTCTCAATATCACTATCACTTACTTGCATATCCCGACATATCTCACAGTCAAAATAACGATTTTGACCTTCCAGAATCAGTTCCTTTAACATATATCCCTCGACATGTCTGGTAGTACCGGATACACGTACATAAGTACCCTCGACCATTCCCTGTGACTTAATATAATACGGGCGCTGTGCACCTGGAAAAATTTCTACGACAATAACAATCTTATCATTGACTGTCTGCAATGCTACATCTGGTCTGATCGTCGGCTCACAGGCATCGGAAATTGCATTAGTAATTGCATCCATCGTTTTATAAACAATATCTGTATCTATTCCCACAATATTTAATGTTTTATCATCTATTCCGAATACGATCCTGCCACCTCTGCCATTGGCAAAAGCTACCACCGTTTTCATATATTTTTCGCTTTTATCCGGTACAGTTACTTTATACTCTATATTTTTTGATTCGCCGGAAAACAATTGATCTTTCGTCATAGCATTACCTCCTGTCAATCATTTTTATAGCCAATATCTTTTAACATAAGTATATTTCTTTATTAAAATAGTTTCAAGCTAAAATACAACCGATAGGTACATTGGTAAAATACTATACATTCATCCCAATATTTACATTTCGCACAATTACCGGAAAATAACTTTCTAAAAACATAAGACAAAAAAACACCTAAACAGGTGTTTTTAAAGAGCAGGGGATGAGAGAATCGAACTCCCACCAAAGGTTTTGGAGACCCCTATCATA
>ERZ773138.223-NODE-223-length-70867-cov-17.298043_pt1 | contig 70867 bp, 74 predicted proteins | sample MGYA00511114_ERZ773138 | MGnify/ENA primary metagenome ERZ773138 (study PRJEB29015, sample SAMEA2737805) | human gut metagenome | biome: human gut; feature: human-associated habitat; material: faeces | place: China | collected 2012 ...
GTACGGGGGTCTGTTATGAGTAATTATATATTGAAATATTCGCGAGATGAAAGAGTAAAATATATTTCTCACCTTGACTTTGTGCGTCTGTTCCACAGAACGGTACGTCGTACAGGTATGAATTTTATGTTTTCAAACGGATTTAATCCTCACCCGATTATGATGGTTGCACAGCCGTTGTCGGTAGGTGTGACTTCTGACTGCGAGTATATGAAAGTAGGCTTTGACGGCGATTACAGCGAACAAGAACTTGTCGATACAATCAATAATGCTTTTCCGCCGGGATATAAAATCCTTGCCGCAAAAAAAGTTGAGGGCAAGGAAATTGACCTTACAAAACTTGACAGAGCGGTGTATACGGTTGAACTTGAATATGAGGGCAGTGCGGATATTGAAAAACTTCTTGCACAAAACGAACTCAAAGTAATGAAAAAATCAAAGAGCGGTGTAAAAGAGTCGGATATACGTCCGTATATATATCGCATTGAAAAAATAAGCGAAGATAACGGCATACTTGTGCTTAAAATGTGTATTTCTGTAGGCAGTGTGTATAATCTTAAACCGCAGAGTGTTATTGACGCAATGGAAAAATATTGCGATAATTTCAAAGGCGGTTTTATGAATGTGCACAGAAATTCAATGACAATCGGAGATAAAGAGATTTTGTAAAAATATTATATAATAAATACATATAAAGAATACGCGACTGTTTTTAAGGTATGTAATAGTAATGTAAAAATAATAAAGTCATATGTAAATAAAAAAATAATTATGTATTGAAAGGAAGTTTTTAAAATGAAGAACAAAATAGGGAAAATATTATTGATTTGTTTATTAGGTATTATACCTACTACAGCTAATGCAGCAGGGTTTAGTGTAAATATTAACTGTCCAAGTACTTCATCTGCAGGAGCACAGATAAGTTGTAATATGAGTGCAACTCCATCAGGTGTTACATTAAATGGTGTAAATGGAACATTTAATTTGGGAAGTGGTTTAACATTTAAGGGATTTACAGCATCAAGTGGTTTTTCTGATTATAGTGGAGGAAGTAGTAGTGGTTTTGTACTTGGAAAAACAAGTGGTTTTTCTAGTACAACAACTCTTGGTACATTAAACGTTGCAATTCCAAGTGATGCAACATCTAATCAAACATATACAGTAGGACTAACAAACGTAGCAGCATCAGATACAGAATATAATGATTATAATGCGAATTCAGTAAGTGCAACAATCAGAATTAAATCTAATGAAAATAGATTATCATCATTATCTATAAGTGGAGGATCAATAAATTTTAATCCAGATACAACTAGTTATTCAACAACAATAAATAGTCAGACAGCAACAATAAGTGCAATAAAAAAAGATTCGTCATCAAGCATGACAGGAAATCTTGGTACAGTTTCATTAAATTATGGGACAAATACATTTAAAATAAATGTAACAAGTGAAACAGGAGTAACAAGAACATATACAATAAATATAACAAGACCAGATACAAGAAGTAAAAATAATTATTTATCGTCATTGGTGGTATCAAATACAAATATTTCGTTTAATAGAGATACATTAGTATATAATTTATCAACAACAAGTGATAATGTACAAATAAGTGCAACTAAAGATGATAATAAGGCATCAGTAACAGGGACAGGAAGATTTAATCTAAATTATGGAACAAATACATATAGAGTAAATGTAACCGCAGAAAATGGAAGTACTAGAACATATACAATAAATATAAATAGAGAAGATACGAGAAGTAGTAATAATAATTTAAAATCATTGACATTGAGTAAGGGAAATTTAAATTTTAATAAATCAACAACAACTTACAATGTTGATGTAGATAAAGATACAACTAGCGTAAAAATAGAAGCATCATTAGAAGATGTAAAAGCTAGCTTTGAAAATGGATTTGGCCCTAGAACTATAAATTTAAATCCAGGAAATAATACAATATATATAAAAGTAAGAAATGAAATAGGAAATGTAAAAACATATACAATAAATATAAATAGAGAAGATGGAAAAAGTAGTGATTCAACACTAAAAGAAATTAAACTAAGTGAAGGGAAAATAGATTTTAAAACAGATGTATTAGAATATAAAGTAAATGTTGAATATGATGTTAATACTTTTAAAATAGATGCATTACCAACAGATGGAAAATCTAAAGTAAATATAACAGGTGATGAAAAATTAAAAGTAGGAGAAAATACATTTACAATAACAGTAGAAGCAGAAAATGGTAAAATAACTACATATATAGTAAAAGTAACAAGAAAAGAAGAAGGATATAAGTTATCAACAAATAATTATATTAAATCATTGACAATAAAAAATCATAGTATAGATTTTGATAAAAAAACGTATAAATATACAATAAAAACGAAAGAAAAAAAATTAGATATTAGTGTAACATTAGATGATAGAAAATCAGAATATAAAATAAGTGGTAATGAAAATTTAAAAAATGGAAGTAAAGTTTTAATTAAAGTAATTGCAGAAGACGGAAGCAATAGAACCTATACATTAAATATTAAAAAATCAAATAATGCATTAATAATTACCTTAATTATAGTTATCACAATAATTACTGGTGGAGCAATAACATTTATATTATTAAAAAGAAAAAAGAAACCAGAATTAGAACAAATATCAGCTGAAGATTTTACAACCATAAAAAATAATGTGAATATTAAAGAAAATACAACAATTACAAATAATGAATTAAGTGATAACGTAGTAGAAAAAGAAAAAACGACTGAAAATAATGATTTTACAGGTGTTTAATTAGTAAAAGCGGGTGAAATAAATGAATAGAGATAGAGCAATAACATTAATAATAGTATTAAATTTTATGATAGTTTTATTATTAGGAGTAAATTATAATGTAACAAATCCAACAAAAATAAATAAGATAATAGCAAGCACTTATAAAACACCTGCAAATAAAGCTTTTATGGATCAAAATTTTTATAATTGTGTTATTGATGAATATAATTATGAAAATTTTACAAAATTACCATATACAACGAGCTTAACAAATGAACAATTAAAAACTATTGAAACACTACATTGTTCAGATATTGAATCAGTTGAAGGTATAAGTTTTATTACAGGCTTAACTGATTTAATAATTGGTGGAGAAAAGATAGCTAATATTGATGTAAGTAAAAACATAAATTTAATAAGATTGGATGTAAATAACAATCAATTAACAGAGTTAGATTTAAGTAAAAATACAAATTTAGTGCAATTATTTGTAAGCAATAATCAATTAACAACATTAGATGTAACTAATAATGTAAATTTAAAAGAATTATGGGTTGATGGTAATAAATTAACGAATTTAGACGTAAGTAAAAATACAAATTTAGAAAAATTGTATGCTGATCGTAATAGTTTAGTAAATATAAATTTAGAAAAAAACGTGAATTTAATAGAGTTATGGATAAACTATAACAAATTAATTAATTTAGATGCTGCTAATAACATTAACCTTGTTAGTTTGTATGTTGAGGGCAATCAGTTAAAAAATTTAAAAATAGGAAATAATAATAAATTGACAAAATTGAGTGCGGGTTATAATGAGTTAAATAGTTTGGATGTAAGTGGCATAATAAATTTAACTAATTTAAATCTAAGTGCAAATAATCTGGTGAGTTTAGATGTGAGTAAAAATATTAATTTAAAAGAATTAGATGTGTCTACTACTAGGTCAATTTTTCCAACAAACACAAATAGATTAACAGAGTTAGACGTAAGTCATAATATAAAATTAGAAAAATTAATTGCATATAATAGTAATTTAAACACATTGAATTTAAATGGTGCAATAAGTTTAACAGAATTGAATGTTTCGGGAAATCAATTAATGAATTTAGATGTAAGCAAAAATACAAATTTAACAAAATTGGATGTTTCGGGAAATCAATTAACAAATTTAGATACAAGCAATAATGTAAATTTAACAAAATTGCATGTTTATTATAATCAATTAACAAATTTAGATATAAGCTATAATACAAAAATAAATGATTTATATACATTTGATAATATGTTTAAATTAGGTGATGAAATTATATATAAAAATAATAAAGTAGATTTATCGAATAAAATAAATACAGAAAATTATAAACTGAATAATAATTTTACTAAAGAATATAAATATGGTGTAATAAATAATACAAAATTAGATAATTCAGTAATAAATAATGAAAATATTGGTAGATATGATTACAAAATATATTTTAAAGGTGATAGCAGTAGTAGTAATATACAAGGAATATATACAGTATATGTAACAGATCTTAAAAGCAATAAATATAAGATAAATGAAGAAAAAGGATATATTTATACAGGAACAGATACAAATAAAGATATGATACTAAAAAATTTAAGTACAGAATATGGAACACTAGAAATAAATGATAATAAATTACAAGTAAAAGATGGTGGTAAAGTACTTAAAGAATTTGATATATTAAGTTTATCAAGTGATAAATATATGATTGGTGACAGATATGTTTATATAGGTTCTGAAATGTTTGATAAAACAAAAATAAATACAAATGCTACATTAGTAGAAAAGGATAATGTTATTGAGATAAGTTATGGTAATGAACTATTAGATACATATAAATTAATTAAAGTAACTAGTGATAAATATATAATAACATCTAATTTTATTTTTGTAGTAAATGAATCAAATAATAATATATTAAATAATATAAATGTAATTAATGGGGCATTGAATATTAGTAATAATAGATTACAGATAAAATATGAAAATATTTTAGTAAAAGAATTAATTATAACTCCATTGTTAAATTCAAAATATATAATAAAAAATAATTATATTTATACAGGAACAGATACAAATAAAGAAACAATATTAAGTAACTTAAGTACAGAATATGGAACACTTGAAATAAATGATAATAAGTTACAAGTAAAAGATGGAAATAATATAATAAAAGAGTTTAAAATATTAAATTTGACAAGTAAAAAATATAAATTAAATAATGATAATATATATACAAATGTAAATGAATTTAATAAAGATGATATTAATACAGAGTGTGCCTTAAGTTTAAAAGATAATTTATTAGAAGTCAGTTATGATAATGAAGTATTAGGCACATTTAAATTAATAAGAATTACAAGTTCAAAATATAAGATAACAGATAAATATATTTATACTGTCGGTAACATTGATTTAAATAATATAAATATTACTAATGGAAATATAAAAATAAATAATAATAAATTAGAAATATTATATAATGATATAGTAATAGATAGTTTAGATATATTAAGTGTAGATTTTGGAACATTAAAAGTATCTAATAATGTTGTAGTAATAATTAAAGAAATACCATATAAAGAATTTACGGATGAAATAAAAGTATCAAATGTATCATATAAAATATATAAAGAAGCAAAAGAAGTAACAAGTGGAAATATAGAAAAAGGAATGATACTAAAAGTAATAAGTGAAACATATGGAATAATAGAAGAATATAAAATAACAAATGAGTATATAGATGTAAGTAAATTAAATATAGATGAAAATAATTTTATAAATGATTTTGAAGTAGGAGATACATATAAAAAGATACTTGATAAAATAGATACAAGCGGAGAAATAAAAATAATAGATAATGCAGGAAAAGAATTAACAAGTAATGATAATGTGAGAACAGGAAGTAAAATAAGAATAGAGTTAACAACAGAGACAAAAGAATATACAGTAGTAGTATTAGGAGATGTAACAGGGACAGGAAAAATAACGATGGCAGATGTAATGAAGACAGCAAATTATCTATTAGATAATAGTGTAATAAAAGAAGAATGTTATAAAAGGGCAGCAGATGTAACAAAAGATGGAAACATAAAAATAAGTGATGTTATGAAGCTTGCTAATTATGTACTTAATGGTAAATTTTAAAAAAGTAAATATTAAAATATTTGCTTTTTTGTTTATATATATTTAAAAATTTTTTATTTTCTGCTAAAATAGAATAAGTGATAAATAATTAAGGATGTGTTTTAGATGGGAAAGATTATATCATTAGTAAATCAAAAGGGTGGCGTAGGTAAAACAACTACAAGTATAAATTTAGCTGCATCTTTAGGAATATTAGGTAAAAAGACTTTATTAGTTGATTTAGATCCACAAGGTAATACAACAACTGGTGTAGGTGTTGAAAAAGGTGGATTAAAAATAACTCTTTATGAAGCATTAATGAATGAAGTTGAACCTAGTAAATCTGTTAAGAAAACTAAATTTAAAAATCTAGATTTAATTCCATCTTCAATGAAACTTGCTGGTATAGAAATTGATTTTATAGATAAGCAACACGTTGATCCTAGTTTTCAAAAGGGATCACAATTAAAAAGAGTATTATATGAAATCAGAGATAATTATGATTATATATTAATTGATTGTCCACCATCACTTGGAATACTAACAATCAATGCTTTAACAGCATCAGATTCAGTATTAATTCCAGTACAATGTGAGTATTTTGCACTAGAAGGAATAATGCAACTTTTAAATACAATAACACAGGCAAGAAAAAGTCTAAATCCAAATCTTGAAATAGAAGGTGTTGTTTTAACAATGCTTGATTCAAGAACAAACTTAGGACTTGAGGTTGTTGAAAATGTAAGAGGATTCTTTAGAGAAAGAGTTTATGACACAATAATACCAAGACTTATAAGATTAACAGAGGCACCAAGTCATGGTAAACCAATCGCAAATTATGATCCTACAAGTAGAGGAACAGAAGCATATATAAATTTGGCAAAGGAGGTTATTGCTAGAAATGAATGATAAGAGAAAAGCTTTAGGAAGAGGTTTAGAACAATTATTTAATGATGAAGGTTTAAACTTTGATACAATAGAAAATTCAATTATAGAAGAAGCAAAAACAAATGATCAAATAGTAGAAATTAATTTAAGTGAGTTAAGAGCTAACCCATATCAACCTAGAAAAAACTTTGATGAAGAAGCATTAAATGAATTAGCATTATCAATTAAAGAACATGGTGTATTTCAACCTATTATCGTAAAAAAGAGTATAAAGGGTTATGAAATAATAGCAGGTGAAAGAAGATTTAGAGCATCTAAATTAGCAGGATTAGAAACTATACCTGCGATAGTAAAAGATTTTTCAGATGAAGAAATGATGCAGATTGCACTACTTGAAAACTTACAAAGAGAAAATTTAACTTCAATAGAAGAAGCAAAAGCATATAAATCAATAATAGAATCTATGAATATTACTCAAGATGAACTTGCTAAAAAGGTTGGAAAAAGTAGAAGTCACATAACAAATATACTTGGTTTATTAAAACTACCAGCTTCAGTACAAGATATGGTTTTATATAATAAATTATCAATGGGACATGCTAGAGTACTTAGTAAATTAGATGATCCAAAAATAGTAGAAGATTTAGCACAAAGAGTAATTACTGAAGACTTAAGCGTTAGAAAATTAGAAAGTATAGTATATGATAATGAAGAAAAAGAAGTAAAGACTAAAAAAAATACAAACAATGAATACAAATATATGGAAAATTTCTTAAAAGAAAAACTTGGAACAAATGTAAAAATAAATAATAATAAAATATCAATTAAATTTTCAAATGTACAAGATTTAAATAGAATTTTAGAAATAATGAATATTGATATTAATGAATAATAGGAGGCAAATATGACTATATTTGGAATAGAAATATCTGATAAGATATATTTACCTATTTTTATTGTATTAGGTGCGTATGTACTTGATATGATTATTAACAAAATATTAAGCTTAAGAATAGTTATTAATAAAAATTTAACTAAACATGAACAAAGAAGTAGAGAAACAGTACTTATGATGTGTAAAAACATTATTAAAGTATTAATTGCAATTGTTGCTATATTATATATACTTCAGGTATATGGTGTAAATACTAGTGCGTTAGTTGCAGGAGTAGGGGCATTCAGTTTAGTTATTGGTCTTGCTTTTCAAGATGTATTAAAAGACTTACTTGTAGGAGCAACTATAATACTTGAAAGTCAATTTGCAATAGGTGAAATAGTTGAAATAAATGGTTTTAAAGGTGAAGTTATATCATTAACACTTAAAACAACTAGATTAAAGTCATATAAAGGTGAAGTAAAAATAATTGCTAATAGAAACATTGGTGAAATAACTAACTATAGTTTAGATAATGTACTTGTTAGAGTAATTGCATCTGTTTCATATGAATCAGATAATAAAAAGGTAGAAAAAGTATTAAATGAATTAATAGAAAAATTAAATACAAGCATACCTGAACTTAAAAGTAAGATAACTATTGAAGGAATTGATTCATTATCAGATTCATCAGTAGATTATTTACTTACAGCAAAATCATCTGTTAAAAATGAATTTGTAGTAAAGAGAAAATTATTAAAAGAAATAAAAAATGCATTTGATCAAAATGGTATTGAAATACCATATCCACAAGTAGAGGTACACAATGAAAAATGAGTATAATGTAGGAACAAAGGTAATAATGAAAAAGGGGCATCCATGTGGAACTAACCTTTGGGAAATTACTAGAGTTGGCGTTGATATAAAATTAAAATGTATAAATTGTGGAAGAATGATAATGATGCCTAGATATGAATTTAATAAAAAGATAAAAAAAATAGTGGAGGATTAATATGGATAGAGAAAAGAAAAAATTTCAAGTACATCCAGTTTGGTTTTTCTTAGTACTAATTGTTATTACAGTTGTATTAAGTGCTCTTTTGTCTTTATTTAATTTTCAAGGAACTCAAACTGATGTATCATTAGGTTCATCTTCAACATCTGTCTTAACAGTAAAGTCCTTGCTTAGTTATGAAGGCATAAAGTATATGTTTTCTGAAAGTATAAATAACTTTCTAAAATTTGTACCACTTGGTACATTAATAGTAGGATTACTTGGTGTTGGTCTAATGATAAAGACAGGATTATTAAAATCTTTATTTAGTAAATTAAATAAGATAATACCTAGAAAAACTATGTTTTTTATATTTTCATTATTATGCATTATAATGGGTTTTAGTACAGACTTATCGTTTGTTATAATGATACCTATCGCTGCAATATTATTTACTGAATATAAAAGAAGTCAGGTAGTTGGTATGACAATGGCATTTGCAAGTGTCGTAGCAGGAGCAAATATAAATATTTTCATTACGTCAATTGATTATAGTTTAATAGAACTTGCTAAATCATCTGTTAATATGGTTGATCCAAATTATACATATGGTTATTCTGGAAATTTATTTTTTGTTGTTATATCAAGTTTATTATTAGCATTATTAATTTCTATTATGACTGAAATAATTGCTAGAAGAAAACCTGTTAGAATTGGTTCAGAAGAAATAGAACTTAATGAAAAATTAGATAAAAGGGCATTTAAAAAGGCATTAATAGCTTTTATAATAATGTTTGTTTTACTTGTGTATGCAATCATACCTAAATTACCTTTATCAGGAGCATTACTTGATTCATCACAATCAATGTATGTAAATAAGTTATTTGGAGCAAATTCTCCATTTGTAAATGGTATTTTATATATTACATCATTAATATTTATTATTTGTTCTATTGTATATGGTACAGTAACAAAACAAATAAAAAATGGGAAAGATATAATTAAATATTTATCAAGTAGTTTAAATGGTCTTGGTGAAATGATTTTATTAATATTTGTATCATCACAATTTATTTCACTATTTAAATATACTAATATAGGAAATGTAGTTACTGTAAATTTATTTAATATGGTTGCAGGAATAAAACCTTCATTTGTAATACTTATATTACTTTCATTTGTAGTAGTAGCAATTTCTAATATCTTTGTTCCGTCACTATCAACAAAGTGGACATTATTTGTACCAAAGATGATACCACTATTTATGAAATCTAATATTACACCAGAATTTACAGGAGCAATTTTTAGATTAGCATCTTCTGCAACAAATTTAATATCACCAATATATTCATATTTTGTTATATTTTTAGGTTTTATTGGTTTATACAGTAAATCAGATTTTACAATAGGAAAATGTTACAAAATGATATTCCCATATTTTATTGCAATATTAATTTTATGGTTATTTATTATATTTGGTTGGTATGTATTAAAGGCACCTATTGGTCCAAATGTATTCCCAACAATATAAAATATTTAAGAATTTACTTAAATATTTTTTTTATATATGTTATACTATTAAGGAAGAAAGAGGTAATAGTATGAGTTTAAAGGCAGGAATAGTAGGTCTTCCAAATGTAGGAAAGTCTACATTATTTAATGCAATTACAAAGAAAAATATATTAGCAGCAAATTATCCATTTGCAACAATTGATCCAAATGTTGGTGTCGTTGTTGTTCCAGATAAAAGATTAGAAGTATTAGAAGAAATGGTTACACCAGAGAATGTTGTACCAACTTCGTTTGAGTTTACTGATATTGCAGGCTTAGTTAAAGGTGCATCAAAAGGTGAAGGTTTAGGTAATAAATTTTTATCACACATAAGAGAAGTAGATGCTATATGTGAAGTAGTAAGATGTTTTGATGACGCAAATATTACTCACGTTGAAGGTAGTACTGATCCAATAAGAGATATTGATATAATAAATCTAGAATTAATATTTGCAGATTTAGAAGTAATTAATTCAAGAATTGGTAGAATAGAAAAAAAAGCTATATCAACAAAAGATAAAGATGCATTATTTGAGCTTGTATTAATGAAAAAAATAAAAGATGCTTTAGAAAAGGATATTCCAGCAAGAAGACTAGAATATACTGAAGATGAAGAAAAAGTTATAAAATCATTTAATTTATTAACTAAAAAACCAGTAATATATGTTGCTAACGTACTTGAAAATGAAATAAATGAAGAAAACGATTATGTAAAAAAAGTAAGAGAATATGCTTCGAAAGAAGGATCAGAAGTAATTACACTATGTGCTAAAATGGAAAGTGAACTTAGTGAACTTAATTATGAAGATAAATTATTATTCTTAGAAGAACTTGGAATAAAAGAAAGTGGTCTTGATAAACTTATAAGAGCAGCATATTCATTATTAGGGCTTGCTACATTCTTTACTGCTGGACCTAAAGAAGTAAAGGCTTGGACTTTTAAAAAAGGTATGAAAGCACCAGCATGTGCAGGTATAATCCACAGTGATTTTGAAAGAGGATTCATAAAAGCAGAAGTTATATCTTTTGAGGATTATAAAACATATGGTGGAGAAAAAGGTGCAAAAGAAAATGGTAAATTAAGACTTGAAGGAAAAGAGTATGTAATGCAAGATGGAGATATTTGCGTATTTAGATTTAATGTATAATAAAAGAGGATTTTTTTAATTAAAATCCTCCTTTTTTCTTAACATATATCCAAGTACCACCTGATATAAATAATAAACTAAATATTGATATATAAGCATAAGTGCTACTTCTTTTTATATCATCAACTCTTGTATCTTTATACTCAGGTATGTCAATTCCATCATATTGATTATTTGTTTCCATTTCTTTATCTTGAACTAATGAAAGCATAATTGTTATTATAATAGGAATTAAAAGTAAAAAAATTGTATATTTTAAAGCTTTTTTCTTCATAATATCATCCTTAACTATTTAAAAGTATATCATTATACTTTATTTTATGCAAGATAATAAAAGAAAAAGCATTTACTTTTTAAAATTTCTTTGTTATAATACTTTTGCGAGTAATTATTTACTCTCTGCCTATATTTTATAGGCCATTAGTCCAAAGGGAGGTGTAAGAAATGAAATATGAAATTTTATTCATTGTTAGACCAGATTTAGAAGAAAACGCTATTAAAGATGTTTTTAAAAAGTTTGAAACAATTTTAGTAGATAATGGAGCTAAAGTATTAAGCTCAAAAGAATTAGGTCAAAAAGAATTAGCTTATGAAATAAATAAACATAAAACTGGATATTATTTCTTAATTAATGTTGAGTCAGATGCTGAAGCAATTAAAGAATTTGACAGATTAGCAACAATTAGTGAAGAATTATTACGTCATATTATTATAAAATTAGATAAATAATCAGGAAGTAGGTGCTTTATGAATAAAGTAGTATTAATAGGAAGATTAACAAGGGATCCAGAACTTAGATATACAAGTTCAAATATTCCAAGTGCAAGATTTTCGTTAGCTGTAGATAGACCATTTACAAGTCAAAGTGGTGAAAGAGAAACAGATTTTATTAACATAGTTGTTTGGAGAAAACAAGCAGAAAATGTTAAAAAATATATTACAAAGGGGAGCTTAGTTGCAGTTGAAGGAAGAATTCAAACTGGTAGTTATGAAAAAGATGGTCAAAGAGTATATACAACAGATGTTGTTGCTGATAATGTTCAATTCTTAGAATCAAAAGCACAGTCACAAAATAGACCTGTTGAAGACTCTGTAACACCAGCAGATTTTGCAAATGATAGTGTAAAACCTACTGACATGAATGAAGAAGTATTTGCTGATTTTGGTGATTCAATCGAAATTAGTGACGACGATATAGCATTTTAATAAAAGAAAAGGAGGTATAAGCCTTGGCTGAATTTAGAAGAAAAAGAAGAAAAGTATGTCAATTATGCGCTGGTAAAGAATTAGATTACAAAAACGCAGATGACTTACGTAAATATATTAATGAAAAAGGTAAAATTTTACCAAGAAGAGTTACTGGAACATGTGCTAAACACCAAAGAATAGTAGCAACTCAAATTAAAAGAGCAAGAATGATGGCAATTTTACCATTTACTAAATAATAGAACTTTACATGTTCTATTTTTTTGTTAAAATAAATCTACTGCATTTTTAAGGGGGTTAAATGTTATGACAAGAAAACAAAATATGCAAAAATTAAGAAAGAAATTATTGTTATTGTCTTTATATGGGAGTGTAACTTTAGCTGGATTAACAGGATGCAATAAAACTGTTAAATGTGATGTAAAAGAAGATCATATTCATAGTTATGAAAATAGTGAAGGATTAAAAAAATATATATCTGGAGAAAAAGAAAAAAATGGTAATTTTAATAGAACTAATGAATATACAACTGATTCTAATATTATAAATAACGTAAGTAGTAAAAATTTATGTGTTGTAAGTGATAATATTAATTATATAAATAAAGTTATATCAAATCACCAAAATAAAAGAGAAGCATATGTTTATGATTATATTTATGGTCTAGTTTATACATATGGGTACGGATGTAATCCTGCTACTGGTGAATTTGAATATTACTATGGACTGTTTAATGATTATCATTTTGAATATGTTTGGGAAGAAGTATCTCCATATGAATATACTAGCGATAAAGTAAGAGATTATACATATGAATTTAAATTTTATAAGATAGATGAAAATGGTAATTTAGTTAGTAAAAATTTTGAAACTCTAGAGGATGTAGAAGATGATTATAAGTATTTTGATGATAATGATTTAGTTCAAGAATATATCAGTGCCCCATATTTCTTAAATAGAGAAGATTTTAAAACAATGAAACTTGAAAAATAAAAAATTTAATGCCAATTACATGGCATTTTTCTTTTGATTATTACTGACATAATGTACAAAATGTTGTATAATATAATTACGTATTTATTGTTTAGAAAGAAGGTCATATTTATGAAAGTTATATTTTTAAAAGATGTAAAGGGACAAGGAAAAAAAGATGAGGTTAAAGAAGTTAAAGATGGTTATGCAGAAAACTTCTTAATAAAGAATGGATATGCAATTAAATATAGCTCAAGAAGTAGTGAAATACTTGATAGACAATTAACAGATAGAAAAAATAAAGAAGATGAACTTATAAAAGAATGCGAAAAAATTAAAAAATCTTTAGAAAAGATGGAATTAGAATTTAAAGTAAAAACAGGTAAACAAGATAAAGTATTTGGATCTATTTCATCAAAACAAATTTCAGATGAGTTATCTAAAAAAGGTTATAATATTGATAAGAAAAAAATAGTTATTAATGAAAATATTAATACACTTGGTACATATGTTGTAACAATTAATTTACATGCTAAAGTAGTAGCAACTTTAAAAATCAAATTAATTAAGGAGTAAGAAAATGGATAAAAGAAATATGCCATATAGTTTAGAAGCAGAACAATCTGTTTTAGGTGCAGCTTTTCTTTCAAAATATGCACTTCAAAAGATATGTGATGAACTAGAATCAGAAGATTTTTATCTTGATTCACATAGTAAGATTTTTGATGCTTTATCAGAACTAAATGCAGAAGGTAAGCCAATAGATATTACAATTGTAACAAATAAACTTGAAACAAATAAAACATTATCTAGTGTTGGTAATATTGAATACTTAGTTGAAATAATTAATTCAGTACCAAGTGCATCTAATGTTGATTATTATATTAATATTGTTCATGAAAAAGCAATTTTAAGAAGATTAATTAATGTTTCAAATGATATTGCAAATGAATCAATGATTGAAAATGGAAATGTTAATGATATATTAGAAAGCGCTGAAATGAAGATTTTAAATGTTGCTAAAACAAGAAAATCATCAGAGTTTCATAAGATTCAAGATGTAGTATTTAAAGCACAGGAAAACTTAGAAAAATTAAGTAACCAAAGAGGAGAAATAACAGGACTTCCAACAGGTTTTTATGAAATAGATAAATTAACAAGTGGGCTACATGAAAATGAATTTATTATAATTGCGGCCCGTCCTGCTATGGGTAAAACTGCCTTTGCTTTAAATGTTGCGACAAATATTGCTAAATCAACAGATAAGGCAGTCGCATTATTCAACCTAGAAATGAATGCTGAACAATTAGTAAACCGTATGTTTGCGTCAGTTGCGCAAATAGAAGGCTCTAAGCTTAGAACAGGAAGACTTGATAATAATGACTGGAGAAAGTTAAGTGAAGGAATTAGTCAACTTGCTGATACTCATATATATATAGATGATACTCCAGGTATAACTATTGGTGAAATAAGAAGTAAATGTAGAAGACTTTCAACATCAAAAGAAGGTCTTGGAATAGTTATCATAGACTACCTACAACTTATTTCAGGTAGTAGTAAATATGCTGGAAATAGACAACAAGAAGTATCAGAAATATCAAGAAGTTTAAAAATGATGGCACTAGAACTTGGTGTACCAGTAATTGCGCTTGCACAGTTATCACGTGCTGTTGAAGGAAGAGATGATAAACGTCCAATAATGAGTGACTTAAGAGAATCAGGTTCTATAGAACAAGATGCCGATATAGTTGCATTCCTATATAGAGATGATTATTATAATAAAGAAGCTAGAATGGATGGTAATATAAGTATTAGTGAATTTATTGTGGCTAAACACCGTAATGGTCCAACTGCTACAATAGAATTATTGTTTAAGAAAAATACTAGTACTTTTTCAAATTATAGTAAAGAAGAGGAGTAGGAGGGAAAGTGTGATGAGTAAATTTAAAAAAAGTTTACCCGTTATTTTATCAATATTAATTTCATTTATTATTATCGTAATAACAAGCTTTTCAAGTAAAGCAGATGAAAGCATAGAAGAAGTATATAATGTATATCTTGATGGAAAATTAGTTGGTGCAGTAAATTCAAAAAGTTCTCTTGAAAAATATATTGATAAAGAACAAAAAGAATTAAAAGATGAATTTAATGTTGATAAAGTATATATACCAAATGGAATTGATATAGAAAAATGTGTTACACACAATGCAAAAATTTTATCAGAAAAAGAAATTTATGAAAAAATAAAGGAAAGCAAAAGTTTTACAATTAAAGGTTATGTTGTAAGCATTAAATCAGATGATGATAAAGAGATAAAAGTAAATGTACTTAAAAAAAATATGTTTGATAAAGCCGTTAATAAAGTTTTGAAGGCATTTGTAAGTAGTAAAGAAATAAGTGATTATAAAAATGATACTCAAAAGGCAATTGAAACAACAGGTAGTTTAATAGAAAATATTGAAATAGAAGAAAAAATAACAATAACAGAAGCGTATTTATCAACAGATGAGGTTATATTTACTGATGTAGATACACTTACTAAATATTTATTATTTGGTTCGCTTGATAAAGATGAAGAATATACTGTTAAGCCAGGAGATACAATTGAAACAGTTGCATTTAATAATAAACTTGGTGTAGAGGAATTTTTAATAGTTAATCCTGAATTTACAAGTAGTAATAATCTATTAAGTGTAGGACAAAAAGTTAGTATTGCACTTATTGATCCAATATTTAGTATTGTTGTTGAAAAACACATTGTAGAAGATATGGATAAACCATTTAATACTGTGGAAAAAGAAGATTCTAGTATATATTCTGGTCAAACTAAAGTACAAACAGAAGGTGTTGTTGGAACTCAAAGAGTTACAGAAAAAATTAAATATGTTAATGGTGAAGCACAACCCGCTGTTATAACAAATGTAACAACAATAAAAGAACCTATAGATAAAGTTGTATTAAAAGGTACAAAGAGTTATGGTTCAAATTATACTGGAGGAGGAACTCCTGCAGTTACAACAGGAAGCTGGGGATGGCCAACAATTTCTCCTTACATAATAACGAGTTATTATGGATTTAGATGGGGACGTTTACATGCAGGTATAGATATATCTGGTTGTGGATTTGGTTCTCCAATATATTCAATAGGTGAAGGAACAGTTTCTGCAGTTACTAATAATTGTGCTGATAGAGGTTATTATGGTAGCAAATGTGGTGGTGGATATGGTAATGCTGTTAGAGTAAAATATTCTAATGGTATGGAAGTTATATATTCACATATTATGGGAAGTAATATAAGAGTTTCAGTAGGTCAGCATGTTTCAAAAGGTCAAATAGTAGGATACATGGGTAATAGTGGTAGTTCTACAGGTACTCACTTACATTTCCAAATCAATATGCCTAGTGGATCAGTAAACCCATTAACACTTTATAGATAATGAAAGTATGTGTATTATCATCTGGAAGCAAGGGTAATAGTACCCTTGTTATTACAGATAAAGTAAAAATATTAATTGACCTTGGAACAACTACTTCATATGTAGAAAATGCATTAAATAACTTAAATGTAGATGTTAAAGAAATATCACATATTCTAATAACACATAGCCACGCAGATCATATAAAAGGATTAAAAGTATTTATAAAAAGATATAATCCAGTTATTTTAGTTACAGAAGACATGAAAAATGTTTTGGAAAAAGAACTTGGAAATTTTAGATATGAATATTATGAGGATAAAAAAGCTATAATTGATGATTTAACTGTAAATGTAATTAAAACATCACATGATGCGGAAGAATCAATAGGATTTGTACTTACAAATAATAATTCATCAACGGTTTATATAACAGATACTGGATATATTAATCAAAAATATTTTAAAATTTTATCAAACAATAACTTATATGTACTTGAAAGTAATCATGATATAAAAATGCTTATGGATGGACCTTATCCATATTATTTAAAGCAAAGAGTACAAGGAGATAAAGGCCATTTATCAAATAAACAAGCAAGTGATTACTTATGTAAATTTATTGGTGATAATACTAAGAAAATAGTTTTTGCGCATATTAGTGAACACAATAATTCATATGAAAAAGTAATTGAAACATTTAATGAAGAATTATCTAAAAATGATATGAAATTTGATGATGTATTAATTGCTAAACAAAATGAAGCAACGGAAGTTATAGAAGTATGATAAAAATAATAACTGTTGGAAAAATAAAAGAAAAATATTTAACAGATGCGATAAATGAATATTTAAAAAGACTTAGTAAATACACTAAAATAAATTTAATAGAAGTTCCTGATGAAAATTTTGATATAACTAAAACACTTGAAACAGAAAAGAAAAGTATATTAAAGTATGTAAGTGAAAAAGATTATATTATTACAATGGAAATAGAGGGAAAGGAACTTTCAAGTATAGAGTTTGCAAAAAAAATAGATGAAATTCAAATAAGTAATAGTAATATATGTTTTATAATAGGTGGATCATATGGTATATCAGATGAAATAAAAAAGATGAGTAATTTTAAATTATCATTTTCAAAAATGACTTTTCCTCATCAATTATTTAGATTAATTCTTTTAGAACAAATTTATAGAGCATATAAAATAAATAATAATGAATCATATCATAAATAAAAGAAGTTACATTTGAGTAGCTTCTTTTCTCTTTAGTATAAATATATTATTAGTCATGACATTATCCACAGCACAACACTTTATAACATTATTAACTTCTTTATTAATATCACTTATTATATTTAAATGAATAGCATTTAAACTTCGATTATCTATAATATAATTAAGTATTGAAATAGTTTCTCTTAAGTACTTATCTATAAAAGCCTTATTCGTATCATAAAGGCTAGACACATTATCAAGTCTATCACATAATTTAATAATTAATGCATCATCACTCATACTTGTCATTTTCATAGATAAATATTTAGTTTTACCCATTTCTTTTTTTAATACATCATTATTTGTAAGTTCCTTTACTAGATTAGATATTAAATTTCCAAAATTACATATAAGTTCTTTATAAGTAGTATTTGTATCTTCTAAAGTATCATGCAAATATGCCGATGAAACTAAGTCATCAATATTTTCTTTGTTATTTGCATATTTTTTTACTAAATTCGCAACATTAATAGGATGAGTAATATACTCTACAGGAGTATTATTTTTTCTCATTTGACCTTTATGTTTTTCTCTAGCAAATTCTAAAGCCTTATCAGTAATTAATTCATTTTTATCTATCATCTAACCACCTACAATATTATTATATACCATAAATTGAATATTTTATATATTTTTTTATAAATAACAATATATTCTTGACATTATTTACAAAAAGTATATAATTAATTCTGCGACTAAAAAAAGAGAAAGAGGTATTTTTATGAGAATGAAAGAATATGAAGAATATAAAAAAAGAGAAGCAAAAGCACTTTTAGAAGTAGAAAAATATAATACAAAAGAAAAAATAATAAATTATTTAAGCGAAAATGGATTTGATGTTGATAATAAGAAAACTGCTTACATTGTAAAAATAATTGAAAAAGTTATATTTAATTATAGAATGTTTGGTAAAGAATTTTCAGATAACATTTTAAAAAATAATCCACTATATGTATTTAATGTATTTGAAAATAGTGCATCAGTAGATATAAAAAGTGATGTGTATGATTTATTAAAAAAGAATAATGTCACTATTAGTTTAGTTGATTTTGTAAATGCTGCGGCTGAAAATATAAATTTACTTATTAATGAAGAGATAAAATTAAATGAACAAAACAAAAAATTAGCCTATAATGCATAAGCAAATGAAGAATTATTTCTTCATTTTTTTAATCTTATGATATAATTATAAAGGTGATAGTAATGCTTTTTAATAATGACTGGGATGATATTCTAAAAGGTGAAATACATAAAGAATATTTTATGACGATTTTATATGAACTTAGAGAACTATATAAAACAAAGGATATTTTTCCACCACAAAAACAAATATTTAATGCTTTCCATCTACCATATAAAGATGTAAAAGTAGTTATATTAGGACAAGATCCATATCATGGAGTAGGAGAAGCACATGGTTTTGCATTTTCAACATTATCAAGTAAACTTCCTCCATCACTAAAAAATATATATAAAGAATTATATAGTGATTTAGGTATAGAAAAAGACTATAATGATGGTGATTTAACTCCATGGGTAAAACAAGGTGTAATGCTTTTAAACACAGGTTTAACTGTGGAAAAAGACAAACCTAATTCACATAAAAATTTAGGATGGCATGAATTTACAGATGTTGTAATACAAAAATTAAATGAAAAAAATGAACCAGTTGTGTTCATATTATGGGGTAATAATGCAAGAGAAAAAAAGAAATTTATTACAAATCCAAAACATTTAATAATAGAATCTGCTCATCCATCTCCATTTTCCGCTAATTATGGATTCTTTGGTTCAAAACCATTTTCAAGAACTAATGAATTTTTAAAGAAAAATAATATGGAAGAAATAAAATGGTAAAATAAAATGCAAGAACATATCTTGCATCTTTTTTATAGTTTAAAATCTTTAATATCATCATCATTCATATCTTTGCCATCAAAGAATGTTTTTTCTTTATATTTAAGTATTTTACCAATTATATTATAAGGAAACTTTCTAATTAGTTTGTTATAAAATACAATAGTTTCATTATAGAATTTTTTAAAAGCTCTAAGTGATTCATCAATATCTTCAATATCATAAGTTAATTTAATAACATCCTCATCAGTTTCAAGTTCAGTATATTGACTTTTAACAAAGTTAATTTTATTAAGTGCTTCAACTAATTTTCTATCAATTTCAAAACTACTTATCTTTTTATCTTTTAACTTAGAAATATCATCAACTAATACTTTTTTAGTTTTTATTTTTTCTTTTATAATATTGTTTAATTTAATAATAATATCAAACTTTTCTCTAATTGCTTCATCAATTTTTCCTTCAACTTCATTAATTCTTATAATGTAATCTTGAAATTTATTATATATAATGCTAAAAGCAATAAATAGTAAAAAAAGAACTACAATTATAATTAAAATAATAACACTTGCTTTCATATATTCACCTTCTACTATAAAAAAATTATAGCAAAATAAAAAGAATATTACAATCCTTTTAAAGTAAAATCAGGACTATAATTAATATTCTCTTCAAACTCAACATAATTTAAATAAATCATTAATATAAGATACCATTTTCCAGTAGATGGATCACTTATTATTAAATGATCTCTTCCTGCTTGTTCAACAACACCTGTAAATATTTTATCTTTCCATTCAACTGAATCTGGGAATGATACATAAAATTTACCATATTTTCCTTTATTTAATCTTAAAATATTTTCAACATAAGATTGTTCCATAGGAAATTCTGTCATGCCAACTGTTGGAGCATATTGCTGATTAGGATAACCAGAACTAGTTCCTATATTTGTATTTTGATAACCAGTATAATATCCATTATTATTCATAAAATTCATCCTTTCTACAAAATTATATTATTTGAAAAAGTAAAATATTCGTATATAATTATATTAGGGTGAAATAAATGAAAGTAAAAGTTGGAGTATCAAATAGACATATTCATTTAAGTATGAATGATAAAAATATTTTATTTGGCGATGATTATATTTTAAAAGAAAAAAGAAGATTATCACAAGATAATAATTATGCATGCTACGAAACAGTTAATTTAATAAATGGTGATAAAAAAATAGAAAATGTAAGAGTAATTGGACCAGAAAGAACATATACGCAAGTAGAAATATCAAAAGAAGATTCATATATTTTAGGTATTAATCCTCCATATAGAAATTCAGGAGATTTAACTGGCGCTGAAGAAATAATTATTGAATCAGAAAAAAGTTCAATAAAAAGAAAATGTGTAATATTATCAAATAGGCATATTCATATGACTAAAGAAATATCAAAAGAAGAGAACTTTAAAAATGATGATATTGTTAGTGTTAAACTAAGTGATAATACTATTATTGATAATGTACATATAAAAATAAGTATGGGTGATTATCCAGAACTTCATATTGATACAGTAGATTCAAAAGAATATAAATTATTTACAGGAGATAATGTAGAAATTTTAAGATAAATGGATAGAAAAAAATATAAAAATATTGTATAATTATTTATGAAAGAGAGGTAAAAATTATGGAATTAAAAGGAAGTAAAACAGAAGCAAATTTACTTGCAGCATTTGCAGGAGAAAGTCAGGCAAGAAATAAATATACATACTATGCTTCAAAAGCAAAAAAAGAAGGATATGAACAAATAGCAGCAATATTTGAAGAAACTGCAGGTAATGAAAAGGAACACGCTAAAATATGGTTTAAAGAATTACATAATGGAAGCGTTCCAAGTACAATAGAAAACTTAAAAGATGCCGCAGCAGGTGAAAACTATGAATGGACAGATATGTATGCTACATTCGCAAAAGAAGCAAAAGAAGAAGGTTTTGATAGAATTGCAAAACTATTTGAAGAAGTTGGAAAAATAGAAAAAAGACATGAAGAAAGATATATGAAATTAATTGGTAATATAGAAGATGATTTAGTATTTAAAAAAGGAGAAGAAACAGTTTGGATTTGTCGTAACTGCGGATATGTTTATGTAGGAGATGAAGCTCCAAAAGTTTGCCCAGTATGTGCTCATCCACAAAGTTATTTCGAAGAATTAAAAGAAAATTACTAATATGAATAATATAGTTTTATTTGAGCCAGAAATACCTGGTAATACAGGAAATATAATGAGAACATGCGTCGCAACTAATACTAAATTACATTTGATTAAACCATTAGGTTTTTCTTTAGATGAAAGTCATTTAAAAAGAAGTGCCGTAAATTATATAGAAAATTTAAACTATGAAATATATGAAAATTTTGAAGATTTTAAATCAAAAAACAAAGGAACATATTACTATTTTACAAGATATGGTAAAAAGCCTCATACTTCATTTGATTACTCTAATACTAAAGAAGATATATACTTAATATTTGGAAAAGAAAGTACAGGTATTCCAAAAGAAATATTAAGAAAAGATTTAGATAGATGTATGAGAATACCAATGACAGATAAAGTAAGAGCGCTAAATTTATCAAATTGTGCAGCAATTGTAATATATGAAGTATTAAGGCAACAAAATTATGAAGGTTTATTATTTAAAGAACCTCATAAAAGTGAAGACTTTATAATTGAATAGGAGAATAAAATGAAAAAGAGTAAAAAAATATTATTTGTTATTTTATTATTAATTTTATTAATAGTAGTTGGATTATTAATATGGTTTTTTACTAAGGACTTAAGACTTTCAAAAGAAGAAAAAATAGTAAATGATTTAACAAATATGGGTAATGAAATATATATGAGTTATTATTATCCATCAGTTTCAAGTGGTAAAAACTTAGATGAAACAAAGGAATTTTTACAAAAATATGAAACAATTGGTTTAAAATTTAATTTGACTGAACTTGAAAAATATAGTGAAGATTTTTCTAATAAGATAAAGAATTTTAAAAATGGAGATAAGTCTTGTGATAAAACAAATACTATGGTAATAATTTATCCAACTAGTCCATATGGTAAAAATAATTATAATGTACAAGTAAGTTTAGATTGTGGGTTTAAAGCGACTGAAGAAAAATAACTAGAAATAGTTGTTTTTTGCTATTGATAGACATACGTGTAATCATAAGATAATAATATGGAGGAAATAAAAATGAAAAAAATAAAATCAATTACAATAGAGGATAATGAAGAATATTTAAGACAAATATCAAAAGAAGTTGATATTAAAAATGATGAAGAATTAATGAGCGATATAAGTGTATTAGATGAGTATTGTAAAGAAAATGCGGTAATGGCAATGGCTGCTGTTCAACTTGGTATACCTAAAAGAATGGTATATTTAAAAAATACTAATTTAGATATTATAAATAAGATTCAATCTAATACTGTAAGCGAGGAAGAAGAAAATTATAATGAAGCAAAAGTATTAATAAATCCTGTTATAATAAATAGAGAAGGATTAACTGATTATTGGGAAGCGTGTGTTAGTTGCTTAGATAATGTTGGAAGAGTTTTAAGACCTTATAAAATAGAATTAGAATATTATGATATTGAAGGTAATAAAAAACAAGAAACTTTTGAAGGATTTGAATCAACTGTATTATCACATGAAATTGATCATTTAGATGGTATATTACATATTGATATAGCAGAGGAAGTATATCAAATGCCTGCTGAAGAAAGAAGAGCATGGAGATTAGAACACGGATATAAAATTTATAGTAAAACAGGTGATTATGAAGTGTTAAGACAAAAGAATAGTAAGAAAAAAGTACTAAAAAAATCTTAATATGATATGGTATAATTATATGTAATAAGGAGTAGTTTTTTTTGATAATGTAAATTATAAAAAATTAAATAGAAGTATTAATATATATCTATATTTTACGGACTTACTGCTGATTTAATATTTTGATTGCTATAAATACATTGTTTTTAACAACTGTTAAAAATTTATCAGCATCTCAAATTAATTCAATCGATGCAATAAGTACAATTGTTGGAATAATTTTCCAACTTATTTTAGTAAAAATGGTAAGAAAAATAGGCAATTTAAATTTTGTAAACCTTGGTGTAACGTTATTATTTGTATCTGTATTATTAAACACAATTTCTAAAAATTATATTGGTTTTTTGATTGCAGAATTATGTTATGTTATTGGTTTTGTATTTAAACATATGGATAATGTAATTTTAATAAAAAATCTGAAATATTTAAACAGATCAGAAGAATACATTAATTATCAAACTAAAGGAAGTACAATATATTCATTAATAACTTTATTTATTTCAATAATATCAGGTTTTATGTTTAATATTAATCCATATATTCCAATGATAATTTGTTTATTGGTATGTTTTATAAATATTATTTTAACTAATTTTATTTATGAAGTACCCATTAGTTTTGATGAGTCCAAAGTTATTGAAACAAATTATACTAAAAATAACTTTTCTAAAAAAATAATTTTGATGATAGTTTTATATGGATTATTTTATGCTATGATTTGTTGCGGACAAAAAAATAGTAAATTATTTATTCAATTTGATTTACAAAATTTACTTAAAATAGATAAAGTTGCAATATATATGAGTGCATTTATATTTATTTCTAGAATTTCAAGATTATTATCTAATTTATTATTCTTAAAAATATATAATAGATATAAAGAAAAAATGCTATATATTTTCGAATTTGGACTTGTTTTAGCATTTATATCGTTGTTGGTTGGTCATTTTATAGGAAGTATTTATGGAGTATATATAATGGCTTTAGGATTTTTTATGTTTTTATTTATTAGAGATCTATTTGATAATTTTATGAGGAAAATGTTATTTGAAAATAGTAGTGAAAAAGTACATGATAAAATTGTCAATTATATTAACTTGACAAGAAAAATATTTACTTTAATATATAGTACTATAGTTGCCAGTATGCTTATAAAATTAAATTATGTTTATGTTATGTCACTACTTTTAATTCTATCAATTTCTTTTATTGTTATAATTTATAAAGTATATAGGTTAGTAAGGGAGAAAAAATAAGATGTATAATATTGAAAAAGCTAAAGAAGATGATTTAGAGGAGTATCATGAAATAATTCTTTCAAGATGTAAATGGTTTGAAGATAATAAAATAAATCAATGGAAAATTCATTCGTATCCAGTAAGATTTGATGTATCATATTTTAAAAAACAAATGAAAGAAAATAAATTATTTATAGCAAAAAAAGATGGTGTTGTTGTAGGTGGTTTTTTGCTTAAAGAAAAGGATTACGATTATTGGTCTGATTGTGATAATGTAAAAGCATATTATATTCATCATTTTGTAGCGAAAATAGGTGAAAATGGTCTAGGAAAAATAATGATTGATTTTGCGCAAAAAGAAGCTAAAAAAAATAAAAAAGAGTACTTAAGATTAGATTGTGTTTCTGATAATAAAAAATTAAATAATTATTATCAAAAATTGAATTTTGAAAATGTTGGAAGTATTCAAATAAAAAATTGGAGTGAAGATTTATGGCAAATAAAGTTATAATATGGCAAGTATGGAAATAGAAAAAACAAAGGCATATCAAGATGCTTATAATCTAGGTAAAAATATAAATTAGACAAATAAAATTTGTTAAAATGTTAAATATCTTTGCGATTGTTATAAATATCTTTGGTAGAGATGCAAATACTATTTATATTACAATTTTTGTGGGAGGAGAAAATTATGGAACTAAATAAAAATATTTATAACTTAAGAAAAGAAAAAGGTTTTTCACAAGAATATATGGCAGAAAAAATAAATGTATCAAGACAAACAATATCAAACTGGGAACTAGGTGAAACATCTCCTAATCCAGAACAATTATTATTACTTTCAAAAATTCTTGAAACAAGCGTTGATAATCTATTGGGTAATAATATGATTTTTAAAGATAGCAATGAAAAAATAAATTATATTTCTTCTGGTTCAATGATTGTTTGTGGAACTATTGCAGGAATATGGGCTTTTACTGCAAATAGATTTAATTTACATGAAATTATTTTAATTATAATTGGTGGTATAGCAATTGGATATGGAATCAATTTAGTTATTAATGGTGTATTAAAAAAGCTAGAATGCAAAAATACTATAATAGAAGAAGATAATACTAAATCTAAAAAAACTAAATAGCAAATTGTAAGTATATAAATCATATGTTATAATTGTTTCAAGTAGTTTTTTTAGGAGGAAAAATTTATGAAAAAAAAGATTCTATCAATTTTAATAGTAGGGATTTTAGTGATAGGTTTAACTGGTTGTGGTAACAATAAAACAACTAATAATCAAGATAGTAACAAAACTACAAATGAAATAACTCAAAAATCTAAAGGAAATTGTGATGTTTTTGAATGTATAAAAAAATTAAAAGTAGAAACAACATATGAAGAAATTAATGAAATAATTGGTTTTGAGGGAGATTTAGCCTCTGAAAGCAAAGAAGGCGCAGTTATGGCTTATAAGAAATATGAATGGAAATTAACTGATGACACTTCTATTATTGTAAGATTAGATGAATTTAAAGGAAAAACAACTGCTCAAATTTCTGCAGAGTTTCCAGATAAAATGATAAAAAACGATAAAGTTGATTTTTCTAAAGTAGAGGAGTTAAAAACAAAAATTAATTCTACTGAAGGATTATATTATGATGAGTTTGTAAAACTTGTGGGAGGAGTTGAAGGTACTTTAGATAGTGTAACAACATTCTCTCATAAATATCTTTGGGTTAATTCTAATGGTGGAACTTTACATGCTACTTTCGATGAGAATGGAAAATGTACAATTTTTAATGGAGTATTTTAATTGTTAAATATATCATACATAAAAAGAGTATCAAGCAGATTTAAATAAGTCTGCTTCTTTTTTTCGTCTTTTATAACATTTCCATCACAATCATTAAGTATATACTAAAAAAATATTTTTTTTGTTGTATAATTATATATAGTGGTGATGTATAGTGAAAAAACAAAATTTTCTAAAAATAAGTCTAAAAGGTACTTTTGTTTATATAATACTTGTAATTGTATTAAGTATTATTTATTCTAAATTAGTTGTAATTGTACCAAAATTTGTAGAGTATGCTCTTGATGGTGTAATATATAAAAATGAAAGTGTAATTCCTAGCTATATATCATGTTTTTTCTATAATGATTTGTGGCAATCAAAAATATTAGTATTAACAATTTTTTTAATTTTAATTAATGTATGTATTTTTTTTGTTTCGTATATAAAAGGTAAAATAGGAACAATATTTAATTTAAAGATAAATGAAAATATTAAACAATCAGTTTTAAATCATATTCCAAATATTGAATATTTAAATTACAGTAAAATAAAAAAATCAGATATTACTCAAAGAGTTAATAATGATGCTGAAGTTTATTCAGATTTTTTCAATTCTATAATTAGTCTATTTTTAGATACATTTTTTATAATTGGATTTTCAATTAATGAAATATTAAAACTAAGTTCTTTAATTGGAGTATTTATATTTGTAATATGTTTATTAATTATATTATTATCATTATGGTATTTTAAAATTTCTAAACCACTAGTTGAAGATATTGTTGATAAAAATGAAAGTGTAATAAAAAAAACAACTAATTCAATTATAAATTCTAAAATGTTAAAAGCTTTTAATAGACAAGATGATGAGAAATTAGAATTTAAAAAGGATAATGATCAATATAAGAAAAGTGATATAAAATTAGCAAAAATTAATGTAATATATGGTATTACTACACATACATTAAGAAATTTTAAAGAACCATTTATTTTACTTGTTGGTGGGATTCTAGTAGTTAAAGGAGATTTAACATTAGTTGGTGTTATGTTATTGATTACTTATTCAACACAAATAACTACTTATATTTATAATTCAGTAGTAAAATTGCAAAATTTAAATAATTTTTTGGTAGCTTATAAAAAATTAAATAGCTTGATGAATGTTATTGAAGAAGATAATAGTAAAAAATTAAAAATATTAGATGGAAATATTATTTTTGAAGATGTTTCAATTATTATTAATAACAAAATTTATCTTAAAAATTTAAATTTTGAATTAAAGAAAAACGAGAATATTGCAATTATAGGGGATAATGGTAGTGGAAAAACTTTGATTGCTAAAACTTTATTAGGTTTTTATAATTATACTGGAAATATTTATATCGGTAATACAAATATTAAAGAAGTTAATCAAAAGTCTATTAGAAAATATGTAGGAATTGTATTACAAGATACTTATATCTTTAATGATTCAATAAAAAATAATATTAATGTAACAAATAAAAATTTAACAGATGATGATATTACTAGATTGTGTAAAATATCTTGTTTAGAAAAAGATATTGAAGAATTTGATGATAAATATAATCATATTCTTGAAAATAATGGAAGTAATATTTCAGGAGGTCAAAAACAAAGAATTGCCATAGCTCGTACATTAGCAATGGATACTGAATATATTATTTTTGATGATTCTTTATCAAAATTGGATAACGCTACTAAATTAGAAATATTAAACAATTTAATTGAAATGAATAAAGGAACAATTATTATTTCACATGATAGAAATGTAGTAGAAAAATGTAGCCATGTATTATTTATTGATAATAACAATGTTATTTATGATACACATTCAAATTTACTTAATAATCCAAATTATAGTAAGCTTATTGATGTAGACGATAACGTTATATTAGAGGAGGATTAATATGTTAAAAAGTATTTATAATAATTACAAAAAGCAAGCAAGAAATACTGCTATTGGATGGTTCCTAACTAGTATAATGGTGGTTATTTTTATAAGTTTTACTATTGTAATGGTTGAATATGCAATTCCAAGTAAAAATATAAAGTTAATAATAATATTATCTGTTATATATTTTTGTGTAAATATTTTCAGGGCGATTACTACTTTTTTTGAAGATATAAATAGTGAATCTTTTATAAAGGAATTAGAAGCAGATTATAGAGAAAAAATATATTTTAAAATCCAAGATTTAAAAGAGAGTGAACTTGATCAAATTAAAACAGGAGAAGTTTTGGAAAATATATTAAATGATACAAAAGAAATGGCAAGATTCTATAGTAATGGAGTAGTACGCTCTTACTGTGGTGGTATTGTAAGACTTTTAGGAACAATTTTTATATTAATGTATTTAAATGTTCCGATAATGATTGTAGCACTTTTTATTTATATTTTAGGTTTTATAATTACATATGTATTTAATAAAAAATCTATTGAATATATAAAATTAAAAAGAAAAATTAATGCTAAAATCTTGAATTGGTCTAATGATCAAATATATGGATTTTCAACTATAAAGACTTTATTAATTGAAAGCCAAAGAATGAAAGAATTGTCTGAATTAATTAAAGAATATAATGATGTTACAAATAAATTAGAAAAAAATATTAGAACTTATACATATTTATATGAATTTATTATTTCATTTATTATTGTATTTAATGTATGCTATGGTAGTATTGGAGTAGTAAATGGTTTAATTTCTTATGGGGCACTTACAGTTTTAGTAAGATATATTTCAAGCCCAGAAACATATGCTAAATGGGTTATAGAAGGATTTCAGATTAGAAATTTGGGTAGAATATCCTATAACAAAATAATGGATTTATTAAACAGAGAAGAAGAAAATATTAAAATAGGAGAAGAAATAGATTCTATAAAAAAAATAAAGTTTAATAATGTTGACTTTAGTTATGACAATAAAAATAAGATTTTAACAAAAATTAATATTGAAGCTAATAAAGGAGACAAGATTGCATTAATAGGAAAAACTGGTTGTGGTAAAACAAGTCTAGTAAATTTAATATGTAGGTTTTATGATTTAAGTAGTGGAGAGATTCTAATTAATGAAAAGAATTATAAAAACTATAGTTTAGAAAGTTTAAGATCTAAAATAGGTTACATAATGCAAAATGTTGTTATTTTTGATGGAACAATATTAGATAATATAAATTATGTTAATAATGATGTAAGTAGAGAAGAAATAATTAATATTTGTAAGAAACTGAAAATACATGACAAAATAATAAATTTAGAAAATGGATATGACACATTTATTACTTCTGATACTGATTTGTTATCAACAGGAGAAAAACAATTATTAAATTTTGCTAGAGTAATGGTAGAAGATCCTGAAATAATAATTTTGGATGAAGCAACAGCATCGTTAAGTTATAAATCTGAAATGTTAATTAGAAATGCTATAGATGAAATAACTAAAAATAAAATTTCATTTATAATTGCACATAGATTATCTACAATTAAAGAATGTTCTCAAATTTTATATCTTGATAAGGGTAAAATTGTTGAGCAAGGAACCCATAAAGAATTAATTAATAAGAAAGGTAGTTATTTCAAACTTTTAACAGAAGATAGTAAAGTTAAATAAGTTAACTTATTTATGATAATTAATGAGTTAGAAAACTGAAGTAAATTTATTAAAAGTAATTAAATATGTTAACATTATATATTATTGTAATAATTTATCTACCTAAAAAATTTTATATTTAAAGTAAAATAAACAATAACACATTTGGGTATTTATCATAAAATAATTTGAGGAGAGATTTTATGAATAATAATGTGAAGATTGTTGTAGATGCAGGACATGGTGGAAGTGATCCTGGAACTAGTGGAAATGGACTTGTTGAAAAGGAATACACTTTAAAATTTGCTGATTATTTAAATAGAAGATTTAATGAATTAGGTGTAAATTCTACGCTTGTTAGGAGTACAGATGAAACAGTAACTCCAACAGAAAGAGTTAATAGAATATTAAATGCATATGGTAATTCACCTGATGTACTTGTTATATCAAATCATTTAAATGCAGGTGGCTCATCAGGAGCAGAAGTTATATACGCTCTTAGAAATAATGATACACTATCAAAATTAATACTTGAAAATTTAAGTAAAGAAGGTCAATCTATAAGAAAAGCATATCAAAGAAGATTACCAAGTGATAATAGTAAGGATTATTATTTTATCCACAGGAATACAGGTGTAACAGAACCAATAATTATTGAATATGGATTTCTTGATAATAAGGGTGATGCAGAAAGAATAAAAAATAATTGGGAAAAATATGCTGAAGCAGTTGTAAAAGCAGTTGCTGAATATAAAAATATTCCATATGGTGAAAGTATTTCATCTATTACTTATACTGTGCAAAAAGGAGATACTTTATGGAATATTGCTAAAAAATTTAATACTAATGTAAATGAAATAAAAAGATTAAACAATTTAAAAAGTAATATCTTATATGTAGGTCAAACTTTAAGAGTACCAGAATATTATAAAGCAGAAGATACAAATATATCATATGTAGTTAAAAGAGGAGATAGTTTATACTCAATCGCAAGACAATATGGAGTTAATGTTAATGATTTAATGAAAGTTAATAATTTAACTAGTGATTTATTAAGTATAGGTCAAATTATAAATATACCATCTTCTACAACTATAGTAACACCTTCAGAAGATGATATAATTAATGAAGAAAATACTTATGTAGTTAAAAATGGAGATACACTATGGTCAATATCTAGAATATTTAATGTTAGTATAGATGATATAAAAAACAAAAATAATTTAACAAGTGATATATTGACTGTAGGAAGTGTTCTTACTATTCCAACTGGAACTGAAACAGGTAATGATATTATAGTTTATACTGTTAAAAGAGGGGATAGTTTATGGAAACTTGCTAGAGATTATAACACAACAATAAATGATATTAAACAGTTAAATAACTTAAAATCAGATGTACTTAGAGTTGGCGATGAACTTCAAATAAAAAAGAATACCAATGTGTAAAAGCATTGGTATTTTTAGTATAAGTCTTTACAAACTCCTTTTTTAGGAACATAAAAACAATGATTTTTATATCTTCCACTATTTTTTTGATTAAACCATGTTGGTTTACATGAATTACCAGATCCTGGTGCATAAAACCAAAGTGCATTAGTCGCAGGATGAAAGTATTCACCATTTATTACTCTTTTAGCAAGATTTTTTTCTGCAGTACTTGATGAACTATAAAAAAGTGGACTATCTGTTCCAGAAAATCCTCCTGGATCTTGATATACCATTTGATAAATGCTAGTTATATTTTTAAAATCTAAGCAGTTTCCTATAACTCTATTTATTCCAACATTACCAACCATAAGCATTCCAAGATTACCTTCACCAGTTGCTTCTGCTCTCATAAGTCTAGCAAGTAAATCAAGTTCTTTTGTATTATATGCAACAATAGCCATAATAAACCCTCCCATATATTATATGCAAAAGAGTATCAAAATTAGTTGATAAAATAAAAAAAATATGATATTATTAATTTGTCCGATTTAGGGGATTAGTTAAATGGTATAATAGGAGTCTCCAAAACTTTTGTTGGGAGTTCGATTCTCTCATCCCCTGCCATATGAACATTACACGAACTCAATTGTCGCATTTAGGTACGGATTTGCAGTTAGTGTTCACGTAAAAAGAGCTAAAAAATAGCTCTTTTTTTATTTATTCATATTATCTATTAATTCTAGTAGTTTATCTCTTCCCCATAATAATACATTATTCTTTTCAGCAAGTTCTATAGCACTTTTAGTAAATGTATTGTTTGTTAATACTACGGCGACGTGACAATCATTCATTGCCTTACTACCAATTACTTCTTGTACTGCTTTTATTCCAACAGGAGACGAATACTTTTTACATTGAATAGCATATTTTGTTTCATCTTTATATGCAATTACATCAACACCAAAGTCACTACTACATTGTGTCACTTCAACTTTTGTGAATCCGTTTGCTTTTAAAAGTTTTCCAGTATACTTTTCAAAATCAAATCCGTCCATATCGTTATCTACGTTATCAATTTCAGTATTATCATTTTTAGAATCTGAATCTAAGTAATTGTTTGAATAACCATTGTGTACATCAAACAAATCTTCTAACATCATTAATTGTATATTTTTTTTATTAAATTTAGAGAAACCAATTATTATTATTCCAGCTCTCTTACAATTAAGTAGTAATTCAGATATTATGTCTCTAGTATTTTCAAATTTTAGCATTTCAAAAATTTCACTTATGACAACAATAATGTATGGCATTTGATAATCACTATCTATATTCTCATTATATGAATCGATATTCTTTACTCTTTTTTCTAAAAACAAGTCATATCTTCTATTCATCTCTTTTCCTAATAAATCTAAAGATGTTTTAGCCATTTTGTAATCTGATATTACAGGAGCATATAAATTTGATAATCCATTATATTCATATAGATTTATTTGAGAGTAATCTATCAACAATAATTTTAATTCATTTGGTACACTCATACTTAGAATATGATTAACAAGTTTTTCTACATCTTCCCCATTTGTATTAGTAAATAACAAATTGTTGATTTTTGATTTATTAATTCTTTTAGTTTTATTAAACTTGATTTTCAACCCTCTTTCATCAAAATAGGATTGAGCCATATCTACATACGTATTAATGAAATTATCATATTCTTCTTTTTCTTTCTTTTCTTTTAATAGCTTTTCTCTTTCTATTGCATCATAATCAGTTCCATATAATGATACAAAATCTATCTTTCTTTTTGGTATATAATTACTATCATTATTAACATTTACTAATACATCTCGTGGTTTACTTCCTATTTGAGCTCCAATTATTCCGTCTTCTTCTAGTAAATCAATAATATGTGCTGCCCTATTATAGCCTAATCTAAATCTTCTTTGAATTAGTGATGCAGATATTTTTCCCGTTTCATTAGCAAATTCAATTATTTCTTTGTATAATGGGTCTTTACTATAATCTATATTTGCTGAGGAATTGTTTTTTAAATTTGCATTGTAGTTCTTGTATATAATATTATATTTCTTAATAATCTCTTGTAATGCGTTTTCGTATTTTGAAATATAATTATCAAATCCATAACCATAAGAAGTGTTTAAATCTGTTTCTACTTTTTCTAGTTCTTTTAGGCATTGGCTTTCTGAACTGCTTTTTAATGATTCAATTATACAACTATTAAATAATCCGTCTAAATTATTTTCAACTTGATAATATAAACTATCAATACTATCAATATGCCCATAAGGTAATTTACCAATATAATGTGCAGCTTTATCATAAATTTCTTTAAACTTTTTATATTTTTTTACTGCATCATTAAAACTATTTAATTTACCTAAATTTCTATCATTAAATCTTTTCATTTCATCTGAATAATATTTAGCTTTAGATTTATAGTATTCTTGAAACATATCATCACTCCATTCTTATATATAATTATATCACAGAAAAACGTGTTTACGTAAACCAATTATAATATGATATAATAATTATGTGTTGAGGAGGCGTTTTTTGGTTAATTCAAAAGATTATGTTGTATTAGATGTTGAAACAAATGGATTATCTTCTATAAGAGATGATTTATTATCTATATCTATATATAAACCTGATGATAAAAAAACTTATGATAGATATTTACCACTAGAATTAAGTGACTGGGTTGAGACTACTTGGATTAATGGCATCACTGAAGAAATGCTTAAAGATAAAGAACCATTAACACAAGAAGAATTTGACAAATTAATTATAGATTTTGAATTAGATAAAAGAACAATCCTTACTTATGGAAATATAGACGAAAAGTTTATAAAAAAGTATTTGCTTAGAAAAAAAATTAATGGTTTTGAAAAGCTTACCTTTTATAATTTTAAACACGATATTATTTCAAGCAGCTTTTCTGAAGGAAATATAACAAAAGATAATTTATGTGCTATTTATGGAATAAAAAATATTAGCGAAGTTCATACAGGATTAAATGATTGTATTTTAGAATGGGAATTATTCAAAAAAATGAATGGAAATAAATTAATCATAATTGGTAATTCTGTAAATGAATTTAATTCTGAATATATAATTCCGGCTAGTTATTTGCAAAATTATACTAATTTTAAATATTGTATTAATAATTTTCCGAAAGTGAATTATGAAATGAAATGTATTAAATCATTTCATATTGAATCAAAAGAACTAAAAAAGTTTGATACTAATATAAGTGGTATGACAATAGAGCATCTTATTAATACAATGTTAAATGTTAAAGATATGAATGAAGAAACGATGCTATTTCAAATGTTAAACAGACAAAAACTAAATAAGATTGGTGTTCTTCCTTCAATGATTTATCAAATAGATGCAGTTTTTAATAAAGACGGAACTATTACTGCAGTCAAAGATGAAGACAAAAAACGAGTTGAAGAAATTAATAAAGTCACATTAATAATTAAGAAAGAAATAACTCCTTTAATTGAATATATTAAAAAAACTATATTTAAAAACAAAGATATAATGTCACAAGAATTAGTGGTAAATAAAGAAGATAATGTTATGGCAAAATGCGACTTATCTACAAATGATACGATATTAGAAATAAAATCGTTCAACAATAATATTGATAAGTTTAAATATCAATTATATTATGAATCTAATGGTAGAAATATTTATATATTACAAACATTTTGGTTTTCAAATTTAAAGAAAGGATTAGATTTTAAAATATATAAAGTTAATCCTGTAGAGTACGTTGAAAGAGCTAGTGATTTAGAAGAAAGAAGAAAGAAATTCGAAAAGAAAATTAATAACAAAAATATTAAAGTATTAGAGTATAATGGCTATAGACAAGATGTTAAATTAGAATGTACTCAATGTAATAATGTTTGGACTTCTTCTTATGATTCAATTTTAAAATATAATCAATGTCCTATTTGTAATCCTAAACCTATTATTATAAAAGAAAAGAAGATTAAAGAAAGAATTGTATTAAGCGAAGAAGAAAAACTAAAAAAAAGATTATCTAATTATCAATACAAAATTGCTTTAAAATCAAACAATACAATACAAATATTAAGTTATACTAATTCTAGAGAAAAAGTGTCTGCTAAATGTTTAATATGTGGTCACGAATGGACTAATGGTAGAGCTGACCACTTATTAGATAGATGTTATTGTCCTATATGTAAAAGATAAGATTGAGTTTTATTCAATCTTTTTTTGTGTCTTATCAAGTCACTCTTTTAAAATGTTAAAAATGAATCCATTATCATTATAAACTAGTCTTTTATTTGTTAATAAAGGATTAATTAGGGGGTATTTTACAAAGATATTTCTATATAAGAATAAATATGCATTAAAGCACCTTTTGTTTCGTGCCTGTAAATAGGCTCAAATGTCGTTTTTTTAAACTTTTTTAAAAAAATTGCAATTTTAGGTGGCTATTTGTGTATATTTTTAAAATTCGGGTGTATGATGTATTCGACGTCAGGGAGAAAGAAATTTTTCCAAAAGTCGCATTTGAGAAAAATGGGATGTTATAGTTATTCTGTCGACAGAGAAAAAGACTTTGCAAAGTCAAATATATTTGAAGGGAGGTTAATTATGGCTTTATGTAGACCAGTTCCAACTGATTACTGGTTAAACCCTAAGGTTAATGAAGAGTATTCTTTAGAAGATAAATTATTATATATTTATTTGATAACGAATGAGCATTTGCAACAATTAGGAATCTATAAAATATCTAAAAAGTTGATAGCAGTTGAGTTAAATATGGATTTGGAAAAAATTGAAAATGCATTTGATGACTTAGAGAATATAAGAGAGTCTTTAGAAGAGCTAAATAGTGCTTTATTAGTCGAAAATTCAAAGCATCTTAGTTTTAATATAAGTGAAGTTAAATTTTTCTTAAATAGCCTAAAAAAAGGCAATATAGACAATATTAATTATAAGAAGAGATTAATCGATACTTTAGTTAATAAAGTTTACTTATATAATGATAGAGCGACAATTCTATTCAACGTTAATAATCATATAGAAGAGGTAGAAATATCTCTTCTTGAAGACGTTGAAAGTTCGCTTTTTGGTGCAGTCGCTCTGCCATAAGTATAATCCGAGCTAATATGTTCGTTAACATAATCTTGATATCAACATATCAAGTTTTTTTATTGCAGAATTTGAAAAAAACGGATTATTTTATGAAATATTTGAAATAATCTTGTATATTAGAAGATAAATCAAAAATTTATAAAACTTGTAAAGGTATGATATAATTATAAATAGTTAGGAGGTTTTTATGAACGAAATATTAGATTTAATAAATTCTGAAACATATTTTATGATAGATATTGATGGTGTATGTATTGATACAGAGCAAAGAATTGCTAAAATAGCTCAAAAGATTGGGTGGAAGGAAGCTTTTAAATCAATTGATTGGCATGAACATATTTCTTCTTCAAAACAAATTCATAATAGTGTTGATATATTAAGAGAAGTTCAACAAAAATTAAAAAGAATTCAGTTGTTAACTCAAAATCATACATCTGAAGAAGAATTTGAAAAAATAGAATATTTTAGGGAAAGGGGTGTTTGTATACCTATAGTATCTGTCCCACCTAAAGTTAGCAAAAGTATTATTGTTCCTCCATCTTTCTATGATGGGAATGTCGTATTAATTGATGATAAAGAAAAAAATGTAATAGAATGGAATAATGCTGGTGGCATAGGTGTTCTTTTTACAGATGCAGATGTATCAGATAATTTAACAAGCGTTAAGAGTCTAGAATTTTTAAAAAAAATTAAATGAAACAAAAATATAAAAATTGTGAATTATTTTTCTAAATTTTATTATGTAAATATTTAATATAAGTTTTTGAATAATTGTTATTAAATTAGATTAATAATATGTATACAATTAATGTATTATAGGTTATAATTGAATTAGGAGGAGAAAAAATGAAAAATAAAATTTTAATAGGGTTAACATGTTTATTTGTGTTAATTTGTACAGTAGGATGTGCAAATACAAAAGAAAACACAAGTGTAAAAAATGATAATGTAAAAAGTGATACAGAACAAACTGTAAAATCAAAATGTTCATATTATGAATGTTTAACAAAGATGTCTTTAGATAATACATTAGAAGAATTAAATGGTATAGTAGGATTTGAAGCTACTAAACTTGAAAGTACTTCACTTGATAAGTATGAATATGACTTTGGTAATGATAAAAAAATTACTGTTTCAATTTCAAATGATAAAATAGTATCTATAAAAATTGAATATGATAAAAAAGAATTAAAAAATAAAAAAGTAACACTTGATAACTTATCAGACATAAAAGCAAGAATTAATGATGGAATTAGTTATGATGAATTTAAAAAAGCCGTTGGTGGTGTTGATGGAACTCTTATTGAAGTTAGTTCTTGGAATAAATATGTTTGGGTAGCAGAAGATGGAAGCAGCAATGTAACTGCATCTTTTGGTAAAGATGGGAACCTTAAATTCTTTAATGGATTAGGTTTTAAAAACTAATAAAAAATGTTAACTATATTAGAGTATTGATATAATTTCAATACTTTTTTTGTACTATATTATTTAATAAAAATATCAATTGTTATGTATATCATAAGTTTTTTTCGTTAATTTATATTTTAAAATATATATGATATAATGAATGTGTATTTAGATTTAACTATATTTTTTTAATTAAGTTTTAATGATAATAAAATAATCGTAAGTGTATTAATTTTATATTCAGGAGGTTTTTTATGAAAAATGAAGAAGATGATAACAAATTACATTTAATTATAGGGGAGGATATACCAAATGATGCTCCCAAAGAGTTTAGCAAAGTTGCCTTATATATTCGAGATAAAGAAAAAAATTTAAACTTATATACTGAAGTTTCTTTGCCATATTTAATCAATCACTCAGAATTTTTAGATTATGAGGGAGATCCCAGATACCTTTTTATGGAAGATTATGATTCAAAAAATAAAATCAGTAGGTATATATGTATGATAAAACCTTTTGGTTCTATGAAAGGTGTATATCGTTTACTTGATGGGAATCCTATTAAAATAAGAACAATTAATATATTATATGAACTACAAAATGATGTAAAAGCATATAAACTTGTAAATGAAGATAATGATAAAAAGTAATAAATAGTTTAAAAAAAACAGTTAGATTTAATTTTAACTGTTTTTTAAATTTATAATAAGGTACTTAAAAATTTTAGTAATATTCATATTATCTAATTAATTTCCATTAACATATTTTATCTTTAATATTTCTGTTTCACATTTCTTATTTTTATAACAATATTTAATTTCTAATTTTATTGCTGATTTAAAATCTGATTTATCTGTTCTAGTAAATGCATCTTCTTCTTTATCACTTTTTATTCCTGATTCTTCAAGAGAAAAGTCTTTTAAAATTTGATCAAAACTTCTTCCTTTTACTTTAGCCATTTCATCACTAAACATTGAGTCGTCATTAAACCTTAAATCAATTTTGTATTCATCTAAATCTTTTTCATTCTTTACTTTCTTTAATACTTTGAAATTATCAAGATAGATATATCTTTCGTCATTGTCTCCATAATATACTTTACCTGTTTCAAATGCAAAATGTTCTGATTCACCAATAAACTTATATGTTATGTTGTCTCTTTTTTCATAACCATAGTCTTCCTTATAAGTTATTTTATTTTTAGAATTCATAGAACAACCACATATTGTAAATAAAACAAAAATAATTAATAATCTTGTAAATATTTTTTTCATAATACTTCTATACTAAATTTTTATTTAATATATTCCTCCTTTTTAGTTTATTATATCATAAATAAATTTTAAAATATATATTTTTTAATTATTGCATTTTATATAATATTTTATGATAAACGATAAAAATATATTGACAAATAATGAAATTAAGTTTATTATGTAATTGAGGTGAGGAGTTTTGAAAAAAAGTTTTATAGCGAAAATAGTTGAAATAATATTAATAATTATATTAATAGTTGGATGTATATCTTTAATATTTGTACCAGAATTATATGATATGTTTAAATATACAAATGTTAAAACATTTATGAATCAGACATTAATATATAGAATTACCTTTTATTCTTGTTATGTAATTGGTCTTTATATTATATATAAAATGATCAAATTATTTAATATTGTTTATGAAGGTAGTCCATTTAAGAAAGAATTAGAAAATATATTAAAGGTAATAGCGGTAATGTTTATGTTATTATTTTTAATTGTTATTATTAAGTCAATATTTATTCCTAATTTGTTGTCATTTGTAGTAGCAATTATATGTTTTATCGCATCACTTAGTTTTTATGTTTTAGCAGAAGTAATAAAATCTGCGATTAAATATAAGAACGAAGTAGATTTTACGGTGTAGGTGAATAGTATGATAGTAGTTAATTTAGATGTTATGATGGCAAAAAGAAAAATGTCATTAAATGAACTAAGTGAAAAGACAGGAATAACGACAACAAATCTTTCAATATTAAAAACAAATAAAGCAAAAGCAATTAGATTTTCAACACTTGAAGTAATATGCAAAGTACTTAATTGTCAACCTAGTGATTTGTTAGAATACAGAGGTGATACAGATGGAATTAAAGATTAAAAGAGAAAATGTAATTTTACCAATTGTATCGGCATTATTAATAGTAATAATAAGTAATCTAAAAATTGATTGGTATTTTAAAACTATTATGTTTCCATTTTTTATGATATTAGTATCAAGTACTATATTAGTTATGAAAAATGATGATATAAATAAAAAAGCATTTTATTTGCTTATACCAATTATACTTATAATATTTAGTAATTTAATTTTGATATTATTAAAAGGAACATTAGATGAAAATAATGAAATATTAAATATTATTGTACTTCCAATATTAATTTCAATATATTTATTTTTGTTAATTAACAAAAATTATAAAATAGCATTAGTTAATATCCCACTTATGTTTAAAATATTTCCCAGATATCTATTTAGAAATTTAAAATTTTTGAAAATTAAGACAAACAAAGAAAAGATAAATAAGATGTTAAATGCTGTATTTGGAATTATAGTTGGTGTTGTATTTTCTACTGTAATTCTTCTTCTTTTAATGAGTGCGGATGATTATTTTAATAAATTTGTTTCTAAAACATTAATTTCAATTAATTTTGATTTTTCTAAAATAATCAAATTTATAATATTTTTTATAATTATATTTTCTATAGGCATTAATTTAATAAGAAATAGATATATAGTTATGAAAGAAAATAAAGTAAGAAAAATAGATCATACAATAATAATTTCAATGTTATCAGTTATTAATTTAGTGTTTATATTGTTTTTAATATCAGAAATATCAAAATTATGTGGTAATTTTTTACAAATACCAAAAGGATATATATATTCTAGTTATGCAAGAGAAGGATTTTTTCAATTATTATTTGTAACTATAATTAATTTTTCTATAATACTATATTTACTTTATAAAACAAATGTAATAAAAGAAAATAAAATTATTAGAAATTTAGTTTTAATTTTAATAGCATTCTCAGTATTATTAATATTTAATTCATATTATAGAATGTTCCTTTATATTGATAAATTTGGATTTACTAATTTAAGACTTCAAGTAATATTATTCTTGCTTATGGAACTTATATTATTTGGAATAATTATAAAGAAAATAATTAATAAAATTAATAATGATGGATTAATATTCTTAGTAATAATGACAAGCTTTTATGTTATTAATTTATATATTTGTAATGATTTCTTTATAAGATTGATTAGTTAAATAAGCTTCAAGAAAATATCTTGGAGTTTTTTGTTTATGTAAATGTAGGGGGGTTACCCTTAGCCCTCTCGAAGATTAAATTTATAAGGGTATTAAGACGGTTGTATTTGAATGAAAGTAAATTAGAGTATAATTAATCAAAAATAATATTTTGAAGATAATAATGACCTTCAAATTAGATTTTAAACACAAATTGATTTGAATGCTAAAAGAATGTTGAAAAATATGATATAATCAATTATAGTTATTCTAACAGAATGATTTTTTTAGAAGGTGATATACAATGTTAAAAACATCAGATATTGAGATGAGATTACTTCAATGCGAGCCGGGTATATTTCAAAAGGTTTGTAATGAGATTCTTTATCACAATGGATATACACCGTATAAGTATACAGGCTCAGTTAAGGGTTCAAATAAAACTAAGCTTGGGACACCCGATTCAGTTTTTACTGATTCAGAAAAAAAATATGTCTATGTTGAAATAACAACTCAAAAAGATAATCTTGAATCAAAGATTAAAAGTGATATAGAAAAATGTTTAAATAAAATTTCATCATCACCTTTTTTGAATAAAAAAATATCTAAAATAATTTTTATGCATAATCATGAAAATCCAGATGAAATAATTACTGAAAAAATAAAAGGAATGTGTAAAAATATTGAATTTGAAATATATGATATATCATATTTATCATCCATATTACAAAATGAATGTCAAGATATAGCAATTTCGTTGCTTGATGTTAGAGATGATTATCAGTCAATCAATAAGTTATCTCCCACAGCTCTTGAACAAATAGCAGATATAATACATCAAAATCAAAGTCCACAATTTAAAGATAATACTGTTGAAGAAATAAAAACGAAAATCAATTCATTTTATGAAGAAGCTATTTCAATAATTAATAGCGATGAGGCTTCTATTTACATTTCCCCAAAAAATAAGGATAGATTAAAAGAATTATATAATTTTCTAAAAGCTTTTGATTTTTATTATAAAAATCAAGACAATGAGAATGCAAAATTATATTATCACAATTTGTTAGTTATTTTATCGAGATATGATTTAGCGTTGGGAATGGATTTTTACAATAAAATACCATTATTTGCAAAGGGTAATTGTTTAACTATTCATTTTTATTCAATAATTTTGATTGAAAAAGAAGAATATAATGATGCTAAAGAAATATTGGAAGAATTGTATTTTAATAAGAAGTATGAAAACGCTTTTGAAACATTAGTAAGAATATATTTTTTAACAAAAAACTACGAAAAAGTTATTACTATGCTATCTGGAGCCAAAGCTGAAAAGTTTGATAGTTATGGATTTTTAGCTGCAATGTTTATTATTTCAAAAAATGAAAAGAAAAAATATTCAGAGTACGAACTATTAAAATTAAATAATAGTAAATTTAAAAAGATGCCATTGTTTTATTTTTGCACTGCAAAATTATTATATGATATGAATAATAAAAATAAGAAATACAAAGAACAATTTAAAAAAGGTTTAAAAATTTTGAATGAAAAAGATGTAGTATCTATATATACAATGTGTAATCAAGCATTGGAAATTAATCTAGAAGAAGATGCTATTTCATTTCTAGAATCAATCAATATTACTTCTCTTGTATTACAAAACAAATTATTAGAACTTTTATCTAGAAAGAAAGAGTTAAGTAAAAAGGAAATAGATTTTGTTGAAAATATAAATTTTGATTTACTTGATCAAACCTTTGATATTGACTTTTTTAAAGCAAAGATTTCTGAAACTAAAGGAAAAGAATTAGAGGCCATAAGATTATACAAAGAGTCTTTTAAAAATAGTAATAATAAAATATCAGCATATAGGTATATACAATTGTCCATAAAGAATAAGACGGATATTGATGAATCTATAATTTCTTTTATGATTGACTTAAATACGATTGATTCATTAATGACAGCAGTAGAGGCTTATAATCATATTGGAAAATATGAAAATGCAAAAAGTTGCTCATATAATGCAATATATTTGTCTAAAAACAATTCTAGATATCAAGATGCTTTTAAACAGTTTTGGTATACTCTTACGCTTTGCGATAATAAAGAAAAAAATAATATAGATTGTATTTCAAAGAATTGTGTAATAATTTTAAAATCAAAAAAACTTAACAAAATAATTTTATTAGAGGACGATTATTATTTTAAAGAAAATGATAAATTTAAAAAAGCAATAATAACTAGATCATATAGTGATATTGGATTAAAATTACTTCATAAGAAAAAGGGTGAAATAATAACTATAAATAAAAATGAATTTATAATAGCGGACATTTTGGATAAATATACATATTTTGCTAGAGTTTCCTTTAAACATATTGAAAAAAGTAAATATATTAAATGTTTTACAACTCCTAGTAATAATATAGAAGAATTTATTGAACAAATAAAAAAAGAAATGATTGATATAAATATAGGATGTAATCATCAACTTGATATATATCAAAGTAGTAACGATATACCACTATCTGCCCTATTAAGTAATGAAAATAATTTTGATGAGTATGCTAAATTAATTAATACATTACTATCTGACAAAGAACGATTATTATTTGCTGGTGAAAATATAAATGTGGATTTGAGTGATGGTTTTGTTATAGATATAAGCTCTATGATAATTTTATCTATTTTTGATATTTTGAACTTAATTCCAAAAAACTTTTACTCAAAAATATATATTACATCATCATTAAAAAATAAATTTCAATATTTTTATAATTCTTTAATTAGAAAAGAAGATAGTGTAGAAAGAATGTTATATATAGTTGATGGAGACAAACTCTCACTAAGAGAAGCTTCTGTTATTGAACAAATAAAATTTTGGAAAAAGCTTAATGATTTAATTGGTGAATTTAATGTGGTTGATATAGAATCAGAAAAGGATAATTTGCTAAATGATAAGACTTTAGGCTTTTTAGATAAGGTTCAGTTTGACTTAATAACTTTATCAAAAAATAAAAATATTCCATTTATTTGTGATGATTTGATGATTAGAAAAATATCAAATACATATGAAATTAAACATACAAATTCTATTCAAATTATAAAAAGTTTTTCAAAAGATTATGATGAATATATATCAATTTTAATCAAGTTATCAAAGCAAAATTACATATATACATTGTATGGAGACACTTTATCAGAAATGTCGAAAAAATTATACGAAAATTTTGATGAACATAATAAAAATATTTTTAAATCTGTTATTGAGTCTGTTTTAGAAAATAAAGTAAGTTTAGATTATTATGTGCCGATTTTATTGGGAAGAATTGAAAAACTAAAATCAGTTCAGTTTATTACAATTTTAGAACAAGTATATGAAAATCTATTTGCAACATTTTTTATTAAAAACATTTATGAATTAATAAAGACACAATGTGACAAATATGGGGTAGATATTAATAAATATAAATAGTTGCTGAAATAAATATAGGAAGGTGAAATATTATATGAGTGAAAAAGAATTAGATTCGAGTGTTAATGAATATGAAGAACAATATAAATCTAATAATTATGTAAAACAATTGCAATGGGATATGGCTATTGGTCTTCAAGAAGTCGATAATTTAAAACCTTCTAAATACTTAGAAAAATTACTGAAAGAAGAAGTAGAAGGTAATTTAACAATAGAAGAAGTAGAAAAAGAATTAAAAGAATATTACATTGAAAAAGAAAATAAAAATGAAATAAATCATAATGAGTTAGAATGTGATTTTGTATCTGTTAGAATAGTTGAATTATTAAATAAATATAATTTTAATTTATCAGTTGATTATTTGAAATATGTTCATAAATTTTTATTTCAAGATGTTTATGAATTTGCTGGTGAATTTAGAAAAATAGATTTTTCTAAACATGAAAAAATACTTAATAATGATTCAGTAGCATATGGAGATTGTACTACCTTAATTCAGTCATTAGAATATGATATTTCATTGGAAAAAGAAAAAAACTACAAAGAAATGAATATAGTAGAAGTCATTAACAATATAACTAAATTTTCTTCAAATATATGGCAAGTACATCCTTTTAGAGAAGGAAATACTAGAACAACTGCTTTATTTATTGAAAAATATTTAATTAGTTTGGGCTATAATGTGGATAATACTCTATTTAAAGATAAATCAGTTTACTTTAGAAATGCTTTAGTAAGAAGCAATTATTTTAATAACTATTTGAATATAAAGGAAGATTATAGTTATTTAATTAAATTTTATGAAAATCTATTATTGGGTAAAAATAATAATCTGAATTCACAGAATTTAATAGTTAAAGAACTATTCTAATATATGTATTGACATCTAATGAATAGTCATAGATAATTTGAAAATATTTTGTAAAAAAATAGAAAATATAATAAGTCGTAGGTGAAGTATATGTATAAATTTATAAGGGATAAAGCTAATTTAATTCACATTTCAAATGATAATTGGAAAACATTTGAATCAATAAAGAAAAAGAGCATAGATGGAGTTGAAGAAACTGATAGAGATATCATTTCGGTAGTTAAGCTAAGATATGAATTAGGAGATAATTTGGCAAAAATAATAATAGAAGAACTTGACACAATTAGGTCACAATTTAATATGCAACATGGTGATGGGTATGGCCATGCATTTGAAGTTTTTGCTTTAGCTGTACTATATAATATTAATTACAATGTAGTATTTGATAACTATATTGTTAATGGAAATGATGATGGTAAAATAGATGCAATATATTGGAAAGAAGATATAAACAAGGTATTTCAAATTAAAATGGATTACTTGGATTTTAGTGAAAAAGATATTATAGATAAAAATTACTATGATTTTATATCTACTGGTAACATATCTAATGAAAATACAAAAGATTTATTATCATTTTGTAATAAACATAAAAAAGATATAAATAGGGAGAAGGATTATGAAATAGTAACTATATCAAATAATGGAAAAACAGAATCAAGTATATCTTCAACAAGTATTTATTTTAAATATTTTGAAGAATATCTGTTAAACAAAACAAACAATTTTAATATTCCTTTAACAATACCCAGAGAAAATGGTGTTGCTAAAATCATAAATGATGAAACTATATACGCTTATTTTATTGATGCAAAGACATTTGTTGAAGATTTGCTTGCCTGTGATAGTATCGGAAATAAAGACAATTTATATAAACTTTTTTATGATAATGTAAGAGGAAATTTGGGTATAAACAAAGCAATGGAAGAAACAATCGACAAAGATCCAAAAAACTTTGTTAAATACAATAATGGTGTTACAATAACTGGTTTCGTTCAATATAAGAAGAGTGCATCTTGTTTAATTGTTAATGAACCAATTATAAATAATGGACAACAGACTATATGGAATTTAATAAATAAATATCCAAATATAGATAAAATTAGTCTATTAATTATTGTAAAAAATGAAGATGATTATAAAATAAAAGGTAAAATTTCTAAATATACTAATACACAACGAAATATAAAACCCATTGATTTATTATCATTAGATTCAAATGTTAGAAAATTACAATCAGAACTATTTAAATTGACTATAAAATGTAGTGATCCGATTTTTTTAGAAATAAACACATCAGGTGAGAGACACTATAATAAACTTTTAAAGATTATATATAAGAAGGAAAATATTATCCATTTACTTGATTTTTGTAAATTATATTTTGCAGTTGAAACAAACAAACTGGGTGATTGGAAAAGCAATGTTTCTAAGCAATTGACATATTTATTGGAAAAAGATATTGTATATGATGTTGAAAAATCTTTAATGATTTGTAAATTGATTATTAGTTACAAAAACTACTTACAATCTATTAAAGATAAAAATGTTAAAAATATATTGAGAACTGCGGATTTAGCCTTTATGTATATCCAATATAAATACAAATTTAATGAAAAAGAAACTCATGCGATAATAGATAAAATAAATAAAAAATATTTTTATGATATTCCAGATAATAAAAGGAAAAGTAAAGTCATTGATTTATATAAAACAAATGATATAGTTAATATGATTGAAGATATAATATCTTCTGAAAAAGACAAAGTAGTAACAATGTGAAAATCTAAAATTAATATAAAAATCATTAAAAAAATAAATATTAAACAATTTATGTAAACAATATTTAAATATTATGCAAATTATTTTAAATATATCTAATTTATGTTAAAATTTAAATGGATGAGCAGTATTAATCCGGAAGGTTAGTATTGCTTTTTTATAAATTTAAATTCTATTTTATTTAAAAAAATGGTACAAAATTAAATGTTAAAATTCAATGGATGTATAGTTGTATAATTTGATAACTCTTGAAAAAATAGTTACCAAAATAAAAAAACTGCCTAAGCAGTTTCTCACATAAGTGAGTATTTAGGGTAAAACCTTTATTTTAACTCTCTATGTCATCTTAAATGGTATTAAGACAATTAAATAGTACCATAATATGGGAGGTAAGTCAATGGTAACAAAGAAAGAATATAATATAGGTTTAGATATAGGAACAACATCCGTTGGTTGGAGTGTAGTTGAAGCTAATAACCAAAAGGTGATGCGTAAGGGTAATAAGGCACTTTGGGGTGTAAGATTGTTTGATGAAGCGACAACAGCAGAATCAAGAAGAATACAAAGAAGTACAAGAAGAAGATACGATAGAAGAAGAGAAAGAATAAAATTATTGCAGGAAGAATTTAAACAAGAAATAGATAAGATAGATAAAGATTTTTTAAGAAAATTACAAGAATCAAAATATCAGGAATCTGATAAAAATAATAAGAGTATAATTTTAACAAAAGAAGAAAAGAAAGAACTAAAAGATTATCAAAATAAATATAAGACTATATATCATTTAAGAGAAGAATTAATAAATAATCAAGAGAAAAAAGATATAAGACTTGTTTATTTAGCCATTCATCACATAATAAAATATAGAGGTAATTTTTTATATCAAAATTCAAACTTCAATACAGATAATTTAGATATAAAGGAACAATTAAAAGAGTTATTTGCATTATTATATAATAATATACAAGCCTTGGGAATACCAGATGAATATACAGAAATAATTAATTTTGATAAATTAGAACATGATTTATTAAATAATTCAAAAAATGATACAAAAGCCTTATTAAAAGAAGATTTAGAGGATATTATAAATAGAAACTTTTCAATTGAATTTGGAAAATTAATGGTTGGAAATAAAGGTAATCTTAATAAATTATTAATGATTGAGGGTAATAAAATTGAGATTAGTTTTAGTGGAACAGATTATGATGATAGATATGATGAATATCAAAGTGTTCTAGGAGAAAATATAGATATATTAGATATTTTGAAACAAATATATGATTGTATATTCTTAAAGAAAATTTTTAAAGGAAACCAAAATACAAGTATCTCAAGCTTAATGGTAAAGTATTATAATAAACATAGAGAAGATTTATATTTTCTAAAAGATTTATTCAGAGAAAATAGAAAAATATATAACAAAATGTTTAGAACTGGTAAAGATTTATGTGTTTATGAAAAATATATTACTAATAAAATAGATTATGATGAATTTAGAAAAGAAATTAATAAATTGTTAGCAGAATTATTTGATTGTGAGGCAAATATAAATCAAGATTTAATAGATAAATATACATTGGATATAAAAGTAAAAATAGAAAACGGAGAATTTCTTCCAAGAATTACAACAACCGACAATGGAAAATATCCATATCAATTAAATAAATCAGAGTTAATAAAAATAATAGAAAATCAAGGAAAATACTATCCATTTTTATTAGAAAAAACAAATGATAATAAAACGTATAAACTAGTTAAACTGTTGGAATTTAGAATTCCATATTATGTGGGCCCATTGGTTTCAAGCAAAAAAAGCAAGAATGCTTGGTTAGAAAGAAGAATTGATAATGTCAAAATTACACCTTATAATTTTGATGAAGTTGTAGATAAGGAAAAAACAGCTGAAGAATTTATTAGAAGAATGATGTCTCATTGTAGTTATTTATTAAATGAATATGCCTTAGCAAATAATTCAATTTTGTATTCAAAATATAAAGTAATGAATGAGTTGAAGCAAATAAGAATAAATGATAGAAAAATAGAATTAAATTTTCAGCAGATATTATTAACCGAGTTTTTCGAAAAAACAACAGGTACAATTACGGGAAAGAAGTTTAAAAACTTTTTGGTATCTTCGGGACAATATAGTATGGATTGTGGAGAACTTAGAATAACAGGATATTCCGCAGAAAATAAGTTTGCTAATAATATGCAATCATATATAGATTTTTTCGGTGAAAATGGAATCTTTGAAAATACAAGTTATGATATAGAGGATGCTGAGAAAATAATTGAATGGATTACAATATTTGATGATAAAGATATTTTAGAAAATAAAATAAGAGATAATTATAAAAAATTAAATGAGAGTCAAATTCAACAGATATTAAGAAAAAAATATTCTGGATGGGGTAGTTTGTCAAAAAAACTTCTAACAACGAAATATTATAAAGATAAAGAAACAGAACTTTATAAATCAATATTAGATTTAATGGAAGAAACTGATGAAAACTTTATGCAAATAATTAATAACGATAAATATAATTTTCAACAGATGATACAAGAGTTTAATAATATTGAAGATGATAAAAAGTTAAATTATAAGTTGGTTGAATCACTTGCAACATCACCTGCTACTAAAAGAGGAATATATCAATCATTAAAAGTAGTAGAAGAAATAGTTGATTATATTGGATATGAACCAAAAAATATTGTTATTGAAATGGCAAGAAGCAATGAGGATAAGGTTAGAAAAGATACAAAAAAGGAATACATTAAGAAATTATATGATGGATGTAAAGATTCAATAGAAAATTATAAAAAGTTAAAACATGAATTGGATAGTCATGAAATAACAAGTCAAAGATTATTTTTATATTTTATACAAGAAGGTAAGTGTCTATATTCTGGAGAAACTTTAAATATAGAAGATATAGAAAATCAGTCTCTTTATGAAATAGATCATATTATCCCTAGAACATTAATAAAAGATGACTCAATAGATAATAAAGCCTTAGTAAAAAGAGAATGTAATCAAAATAAAAGTGCAAATTATGTATTACCAAGAGAGTATAGAAATATTAATCAAAAGAAATGGTGGAAACATCTAAAAGATAATGGACTTATGTCGGCTAAAAAATTTCATAACTTAATAAGAGAAAAATATATTGACGAAGATATTAATGGATTTATAAATAGGCAATTAGTAGAAACTAGACAAATAACAAAACATGTAGCAAATATACTAAAAAGTTATCATAAAAAATCGAATGTTATTTATTTAAAAGCAGAGTTATCACATAATTATAGAGAAAAATATGATTTATTTAAATTTAGAGATATAAATGATTATCATCATGCACATGATGCATATCTTGCAGCAGTTTTAGGCGAATATAAAGAAAATTTTATGAAGAAAAAAATAAATTTCGAAATGGTAAAAGAACTTAATAGTAAAATAATAGAAATGAATGAAGGAAAAAGAAAATCATTAAGGTATGGTTTTGTAATCAATAGTCTTGATGAAAATTTAAGTGATATTGTTTGTAAAATATCAGAAAATTTAATAGATAAAGAAACAGGAGAGATATTATTTGATGCTCATAGCTTTAATAAGAAAGTAGAAGATACTTTATATAGAAACGATATTATAATTAGTAGAAAAACAGAGGTAAAAACAGGAAGATTTTATAAAGAAACAATATATAAAAAAGGTATTGGAACAATTAATATAAAATCAAATATGCCATCAGAATTATATGGCGGATATTCAAATACTATCACTAAAAATTTAATGTTAATAAAATATAATGATAATCAGAAAAAAATTATTGGTTTACCAATGGCAATTGCTGCTAGAAATAATTCGAATGAAATAGATATGTTTATAAAATCGCAGATAAATTTAAAAAAAAATTCAACATATGAAATTGTGAAAGATGTTATTCCATTTGAAACAGAGATTTTATATAATGACCAAAATGTGTTTATTAAAGGATATGGTGTTGTGAATAAAAATTGTGAAATATCAAACGCACTCCAATTAAAAATAAAAAAATCAAAAATGTGCAAATGGAAATATGCATTACAATATATATTGAACAATAAAAAACAATATTTATCAGATGCTGAAAATTATTCTGATGAAATAATTGATTTTTTAGTAAATTTGGATATATATCCACTTTTCAAAAAAGAATTAGATAAAATAAAAAATAAATTAGAATTTGGCAGTTTAAATTTAGACCAAAAGAAAAAAATTATAATAGAATTATTTAAGATGTATCATTGTAATAGTGTTAATGCTAATTTAACTGAATTTGGCCTTGGAGACAGAATTGGAAGAATGAGTGGTAATAATATAACCTCTGGAACAATAATTTCAAAATCTGTTACTGGAATATGGGAATCACAATATGAGTTTTAGGACAGTAGTTATTACTAAACAGTCAAAAATAAGTTATAAGAATAGATTTTTGGTGGTAAAACAAGAAGATAATGAAAAATATATTCATTTATCAGAAATAGATACAGTGATTGTAGATTCTATATCGGTCTCTATTTCATCGTATTTATTAAAAGAACTTGCTGATAATAAAATAAATATAATATTTTGTGATGAGAAACATAATCCATTCGGAGAACTTGTTCCATATTATTCAAAGCATAATACTAGTAAAATGATTAAAGAACAAATAAAATGGAAACAGTCAGAAAAAGATAAATTGTGGGCAGAAATTGTAAAAAATAAAATTATGAATCAAGCATTATTATTAAAAAAAATAAAATCTTCTAAATATAAATTAGTTTTAAGTTATGTTAATGAAGTTGTTGATGGAGATAAAACAAACAGAGAAGGACATGCTGCAAAAGTGTATTTTAATGCATTATATGGAAATAATTTTGTTAGAAATCAAGATGATTCAATAAATGCTGCATTGAATTATGGTTATGCTATATTACTTTCAACAATCAATAAGGAAATAATAAATAATGGTTATTTAACTCAACTTGGAATACATCATAAAAATGAATTTAATGAATTCAACTTAACTTGTGATTTAATGGAACCATTTAGAGTAATAATAGATAATTTTATATATTATAATCAAGAAAGAAAACTTGATACAGATTATAAGCTTGATATAGTAAATATTTTTAATAGTACTTTTAGATATCAGAATAAAAAATATACTTTAAAAGATATAATAAAGATGTTTGTAAAACATACTTTAGAATCAATAAATAACTGTGAAGATTATAGAAAATTTGTATATTATGAGGGATAGAATTATGCGTACAATAGTGTTTTTTGATTTACCTAATGTTTATTCAAAAGATAAAAGAGCGTATTTTATATTTAGAAAGTTTTTAATAAATGAGGGTTTTATAATGATGCAGGAATCTGTTTATTCAAAGATTGTCTTAAATTCACAACAATCAATTGCTTTAGTAGAAAGAATAAGAAAAAAGTCTCCAAAAAAAGGAATAATTCAAGTAATGAACATAACTGAAAAACAGTATTCTCAAATAGTATTTATTACTGGAAATAGTAATAGTAAAATAATAGATAGTGAAGAAAGATTGATAGTATTATGAAAATAAATATTAATTTTATTGATTCGATAATAGATTTTAATATTTCAAATATATATTGTTTTGAAATACATAACAAAAAGTATCTTTATAGGATATCATCATTATTCTATTCATTAAGCAATGGTGAATTAATGGAAGAAGTAGAATGCTTTGATAAAGATAATAATGAGGTAAAATTAAGTAATAAAATTAGTATGTTTACTGAATACTTTAATTTTGATTTTGATTCAAAAAAATATTCAGCAGATATTACAAAATATGTTTTATCAAATATAGAACAGTATGATAGTGAAAATATTTTAAAAGTACACTCTAAATTATGTAAGTTAATTAACAAAGAATTATCTAAACTTGAATTGTCAATATCAATTTCGAGTGATGAAGGTATAGAAAATATAGTTAAAATGTTTAAGTTAAGAATCAATCAAAAAGAAGATTTATTAGATAATTTGCTTCTAATTATAGACTTAGAAGTAGTATTAAACTCTAATAAAATATTATGCTTTATGAATTTAAAGCAATATTTAACGAAAGAAGAATTATTAGAGTTTTATAAATATGCAATATATAATTCAGTAAAAATTATAATGATTGAATCAACAAAATATGATTACTTAAAAGATTATGAAAATATTATTGTTATAGACCAAAGTTTAGATGAAATTATGATATAATGTAACCAGATGAAATAGAATTTATCATTTAAGAACTATATATCTCTATTATTATAGTAGTAGAATTAAAACTAATTTGAGGTTTTACTTCTATGTCATCTTAAATGGTATTAAAACCATAAAATTTTTAAACGAAAAACTAAAAAAGTTTTACTTCTATGTCATCTTAAATGGTATTAAAACCTTTACTCCCTCATACTCATACAAGCAAGTGTTTTACTTCTATGTCATCTTAAATGGTATTAAAACTTTTTTTGCATAGAAATTCCTATATAAATCGTTTTACTTCTATGTCATCTTAAATGGTATTAAAACGAAAATTTTCAAATAATACTTCAAGTACATGTTTTACTTCTATGTCATCTTAAATGGTATTAAAACTCTTAGTATTCTTTTATAATCTACAACTGTGTTTTACTTCTATGTCATCTTAAATGGTATTAAAACAGCCATTGCTGACACTACGACTATAAGCAAGTTTTACTTCTATGTCATCTTAAATGGTATTAAAACTTACGTTTTACGTAAACTTATCAAAGGTGCGTTTTACTTCTATGTCATCTTAAATGGTATTAAAACGGAGATGAAGGGATAGATAATCCACAAGACGTTTTACTTCTATGTCATCTTAAATGGTATTAAAACAAAAATACACAAGAGGCACCATATAAGCAAGTTTTACTTCTATGTCATCTTAAATGGTATTAAAATTCCAATAAAAAAATATACATTAAAAATTACGTTTTAGTTCTATGTTATCTTAAATGGTATTAAAATGAAAAAAGAAAATCCAAATGTGATTATCATGTTTTAGTTCTATGTCATCTTAAATGGTATTAAACAACTAGTGAAATTTATAGAAAAAACTATTAATTAATAGATCATTTCTTAATGAGACAAATTTAAATGAATATAATGAATCATTATTAAATATGAAAAAGTTATCTGAAGAAGAAAACATAAACTTTAACTTATTTGATACAACAAATAAAAATCAAAGAGAGATATCTTTTGAAGTAGTAGATTGTTTATTAAAAGATATGAGACAAAATTTACTAAATAAGGCTTATAAAGAGTTTGATTTTAAATAAAATAAGTAAAAATGTGATACACAAGTATGCGTTGAACTAAACAATTAATTATACAATAATATTTTAACTGTTAAAAATTATAAAATTATAGTTAATAACAAACTCAAAATACTAAAATATGCATTTAATATAATAGAAATATATATTAAGGATGGTGACGCATATGGAAGAAAAATTTGAATTAGAAGTTTTAACTAGGCTCGCTGTTATTGAAAGTAAAATAGATGATTACAAACTTATAAAAGAAAAGTCAAATGAAGCATATAATTTAGCAAATAGAAACTTAGAAACTATTAACAAAATTGAAGACAGGAATAAATGGTTATGGAGGACATCAGTAGGAGCTTTAATAACAGGTTTGATAGGAATACTTATATTATTTATCAAATTAGGACTCGGAATTAATTAATATATATAAAAAGGTCTAGAAAAATCTAGACTTTTTTGTTATAATATTATTGGATTGCCCAATAGCCAAGTGGTAAGGCGGTAGACTCTGAATCTATTATGCGTTAGTTCGAATCTAACTTGGGCAGCCATGGCCTGTTGGTGAAGTGGCTTAACACACTGCCCTCTCACGGCAGCATTCATGGGTTCGAATCCCATACAGGTCACCAAATTTTGTATATAGATTTAACATAACAAGAAGTGCTTTTAAAATATAAAAGCACTTTATTAATAGAAAAGAGGGTAAACTTATGCAAGGTAAAATCAAATATATTGTATTTAGCATTTTAGTAATTTTACTTATTTGTCTTGTATATCTTATAGAAAGTGGAAAAATAATTCCATTTGATGATGCAGTATACAGTTTAATTGCGGGAAACATAACAGAAGAAAAAACAAGGTTTTTCCAGTTTATATCTAATATGGCATGTACACAATGTATAGTTCTTTTATGTTTAGCATCCTTAATATTTATAAAAAATATAAAAACGGGTATATTAATTTCTGTAAACTCTATAAATAGTGTGATTATAAACTTGGTATTTAAAAGAATAATAAGAAGAGAAAGACCAATATTACTTCACTTAATAGAACAAACAGGATTTAGTTTTCCAAGTGGACACGCAATGGCCGCAATGAGTTTTTACGGATTTTTAATTTATTTAATTACAAAATCAAAATTTAATACATATACAAAAGTAATATACATATTTTTATTATCTACCATAATCCTTTTAGTAGGTATAAGCAGAATTTATCTTGGAGTACATTATGCGAGTGATATAATTGGTGGATATTTAACATCAATTATCTATATGTTTATTTATGCTTTTGCTGTGGATAAAATAAAGAAGAAAATCAAAATTGTCTAAAACTGTAAAAAACTTCCTAAATATGGGAAGTTTTTCCTTTTATGTGTTATACTAATAACAAAAGGATGTGTTTATATGCTTAGAAAAAATAACAAAAAAGATACTTTAGATATAGAAAAAGTAAACGAAGGTGTTGTTTTACTTAATAAGATGCTTAAAATAATGTTTGTAGCACTTATTGTAGCAGCAGTTATGCTTGTAACATATATATTTAAAGAATGGAAAATATTTAAATTTATTGGAGTACTTTTAAATACATTATCTCCATTATTTATAGGTATAATAATTGCTTGGTTATTTAATCCAATTGTAACATTCTTAACAAAGCATAAAATGAATAGAGTAGTCGCAACTATTATTGTTTATACAGTATTCATTGCGTTACTTATTGTATTATGTGTATTTAGCGTTCCAACTTTAACAAAACAAATAAATGATTTTATAGGCATGGTTCCAAGTTTAACAACAAAATTAAGTTCATTTATAGACAAAATATTTGAAATATTTGAACCAGTACTTGATAGTAATGCAGCAGATATAAAAGCAAGTTTATTTAGTACAATTGTTGATTTAGGAAAACAAATAACTGTTGGATTACCATCAAAAGTAATTACAATTGCAACTTCTTTTGTATCAGGTCTTGGAACATTTGTAATTGGATTATTTATTGGACTTTATATGCTGTTTGATTTTGATAATGTTAGTAAAGTATTCTTAAGTATATTACCAGTAAAAGCAAGAGAAGATACTGGTAACTTAATGAATATTGCTAATAAAACTTTATTTAACTATATTCAAGGAATATTAATAACAATGACTTTAATCTTTATAGAAAACTCAATAGGTTTTTCAATCGCAGGATTAAAAGCATCAATTCTTTTTGCATTCTTCTGTGGTGTTACAAATGCTATTCCATATGTTGGACCATGGATTGGTGGTATTCCAGCTGCAATAGTAGGTTTTACACAAGGAGTGCCAACAGGTATATTTGTAATAGTAAGTATTTTAGTATCACAAATGCTTGATAATGTAATATTTACACCACTTATACAAAGTAAAGGGTTAAAGTTACATCCAGTAACAGTTATTATTGCTCTTCTTGTATTTGGAAAATTCTTTGGAATTATTGGTATGATAATTGCAGCTCCATGTGTTGCGATTATTAAAACAATATTTATGTATTTTAACGATAAATATGAATTAATTAAATTAAATGAAGAAATAGAAGAAGAAGTGGAGAAAAAAACAAGTGAGTAGAAAAGAAAAAGTAATAGAAGTATTAAAAGTTTTAGGTTATGGTCTTTTAGTATATTACTTTATTCCATTTTTTGCGTATGGATTTAACGAGTCAGGTGCAAATATTTATGCAAAAATATGCGTACTTTTAGTAAATAATATATATGCATTAATCGCAGGAATGATTATTACTAAAAAATGTGGATTTAAATGGTACTATTCATTTTTAGTAGCGTTTATATATGTTCCATCAGCATTATTTTATTACAATAATGATACAGTAATATATTCAGTACTTTATGTAATAATGTATATAGTAGGAACTTTAATACAATTAAATATAAGAAAAAAATAAACCTTCAATTTATATTGGAGTTTTATTTTGGAAAAAAATATCATATGATTTACTAGGGTGAAGACTATGATAGTAATTGATCCATCAAAAGGTGGAAGAGAAAGTGGAGTAACAGGTAACGGAATAGTTGAAAAAGATTATAACCTTCTTATAAGTGAGTATATATTTAACAGATTAAAAAGTTTAGGTGCTGATGTAAAAATAATTAGAACAACAGATGAATATATAAGTGAAGATGATAGAGCAAATAAAATATTAAATGCATATGGTAATAATTCTAAAGTAGTTGCTTTATCAAATATGCTTGGAAATACCGGAAGTGGAGCAGAAATAATATATGCACTTAGAAATAATAGTAATCTTGCTTCATCACTCGCAGAAAATTTAGATGATGCAGGTTTAACAGTAAGCAAGTACTATCAAAGAAGAAGTGAAAATGATACAAGTAAAGACTATTATAATATTCAAAAAGATACGGGCTTAATTGAAACAATTATTGTAAACTATGGAAATATAAATAATATAAATGAAGCTACAAATATTAAAAATGAATGGGAAGATTATGCTGAAGCAGTAGTCAAATCACTTGCAAATTATACGAATGTTCCATATTACAAAGAAGGAGAATCACAAGAAATATACACAGTAAAAAAGGGAGATAGTTTATGGAAAATAGCAAATAAATATAATACTACTGTGGAAAAGTTAAAAAGCGCAAATAACCTAAAAACAAATACATTAAGTGTTGGACAAAAACTTGTAATTCCAAGTATAAGTGTAAGTCCAGAAGTAAGTGATACATATATTGTTCAAAAAGGAGATAGTCTTTGGAGTATAGCAAACAAATTTAATATGACTGTATCAGAATTAAAAAACTTAAATAATCTAACAAATAATTTATTAAGTATAGGTCAAGTTTTAAAAATAAAAGATTCATATAGTAATGGAGAAACTACTTATACTGTGCAAAAAGGGGATAGTCTTTGGGTAATCGCAAACAAATATGGTATAACTACTGAAGAATTAAAAAGTTATAATAATTTAACAAGTAATTTATTAAGTATAGGTCAGGTATTAAAGATTCCACAAGGAAAAACAAGTACTGAAAACATATACACAGTAAAAAAAGGAGATAGTTTATGGACTATTGCAAATAGATATAATACTACAGTTGAAAAAATAAAAGTTTTAAATAATTTAACAAGTAATTTATTAAGTATAGGTCAACAGTTAAAAATTCCAAATTAAAATCTTTAATTTTAATATAAAGTATGGTACAATGTACTTGGTGATAGAATGAAGATTATAAAAATAAGTGCTTTATGGTGTCCAGCATGTCTTATTACAAATAAAGCAATTGATAAAATTAAAGAAGAACAAAATATTGAAGTAGAAAATTTAGATTATGATTTTGATGAAGATGAAGTAAAAAAATATAATGTAGGAACAACACTTCCAGTACTTATTTTTATGGATCAAGATAAAGAATTATTCAGACTAATAGGCGAAAAAAATTATGAAGAAATAATGAAAGCAGTAGGTGATGTAAAATGAAAAAAATATTAAAGTTTTTAATCGTATTTGCAATTCTTTTATTATTGCCAGTAAGTGCAAAAGCAGATGAAAAGGTAATAAATATTCATTTGTTCTATGGAAATGGATGCCCTCATTGTGCCGCAGAAGAAGAATTTTTAAGTGATTATTTAAAAGATAGAACAGATGTTAAATTATATAAATATGAAATTTGGTATGATTCACATAATCAAGAACTATTATCAAAAGTTCAAAAAGAAATGGGAACAACAAATAAAAATGGTGTACCATTTACTGTAATTGGTAAAAAAACAATAGTAGGATACGCAGATGGAGTAACAGATGAACAAATAAAAGATGCGATTAACTATTATTTAAATAATGATTATAGAGATTATGCTGGTGAAATAACAGGAAAAGTTAAAAAAGTTGAAGTAAAAGAAGATACAACAAAAGATGAAAGTAAAACAGAGGATAAAAAAGAAAATAAAATAGAAAAAGCAGATGATACTAAAGATTCTGATCAAACAGATGAAAATGTTACAGTTCCAGTACTTGGGAAAATAAATGCTAAAAAAGTATCACTTCCAATACTTGCTGTAGTACTAGGTTTCGTTGATGGATTTAATCCATGTGCAATGTGGATATTAATTTTCTTAATTACAATGTTATTTAATATGAAAGATAGAAAAAAGATGTGGATACTTGGTTTAACATTTATTTTAACATCAGGAATTGTATATCTAATGTTTATGCTTGCTTGGCTAAATTTAGCAACATTTATAAGTAAAATTGCATTTATAAGATTATTAATCGCAGTAATTGCGCTTGTTGTTGGATTAATTAATGTATATAAATATATTGATTCATTAAAGAAAAAAGATGAAGGCTGCGATGTAGTAGATAAAAAAGATAGAAAGAAAATAATGGAAAAAATAATTTCTATAACTCATGAAAAGAAATTTATAATTGCACTTCTTGGAATTATGGTTTTAGCAGCATCAGTTAATATTATTGAACTTATGTGTTCAATAGGTATTCCACTTTTATTTACACAAATACTTGCGATGAATAATTTAAGTACATTTAGTTATATGATATACATGTTTATATACATATTCTTCTTCTTAATAGATGATATAGTTATATTCGTTATATCAATGGTAACACTTAGAGTAACTGGTTTATCAACTAAATATACAAAATATTCACATTTAGTAGGTGGAATAATTATGCTTATAATTGGTTTATTATTAATTATAAAACCTGAATTATTAATGTTTAATTTTTAAAAGACTATTAGTCTTTTTTTTATTATCCCGAATATATTTTATTGAAAGGGTATATGTATGGATAATAAAATAAAAATTGGTATTCCAAGAGGACTTTATTATTACAAATATAATATATTATGGAAAGAATTTTTTAAAGAATTAGGTTGTGACATAATAGTAAGTCCAGAAACAAATTTTGAAATACTTGAAAATGGTAAAAAATATTCAGCAAGTGAAATGTGTTTATCACTAAAAATTTATATTGGACATGTCTTTTATTTAAAAGATAAAGTAGATTATGTTTTAGTGCCAATCTCTAAAACGTTAGATGATAACAATTTTTGCCCATATTATTTAAGAATATATGATATTGTAAACAATACATTTGATATGAATATTCTTAATTATAATATAAATGAATTTGATAAAAAATATGAAGAAGATGAATTTATAAAAATTGGAGAAAAACTTGGATTTAGTAAAAATTATATTTTGACGGTATATCATAAAGCAAAAATGGAGGAGTATAAACAAAACAAAATAGAATATTTGGTACAAGACAAAAAATTAAAAAGAGATAAAATTAAAATTTTAATAGTGGGAAATACTTATAACATCTATGATAATTTATTAGGAAAAGATTTAATAGATTTATTAAATAAATTAAATTGTGAAGTAATATATATTAATATAAAAAATCCTAATATTGAGGATAATATATATAAAAATATTATTGAAAATAATGAAAATGAAAATAATTATGAGTATTTAGAACATATTTTGAACTTTAAAAATTATTTAAATGGAATATTATTTGTTTCAACATATCCTTGTGTGTCTGATTTGACAGAAAAAAGCTTAATTCAGGATAAGTTATCAATACCTTTATTACATATTTTTATAAATAATCTGGAATTTAAAGATGAATATAGTAAAAAGGTAGAGAAATTTATTGATATGATAAAGGATGATATACATGAATAAAAAAGTAATTGGTATCCCCTCATTTAATGATAATGATTTATGTATTAAATATTTGATTGAACATTTAACAAACTATGAAGTTATAGAAGTATTACCAGATAAAAAACAAATTGATATGGTAGAAAAATATAGTTCAAAGTTTATTTGTTCATCACTAAAAAATATTTTGGCAAGTAATATTGCATCTTTAGATAATAATGCGGAAATATTAATAAATATAAATACTAATTGTAATTCGAATTTATTTTTTGAATATCAAAATGAAATATTAAAAAATTTAAATTATGACTATAAATTATATATATTGAATAAAAATCATATAAAAGAAATATACAAAATATTGAAAAAATTAAATCCCGAAATAAAAATAATAAAATTTTTATACTATTATATTTTATCAAAAATAATTATAAAATTTATTTGTACTTTTGAAATATATATAAAAAAGAATATTGGATTTGAAATAAAAAAAGGTAGTTTTGAAAGAATAAAAAAATCTTTTGTTTCAAATTTTTATAAGTCAGAAAATATTATAATATTATTTAAATACTATTTTAAATACAGAAAAAAACTAAAAAGTGTATTACTTGATAAGCCAAAAAATTGTAAAAAAATATATATGCTTGATAATGGATATAAATATTCTGATAACTATTATATAGAAAAAGAGTTGTCAAAATTAAATCTGAAAATAGAGTATTATAAAAGTAGTACATATTCTTCTTCGTATAATAAATTAAAAAATAAAATTACTAGTAAGAAAATAAAAAAAATTTGTAAATACCCATTAGGAAATGATTATAAAATAATAAAAGATATACTTAAAAAAAATATTGAAGCCTTAATTTTTGTAAAACCTTATAATTGTTCATTAGAAATATCAAAAATGAAAATACTAGAAAAAATATGTATAATTAAAGAAATCCCATTTATGTTTTTAACGGTAGATTGTAATTTTGAACCTAATGATATTCAAACTAGACTATGCGCACTTAATGATATGATCAAAATGAATAAAAATAGGGCTTAAAATATAAAAAAATTTAAAAACTCTTTACAAAACCTGGGTATAATGTGTTATAATGTATTTAACAATATGAGAGATGTATCAAGGAGATGAAATTATGGCACAGAAATTAGATTATAGTAGAGAAGATGCTATGCAAATATTAAATAATACTAATTGCTCAGATGAAGATAAAAGAAGTCAATATGAAGAATATATGAATAATCTTAAAAAGACACGTAAAAATGCGATTGTAACTAAATTAAATGATTTAGCAAGAGAAATTCCAACAATTACAAAGGATATATATATATCAGTTTTAAAAAAATATGAAAATGATGATTTATCAATTCCTTTTGAAGTAATTGAATCAGAACTATCAGATTTCGAAAAAGAAATGAGAAAGAAATATGATGAATATTTAGAATCACAAAAACAAGAGGAAATAGAAGAAATTTTACCAGATGTAACAAAAGAAGAACCAATAGAAAAAGAAGAAGATTCAGACAATTTTGAAGATACTATATTTGGTGCACCAAAAATGGAAGAAGAAAAAGATATAGAAGAAGATTTAAAACCATCATTCTCATTAACTGGTGAAATGAGTGTTTTAAATGAAGAACCTGAATTATTAGCAAAACCTTTATTCAATGAAGAAGAAAGTGATTCTGAAATAATGCCTGATGAAAATGAATCAGAAAGAGGAAATGCTAGTGCTATAATAATTTCAATAATTGCTGTAATAATTGGTGCAGTAGTAATGTATTCTATAATTAGATTAAACTAAATAAAAATCAAACAATTAATAATGTTTGATTTTTTTTCTATATAAAATTAATTTTCTTTATTTTTATTATCATCATCGATTACTTCAATTGCGGCAACAGGACAAGAATCAATAGCGTTGTTAACATTTTCTTTATTATCATCATTTATATTATCGTTATTAACTTTTGCTAATCCATCATCGTCAAAATCAAAAACATCAGATTCGATTCCAACACACATTCCGCATCCTAAACATTTATCTTTATTAATTTTTACAGTTTTCATAAATTACCTCCTAAATCATTTTAATTATACTACAAATTTTGATAATTTATATTAAGTTATTTAAAAAAAATAAAAAATATGTTATTATTTTTATAAAGTAGGTGGTCTTATTGAAATCTAGATTAGATAAATATGATAACAATGAATCATTTAGTAGAGTAAATAAAAATCAGGAATTGTATGATGATATATATTCTAATACAAATTATTCTAATATGGTTGTTATTGATGATTCAAATGAAATAGATATATCTAAAATTAAAGAAATAATAGATAAAGAAAAAAATGTTAATAAGAGAGTTGATAAAACTCCAAGTTTTGAAAAAGAATATGATAGTATAGTTCCACCCAAAAATTATGAACATAAATCTTACGATATAAATGAGGTATTAAAAGAAGCTAAAAGCAAAAGAGATATAATAGAGGATGCAACAGAAAAAAGAAAAATTCAAAATTATAAATTTAAAGAAAATCTTGATGATGAGTTATCTAAAACAAGAAAAGTATATGAAAGTCTTGTTAAAGAAGAAAAAGAACTTTTAAATATAATGAATACATTAACTAATGTAAGCTCTGTTGATATTGCTAAAGATATGTTTAATGATTTAACTAATGAGGGTGCAAAAACAGAGGTTATAAGTAGTGATAGTATAAAACCAGAAGTAAATGTTAGACAGATTCCTGATGATAATACAGAAGAATATAGTACAGATACATTTATGTTTAATACAAAGGATTTTGATAAATTAGAAGACTTAAAAGATAATGTAAGAAAAACAAGCACATTTATAAAAATCTTGATAATAGTGTTAGTTATTATTGTACTTGCAGGATTAGGATTTTTAGTATACAAATTCTTATTAAAATAGGAAAATTAATTTTCCTGTTTTTTCATATAATTTAAATAGGTGATATACTTATGAAAAGAGTGCATTTACGATCACATAAAAAGATGAAAATATCAACTAAAATATCTATAACAATAATTTTAATTTTGATATCTACATGTTTATTAATAAATTATTCTGGTAAGAAGTTTTTACCTGTTATCATGAATCAAGCAAAAATAGATTGTAAAAAAATGGCAATAGTAACTATTAAAAATTCACTTAATGATGATGTTTTAAAAATATTAGATGATGATATGTATAATGTTATTCAAAATAAAGATGGTGAGATACAAACAATTGATTTTAATCCAGTTATTGTAAATAAATTTTTATCATCAACAACATCAATAGTTAGTAATAATTTAAAAAAAATAGAAAAAGGGGAAATAAATGATATCTCTTTTATAAATTCAGAAGAATATAACATTAAAAATTTAAAGAATGGTGTAATATCCGAAATACCAATGGGAATAATAAGTAATAATGTACTTTTATCAAATATTGGTCCTAAAATTCCTGTTAAATTGAATTTAATTGGAAATGTGGTAAGTAGTGTTGAAACTACTGTAAAAAATTATGGTATAAATAGTGCATTAATTGAAATATACGCTAAAGTTGAAGTTACTGAAGAAGTAATTATCCCGTTTCAAACAGAAAGGATAAAAATTGTTAATAATATTCCGGTAGCCATAAAAATTATTAATGGTAAAGTACCAGATTATTATAGTGATGGAAAACTTAGCACAAGTTCAAATATATTATCAATACCAATTGAAACAGATTAAAAAAATATGCTATACTTATATTATAATAATATTAAGAAGGTGTATACTATGGAAAAACTTGTTACTATTGGTGATAATAAGTATGAAATAATTAAAAATTATAAAAATGGCTTTGATAAAGATGAATTTATTAGTAAATGTACTGATTATTTTTATGACTTTGATTATGTTGTTGGTGATTGGGCTTATGATAAGCTTAGACTTAAAGGTTTTTATGAAGATGATAACAAAAAAGCAAAAAATTTTAATAAGATTGGTGATTTAGATAGATATTTAAAGGAAAATTGTGCTTATGAATGTAAATATTTTGTTGCTAAAAAAAATAATATGTGATATAATTTTTTTAAGGTAAATGAGGTGTTAAAATGAATGATAAGATAATGTTTTTCGTAATTAATGAAGAAGGCATTAGAGAAGATGCACAAATTCTAGCAAAATATAAATTATCTAATGGAAATAATTACATAACATATACATATAATGAAATAAATGATAATAATATGATTAAAATATATTCAACTGGTGTTATTAAAGAAAATGATGGTTATTCATATAAAGAAATTGTTACTAATGAAGAATGGGATGAAATAAAAGCTATAATGAAAGAAATAGCAAGAGATCCAAATGAGCCTTTAGATGAAGCATATAAATGTGATTTAAAATTTGAAGGTGAAGAAGTTTCAGTTAGAAGACCTAAAAAGCTTTTAGTATCTAAAAAGTTTGCGGATACTTTAGCAAGTAAATATAGTGAAGAATCAAAAATAAATTCAATTCCAGATTTAAATATTGAAGCTGCAGTTAATACTCCAGCAGAGTTTATACTAGGAAGTGAACAATCATCTAAAGAAGATTTATTAAATAAAACAATTGAAATACCAACATTTGAAGAATTACAAGCAAGAAATAAAAATATTGAATCTGTTATAACAAATTCTAAACCAGAAAATAATATAGTTTCTTTAGAAGAATTTAAAATGCCAGAACCTGAAGAATTAGAAACAAAGGAAGAACCGGTAGAAGTACAAAAAGAACTTAAAACAGATTATAAAGAAAAATTTAAAGAAGAAGTAGAACCATTACTTTTAAATGTTTATGAAAAACAATTAAAACAAATTGAGGCATTAGAAGAAGAATTATCTAAAACTAAATTTGATTTATTTGAAAAACAAAAAGAAACATTATCTTTGAAAAAAGAAAAAGAAGAACTTGAAAATAAAGGTAATGCTTTAAAAGAAGAACTTGATGGTGTACAAGAAAAAATGAATGGCATTTTAAATGTTATTCAAGGTACAAATGCTAATAAAGAATAAGAATAAAAAAGTCTTATTCTTTTTTTCCACTAATTTCCATGTAATAAAATGTATGAACTAGAAAAAATTTCACATTCTATAAATGTATAGGAGGTGAAATACAAATGACAAGTTCAAACAGAAACAAATTAGTTACACCTGGATCAAAAGAAGCTATCGATAGAATGAAATATGAAATAGCTAACGAATTTGGTGTACAATTAGGAGCTGACGCTACTGCAAGAGCTAACGGTTCAGTAGGTGGTGAAATCACTCGTAGATTAGTACAAATGGGTCAATCACAAATAAGTGGTAACTACAATATGCAAAATAAATAGTTAATTTCTATATAATATATAACGCAAACTATACAGATTTTAGTGTAGTTTGCTTTTTTTTATAAAAAAATATACAAAAAAATTTTTTATGTGTTATAATTATTGTAGTATAGACTAGGAGGAATATTATGGATAGTAATGTTATTAAAAGATTACAAGCATATTGTGTAAATCATGCAGATTTAATTAAGAGTGGTGTTATTAAAGGAATAGACTCAGTTACTAGTGAAATAGTTCTTGAAAAAAATGGAATAAGAAAAAATGTATCTATTGATATTCTAGAAAGTAACAAGTTTGATTTTGATAAATTTGAAATGATTAATGATATTAATGAATCTCATGATAATGATGTTGAAGTATTAGAAGAACTTGTAGATTTGCCAAATGAAAATAATGATATCCATATTCCTAAAACTATAGCTGAACTTAATGAAGCAATAAAAAATAAAGATGAAAAAGCAATTGATAAAGCACTTGAAACATTTGCAATAAATGAAAAAACAGGTGTTATTGATTTAAATAAAGCTATTAGCATAGTTACAAATAATGCTGTTAATGAAGCAGTAAAATGTATTATGAATGAAACTGATTTTGATAAAGATATGTCAAAATATGATATTACAGGAAGGAAGGTGGCTTAAGATGAATAAAGAAGAAGAAATAATTAGAGAAACTTTTAACCGTCTACTACTTCCACAAACAGAAATTGCTATAATGAAAGGATATGGCTCAGCATATACTCCTGAAAATATAGAAGCTGCTTGTAATAGATTTAGGGTTATGGTAGAAGACAAACTTAGAGCTAAGGGATATACTAAACAAGAAGAAATAAAAAAAGAAGAAGAAAAACAAAAAAGTTATGTTCCAACTTTAAAACCAGAAGTAATGACTCCTTCAGTAAAAGTACAAAATAGAGGATTCGCTGATGCATTAATTTTAACAATTATTGTACTTGTTTATGCAGCTATAATAATTAATTTAATACTAAAATTAAAGTAACATATATGTAAATATATGTTTTTTTATTCTTGTATTTGTTGTATAATATATATGAGGTGAAAAGATGAAAATATTATCAGTTAATGCAGGTTCATCATCATTAAAATTTCAAATGTATGAAATGCCTGAAGAAACAGTTTTAATATCTGGTGTATTTGAAAGAATAGGACTAGATAATAGTTTTTATACTATAAAAATTAATGGAGAAAAAATTAAGAAAGATGCTACATTATCTTCACATGAAGATGCTGTAAATATATTAATAAAAGAATTATTAGAAAATAAAGTAATTGAATCATTAGATGAAATAAAAGGAGTAGGTCATAGAATAGTTCATGGTGCTGATAAGTATTCTAAATCACTTGTACTAAATGAAGAAATATTAGATGATATTTCAAAACTAAATGAACTTGCTCCACTACATAATCCAGCAAATATTTCTGGAGTTCGTGCATTTATGAAAGAAATTCCAAGTGCAGTTCAAGTTGGTTGCTTTGATACAGCATTCCATCAAACAATAAAAGAAGAAAGATTTAGATATGCAGTACCAGATGAATGGTATACAAAATATGGAGTTAGAAAATATGGATTCCATGGTATGAGTCATAAATATGTATCAGAAAGAGTTATGCATTTACTTGATAAAGAATTTGCTAATGTAATTGTTTGTCATATAGGTAATGGTGGAAGTATAAGTGCTGTTAGAGATGGTAAATGTGTTGATACAACAATGGGATTTACACCAAATGCAGGAATAGTTATGGGATCTAGAAGTGGTGACATTGACTATGGTATAATTCCATATATTATGAAAAAAACAGGTGAATCAATTGAAGAAATTGACAACGATTTAAATAAAAAAAGTGGTATGTTTGGTGTTAGTGGAGTTAGTAGTGACTTTAGAGATATTGATGCAAAGATTGGTGAAGGTCATGAAGCAAGTATTTTAGCGCATCACTTATATGTTAATTCAATAGTAGGATATGTAGCAAAATATTTTGTTGAACTTGGTTCTCTTGATGCACTTTGTTTTACCGCAGGTGTTGGAGAAAATGCACCACACATAAGAAGAATGGTAATTGATAGACTTAATTGTTTAGGTTTAAAAATAGATAAAGAAAAAAATGAAGAAATGAGATTTGGAAAAGAAGGAATCATTTCAAGTGATGATTCAATTTGTCCAATATATGTAATACCAACTGATGAAGAAGTTGTAATCGCAAGGGATACATATAAGTTAATATAATAGAAAAAGGTGAAGTATGAATAAAGCAATATATAAAAAAATAAAAGACAACGATATAATAATTCTTGCTAGACATATTGGTCCAGATCCTGATGCACTTGGTAGTACAATAGGGCTTAAAGACATAATAAAAGCAACATTTCCCAAAAAGGAAGTTTATACTATAGGAGCAGCAGCATCTAAATTTAAATATATTGGTACTGTAGATAAAGTATCTGAAGATATTTTCCCTAAAGCATTATTAATTGTTTTAGATACACCAGATTTGAAAAGAATAGATGGTGTTAAGGATATAAGTGTATTTAAAGATGTAATAAAAATAGATCATCATCCTGTAGTAGATGAATTTGGAAGTATAAGCTTAGTAAAAGAAGTATCAAGTGCTAGTGAACTTGTAATTGATTTATGTTATAGTACAAAACTTAAAATGACTAAATATGCTGCTGAAAGATTATTTATGGGACTTGTATCTGATACAAATAGATTCTTATTTTATTACACTTCACCAAAAACTATGAGTTTAGTTTCAAAATTAATTAATGATACTAAAATAGATTTTACTTCACTTTATGATGATTTATATAGAAGACCACTTTCTGAAATAAGACTTCAAGGATATATGTATCAAAATATGATAGTAACAGATAATGGACTTGGATACTTAAAATTATCAGATGAAGTTATAAGAAGTTTTAATGCTGATCCAGCATCAAGTGGGAATCTTGTTAATAATTTTAATAATATTGATGAAGTACTTGTTTGGGTAACTTTTTCAGAAGATATTAAAATGAATCAAATAAGGGTTAATGCTAGAAGTAGAGGACCAGAAATAAATAAAATCCTTGAAAGATATAATGGTGGTGGACATAAGTTTGCTGCTGGTGCTAGAATTAAAACTTTTGATGAGATAGAACATATTATCAAAGATTTTGATGAAGCATGTAAAGAATATAAAAAAGAAAATAAGTTAAAATAGTTAAAAAGTTGATAGAAATATCAATTTTTTTCTATTTTTTAGGGGAATTTAGGATGTAGACGGAGTAAATAATATATGAGGACCTCAGAAAAACATAAAGAAAGGTAGGTGCATATATATCAAATATGTAAAAAGTTATCATG
>ERZ773138.236-NODE-236-length-70103-cov-7.868262_pt1 | contig 70103 bp, 53 predicted proteins | sample MGYA00511114_ERZ773138 | MGnify/ENA primary metagenome ERZ773138 (study PRJEB29015, sample SAMEA2737805) | human gut metagenome | biome: human gut; feature: human-associated habitat; material: faeces | place: China | collected 2012 ...
TCTCATACATATTGAGTTTGATGGCATTGAGCAACAAGTCACGATTCCAACCTTTTTCCACCGTCTTTGTGGCATAATAGAGAGTTGCATCATCATCTAATCCTTTGTTCAAAAGCAGCAGATTGTGCGACCACGGCAAAAGTGCTACGGAGCGTAGCACTTTTTCATCATGCCCAGCGTAACGCTCGTAAAATTTCTTCATGTTCCAAAGTTGACGTGGTGAAACGCCCATCTTCGGATAGCGTTCTTTCAGGTCTGCCGACAATCTTCTTACAAGGCTGTCACCATACCCACTTTCTATCTTGCGCTCATGAAGCATTTGACCAATCTCCCAATAGGCGGTAGAAACATAGCTATGACGTGTCGGGCTATTTCTGCCCGTGCATGTTCAATTACTGCGACAGCGTGTCGCAGTATCTCTGCATAATCGCTGCATCCTATTGAAAGTCTGCTATCTTTATTGTCCATAGTCATTTTATCAGTCTATATTGTCTTCCCTGAGAAGGCCTGCCATTTCTTCAAGCATTTTTGCTATCTCGTTCTCCGTACTCCCCCCCTAACCGTTCAACTTCGCCACATTCCGACTTCTTTTCAAAAAGGTAGTAAGCTTTTTAGAAAAAGGTCGTATGCTTTTTGAAAAAAGGTCGTATGCTTTTATCGGATGAGTTTAGATGAAAACTTACCAGATTATTGAAATGATATTTTTTTTCTTCTCAGAAGCTGCAACCTTTTACATTATTTTACGTCTATATAAATACAAACAACAAAAAAACAAGAATATGAAAACGCATTTATTAATGACTTGTGTGCTTCTCTTCACAAGTTTCTTCTCTGCCAACGCAACAGAAAGAATCGTAGGAAACGGGACAATTATTACCAAAGACTTTTCCGTCGAACAATATGACGGCATCGAAATAGGAGCTTTATCATACGGAACGAACGGATTCTCTTTTTCCCAGATTTTTAATAGTAAAAGGAACAAAAGCTCGACTCCTGTTTTCTATTACACACAAGGAAGGACACACTCGTTGTCTATCACAACAGATAAGAATATCATGGGATATTTGAAGATCCGCGTTATAGATAATGTGTTAACAATCCGTACAGAAGATGGATATAACATTTGCCCGACAAGTTTTACCATGAGAGGGAGCTCTGTCAATTTGGAAAAAATACAAATAACGGGCGGTGGTAATTTCTATCTGGATTCTTCACTAAAAGGGAATGAATTGGATGCATATATCACAGGTGGAGGAAGTTTGTTCATGGAGAATCCCGTCGTATTAAAGGAAGGCAACTTGAAAATTACGGGTGGCGGTGATTTGAAAGCAAAGTCATTGTCATGTGAAGAAATCAATATCAATGTCACAGGCGGCGGAGATGCTTATTTGCAAGGAAAAGCGGATGAAGGCGAAATCTCTATCACTGGCGGTGGAGATTTGCATGCTTATGGTTTCGAAATTAAAAAACTTGACGCTCATATAAGCGGTGGAGGAACAGCCGAAGTGTTTGTTTCTGAAAATCTGAACGCAAATGTCACAGGCGGAGGTGATTTGTATTACAAAGGAAACCCGAAAACAAAGAAAACACACTCGACAGGCGGCGGAGATATTCATGCGGTGAAATAAAATTGCTATATTTGTGGCTCATGTTTATTAAACCAAAAGATATGAAGACAAAAGTTTATTTCTTATTTACACTTATGTTCTGTTTCTTGCTGAATATTAATGCGGCAGACAATGTGAATGGTAACGGGACACTGAGCACAAAGACCATTAAGATTGATGATTTCAATGAAGTCCGCATCAATGGATTGATGGACTTCAACTACGAACAGTCAGATGAAGCTGGCAGTTTGGAAATCACTTTAGATGAAAACCTGCACCAATACATCAATATCGACATCCATGACAGAGTCTTGACTTTGGGTTTCGATAAAAAAGTAAAGGTCGGGAAAGTGACAAAATTCATCGTTAAGACAAACTCCAAATGGTTGAAGAAAACCAAAATTGCAGGAAATGCAAACTTTATGGTAAATAGCAAATTGACCGGCGATGAACTGGAGATAAAAGCAAATGATAACTGCTTGGTGCAATTCAAAAAGAGTGTCGAAGTCGGAGTAATTGATTTAGACGTGTCCGGAAGCGCTAATATGGTAATAGAAGAGCTGAAAGCCGACAAACTGAATTGCAACATGGGCGGTTCCGGTTCTATCCGACTGAAAAATGGTTCTGCCAAACAAGGCAACTTCACGACATTAAGCAGTGGCGACATCCATGCTTTTGGCATCGCTATTCCTGACGTGAAATGTAAGATGGCAGGTAGCGGATTGATGGAAATTCATCCGACTGCAAACCTCAACGCCAGCTTGGTAGGAAAAGGAAACATACGATACAAAGGTCCTGCGACCGTGCAACAACGCACCATCGGAAAAGGGAAAATCGAAGAGGTCAAATAAAATCCTATAAATTCATTAATAATCCCCCGCTTGGAAAATCTCGAATCGCCCAAGCGGGGGATTTCTTTTTCTATTCGCCACAATATGCCTGTTTCAACGTGTCATTGGGAGGTATTATAACGGCGTTTAAATGGTGTTTAAATGGTGTTTTAACACTGTTAAAACAGTGTTTAAATGGCATTAGTATGCTTTCTGAGAAAAGGTAGCCTCCGATTGGAATGAGTTTGGATGAAATCACCGGAATATCAAATAATAATTAACCGATGAATAGGAATTTGCAGGAACAACACATATCTTTGCCAAATCGAATATTTAATACCATAAATTACATGAATAAACTATTATTAGGCGGAATAGCATTGCTCATCAGCGGTTATGCTGCCGCACAAGGAACAACAGAGGACTACAACCGAGCCTACTCATTACGGAAAGCATTTAATGCTAAACAGGTTTATTACAGCCAAGTTTATCCGACATGGAATGAAAATGGAAAGTTCTTTTGGTACGTGAGAAATACTCCGGATGGTCCTGTCTATGTCAAAGTAGATGCAAAAAAGCAACAACGAAGCGCACTGTTTGATCAAAAGAAGTTGGCAACGGCTCTTGCCGGGCAAACCGGGAAAGAGGTGAATGAAAAACAACTCCCCATCCAAAAGTGTAAAGTGACAAACGGCATGGACATGCTGTTCTTTGCTTTCAACGGAACAAATTGGTGTTATGATATTACCCGCAACCATCTTGTCGCAAAAGAAAAAATCGCAGCTCCAGGCAAAATACGCCACTGGATGGAGGTTGACGATGAAAAAGGTGCAGACCCAATATCTTCTCCTGACGGCAAATACACTGCATTCATCAAAAATGACAATGTCTATGTCAAAGAAGTTGCCACAGGAAAAGAGAAACAGCTGAGCAATGATGGCACGTTAAGCAACTACTATTCCTCTTTTATCAGTTGGTCGCCAGACGGAAAGAAAGTTACATCTTGCCGCATCCGCCCTGTAGAGAAACGGTTCATTTATTATGTGGAATCCTCTCCGTCCACCCAGTTGCAGCCAATCTTGCACAAGCAAGAATATGCAAAGCCCGGTGACGAACTGATGTTCAAGGTTCCTTGCATCTTCGATGTAGAAAGTGGCAAGCAATCAATTCCTTCCACTGAATTATTTGCCAATCAATATGAAATATCCTATCCTCAATGGAACAGCGACAGCAAAGCCATCACTTTCGAATACAACGAACGGGGACATAAAGTCTACCGAGTGCTTGAAGTGTCGGCTGAAACAGCTCAAGTACGTACGTTGATCGAAGAGAAAGAGGAGAAATATGTAAACTATCCTCGCATTTATAGAAAATATCTGGAGGATGGCAAACATATCCTTTGGACAAGCGAACGTGACAACTACAACCACCTTTACCTTTATGACCGCGCAACAGCTAAACCTGTCCGTCAAATCACAAAGGGAGAATGGTATGTTCGTGGTGTTCAATATGTAGACGAAGCTAACCAGTTAATCTATTTCTCGGCAAACGGAATGAACAAGAATGAAGACCCGTATCTTATCCATTACTACCGCATCGGTTTTGACGGGAAGAATTTAACAGAACTTACACCGGAAGAAGGAATGCACAGAGCTTGGTATTCTCCGGACCACCAATATTTGGTAGATGTATATTCCAAAGTGGACCAAGCACCAATCGCAGTGTTACGAAGCGCAAAAGACGGGAAAATATGTATGCAATTGGAAAAGGCTGACATTTCCAAACTGACTGAAAATGGAAGGAAAGCTCCAGAAGTATTTTCCGCTAAGGGAAGAGATGGCGAAACTGATATGTGGGGACTTATCTATCGTCCTACTAATTTCGATGCGTCAAAGGTTTATCCTGTCATTGAATATATCTATTCAGGACCAGGCGATCAGTACGTGCCTAAATCATTCACTCCGTACAATGCTTGGATGAATTCTTTGGCAGAACTGGGATTCATCGTTGTCCAAGTAGACGGAATGACAACATCTTACCGTTCCAAGAAGTTCGAAGAAGTGTGCTATAAGAACTTGAAAGATGCAGGCCTTCCAGATCATATTGCATGGATTAAAGCAGCGGCTAAAAAATATCCTTACATGGACATTGACAGAGTGGGTATATTCGGGGTTTCTGCAGGCGGTCAAGAATCAACAGCCGCAGTTTTAGCTTATCCTGAATTTTACAAGGCTGCTTTCTCTGCTTGTGGTTGCCACGACAACCGTATGGATAAAATATGGTGGAACGAATTGTGGATGGGATATCCGGTGGACGATTCTTACAAAGCTTGTTCCAACGTTGAAAACGCTCATCTGCTGCAACGCCCATTAATGCTATTGGTAGGAGAATTGGACGACAACGTTGATCCGGCATCAACCATGCAAGTAGTCGATGCTTTAATCAAAGCAAATAAGGATTTTGAATTAGTTGTCCTCCCTGGAGAACACCATACAATGGGCGAAGATTATGGAGAACACAAACGATTTGATTTCTTTGTCCGCAACTTGTTGGGCATTAATCCTCCGGCTTGGAGTGAAATCAAAACAGAATAAGTAGGAAATCCATCCTTTTAGGGGAGAAATCATTTATCAAGGAAGCGGGTCATATCCGCTTCCGCCCCAAGGATGGCAACGCAAGATACGCTTAACCGCCAAATAAAGACCTTTGAACGGACCATATTTCTTTAATGCTTGAACCGCATATTCCGAACAAGTGGGGACATAACGACACGAAGCGGGAGTCAACGGAGAGATACAATATTTATAGAAGTAAACAGGTATCAACAACAACCACGTCAGCAGTTTTTTCATTCCATTTTTTCTTTCAAAACACGCAACGCTTTCGCCATTGCCTTTTCAATGTCTTTCTGAAGATAAATTTCTTTATCGATATAAATAAAAGCGACCTTCAAGGATTTACCTTTCTCCTGAACGCAATTGCACAATTCTTGCTTTTGGATACGATAAGCTTCCCTAACTTGCCTTTTAATCAAGTTGCGTTTGACAGCTCTTTTAAAACGCTTTTTAGAAACGCTCGTTAAAATAGAAACAGGTACACTTTCCTCACTTTGCTCTGCCAAAAGGAAAATAACACGGAGAGGATAAGCTATGAAAGACTTTCCATCCGCAAACAAGGTATCAATATCTCGTTTCCTCGACAGGCGTTCTTCTTTAGAAAAAGTGTACCTGTTATCCATCATTTTATTCTTGTTCTCCTATTTCTTTTTTCAAATATTGTTCCAAAGCAGCTGTCATGGACGGAGCTTCCGGAGTAGGAGCCTCAACATCCAAGCGCAAACCTGCCTCTTTCACTGCTTTTGCCGTTGCAGGTCCGAAACAGCCAATACGAATATCGTTCTGCTCGAAATTCGGGAAGTTTTTCAACAAAGAAGAAATTCCTGACGGACTGAAGAAAACCAACATGTCATAATCGAACTTCTCGTCCGCAGTGAAATCGTTGCTCACTGTACGATACATAACTGCTTCCATGAAGTTGATTTTCTTCCCTTCTAATTGTATTTTTAAATCATCTTTATGTACGTCAGAAACAGGAATCAAATATTTTTCTTTCGGGTGTTTAGCTATTACCGTAACCAAATCATCCAACTTACCATTAGCACCAAAAAATATCTTTCTCTTCCTATAAACGATATACTTCTGAAGATAAACTGCAATCGATTCCGTCATGCAGAAATATTTCATGGTTTCCGGAATCGTTACTCTTAATTCTTCACATAAGCGGAAAAAGAAGTCGATCCCAGCACGTGCTGTAAAAACAATTGCCGTATAATCTAATATAGAGATTCGTTGTTGTCTGAACTCTTTAGAGGACAGGGGTTCAACCTTTATAAACGGTCGGAAATCTATTTCAACACCATATTTTTCCGCTATGTCAAAATAAGGTGATTTTTCCGAAGCCGGTTTAGGTTGGGATACTAATAGTTTTTTGATATTCAATGCCATAAAGCACTTTTCTCGATAAAGTTATACAAATAAATTAATCCTTTGTACATAATCCACAAAGGTAAAATTTCATGGGTGCAAAGGTACAAACTTAAATAGAAAAAATCGAATTTTTTTATGCTAAATAAACGTATTGACTTATAAATTATCGCAAAACGGCTTAATATATAGAGTATAATAAACAAAATAACAAATGTATGACTTTGCCCTTTTGTGACCGCTTGGGCAATAACCGGGACGTACATTAGTATTCCCCACACTCCAATAATAGAGTTATAATTCAATCTCCATTGTCTGTAATATTCGGGTGTCGCAAATATAAATATCAAAATCCTATAACAAAAACGTCGTATGAAATAATAAAAAAGGACAAAGAAGAAGGTAAGCAGAATGGTGATTTCCAACTTACCTTCTCGTATCGTATGCATATTTCCATTCTCATATTCATACAGGACAAGAGCCAATGAGAATAACGAGATTGTTTGAAATGTCAGGACGGAATTCAGTATCTTGCTATAATAGATTGAAATTTCCGGATTCATCTTTAGACGGCTTGACGCACAAACCCGGAACATATTAATAAATGACTTCACTTGTGTCCGTGCGCTTATGGCAAAAAGAAGCAACAAAACCAGCACAATGCTGAATACTGTATCCCCAAAAAGCTGACCTTCCCACAGACGAATTCCTACATAGCCTTCAAACATCTTCCCCTCTTTACCAATTAAATTCCAAACGAAACACCCATTCTTTTCCCTTGTATAAGTAAATCGTTATCCGGCGTTACCAGCTTCAATTTTCCTGATACTTCTTTTAAAGGGATAGAGCTTATCCTTCCTTTCTGCATGCAAACCATACGGCCGAATTGTTTGTTGGCTATCAATTCTGTCGCATAACCTCCAAAACGGGTGGCCAAATTGCGGTCGTAAGGTGAAGGAGTGCCTCCACGTTGTATATAACCCAATACCGTTTTACGTGTTTCGATACCGGTCTTTTCCTCTATCTTTTCAGTCAAATAATCAATTACCCGTGTCTTGTCCGGGAATTTCAAGCCTTCTGCAATCACAACAATAGAATGAGGTTTACCTTTATGGGCTCGTCCCAATATTGCGTCATATACTTTCTGCTCATCAAATCCTAACTCAGGCAATAGAATAACATCCGCTCCCCCTGCCATTCCGGCATGCAAAGCTATCCATCCTGCCCGATGTCCCATCACCTCTACCAACATGACTCTTTTATGCGAACAGGCTGTTGAATGCAAACGGTCAATAGCATCTGTTGCGATGTTCACTGCCGTGTCAAATCCAAATGTCTCATCCGTCCCCCAAATGTCATTATCAATAGTTTTAGGCAAACCAATGACATTCATGCCATGCTCTGCTAAAAGGTTAGTTGTCTTTTGCGTGCCGTTTCCTCCGATACATACCAAACAATCCAATCCTATTTCCTGATACGCTTCCGTTATCAAATTTGACTTTTCATGGTCTACGGAAGTCAACATCTCCCGGAATCCCTTTTCCCGGGCAGTCCCCAATATGGTCCCTCCCAAATTAAGGATACCAGACAAGCTGTTTTCTTCCAATGGTTCGACATCTCGATTTAAAAGTCCCGAAAAGCCTCCATGAATGCCGACAACCTCCATTCCGTACTGAGTGATAGCCGTTTTGCCGACGCCACGGATGGTTGCGTTAATTCCAGGGCAGTCTCCGCCCGATGAAAGGATACCTATCTTCATAATTTTGTCATTTTGTTTCTTACAAAGGTAGAAATAAAAGTAGAAATATAAAGAGAATAATTAACTTTGCTCCGTAAGAATTTAATTAATCAAAATGGATTTACGGACTACTATTGCATATAACATCCTTAAGGACAGGTTAAAAACTATTGAACGTTATACTCAACATGCCGATGAGATTCAACAACGGCAGCTTTTGGAGTTATTGCGCAAAGCGTCTTATACAGAGTGGGGCAACAAACACGGCTATAAATACATCCGACATTACGAAGAATACAAGAACCTTTTCCCTGTCAGGAATTATGATGAAATAAAAGACGATGTCATGCGAATGATAAAGGGAGAAAAAGATGTTTTATGGCGTGGCACCTGCCGATGGTTTGCAAAAAGCAGTGGTACGACCTCCGACAAAAGCAAGTTTCTTCCCGTCACACAGGATATTTTACATCATTGCCATTACCAAGGAGGGAAAGACACCGTCGCACTTTACTTGGAGAATCATCCGCAGAGCCGTTTCTTTTCAGGCAAAGGGCTGATATTGGGAGGAAGCCATTCTCCATCTGCTTTAAATGCCCATGCCCATTGCGGAGACCTGTCTGCCGTTTTATTGCAAAACTTAAATCCTCTCGTCAACCTCATCCGCGTGCCGGATAAACAAATTATCCTAATGGATGAATGGGAAAATAAAATCAAAGCCATTGTCCAAAGCACTTGCCACGAGAACGTCAACAGTCTCTCAGGCGTACCCTCTTGGATGTTGGTTTTAATAAAAGCGATTTTAGCTTATACCGGGAAGGAATACTTGACAGATGTGTGGCCCAACTTGGAAGTTTTCTTCCATGGTGGAATCAGTTTCACTCCTTACCGGGACGAGTATAAAGCATTGATCCCTTCAGAGAAAATGCATTACATGGAAACTTATAATGCTTCAGAAGGTTTCTTCGGCATCCAGAACGACCCGCAAGATCATTCCCTCCTGCTCATGTTGGATTATGACATCTTTTATGAATTTATCCCTCTCAATGAGCTGGATTCAGACAACCCGACGGTATTGCCAATATGGGAAGTCGAAAAGGGGAAGAACTATGCAATGGTTATCACGACGGCAGGAGGATTATGGCGTTACCTAATTGGTGACACACTCCTGTTCACCTCTCTTCGCCCGTATAAATTTATCATTTCCGGTAGGACCAAGCACTTTATCAATGCCTTTGGAGAAGAGCTGATGGTCAACAATGCAGATATGGCTCTCCACATGGCTTGTAAAGCTACTGGTGCCAAAATAAAAGAATACACAGCCGCACCTCTATTCCTTTTGGATAAAGCAAAAGGCAGGCATCAATGGATGATCGAATTTGATAAAGAACCCGATTCAATCGCAGACTTTGCCCGTCTTTTGGATGAATCTCTTAAACAGGTCAATTCCGACTACGAAGCCAAACGATACAAAGAGATTTCCTTGCAACCCTTAGAAGTTATTGTTGCAAGGAAAGGTTGTTTCTATGACTGGCTAAAAAACAAGGGGAAATTGGGAGGACAACACAAAATCCCAAGGCTTTCGAACGACCGGACGATTTTAGAAGAACTTATCAAATTAAACAATATTGAATTTAAATAATGTAGCAAATGGAGAATAACAATATAGAAGCAATCCGCCAAATGATATATGATGGCGAAACAGACAGAGCAATCTCGCTGTTGAACGATTACCTGAAAGAGAATCCACAAAGTGATGAAGGATATTACTTGCTGGGAAATGCTTGGCGGAAAAAGGGGAACAACAGGCTTGCTTTGAACAACTACTTGGAAGCAATCCATTTGAATCCCAACAGCCCGGCACAAAAAGCCCATGACATGCTGATGGATATCTTGGATTTCTATTACAAAGATATGTACAACCAATAATTGTGCCAGAAGCAGATATACTCTTCGTTACCGTACCAACCAGTATCAGGAGATCAACAAAATGATAACATGTTGTCCATGTTTTTAAGTTTACATCCAACATTTTAGCTTCTCACCTAGGTGAGAAGTTAAAATGTCATTACATAATCTCCTCATCCCATCTTTCCATATTGTTATTTTGAACGAATCATAAAAGTCTTGCTTTCATTTTGCGATAAAATACCAAATAACTATTGATAATATAACATAAAACATTACCTTTGCCGGACAAATAAATCAATTAGAGATTAAAGATTTTATATATGAGTTATTTAATTAAGCCGGAAGGGTACAAAGCTATATTGAGCCTGTCCCAAACGGAATTGGGGATAAAAGTCATTAAAGAATTTTTCCAACAAAACTTGTCTTCGGAACTGAGGCTCCGCCGTGTGACAGCACCGTTGTTTGTCTTAAAAGGAAAAGGAATCAATGACGACTTGAATGGAGTGGAAAGAGCTGTTACTTTCCCCATCAAAGACTTAGGAGATGCCAAAGCTGAAATTGTCCATTCTTTGGCCAAATGGAAGCGATTAACTTTGGCGGATTATCACATCGAGGAAGGTTATGGAATCTATACCGACATGAACGCCATCCGTTCAGATGAGGAATTGGACAACCTACACTCCCTTTACGTGGACCAATGGGATTGGGAACGAGTCATGAGAGAAGAAGACAGAAATATCGATTTCTTGAAAGAAATCGTTAAACGCATTTATGCAGCGATGGTACGTACAGAGTATATGGTATACGAAATGTTCCCTGCCATCAAGCCAATCCTTCCACAACAAATTCATTTCATCCATTCGGAAGAATTATTAAAAAAATATCCTACCTTTACACCGAAAGAGCGGGAAGACGCAATTACAAAAGAATATGGTGCAGTCTTTATCATTGGTATTGGTAGCAAATTGAGCGATGGGAAACGACATGACGGACGAGCCCCGGACTATGACGACTGGTCTACCGAAACTCCTGACGGAAACAAAGGATTGAACGGTGATTTGTTAGTTTGGGATGCTCTACTTGAACGCGCAGTAGAACTCTCTTCAATGGGCATTCGTGTGAATAGAGAGGCGTTGTTACGTCAATTAGAATTGACAGGGACAACTGACCGCAAAGAATTATATTTCCACAAACGGCTTTTGAACGGAGAATTGCCCCAATCTATCGGTGGCGGTATTGGACAAAGCCGGCTCTGCATGTTCTATCTGCGCAAAGCCCATATCGGAGAAATCCAATCAAGCATTTGGCCGGACGAAATGCGCCAAGAAGCCCGCGAAGCAGGTATTAACTTAATTTGAGCAGGATGATGTTTGTTAGTTTCTGAACAGAATGCCCAGTCAACACATCCGGCTCAGCAACTAACAAACATTTTCTATATGAATGTCAAAATAGAACAAAGCTGGAAAGAGCAATTAGCTTTAGAGTTTGATAAAGAATACTTCAAATCCTTGACGGATTTTGTCCGTCAAGAATATCAATCCACTACTGTCTACCCTCCTGGATCGTATATCTTCAACGCATTTGAGCATTGTCCATTCGACAAAGTAAAAGTGGTGATTTTGGGACAAGACCCTTATCATGAACCAGGACAAGCCCACGGGCTTAGTTTCTCTGTACAAGACGGAATTCCTTATCCGCCATCACTCGTCAATATTTTCAAAGAATTGGAAAGTGATTTAGGGAAACCTATGCCTTCGAGCGGCAATTTGCTACGTTGGGCGGACCAAGGAGTTTTACTATTGAATGCGACCCTTACTGTCCGTGCCCATTTGGCAGGTTCGCACCAGAACCGCGGATGGGAAACATTCACCGATGCTGTCATTCACAAATTGGCAGACAATCGTTCCCATTTAGTCTATATCCTTTGGGGCTCTTATGCACAAAAGAAAGGAGCATTCATCGATGCCTCCCACAATTTAGTCATCAAATCAGCACATCCGTCTCCCCTTGCCGCATACAGAGGCTTTTTCGGAAGCAAACCATTCAGCAAAGCCAATGATTACTTGATAGCGACAGGTCAAGAACCAATAGATTGGTAATCATCAATACCACTGCTGTCCTTCACGGAAGCTACTGCTTTGATTATATTTCAAATCCTTCAGCAAAGAAGAGCTGACAGCAATTGAGAAGGTATAGGATTTCATCCTACCAACCGGGATAATGCTTGCGCTCATTTGGAAACAGTGCATATCACGTGTCAAGTTACATGACATATAGGATATCTTCTTCGCATCAAAATCATAATTGGCATTGAAATTAAAACGCCAGTTTTTTGTCGGCTGGATGTTTCCATTAAAACTTAAATTATGATTAATACGGTATTTATATTCCATTTTATCCGGATTAAAGTCACCATATCCCAAAGTCATTCCATAATTGAATGAGAGACTCCATGGAATGGTTGCCTTATAATAACCATCTTCATCATAGTCAGCCGTCTCCTTTTTCTGTCCTAACAGACGGCTGTTCTTTTTATTCTCGCCATCTGTAGTTCCTTCCATATTCTGTTGTTCACCAATGCCGGTATTTCCTTTCTTGTCTTTATCTTTTTCAGAGCCCTCTTTTCCTCCAAACCACTTTTTGAAAGTATCATTATTAAAGGTGTAAGAAAAAGTAGTACCCGTAGACCTCAAACGTCCAAATCCCTTTCCGGCTTTCCAACGCGGAACATTTACCCTATAAGCCCGATTAGTTCGTTCATCGTAACCATAAGTATACGTATCAAACACTCCGTTCAAGTTCAACGTGTAGCTCTTTGATAATTTCAATCGCAAACCGACAGACAAATCACTCCATTGGAATGAATCAGCAGCCATGTTATAACTCATATTCAATGAGAGTTTATCAATCAAACTTATTTTCTTGAATCCGGAAGAGTCTTTATCTGAACGGACTTTCATTTCAACGTTATTATTCAAACTGAAATTGATAGCACCTGATTTACCCGACGAAGGTGGAGAAAAGACTTGTCCAGAAAAAGGAGAATACTGCACTTCTTGTTGCTCTCCGTTCGCATCCGTATAGACGTAGTTTTCATAGAAGCCAAAACGAGACGCTCCAAAGTCCGGACGGGCACTCAAACTAACCGACGGTTCAAAACGATGCCGAATCATTTCAATCTTCTTTCCTCCAAAAAACGGCAGAGGTTTAAAAAATCCATATAAAGTAGTAGAGGCAGAGATTGCAGCATCGAACTCATAGGTGCGATAAAAGCCATAAGTCGTATCAGTAGGAGCCATTCGTTGCAAATTCCTGTCATAACCTTGCATGACTTTATGTGTATACCAATTCTCATTATAGTTAAATGAAGGGGATATATTCAAATATTTGAATGCCGTAAACGTAGCACTGACAGGAATCTTATGTTGCATCGCATTCTTCCAATCACGAACCAGGTTGGATTTCAACAACAGGTTTTCTTTTGTATTGATACTATTCCTGAAATAACCAGTATAAGACATTGAAATCTTTTCATACCAACGTTCTTTCCCCACCCCGTGTTTACGTTTGAAAGGATAAACACGGCTCAAAGTAACCGATAAATCAGGCAAAGTAACTGCAATTGAAGAGTCACGGGTAGACTGGTTTATAGACATCGTTCCTCCAATCGTCAACGGGCTATTGGGAAAGCGCTTTGTAATATTGACCGTAGAACCTTTGGTGTTGGCAGTCGATGCCGGATTATACAAAGCATTGTATGAGTTTCGGTCATAACTACTCGTGGCAAAATTCACACTGGCAGAAAAAGAAAGATATGGATTGGCCTTAGGATCTTGCGAATGAGTCCAATTCAACTTGAAGTCCTTTGACACACTATAATCCGGCAAACCTTTATCTCCCAATTTAGTCACCAAATAAGAAGCCATGAAATTACCTGAATACTTATAACGTTTCTTATAATTGGAACGAGCGTTCAATCCCCATGAACCTTTCGTATAGATTTCACCCGTCAAAGCCAAGTCCATATAGTCACTCAAAGCAAAATAGTAACCACCGTCACGAAGATAGAAACCTCTTACTGACTCATCTCCAAATGTAGGCATCAAAATACCGGAAGAATAGGTATCGGAAAAGGGGAAAAAGCAAAATGGAAGTCCCAAGAAATAGATAGGGACGTCCTCAAAAACCATATAAACCGGTCCCGTCACGATATTCTTTTTCGGACGGACTTTAGCTTTGGTCATCTGAATGTAAAAGTGCGGATGTTCATGGTCGTCACAGGTTGTATAACGCCCCTCAACCATGTTCAAAGCATCTGTCTCTGTCTTTTTTGTCCTTCCAGCAGTCACATAACCTTCACCTTGTTGAGTGATTACATCTGTAATATAACCTTTCTTCGTCTTGAAGTTATATCGCATGCTCTTCGACTCGTATTGGTCACCGCCATCCACAAAAAGAGGATAACCGAAGCTTTCACCCACTGAATCCACTCCAAACTTAGCATAAACCAAACTACTGTCCATATTCATTTGAATCTGCTCCGCTTGAAGCTGGATTTGCTGGTATTTCACATCTGCCTCACCATAGAGATAAGCCATATTGGTAGCCGTCATGACAATCGAATCGTTTGCCTGATAAGCCACTGGAGCCTCTAACATTCCCTTTCTGCGGGTTGAATCTGCCGGAGCAATCGAATCTGCCGGAGCCAAACCTGACACCTTTGAACTATCAGCCTCTACCGATGCTGTAGTTACAGATTGACGGTTCAAGGTTTGTTGCGCATTCAACACACAGCATCCCAATATATAGACAAATAGGGTTATAAGAACTCTATATTTCATTAAAAACAATATTCTCTATCAATTGTTATAGTCTGGCAAAGGTATAAATAAAAAACTTTGCCAGACTAAATTATTCACCTAAAAAGAATTTACACCAAGCGTCAAATTGATTTACTGTCTCCTCTCCATACTTGGCTAAGCTTTTATGTATTTTCTCCGTTGATTTTTCCTTATCCAAATGCGTCTTGCTATAAAACTTATCCGCAAAACAAATAAGTTGCTCTTCCCATGAAACTGGGCGCATGTCTCGATGAGGAACCGGTAAGTTCTGATTTTCTATCATATCCAAGGAGAGCCCTGTTCCTGTATGCCTTTCACAAACTAAAGCATGTTCAGGGAAGCCTTCACTTCTCATCAACTCAGCTCCCAAATAGCCATGACATATATAGGGCGCATCCCCGTGACAATCAATATCCGGTGCATCACATTTAAATATTCCGATATCATGCAACATGGCAGCCTCCTCGATGAATTTCAAATCCAAATTCAATTCCGGATGATTGCGGGCAATCTGCAAAGCTTTCTCCGCCACACTCCGACTATGAGTAACTAATATATGATAAGCCTCCGATTCAACGGGGTAATATTTCTGGATAATTTCCAAAGGATTCATATCATTCTGTTTATTTATAAACATTTACTTGTTAATCGTCAACATAAAAAGACAAAGGAAAGATTCTATCCCATCATCACTCTTCGTGAACAAATTTATTACTCCGTTTAGGAGCTTCATTCACTTTCTTCTTTTTCACCTCGAATATATCATCTTTGTCTTTAGGACGCAAATAGTCAAACCAAAAAAAGTCCTTTAAAACCTTCTGTTTGGGATTCAAATCAGGAATCGGAATCATCTGGGCAATTGTCTTCGTCCACGTCTTTATCTTTTCCAATTTACTATCTTTCAACCAAATAGTTAAATAGGCGCTCTGCGTCGTATTCATCCCCACCATACTTCCATCCTTTTCTAATGGATAAAAGATAGATTCTGCATTTCCGGAGACATCAATTTGGCGCACTGCCTTTCCTGAGAAATAAGCTTTTAGGTCATTACCTTTCAACTGATTATAATAAGAGGTGTCCAATTCTTGAGCAGCAAACGCAAATTGCTTCACATGGGCAAAATCAATCGTACTATCATTCATAAAGACTGCAATCGTATCACCATAAAGCTGATATTTGTCATTCCAAATAACAGGCTCGCTATACATATATAAAATAGAATCCCTTGAATTAAACTGCATCGAATCACATACACCTTGTAAGTCTTTGCGGAAGAAACGGACACCATAATAAGCTTTTACTTCACGATATGTTGAATCGATCGTAACCATTTGCAAAGTGTCAGCATGCAAATAGAGAGTATCGCCTTGTGAGTATTCCAAACAGCGTGCACTATCAGTCGCAAACGCATAACCGTTCTTCTCGTTATAATAGCCATATTCGCCTTGCAAGATAATATGTTGCAAAGTATCTCGTATACTCATGTTTCCAAAGACTTCCCCAAAACCATTTCCGCGGTCATACGAAATAGAATCCCCTGTAAGGAAACGATTACCTGATATAACTTCCGAACGGTCTAATAACATCGAAGTATTGTGTACTGTATCATACCAGCCACGAGAAGTATGGATTGTTCCACTATCCGAGACAATAACAGAAGGTCCTAATATTGTCGATATTTTCGAATCTGTATTATAATGTAATGTATCGGAAATCAAGGTGAAATTAGGGTTTTCCAATCTCACGCTATCGTTGAATACGGCTAATTTGGTAGACGGACTATATTGCCCGTAATAAGAAGATAATTGGTTAAGTGAATCTACAATCATACCTCCTTCAAAGTAGTAACCTATATTTGGTATCCGCTCATAATTCAGACTATCGGTAAACAAAGTCACCTGTCCATTCTCCATCCGGACATTCTCGCGCAACCTCGCTATTTTCGTGTTTCCATCATATCTCAAATACTGTCCATACACAAAAAGAGTATCTCCTTGTTCCATCCGGACATTGCTATACGCCTCTAAGGAATTATCTGTTTTATAAAACAATGCACTGTCACAATACATATAAGAACTATCGTGACGGAAACGGACATCTCCCACCAATACTTGGGCATCTTGCTTGACGTTTTTATCAAATGACAAAGTATTGGCATGTTCCAGATAGACCATAGTCTTTTTTCCTGGAACAGAATCGGCATTGTGTTCCTGCGCCTGTAAGCTCAAAACACACAATGCCAATCCTATAATCAACGTATATGCTTTTTGTAACAATCTCATTCTTTTACCCAACCTGGAAAATGGAAATCACAATTCCTCCACCCTTCGCTAATGCGGACATAAGTAGATTTTTGTTGTTTACGAATCCAGTTATTCAATAATTCTTCTTTCTTCTTTTCTTCTACAATAGACTTTAAAGCTTGGTAGTCATCCGCCAAATTGGCTTTATGAGCTTCCGTACGGGCACGCAACTTGACAATGGCAATAACCTCTTTTTGTGCTTTGTTTACCATGCGGAAAGGTTTTGATATTTCTCCAACCTTCATACTGTAAACCATCTTACCTACTTCCTGAGGTAATTCATGCATTTCAAAACGAGGAGTAGACACATTTGAACTCTCATAATTGTCATTTACCATTAATCCCTTATTATTTCGAGTGTCTTTGTCATACGACAAGAAAGTAGCAGCTTCTTCAAACGTAAATTTATCCTCTTTCAAATTGTCGTAAATAGAATCCATACGAGCTGTCGCTGCCACCAATTCTGTTTCTGACACTTCCGGCTTCAATAATATATGACGGCAGTTAAGACGGTCGCCACGTTTCTCTATCAATTGGATAATATGATAACCATATTCAGTCTGTACAATCTGGGATATATGTTTTGAATCTTTCAAGTTGAATGCTACATTCGCAAATTCCGGCTGCAACATAGCTTTTGTCATAAATCCCAATTCTCCACCTCGTGCTGCCGAACCCGGATCTTGGGAATACATGCGTGCCAATGTAGAAAATTCATATTTACCATTGTTCACATCTTCAGTAAACTGACGCAGTCTGGCTTTGATAGCATCTGTTTCTTCAAATGGAATCTTAGGCTCAATCGTCACAATCTGGACTTCCACCGTGGTCGGTATATTAGGCAAACTGTCTTGTGGCAATTGGTTGTAATATTTACGTACTTCAGCAGGAGTCAATTTGATTTGTCCCACTAATTTCCGCTGCATTTCCTGGACTATCTGCTGCTCACGGACCATCTCGATTTTCTCATCCTTGATTTGTGAAAGCTTCTTATTAAAATACTCTTCCACTTTTTCTTTAGAGCCGATTTGTCCAATCACTGAATTAATCCATTGCTCTACATTTTGGATTACTTGTGACTCGGGCACATCCACACTGTCAATCTTGGCTTGATTCAAATAAAGTTTTTGAATAGCCATCTGTTCAGGGATAAAGCAATATGGATCTCCTTCCAAACGTTCCCCAGCATTCAACAAATATAAACGCTGGGATTCAACATCAGAACGCAGGATTGCATCATCGCCAACCACCCACACAATTTCATCAATCACATTATCCTGGGCCTTAAGGAACCACGAACAACTAATCAGAAAAAATAAGAGTAAACTTTTTTTCATTGTTGCATACATTTATTTTGTGCCTGAAGCATTCTCTTTGCGAAAAGCAATCTCTCCACTTCGGACAGCATCGTTATATAAATCATCTTCAAAATCTTTCAAGAATTTGGATTTCCGCTGATTTTCCAATATTTCTGTAATCTGGCCATTGGCATAATCAAACGGAGCAACATCTCCTTTCAAGATGTATTCTTTTATGTTTAGCAAATAGCAAAAACTACTATCAGCTATTTCCACAAATGGATGAGAACGCAGGAAATCCGTTTCCTTCGGCATCCTCATAGGTATATTATCCATAACGTCGTCAAATCTAATCCATTTATCGTAAAAATACTCATAAATGGAAGCATTTTGCACGCTATATTTTTCTATTTTTTCAATTGAAGCCTCAGAAGTGGAACGATACCATTTCTTTACCTCATTTATGTTCGGTGCATCCACCGGTATTTTCAAAAACAAGCCTTTAATTAGACAATGGTCCAATAACATCTCCTGTTTGTTTTCTTCATAATAACGCTGCTTCTCTTCGTCAGTTATAGATGACGATAATCGTTCTTTCGTCAACTGCTCTTGATATTTATAGCGAATCAAAGAACGACGATAAGCGTCCACCAAACGGTCTATCTCATTTCGGTTACGGTCATCCAAATTTCGTTGGGCAACTTCATAAATCAATTCATCCTTTAACTGCTGCTTGATATAACTTTCTGTCCATATCATACTATCAGCCTCGGACAAATGTTTTGGCATTGCTTCTGTCAATTCAGCTTGCGTAATGGTACGATTACTCAATTTTGCCACAAAACCATTTTCGACAGGTTGCTTGCTTTGGCAACTGCTCAAAGCAAGTCCAATTGCAGCAATACATTGAAAAAGTACACATCTCATAACCATCACCGTTTTACCGCTTTTTTAATTGCTTTCCAATTAACCACAACCGGATATTTCACCTTCAGCTCCTCAATCCAAGCCTCTTCCGCTGCCTTTTGCTCTCCTGCCGGCTTGTTCCATATTTTCTCATTACTAATAGAGAAGAGCAAAATACCGTCCCGATATTCATTGAGCAGCAATGGGATATCCGGATGTTTAGCCAAAAGGTTTTTCTTTTCCATCGAAGTCATGATTTCACGGACAAACAAATCATAAACTTCTTTCATGAAATCTCCTGAATAATTCTTTGTTGAAAAAGGAGCTTGTATCATATATGCTGCAAATTCGTTTTGTGCAAATTGAACAGTGTCAATACGAACCAACGGCTTGTCCATGGATTGAGCCTTTTCAAAGAAAGAGTTGTCCGATGGGAAGTAATCATCACACAAGCTTTGCAATTCAGCATAAGCCTCCGGATATGGAGTATAATGATATGCTTCTTTCAAGTAATCATCAAAGCCTTTATGAAGCGTAAAGTTCCATTCCCCTTGAGACATCTTTCTACGCCAGCTATTCGCCACCTCTTCCACTGTAGGCATGCCCTGCTTGCCAAGCAACTTAACAATATGATACCCAAACTGAGTCTTGAATGGTTCAGAAATATCACCAGGATTTGTCAATGCAAAAGCTTGCTTCTCGAATGGTTCAACCATTTCTCCCAATCCAAACAGAGGCAAACCCCCTCCTCTTAGAGCAGAAGCCTTATCGGATGAATATTGCTTGGCTGTTTCTGAAAAATCAGCACCGTTCTTAACAAGGTTGTATATTCTTTCCGCCTCTTTCTTCACCTCTTCTTCCGTTTGCGTTACCGAATCTTTTTGAAAAGGAATCAGAATATGTGCCACTTGTACCCGTCCAGGATTCGGGATTCTCTTCTTCATGCGAACCACATGGAATCCTAATTGGCTCCGGAAAGGCTTTGCTAACTCGCCTTCCTTCATCCCATAAACCCGGTCTTCAAATCCTTTGACCGTTTTCATCGGGGAAAGGCAATGAACGCTTTCGTATCCAGCCTTGTCAGGATATTTTTGCATCAAATCTTTTCCTACAGCTTCAAATGATTCCCCGTTGCTGATGCGTTCATAAGCCTCCATGGCTTGCTGGTAAACTGCCACAGTATCTTTTGAGACACACTTTGCTGGAAGGAAGAATATCAAATGGTCAAATCCCAAAAACTCTTTCAAACGCTCGTGTTCTTTCTCCACGACAAGGTCTTCTGCTTTTTTGTCAGATAAATATCCAGATATAAGCTCTGAACGATAACGCTCCAATTCACTCTTATAAGATGGTGCTTTATCAAGGCCTTCCGCTTCGGCTTCTATCACTTTCAGTTTGAAATTCTGAAACAACTCCACAAAATCTTTCAGATTCTTCTCTTCAGACAGGTTGTTATTTGCTCCATTCTTCTGAGCCATATATAGAAATTCAGCCATAGAGATAGGCTTACTTCCCACAGTCATCGCTACCGAATCTGCCAACGGTTCCGCTGACCCGGTAATGGATGTTAAAAGTAAAGCTGATACAAAAAACTTTTTCATCAATAAACTAAATTTCGATGCAACTATTTGCATCCACAAAAATACTCTAAATTAACGGACAGAGCACGCAAATCGTATATCTACCCGTTAAATTAGTGTTTTTTATCAAATGGTTATCATCAATTGGCCATTTCAGAAAGGAATTTGATACGAACCAACCGTATCTCATCTTCGGTATAATCACCTCCCAATTCATCTATAGCCTCTTCCAAGTCGTCCGTTTCGGAATCTTTAAAGTATTCGTAAATATCTTCCACATGATCTTCATCCATGACATCATTCAAGAAGTAGTCGATATTGATACGTGTTCCTGAATAGACTATTGCTTCGATTTCGTCCAACAATTCTGAGAATTCCAAACCTTTTGATACTGCAATATCATCCAAAGCTACCTTTCTGTCGATGCTTTGAACAATCCACACTTTCAATTTTGATTTGTTCGCCACCGTACGAACCCTTAAATCTTCCGGACGCTCTATTTCATTCTCTTCAACGTGCTTTTTAATCAATGCGACAAATTCCGCACCATACCGTTTAGCTTTGCCAGCTCCGACACCCGGAATATTCTGAAGTTCTTCCAAGGTAATCGGATAAGTAGTAGCCATCGCTTCCAAAGAAGGATCTTGGAATATAACGAATGGAGGAACAGACATACGTTTGGACATCTTCTTGCGCAAATCCTTCATCATTGAATACAGAGCCGGATCGACAGCGCAGGAAGCTCCTCCTTTGATAGGCACTTCTTCCTCCTCTTCCGTAAATTCATTGTCCTCTGTTATCTTGAATGAAACAGGTTTCTTTACAAACTCCTTACCTTTTGGCGTTATTTTCAACAAACCATAGTTCTCAATATCCTTTGCCAAATAACCAGCTATCAAAGCCTGTCGGATGACAGCATTCCATGTTTTCTCATCTTGGTCTTGCCCCGAAGCGAAAACATCCAACTCATTGTGCTTGTATGATTGGATTTCGGATGTTTCATTTCCAACCAACATGTTCACAATATATTCTGCCTTAAATTTCTCTTTCAATGTACTGATGACATCCAGTACTGCACTTAATAATTCTTTAGCTTCCACTTGCTTTTTAGGATTCAAACAATTATCACAATTACCACAATTTTCCTCATGGTAATCCTCTCCAAAATAATGGAGCAGGACTTTTCTTCTACATACGGAAGTCTCCGCATAAGCAGCTGTTTCCAATAAAAGTTGTTTTCCTATCTCTTGTTCTGCCACAGGCTTTCCTTGCATGAATTTTTCCAACTTCTGCAAGTCCTTGTTGGAATAGAAAGCGATGCAACGACCTTCTCCTCCATCACGACCGGCACGACCGGTTTCCTGGTAATATCCCTCCAAGCTTTTAGGTATATCATAATGGATGACATATCTTACATCAGGTTTATCAATACCCATTCCAAATGCGATTGTAGCAACAATGACATCCACCTTTTCCATCAAGAAGGCATCTTGGTTTGCAGATCTCACCTGCGAATCCATACCTGCATGATAAGCCAAGGCTTTTATTCCATTCGCCTTCAATATATCAGCAAACTCCTCCACTTTCTTGCGGCTTAGGCAATAAATGATTCCGGATTTTCCTTCGTTTGCCTTAATATATTTAATGATATCGCGGTCGATATTCGCAGTCTTTGGCCGAACTTCATAATACAAGTTGACACGGTTAAAAGAAGATTTGAACACAGAAGCATCCGTCATTCCCAAGTTTTTCTGGATATCATGTTGAACCTTGGGCGTTGCGGTTGCAGTCAATGCGATAAGCGGGCGTTTGCCTATTTCATTTATGATAGGACGAATCCGCCTATATTCCGGACGGAAATCATGTCCCCATTCAGAGATACAATGCGCTTCATCGACAGCATAAAATGAAATCTTCACCTGACGAAGGAATCCGACATTCTCCTCTTTGGTTAATGATTCCGGTGCGACATACAACAACTTGGTCTTGCCCAACATAATATCTTCCTTTACTTGGTCTATGGCTGATTTGCTCAGAGAAGAGTTGATAAAATGTGCGACACCGTCCTCCTCACTGAAATTTCGCATCGCATCTACCTGATTTTTCATCAGCGCAATCAATGGGGAAACCACGATTGCCGTACCCTCCATCATCAATGAAGGAAGTTGATAACACAATGACTTGCCTCCTCCTGTCGGCATGAGGACAAATGTATCCTTACCAGCCAGCACGTTTTCAATAATCGCTTTCTGATTACCCTTGAACGTATCGAAACCAAAATGTCTCTTCAATGCCTCTGTTAATATATCTTTCTTAGCCATACTCATATTATTAGAAATAGGTTTGCACTCTTTTATCCAGCCATTTGCAATCGATTAATATCTGTTTTCGAGAATTTATCTTTTGCATATTCCAAAGTGACATGGAGTTCTTTTTCTTTACTTGAAGGCATGGTGAACATTGCATCCATCATGATTGCTTCTACAATCGAACGAAGACCACGCGCTCCCAATTTAAACTCCATGGCTTTATCGACAATGAACTCATAGACATCCTCGTCAAAGGCGAGAGTAATATCATCCATGGCAAACAGCTTTATATACTGCTTGACAATTGAGTTCTTCGGCTCTGTCAAAATATTGCGCAGTGCCGTGCGGTCCAACGGATTCAAATAAGTCAAAATAGGTAATCGACCTATAATTTCAGGAATAAGACCAAATGACTTCAAATCTGTCGGGGTAATATACTTCAACAGGTTATTACGATCCACTTGGGCTGTCTCCCTATTTGCCGCATATCCCACTACACGTGTATTCAATCGTTGAGCAATTTTCTTTTCGATGCCATCGAAAGCCCCTCCGCAAATAAATAAAATATCCTTTGTATTCACCGGAATCATCTTCTGTTCCGGATGTTTACGTCCGCCCTGAGGAGGCACGTTCACGACCGCTCCTTCCAACAGTTTCAATAACCCTTGTTGCACACCTTCACCGCTGACATCGCGGGTAATGGATGGGTTATCTCCTTTACGGGCTATTTTATCAATTTCATCAATAAAGACTATTCCACGCTCAGCTGCATCCACATCATAGTCGGCAGCTTGTAGCAGACGAGTCAAAATACTTTCAATGTCCTCGCCTACATATCCGGCTTGGGTCAGCACTGTCGCATCTACAATAGTAAAAGGGACATGCAACAATTTGGCAATAGTTCGAGCCAACAAAGTTTTACCTGTTCCTGTCGAGCCCACCATTATGATATTAGACTTTTCTATCTCTACCTCGTCATCCGTCTTGTCTTGCAACAATCGCTTGTAATGGTTGTAGACCGATACCGCCAAATAGCGTTTGGCATCATCTTGCCCGATGACATATTGGTCTAAAAAAGTCTTAATATCTTCCGGCTTCGGCAAATCCTTCTGCTCTAAATCGAGTGTCGATTTTTCTGCTTTTAATTGTTCTTTTACTATATCGTAAGCTCTGGCAGCACATTCATCGCAAATGGCACCGTTGATTCCATTAATCAACAGTCTGACATTCCTGCTCGAACGACCGCAGAACGTACAAGTATCGCCTGTTTTGGCCATATATTCTTTTTTTAGTTTCTGTTTTTCAAATAACCTTTTATTCCCTGTTACTTGTTACGAGTTAATATCTCATCAATCATACCATACTCTTTAGCCTCCAGGGAAGTCATCCAAAAGTCACGGTCTCCATCACGCATCACCTCTTCAAACGACTTGCCCGAATGCTCCGAGATAATAGTATAAAGTTCTTTCTTGACTTTCAAAATCTCACGAGCTGCGATTTCTATGTCTGAAGCCTGTCCTTGCGCTCCGCCCAACGGCTGATGAATCATCACACGGGAATGTTTCAAAGCGAAACGTTTTCCTTTTGTTCCTGCCACGAGCAAAACTGATGCCATAGAGGCTGCTATGCCTGTGCAGATAGTTGAAACATCAGATCCGATAAACTGCATCGTATCGTAAATACCGTATCCAGCATAGACAGAACCACCCGGTGAATTGATATAAATTGAAATATCTTTCCCCGGATCGCTGGAATCAAGATACAACAACTGAGCCTGAATCACATTAGCAGTATAATCGTCAATTTGTGTACCCAAAAAGATAATACGATCCATCATCAAGCGGGAAAAAACATCCATCTGGGCTACATTCAATTGTCTTTCTTCAATAATTGTAGGTGAAATATAGCTGCTGGTTATATTTACATGATTCATGTAACTGTCCAAAGCTGTACCACTCATACCTAAATGTTTAGTCGCGAATTTTCTGAAATCTTCCATATAAAACATTAGTTAATCATTTTTCCGAGCAAGCATATTCAACTAAGGGTTTTCTTTCTTACAACGGATAAACAAAGTTATAAATAAATTTCTAATTGGAACAATATTTTTCTATCATCAGAACTTTTTTCTTCAAATGCATGATTATTTTTTCATCGCATGAGATAATTAGCACGGTTTTCACAAGAAGGGATTGGTTTTGGCATCCAAAAAAGAGGCTTCGACAAGATTTCCACCTCATCGAAGCCCTTTATTATTTATCTGATACTGATATCCTGCTTGGAATTATTCAAACATTTTAGCGAACTCGTCAGCAGTAACTTCTTTTTTGTCAATAGTTACCTGCTCTTTCAACCAAGCAGCCAATTTTTCTTCAACTGCACGGTCTAAGATATTCTGCAAAGTCTGCTTGTTCTTCAACATTTCCTTAGCATAGTTTTCTAATGCATCCTCAGGAACAGACAACATACCATATTGAGCAAATTGAGCTTTAGCTACACGTTTAGCAAATTCTTCGATATCTGCATCTTGAACTTTCAAGCCGTTAGCTTTGACCAAGCTTTCTTTAATCAAATGGTAAGTCAAATCTTCAATGATATGAGGATAGTCGTTTTCGATGTTTTCTGCTGTATTCTTTTCATTTGCAACAAGCAACCAACGTTTCAAGATATCATCAGCAAATTTCAATTCGCCAGCTTTCTTAACCAATACTTCACGAGCATCGCTCAAGAACTTGAAGTCGCACTGCGGAGTGAACTGTTCTGCCAAAGCTTCTCTGATTTTGTTTCTAAATTCTTCTTCGCTGGTAACCACGCTTTCACCAAATACTTTGTCGAACAACTCCTGGTTCAACTCTGCATTCTTATGACGAGAGATTTCTTTGATTTCAAAGCTGAAATCACCTGTCAATTCAGCTACTTTCTCTTTTTCCACATGCAAGAAACTTGCGATTTCAGCCTCAGCACCTTCATATGCCTTGTTCGGGTTGAATACAACAACTGTATTTACCTTTGAACCGATAAACTTAGCCTTTTCTGCTTCGTCTTTGATATACATAGGCATCAATACTGCGTTTTCAACTACTACGCCACCTTCTTTCGGAGCACCGTTTTCCAACTCAGCAACTGTACCTTTAACCAAATCCTTTTCTTCTACTTCTTCACCAGCTTCGTATGTCCCGAAGTTTGCTGTATAAGCTTCAACTTGCTTATTCAACATATCGTCGTCAATCTTAACTTCGTAGTATGGCAATGTATCTTCCTTGCTCATGTTGATGTTGATTTCCGGAGCCAAAGCTACGTCAAAGTTGAACACGAAGTCTTCGTCTTTGTCGAAATCCAATGCAGATGGTTCTGCTTCGCTTGCCAAAGGTTCACCCAAAATGTTCAGGTTGTTTTCACGGATGTATTTAAACAAGTTGTCAGAAACCAAACGGTTAACTTCTTCCAATAAAGCTTGTTTACCATACATTTTCTTTACCATGCCCATTGGAACCATACCCTTACGGAATCCAGGCACATTGGCTTTCTGACGGAAGCTGCGCAAAGATTTTTCAACTGCTGCTTCATAGTCAGACTTTACTATTTCTAACTTGATGAGACCTCTTACGGAATCATTGTTAATAAGAGAAACGTTCATTCTGATGTTTTATTTTAATTAATATAGAATCCAAATTTTAGGGTGCAAAATTAGATTTATTCTTTCAATAACGCAAATTGTTTTTATAAATTGTTGTGAACCGGAGCATTTTATCTTTATCTTTGTCTGAAAAAAGACATGAAAACAGCTGGTTTTTTTGCCGGGCAGCCTGCCGGTTTGCAACTTTTGGCTCTTTTGTTATTCATTTTGGGAGGAAGCATCCTTTCATCTCTTTTAGGCATGGGGCTTTTCTTTCTTTTTTATGGGACAAATGCGCAAATAGGTGATTTTCCGGATATGCTTCGCCTCTTGCAGTTCTTGACAGCTTCTGGGACATTCATCCTCCCTGCTTTACTGATTGCTTGGTTTTACAGTGATTCGCCTAAGGAATTCCTCAGCCTTGACAAACGAGTTAACATACAGAGCGTCGCTCTCATCTTTATCAATATTCTGTTGGTAACTCCTTCTATCACACTTCTATCTTGGATAAACGAGCAACTCTCTTTCCCGGAATGGGCAGCTCCTTTGGAAACGTGGATGAGGGAACACGAAGATTTGGCTCAAGACTTCACCTACAAATTAATCAATGGTGACGGAATCTGCCCCTATTTATCAAACATAATCGTAATCGCCCTGACTGCTGCTGTTTCTGAAGAGTTGCTTTTCCGTGGAGCTTTGCAGCGTATCATTGGCAGATGGACAGAAAATCCGCATACCGTGATTTGGATAACTGCCATTTTGTTCAGCGCCTTCCATCTCCAATTCTATGGATTTGTTCCCCGTATGCTTTTGGGAGCCTATTTCGGTTACCTATTATTATGGAGCAAAAACATTTGGTTGCCTATCTGCGCCCATTTCTTCAATAACGCCCTCACTGTCACTTTTATGTCAAGCGGCACATTTCGTGAATCGGATTTCGTGACGGGCAATCTTGAAAATGAACATCTATTACCCTATGCAATCTTTGCAATCATAACCGGATTCCTATTTCTTCTCACCAATCGTACGCTGAAAAAGGTGTCGAAATAGCATCCAACGGACAAAAGGATTTAATCTTTAGTAGTCAACTAAAAACGTTAACTTACAAAAAAGCAACGACAAATTTAGCTTTTCACCTAAGTGATAAGTGCTTTTCACTTAGGTGATAAATGCTTTTCATTAAGGTGATAAGTGCTTTTCACTTAGGTGATAAACTAAGTTTACAAATCCTTTTTACGCAAGACAAAGTCTTTACCTAAATACTTCTCTCGTACGATTTCATTCTCCGCCAACTGCTCCGCTGTTCCCTGGAACAACACCTTTCCTTCAAACAGGAGATAGGCTCGGTCACAAATACTCAACGTCTCATATACGTTATGATCGGTTATCAAGATACCGATGTTCTTATGACGCAACTTGGCAACAATCGTCTGGATATCCTGCACTGCAATCGGGTCAACGCCGGCAAACGGCTCGTCCAACATGATAAACTTCGGGTTGATAGCCAAACAACGGGCAATTTCAGCACGGCGACGCTCACCACCTGAAAGCTGGTCGCCCAAGTTCTTCCGCACCTTTTGCAAACCGAACTCAGTAATCAGGCTCTCCAATTTCTCCTTTTGGTATTCCGGTGTCGTTTCTGTCATCTCCAACACTGAACGGATATTGTCCTCTACTGTCATTTTGCGGAAGATGGATGCCTCCTGCGCCAAATATCCGATACCACAACGGGCACGTTTGTAGACAGGATACTTCGTAATCTCCTGGTCGTTCAAGAATATTTTTCCTTCATTGGGAGTAACCAAACCAACAGTCATGTAAAATGTCGTAGTTTTACCGGCTCCATTCGGGCCCAGCAAACCGACAATTTCCCCTTGTTTCACATTAATCGAGACATGATTCACCACGGTTCTTGCCCGATACTTCTTGACCAAATCTTCTGTACGAAGAATCATCCCCTGCTCTTCCTCCATGCGCCTTGTTTAGTTGTCTATTTAGTTATAATATCTTTATATTCCACACAAAGATATAACAAAGAAACGAAAAGCCATCCGTTTATTTGAGTTTTCAAAAGATATTCGTACTTTTGGGCATAATTCAAAAAGAAAACGTATGGCATTATTCTCTTTTTACAATGTGCGTAAACCACGCCAATTTGAGCACAAACCAATCTATTGGGACCCTCGCAAAGAGGCAATGGAAGAACGTGTGCGCAAAGTGAAGCGTGAAATGGGCTTGGAAGAGACGGAAGAAGAGTACAAGCCCCAAATCAAAGGGACTTTCATCGAAGGGACTTCCCATTTGAAGCGAAGTAGAGACAAAGGAGAAAACAGCCGAAGCAGAGAATACAAAAACGTCAAGCTGTTGATTGCCCTTGCTGTACTTGCATTGTTGTTTTGGTATTTGTTTTGGAAATGAGTGATATCATACACCTACTACCGGATAATATCGCCAACCAAATTGCTGCCGGCGAAGTCATCCAACGTCCTGCGTCTGTGGTAAAGGAATTGGTGGAAAACGCCATTGATGCCGGAGCGACCCAAGTCCAGGTAAATATCAAGGACGCCGGGAAAACTTTAGTCCAGGTGATTGACAACGGGAAAGGTATGTCGGAAACGGATGCCCGCATGGCATTTGAGCGCCATGCTACTTCTAAAATTGCCAAAGCCGACGACTTGTTCTCTCTTCGCACCATGGGATTCAGAGGAGAGGCATTGGCTTCTATCGCCGCTGTCGCCCAAGTGGAATTACGAACCCGGCGAAAAGATGCCGAATTAGGAACGAAATTGGAAATCGACGGTTCACAGCTCCAGCATATTGAAGAGGACGCTTGTGCTGAAGGAAGTATCTTTTCCGTCAAGAACCTTTTCTTCAATGTCCCGGCTCGCCGGAAATTTCTAAAGTCAAACGATACAGAATTCCGCAACATCATCAACGAATTTGAACGGATTGCTTTAGTCAATCCGTCTGTTGCCCTTTCTCTCTTCCATAACGAGACGGAGATATTCAACCTGCCGGAATCCGGATTGCGCCAACGTATTATTAATGTATATGGGAAAACTCTCAACCAAAAGATGCTGTCGTTGGAGGCAGACAGTTCATTGGTTTCCATAACAGGTTATGTCGGCAAGCCGGAAGCAGCCAAAAAACGCGGAGCTTTACAGTTCTTCTTCGTCAACGGTCGTTTCATGAAACACTCCTATTTCCACAAAGCCGTGATGCAAGCCTATGAACAGCTGATTCCTGCGGGGGAAATGCCAAGCTATTTTATTTACTTCAATTTGGATCCGTCCACCATTGACGTAAATATCCATCCGACCAAGACAGAGATAAAGTTTGAGAACGAACAACCGATTTGGCAGATTCTTTTAGCCACAGTACGAGAGACTTTGGCTAAATCGAGTGCGATTCCAACTATCGACTTCAATACAGAAGGAGCTATCGACATTCCTATATACAATCCGGGAAAGAGAGTGAGCGGGAACAGTTCCCCAAAAGTGGAAGTCCGTTCCAACTATAATCCTTTCCAACGGGAAATCGTCCATCCGGACAAAGCTCCGGCTTTCGACTGGACAGAGTTGTACAACAATTTTGAAGCAGACCGCAGCTCAGCTCTTCCCGAAGAAGAAGACAATGTAGTTGAAAAGCGTATTCCTACAATCGACAGCGAAGAGCGTCCTATTCTTCCAACAGAACAGGAGCCTGAAAAAGAGAAAGCTCTATTTTCCGCTAATCCTACGGAACAAAGCCACATCACGCCTTGCTTCCAATACAAAAACCGCTATTTGATTACTTCCCTTAAATCGGGCATGGCGATTATCGACCAGCACCGGGCACATGTACGCATCTTGTTTGAACAATACCAAAAGTCCATCCTGCAACAAAAAAGCGTATCCCAACAAATGCTTTTCCCGGCAATGGTAGATTTTACCCAAGCGGAAGAACAAGTATTGGCGGACTTGTTGCAAGATTTGAATTATTCGGGATTCGAATTGAGTAATTTGGGAGGAGGAAGTTATGCCATCAACGGCGTTCCTTCGGGCATGGAAGGTGTGGATTGTGTAAATCTATTGAAAGAGATTGTCGTTAAAAGTATGGAAACCGGAATCAAGGCCCATGAAGATATTGCAAAAACGATTGCTTTCTCATTGGCTTCCGCCCAAGCAATACCGGCAGGGAAAGTCCTTTCCTCTGAAGAGATGGACCATTTGTTGGCTTCCTTATTCCTTTGTCCGGATATGAACCTTACTCCGGATGGGAAAACAATATTCACACTGCTGACAGATGACGAATTAGGAAGCAGATTCCGCTGATGCAGTCATAGTCTGCCGGCAACTTTCTTCTTCAAGGTTGCCGACAGATTACAAATCTTCTGATAGAAAAGGCCGATAATCCAAAAGCTCCGTTTTCCCACTTCTCAATGAGGCTTGCACATCGACAAGACGTTGGTTGGAACTTCCACGAAACAATAAATCCTCATCCTTCAATGCTTCCATGAAAAGTCCATCAACAAGGACATCTATATAATGGAGCAATGCAGCAGTATCAGGCATCTGCAACAAATCCTCAAACAAATAGCCCGTATAGCACCAAATCGTTTTGGTACTATTCTCTTTTATCAAACGTGCCAATTCCGTGAACCCTTTAGCTTGATACATGGGATCTCCACCAGTAAATGTGACATTGGCAAACTCGTCCGACATGATTTGCTGAAAGATAGCAGAAGCTTCCACTTCTCTCCCATTACGAATATCCCAAGACTGGGGATTATGGCATCCCGGACAGTGATTGACACAACCGGCACAATAGACAGCGGTCCGGAAACCCGGACCGTCAACTGTCGTATCTTCTACAATATTTAATAATGATATTTTCATTGTCTCTTACATACTACTTATCAACGTGCGTAACGCGGTCTTTCAGTTCCGCCAACTTTGCCCTATTCCAACGATCGGTCGTTCCTACCAAATATCCAGTAATACGCTGCAACTTGTCCAAATGTTTACTTCCGCACTTCGGGCAAACTTCCAAATGGGTGGCTGCGTTCTCATATCCGCAATCCATACAGCGGTTGCGATTATGATTTACCGAACCATAACCAATGTTGTATTTATCCATCATATCGACAATGCGCATGATTGCTTCCGGGTTATGAGTCGCATCCCCGTCCATCTCCACATAAAATATATGTCCGCCTCGTGTCAACTCATGATAAGGAGCTTCCACTTCCGCTTTGTGGCGCGCACTACATTTATAATATACTGGAACATGATTGGAATTGGTATAATAATCTCTGTCCGTAACACCCGGAATAGAACCATACTGTTTGCGGTCACGACGAGTAAACTTACCAGACAAACCTTCAGCTGGAGTAGCCAATATACTATAATTATGCTGGTATTTTTCAGAGAATCGGTTGGCACAGTCACGCATATAAGTGACAATCTTCAAACCCAATTCCTGTGAAGCCGCATCCTCGCCATGATGTTTTCCCGTCAAAGCGACCAAACATTCTGCCAATCCGATAAACCCGATACCCAATGTTCCTTGATTGATAACTGAAGCAATCGTATCATTCGAACTCAACTTATCGCAACCCAACCACAACGACCGCATCAACAATGGGAATTGTTTCGCATACGCTGTCTTTTGGAACTCCATACGTTCATGCAATTGACGGGCAGTCACTTCCAACATATTATCCAACTTCGAGAAGAACACAGCAATACGGTTGTCATAATTCTTGATATTCATGCACTCGATAGCCAAACGGACAATATTAATGGTTGAGAAGGAAATATTACCACGACCGATGGAAGTCTTCGGTCCGAAACGATTTTCAAATACGCGGGTACGACATCCCATTGTCGCTACTTCATGGTTATAACGCAACGGATCATCGGCTTTCCACTCCTCACTGTAATTGAACGTTGCATCCAAATTAAGGAAATTCGGGAAGAAACGGCGAGCCGTAACTTTGCAAGCCATTTGATACAAATCATAATTTCGGTCTTCCGGCAAATAACTAACGCCACGTTTCTTCTTCCAGATTTGAATCGGGAAAATAGCAGTTTCACCATTTCCCACACCCCGATAAGTCGTTTTTAGCAACTCACGGATAATGCAACGTCCTTCAGCAGATGTGTCCGTTCCATAATTGATAGAACTGAACACAACTTGGTTACCCCCTCTCGAGTGAATCGTATTCATATTATGTATGAAAGCCTCCATGGATTGATGCACACGGGCAACTGTCCTGTTCATCGCATGTTGCAACAAACGAGCTTCGCCTTCCAAACCATCCAACGGACGGTCAATGAAATCATCCAATTCTTTATGGTAAAAATGGTTTAAGTCAAGACCGGTCAACTGTTCTACTGTTTTAACTTCTTCAATAAAACTTGATCTTACATACGGAGCCAAATAAAAGTCAAAGGCAGGAATCGCCTGTCCGCCGTGCATTTCATTCTGTGCTGTTTCCAAAGAAATACATCCTAAAATGCTGGCAGTCTCTATGCGCTTTGCCGGACGGGATTCTCCATGCCCAGCAGAGAAGCCATTTCGCAAAATCTTATCCAACGGATGCTGTACACAAGTCAAGCTTTTTGTCGGATAATAATCTTTGTCATGGATATGCAAATAGTTATTCGATACAGCATTGCGCACCTCCTCACTTAACAAATAGTCGTCCACGAAAGGTTTAGTGGTTTCGCTGGCGAATTTCATCATCATTCCAGCAGGAGTATCCGCATTCATGTTTGCATTTTCACGAGTAATATCATTCGATTTGATATCTATAATTTCCAAGAAAATATCACGTGTTTTGGCTTTACGTGCAATGCTCCGTTGGTTTCGGTAGGCGATATATTTTTGAGCAACATCCTTTCGGCTACTGTTCATCAATTCCATTTCCACTGCATCTTGGATGGCTTCAACACTCATCTGTGATTTCCCATTGGTCGAAATCCGATTAGCAATTTGGTAAATCAAATGCATGTCTTCTCCCACTTCTGTGTGCAACATAGCTTTCCGAATGGCGGATGCTATTTTTTCTTCATTAAAACCGACAATTCTGCCGTCTCGTTTGATTACAGTTTGGATCATTTTAATAGACTTTTATTTGGTTTATGTTTATGCCTACAAAGATATCAGTAATTGGAATAAATTTTTATTTTGGAAAACTTTTAACGTGTTAATTATTGTCAATCATTTATATAACAGTATATTATATAATCAAAGTGGGAAACTTTTTATTTTTAATAAAATATTTGTTTCCCGAAAAAAGAATTTTATCTTTAGAAAAATATTGAAAAGATGCAAGAATAATCGTCTTTTTAATATAAGCAAAAGGAGTTTCTTCCGTCACTTGCGACAACTCTTCCCATAAAACCTAGCTTGGTTGAAACGACGATAGAAAAATCTCCGCAAAGATAGGGAAAAGCATGGAACGCATAACCAAAAAATCTTATCTTTGTAGAGAAGTTAAATTTATAAGAGCATCGCATCATGAAAAAGATTACAGGTCTACTTGGCATGGCGGCTACCATCCTTTGTTGTAACGGCTGCATCTCTGAAGAAGCGGGAATGTATTTGCTGGTAGGCTCCTACTCCTCTTCCGCTGAAAACGGAATCCATGTATTAAGCTTTGACGAAGAGAAAGGGGAAAGCCATCTCGTATCGGGAATGAACGGAATCGCCAATCCCTCTTTTTTAGTCCCGGCATATAACGGGAAACGGATTTACAGCGTCAGTGAGACAGATGATGAAACGGCATCTCTTTTCGCCTATTCTTTTAATTCGGGCAATGGCTCTCTTCAACTCATCAACAAGCAACCGACCAACGGGACGGCTCCTTGCCATGTTTGGGTAGATTCTTTCGACCAGCTTGCCATCACAGCAAATTACAATGGAGGAAGCATCAGTATTTTCCCTATCGCTACGGATGGAAGCCTGCAAGAAGCCATCGTGGAAAAATACGAAGGCGGCAATCCTGATTCGGAAAGACAATCCTGCCCGCATTTACATTATATCTATTCCTCGCCAAGTGGAGAATATGTTTATGCCAACGACTTGGGGACAGACCGTATATATAAATATAATGTAGTAACCGATAACGGAAAAACACATTTGGAAAATGGAACACCAAGTTATTTCCAATTGCCTGCCGGAGAAGGTCCACGCCACACGACATTCCACCCGAACGGCAAATATGCTTACACAATCGGGGAATTATCTGGCAATGTAACAGTCTTTACATTATCTCCCGACGGGAATTTAGACCCGATACAAACCATCGCCGCCGACACCTTGTCGGCAGCCGGAAGCGCAGACATCCATTTATCCCCTAATGGGAAATTCCTTTATGCTTCCAACCGATTAAAAGGAGACGGAATTGCTATCTTCTCGGTTGACAACAAAAGCGGGCTGCTTACAAAAGTAGGCTACCAACCGACCGGCATTCATCCGAGAAATTTCGTCATCACGCCTAATGAGAAATACTTGTTGTGCGCTTGCCGGGATGATAATAAAATTCAAATCTTCCGAATCAATGCAAACAACGGCCTGCTCCATGACACGGGGAAAGATATCAAAATAGAGCAGCCCGTTTGTTTGAAATTCATCTTAAAGTAGGCTTTTTCAGGCAAACCTGAGCAGAAGAACAACAATAATGTTAAATTATCCTACAAAACGCACCACAAATTTGGTAGAATAAAATTAATGTTTTACCTTTGCATCGCATTTGAGAAATAAATCTAAATGCAAAAGCGAAACGCCCAGATGGCGGAATCGGTAGACGCGCTGGTCTCAAACACCAGTGGATTCACTTCCATCCCGGTTCGACCCCGGGTCTGGGTACTAAAAGCGGTTGATAATCGATTGATTATCAACCGCTTTCTTTTTATACCGCATCTATTTTTTGAAAAGGCAGCATGCTTTTCCTGACTTCGCATCCCCAAAAACATGTTTTTTACAACTGATTGACAAACAATATAATGTATTTTGTCGTCACCTGATTTTAGGTGACGTATTGACGAAGTCGGATAGTATTGGAGTAAGAATCCAACGTCCGATATAGAAATTCCGATAAAGCCATGCATGATACCTGCCAATCCTTGAAAATAAATTGGATAAACGTTTTTCGACTATACTTATTACACGACTCAGGATGCATAGTTTATTTGGTAATGACATTTTAATCTTCTCATATAAGCGAGAAGCATTTTTCATATATGTGAAAAGATAAATACTTGGTTGTAAACTCAAAAAAGTAGGACAACACGTTATCATCTTGTTTATACCCAATGCCGGCTGGCACGGGAATAAAGAACATACTTACAAGTGACACGATGACGAAGTCAGGAAAAAACAATGGTTTTTATTTTGGAAAAGATAGTATATTTTACAAACAGGAAACAACCCGCTTTTTAAAGGCGATAGGGAAGCAAAGAAAAGCAAGACAAATTGGGAAATGGAAAACAAATTGTCAGCCTTTAAGAGGAGAAAGAGCCATGAATCGGGCCAATATTCCATCTTAAATTGTTAAAATCCGAATCCAAATAACTTTTTATCAAAAAAAATCACAATTAGAATCAAAATAATTCCTACCTTCGCACACGAATTGAAAAGCAATTAACGAATCGACTTTAATAACGCCTATTATATCGTTTTATTTCTATTCAATCAAATAAAATTAACGTATTCCTGTGAAAGGAAATACAATTCATTTAATTAATTCAAATATATGGACAACGCTTTACTGAAAAAGAATCCGGCATCAAAAGCTGTGGATTTTCAGACGCGTAAGGTATTAACAAGATCTGGTCTTATCGCCGGATTATGTTTATCTACGCTCGCTCCTTCGTATGCCCTTCCTGCCGGATTGGATGCAGCGAAAGCACAGAATGAAAGTGTTACAATCATTCAACAGACAAAGAAAGTGTCTGGTGTAGTAACAGACAATACCGGAGAACCTATTCTCGGTGCTAATGTAGTAGTAAAAGGAACCACAGAAGGTACAGTCACCGACATGGACGGTAAGTACACATTAGACGTTCCAAACAATGCGACTTTATCTATTTCATTTATCGGCTACACGACGAAAGAGGTAAAAGTTGGTAACTTATCTGTAATCAACGTCGTTTTAGAAGAAGAAGCTATCGGCCTTAATGAAGTAGTTGCGATTGGTTACGGTTATGTAAAGAAAAAGGACTTGACAGGTGCCGTTTCTACCGTATCGGCTGACGACATGGTAATGGGTGGTACTGTAAGTAATGCAGCACAGGCTTTGCAAGGTAAGACAGCCGGTGTGCAAGTATCACAAAGTTCAAAAGCCCCAGGTGGTACAATTTCTGTACGTGTCCGTGGTAACAACTCAATTTCCTCTACCAATGAGCCTTTGTATGTAGTTGATGGTTTCCCATCTTCAGAAGGTTTGAACTTGAACCCGAATGACATCGAGTCCATGCAGATTTTGAAAGACGCCTCAGCTACGGCTATTTATGGTGCCCGCGGTGCAAATGGTGTCGTATTGATTACAACAAAACGAGGAAGAGCTGGAGAGAACAAGATTTCTTATAGTGGTTACTTAGGAGCACAGACAGTTGATAATCCATTCGAGTTTATCAATGCAAAAGATTACATGAATTTGCAGAATGCTTTGTATCAAGAAATCGCAGGACAGGAAGGTAACCCTTACGGAGCTTATACTCCTTCTCAGTTGGAATCTACAGTAGATACTGACTGGTTGGACGTTTGTACACGTACTGCATTAGTACAAGACCACAACTTCCAGTTCCGTGGCGGTTCAGACAAGACCAAAGTTTTGACAAGCTTGGGATATTTCAAACAGGAAGGTGTCTTGAAGAACACAGACTTCAACCGTATTTCTGGACGTGTGAATGTTGACCAGACCATCAACGATTACATCAAGGCTGGTGCAACCATGTATGCTCACCGAGAACAATCCAACTCACAGAATTATAGCGGTAACATCTTGGGTGAAAACGTTATGTTAAGCGTCATGAGTTACGACCCGACCGTAAAACCATACAACGAAGATGGTACATACGGACGTGTTCCGGGTGGTCGTGGTGATAACCCATTGGCAAACTTGTTGGAACGTAAGAAAGAGGTAGTAAATGACAAATTGAATGGTACAGCGTTCTTGGAAGTTCGTCCGTTTGAAGGATTAACAGCAAAAGCTACTGCTGGTGTTGAATTGCTACACAACTTCAAAGGTTCTTATTTGCCTCAGTCAACCACTTACGCTGGTGAAATCGAAGGTGGTGTTGCTTCTACTTATGATTACAGAGCAACCCGTCAGGTGTTTGAAGGTATCTTGAACTATATGAAGACTTTCAACCGCATCCATGATTTGAACGTGATGTTAGGATATTCTTATGAGAAGTTCTCTGCTGAATACCGTTCAGCAAGCGGTAAAGGTTTCTCTACTGACTTGTTCGAGTGGAACAACATGGGAGCAGCTTCCATCAAGTCTATCGCTTCTAACAAGACTGAAAACATCTTGGCTTCTTTCTTCGGTCGTGTCAACTATACATTAAATGATAAATACTTGGCAACCGTAACCGTACGCCGAGACGGTTCTTCCCGATTCGGTTCAAACAACCATTGGGGTACTTTCCCTTCTGGGTCTTTGGCTTGGCGTGCAAGTGAAGAAGAATTCATCAAGAACTTGGGCATCTTTAGCAACTTGAAAGTACGTGCTGGTTATGGTGTTACAGGTAACGAACGTATCGGTGACTACGCATCCTTTGCTTTGGTTTCAACCAACCACATCACATTGGATGGTTCAAGCAACACTCCGGGTACACATCTTAGCCAAAGCAGTCCTGAGAACGCCAGCTTGAAATGGGAAACAACAACCCAGTACAACGTTGGTTTCGATATGGGATTCTTCAACAACCGTTTGGCTGTAACAGTAGATGGTTATTGGAAAAAGACTAAAGACTTGTTGTTGAAAGTTGCTTTACCTTATTATACTGGTTTTACTTCTGGCCAGCAGAATATCGGTGAAATCTCTAACCGTGGTTTTGAAATCGATGTCACTTCACACAACTTGACAGGTGATTTCACTTGGGATACAAAATTCAACTTGGCACTTAACCGAAACAAAGTATTGGATTTAGGTACAAGCGGTGATATCCGTATCACTTCTTCTAAACCAGTCGGCACAGTATCTGAAAATGCTTACGCTATCGTTCGCGAAGGTGAAGCATTAGGTTCTTTGTATGGTTGGAAATACATCGGTGTATTGCAGGAAGGTGAGACTTATGCTCCACAACCAAACTCTAAGCCGGGTGACCCTAAATTCGAAGATATCAATGGTGATGGTAAGATTGACGCTAATGACCGTACAATCATTGGTAACGCCAACCCGGATGTAATCTTCGGTTTGACCAACAACTTCGCATGGAAAGGATTTGACTTGTCTATCTTCTTCCAAGGTTCTATTGGCAATGACTTGTTGAACATGACCCGTATGAACTTGGAATGGAAACGTACAACAGATGCTTTGAACCGTTGGACACCGTCAAATACAAATACGGATATTCCTCGTAACGGTTTCTACTATTCACAGTATGGTGGATATGTTAACGACCACTTTATCGAAGATGCTTCCTTCCTTCGTTTGAAGAACTTGACATTAGGTTATACGATTCCGTTTAAGAAGGTCGTAAGTTCTTGCCGAGTATATTTCTCTGCCGAGAACTTGTTCACTATCACAGGTTACTCAGGATGGGATCCTGAAGTAGATACAAAAGCAAATGAAGCTGTTCAAGCAGGTGGTAGCCAACAAACAGCTAACGCCGGTGCCGGTTTGGACTTCAATGCTTACCCTGCTATGCGTACATATACAGTAGGTTTGAATATTACATTCTAATAAAAAGGAGAATTTAAGAAATGAAATGTAAAAAATATTTATTAGGTCTGATTACTATGGGATTGGTTTCGGCTTGTACCGATTTGGATCCTGAAATCTACAGTAATTTGACGACGGCAAATGCTTATAAAACGGAATCGGACATTGAAGCTGCCGTAGTAGGATTGTATTCTGATATGAATCCTTACCCAGGAGACTCTTGGTTGTATTATGGAGGTTACATGATTATGATTACGGATTATGCGACAGATATGGGTTATTCAACAGCAGCCGGTGACCCGACCAAATTGAGTAACATGACATACGATGCCAGCAACCGTTACTTCAGCAACAACTGGAGAGACATGTATAATGTTATCTCTAACGCCAACACCATCTTGGACAATGTAGAGTCTATCGATATGTCAGTTGAAAAGAAGAATTTGGTAAAAGGACAAGCTAAATTCTTGCGAGCAATGGCTTATCGTGACTTGACAGATGCTTGGGGACCTGTTCCATTCATCACTTCATTGGTAAAGAACCCGTTTACTTTGAATGATGTTCCATTGACTCCGGTTTCTGAAATTGAATCTGTTTTGATTTCTGACTTGAAAGAGTGTATCAACATTTTGCCAGCAAGCTGGAGCGGACAGGATTTGGCTCGTGCCACAAAAGGTGCTGCTGCCACATTGCTTGGTAAAATCTACTTGCGCAACCATGATTATACAAATGCAAAGACGTATATCGACATGGTATTGAACAGTGGCGAGTACGAATTGGAAAGCGATTTCAAATATGTATGGTCAGAAAACAACAAGTATGGAAAGGAAATGATTTTTGCTTTGTTACATGAAACTGGTCAGAATGCTGCAGAAATCGCTTGTCACTTTGGTCCGTCAGACCACCCAGATGTACCGGGCCGTTGGCAGTATTATGGTGTATCTCTTCCGTTCTGGCGCAGCTATGACAAGGAAGACCCGCGCCGTGAGTTCTTCTACTATGACTATACTGGAGATTCAAAGCGTGATGACAAATCAAACTATGGTTTCCACTATATGATTCCGGAAGAAGGTGTTGTGAACGTTCCTAACGATACAACCAAGTATATGCAGAACGTAGCTACAATGAAGTATACATACGATATGATTTCGGATGCTTACTATGACGGACGTACAATCTGTGTTTTCCGTTTGTCTGACGTAATCCTTTGCAAGGCTGAAATCGAAAACAACTTGAACGGTCCTGCTGCCGCACTTCCATATTTGAACCAAATCCGTGGTCGTGCCGGTGCTCCTGAATATGGTAAGAACAGCCGCTTCCCGGTTCCGGCTACTAAGGAAGCTATGAACGATGCTATCTTGAAAGAACGTGGATACGAACTTGTATTCGAGTTCCAGCGTCGTGCTGACTTGATCCGCTTCGGAAAATACGAAGAAATAGTAAACGCACATTTGAAGAAATTGGGTATCGCCCAGCCGACAAATGTAACATCTGATTTGAGATATTTCCCATATCCGTTGAATGATGCTCAGTTGAATCCTAATTTGGCAAATGAGAATCCTTCCAGATTACCGAAATAATTAAACAATCAATAAAAGAAAGAAGAGCCTGCTCTGGCAGCTCTTCTTTCCTTCTTTTCAATAAACAATAGATATAATTTACATGAAGCGTTTAATAGGAATTATTGTTGCTGCCTGCTGCCTGCTGTCAGCTTTTTTTATTTGGACCGAAAAGAACACATTGAAATCAATAACCCTGACTTCTCCTCGTAATACAGCCATGTATAACAAGGTGGATATCTCTTTGGCAAAACCTGCTCCCGTATATATTGAATATACGGAAAAAGAAAGCGGAAAATCTTATCGCACCCGCACTTCTCCGGCTGACACGCTTCATCATCTGGACTTATTACTCCTTAAAGCTAACACAGAGTACAGCTATCGTGTGGTTATTGACAACCTTTACAAACAACAATCCAAAGAATTAACTTTTAGGACCCGTGAACAATCACCTTGGTTGAAGAATCACCGGTTTAATGAACAACATCCTCATGACACGACTGCATTGGGCGATGGAATGATATTAGTTTGTTTTGGCCGCTTACCTGGCTATATGATGCTAATCGACAACGAAGGAGAGGCTCGTTGGTATTGGCAGATTGAAGATATTGGCGTACGCGCTGCATCCCTGACTCCGCGTGGGACGTTTTTGGCAATGCTTCGCCCATTTGTAAAAGATGTTATTGACGATTACACGATGACACCGGAGCAAGTGCGTAACGATGAACATAAAAAGCCGATGCGCCGCGGATCCATTGGCTTTGCCGGAGGAACCGGATTAGCGGAAGTTTCCTTGACCGGGGAAATGATGTGGCGTCTTGACTTGGATAAGGTAGAAAAGGAGAAAGACTATCAAGTAATCCATCACGACATCTTAATGGATAAGAATCACAATATACATACGTTGTATCGCCCGAAAAAGATAGCGACTATATCCGTCAATGGGAAAATGGAGACAGACACTTTAGGCGGTGACGGAATCATGGTGATAGACTCTTTAGGGAACTTACTAAAAACTTGGTCGGCTTGGGATATTTGGGATGTAGAGAACGATCCTTATATTGCAGAATACCGATATGACCGATTCCATATCAACGGACTTTGCTTTGACAAAGATAGCAACTATCTATTGTCTGCCCCGATTGAAGACCAAATATGGAAAATCGATGCGAAAAGCGGAGAACTCGTATGGCGTTTTGGTAGAGACGGTGATTTCAAAATGGACACGACCGATTATTTCTCTTTCCAACATTCGCCTTATATTTTAGACAACGGGGATTTGATGCTATTTGATAACGGTTTGCATAATCAACGTTCTGGAGGCAAAGCTTTCCGCTTGGACGAAAAGAACCGTACGGCGGAGACGACCATAAATGCATTATTGCCTGCCGACAAATATACTTCCCGCATGGGAAATGCCACTTTGTTACCAAACGGGAACATTTTGCAGTGCAGTTCAAAGACCGGTTCGGTAATGGTAACAGACAAAGAGGGAAAGGTTTTATGGGAAGCTGTTTTGCATTTCGCTCCTTACCGTGCAATATATGTTCCTATGGAGACATGGGATAACTATTTTAAAGAAATAAAATAATATGGAACGAGCATCGCTTCCTTACATATTCTTTACCTTCTTGAAACTGGGTGCAACTGCATTCGGGGGTTATATGTCATTGGTGGCTATTGTACAAAAGCAGTTGGTGGAGATAGACAAAAAGATGAAAGAAGAAGACCTGTTAGATGGCATTTCATTGACATCTGTATTACCGGGACCTGTTGCGGTTAACACTATTGCTTATGTCGGTTACCTTCTACGAGGGATTCCGGGAGCGATTGCCGCTTTTGCCGGAATCGTTCTTCCCTCTTTCTTCTTGGTCATCCTCCTTTCATGGTTGTATTTCACCTACGGGAACATTCCTGCCGTAAAAAACATCTTCAGCGGCATTGCGCCTACGATTACCGCTTTGATTGTTACAGTAGCGATTGGCATGGCACGCAAAACCATCAAAGTCCCTGCCCAATGGGTGATTTGCTTGTTAGCTGCCATCTTGCTCATCTTTATTGGCGGTTTCACAACCACTTTCCTGATAATTATCGGAAGTGGAATAGTTGGATATTTTCTATTTCATCAGCAACAAGGGAAAGAGCGATTATCTAATGAAGAGAAGCTGTTGTTCGGGAATAGGCAATGGATCATCTCCGGAGTTGTTCTATTATTATTGCTTTTCGTTTTACTTTTTGGCGGACAATATCCTGGAGCACCAAAGAATATCCAAATCATATCGACCTTCTCCGGAATCAGCTTGACCCTATTCGGCGGAGGATACGTAGTCATTCCGGCTTTGCATGAATTATTCGTGGAGAATTTAGGCTGGCTGACCTCAGCAGAATTTGCAGATGGAATCGCAATCGGGCAAATAACACCCGGTCCGATATTCATCACTGCAACTTTCATCGGATACAAAGTGGCTGGAATCATGGGTACATTATTAGCAACCATTGCCATGTTTACGCCACCGATGGTCTTAACCGTATTATTATCCCGTTTTGTCAAAACACTGAACCAATCAACCCTCGTAAAAGCAGCCATGAAAGCAGTCCGGGCTGCTGTTATTGGAATGATTTTTGCTTCTGCCGTCACAATCGGGCAGACAATTTCGGTGTCGATTGTTTCGGTTGCCATCTTCTTGGTCGCTTTTTATATTTCATTTAAATACACAATCAGTCCTGTTTACTTGATTATCGGATCTGGCGTAGCGGGATTTGTCTTATTCTAACAATATGAGTACTATAATACAAGGTATACAAATGATTGGGACACAACGCTCAGGCTCCAATCTTTTGCGTGTGATGCTGGATGGAATCCGGGAAATAGCCGCTCCACATCCTCCACATATTCTTCAGCGTTTTTTACCATTACTTCCCAAATATGGTGATTTGGAAAGCACTTCCAACTTTTATAGATTGGCACAAGATGTATGTGAATTGGTCAATGTAAATCCAGTTCCTTGGGAGGGCATTTCTATCCAAACAGACGAAATAGTGGCAGCTTGCCACCAAAACACATTGTTTGAATTGTTCCGGGTAATATATGAGTCGGCAGCCAAACAGGCCGGAGCCTCTTATTGGCTCTGCAAAAGCATGAAAAACATGCTCTATGCAGAAGGAATTGAATCAACGGGCATTCGTCCTTATTATATTTATTTGTACAGAGATGGTCGTGACGTGGCTCTTTCATTTAAGAAAGCAATCGTCGGAGAAAAGCATATTTACGCATTGGCTCAAAACTGGAAAAAGGATCAGGAAGCGGCTCTCCGTTTAAAAAAGCAAACTGCTGCTGACCATTTCTTCATGTTGAATTACGAGACTCTTATTTCCTCTCCGGAAATGGTGATGCATCAGCTTTGCGATTTCTTAGACCTTCCCTATTCCGATAAAGTAATGGACTTCTATAAAAGCAAAGAGTCCCAAAATACTGCGGTGGCAGGGAAAATGTGGGCAAACGTGACGAAGCCCATCTTGAAAGACAATACACAAAAGTTCCTTCGTGAATTATCTTCCGAAGAAATTGCCATCTTTGAATCGGTAGCAGGCGATGTATTGGTGCAATTAGGATATTCTTTGAGCACACCGGACAATTCTTTAAGAAAGGATTTCTCGGACAAAGAAATTGCCTTTTTCAAGGAAGAGAACATTCGCCTGAAGAAGGAGTTCATTCAAAAGGCAGATCCGGAGGATTTAGAGAAAAGACGTCCGCAAGATGAATTGCTCAACCGTATCAAACATTATCAATAAAGCGGCAATCAGCGAACAAATAAAGAACGGCTCTCGATACTTCGGTAAGTTTTCATCAAAACTCATGCGACAAAAGGTTACGAGCTTTTTCTAAAAAGCATACTACCTTTTTCCCAAAAGCATACTACCTTTTTGAAAAGAGGTCGGATTTGTGATATTTGGGCTGTCATTAAATCGGTGTTTAAACAGTGTCAATGGTTCGTTAAAAATCAACCAAGCCAAAACGGCTCATTGAAGGATATGTTTCGGTTGCGTTCCCATAAATAGGCTTAGCGTAGTACCAATAAGGAAGAATCTTCAGCAAGCATCTCACAGGTAAAAGGAAAGCTATCGTTCCCTCCAATATCACTAAGCTCTGTCATAAGATGCCTTAGATTGGTACTTCTGATCCGGATATGCCGGGAATTTTAAGCATGGATTGGAAATCTCGGGCATCGGAGTCATTTATATCAACAACCATGAATGCATGAGTTTAGGTTCCATACAAACATCGGATTGTAAAACCTTAGATAAGTATGGCTAAAAACTCGTTACTATTCAAGCACCTTTGTCCTTATTTTCATTCATTTCGTACAAAAACCTTGCCATTTTGTATATAATAGCCGAAAAAAGAGAAATAAAAAGACTTTTTATTTGTTATCAATACAAGAGATAAAATGATATATTTCAATAAAATGATATAAATCATGAGGGAAAAATCAATAAGAAATAGTTTAGTACATATGGGGAAGTTTGTGGTAGAAATCTTATTTTTCTGTCTCATGTTAAGTGCGTGTAACAAGGAAGAAACAACAGTAAATTCCCTGAATACGTCATTTAAGGATCAGGAATTATTGTCTTATCTTTTGAAGTATTATGACACGAATGGTGATGGAGAATTGAGCATGGAAGAGGCAGCGCAGGTGAAAAGTCTGTCTATTGGTCATGAGATTACCAGCACGGACGGAATAGAATGCCTGACCTCCTTGGAAAGCTTGTGGATAGAGAATAACAAAATCCGGGAATTGGATTTAGGGAATATGCCTAAAATGAAGTCTCTAACCATTTGGTATGCAGATTCATTACAAACAATTCGGTTCTCTTCGGACAATATACTACAAACTTTGCAGTGCATCAGTTGTCCTGCTTTAGAAACTGGAATTGATTTTTACAATCAACTGGGTAATTTGTCTCATTTGTGCTGCGACACGACCTTTATGAAAGAGGTTGAACTTAGTATGTTCCCTAAGTTAAGTTACTTTGAATATAGAGGAAATTCATGTTTTGACGTGTCAGACAATCATACATTAGACACATTGGTCGTTTCGGGAGTGATATCCGGTAAACTTGTAGTCAAAAATGCAGACTTGAGATATTTAAGTTTGGAAGGATTTGAAAATGTGACGGTAGAAGGATGTTCTTATTTATCGGAATTAAGATCAACACCTAAAATCTTGTCGATTAGGAATTGCTCGGCTTTAAAAGAGCTTTTGACACATTCGAATCAGTTGGCAATTGAAGATTGTAAGCAGCTGGAACATCTGGAGGCTGTGTTTACAGCAACACCAGAGGTAAGCCTGAAAGGGCTTGAGAATTTGAAAGAAGTAAAGTTTACTGGAAAAACTTTTGATCCGAATAATCCTAACATACCTCAATCCTTACCAGATATTTTATGGTCAGATTTTCCCTTATTAGAAAATCTGACTCTTGATGGGAATCTATCTTGTTTGGATTTATCTCAAAGTAAGCAATTAAAAGAGTTGAATATTCTAAATTCAGGTCTTCGTTTTTTGGATATTTCAAATCATTCGGAGTTAAAAACATTAATTTGTATGAGACACCGTTTAAATATGATCGATGCATCGAATTGCTCACAGTTAGATTCTTGCTATCTGAATGCTTATCAATTACCTCCACGCACTGAATATGCGGAAGGAGTTGAGAGTTTTACTTTGAGAAAATTAAACTTGGATGGTTGTTTATCTTTGAAGTATTTAGAAATGGGTGATACTCAATTAGAAAGCTTGGATGTGAGTAGTACAAAAATAAAGGCTTTGACAGTCAAGTCTATTAAAACAGATGAGTGGGGTTCAGATGTATATCCTTTGAAAGAGTTGAAAATCAATCCTGATATGGAAGATTTGATTTGTTCTTATAATCAATTGGAAACTTTGGATTTAAGCAAAAGTAATCTTGTAAGGTTGGATATCCATAAAGGTCGTGTCCGTTCTTTAAAGGTCAATCCGTCTATGAAATGTTTGCTCTGTAACGACAATGCAATCAATTCGTTGGATTTATCGGATTGTGGACAACTAGATACTTTAGATGTGAGCCATAATAATCTTACAAATTTAGCTTTGGTTGGTATGCCTAATTTGAAGTCAGCACGTTTTGACTTTAATCCTATAACAGTGTTAAGGGTAGAAGATTGTACAAATTTAAAAGCAGTTGACCTGAACGAAAACACATGCAAAATGGTGAATATTTCCGGCTGTGCAAATTTGCAGGGAGTTTCCATTAACTGCTTGGATTATGAGATAGCCGGCTGCCCTTCTTTGACTTATTTGTACTTATACAACGTAAACAAGGGTCAGATTGAGATAAGAGATTTACCATCATTGCAACATCTGATATTGAATTGTTCTAATGCTACAAGTGTAGTCATAAGGAACCTGCCGCAACTGGAAGATTTTAATGTGTATGGAAATGCCAACCTTCAGGATTTGGGGATAAAAGATCTTCCGAAACTGACGGAAGCTATAATCATGGAAAATGTGAATCTGACAGCGTTCAGTATGGTGGATAGTCCACTGCTAGGAACTCTTAGGTTGAGCAATCTAGACAGACTCTCTACGCTTGACCTTTCTTCTTATCCCAATCTATCTTTGTTCTATTGCATGTGGCAAGACATGGCGAATTTTCTTTCTTGTTAAAATTCAAGTACTTGCAATTTTTCGCAGCTTAATAGGTAACGATTTAGAAACCAGCAAAATTCTGTATTTCACCTCGTTTTGCAGTAATTCAAAAGAACGCTTTTCCTAATTACAAAGTTAGCAAATATTTTCAATATATCACTGCTTTAGTTTGACTAATTCCGTATAAGCGATACCATCTGACAATTTATGATATTGCTTCAAGGTCTTCTCTAATCCCAAAGCCAATTCTTTCTGAATATACGATGGCACTATCGACTCATTGAACCTGTCGACAATTGATTGAATGTTTTGTAGCGGTTGACCTGTAATAACTATCTGGTTATACACAGCACTATAGTAATAATAGGCTTTATTTTCTGTTGACAATTGTATTTTTTGTTTGATATAGATCTGTTGTTCACGTATTCTTTGGGCAACCTTAAAAAAGGTATCAATTTTTTCAAATGCCTCCTGAGATATGTGCCCGACAACACTGTGAGCGTATTTATTCCACTGATTTTCTTCAAAAATTATAGTAGAGTAATGAATCGGCACTTCTTGGATGCAGCCGTTTATAAGCCCTTCAGATAATATATACTCAATGTTTTTCTCAATGTCATTTATCTGAAGCAACAAGATTGACACTGCGTTTCTCAATTCCTTTCGCTTATGGGCATAAAACTGCCATAATGCGATGCCGATTGTTGCCCCAATGGTAACAATCAGCACGAGCGTTTGAAATAAATTTGACTCCCAAAATGAGGTATTCATAATTTGTCTTTTTTGCAAAGTTACAAAAAAGACAGAAAATTCCACATGTATCTTTCTATTTTTTACCCGTTTATGATTTTGAACAATGCAGCATTAGACGGAATATTCAGTTCACAACATTGAATGTTCCTCTCGAAATATCAAAGAACCTATCGAAGAATGCTTTCAGTTTTGCAATGACAGTCTGTTTCTTCTTGCCCCAGTTATTTTACTTGATTTTCGAGAATAGAGGTATGGGCTGTAATATCTGCGTGATTTCAGTTCCGCCCTCTACATCTCCCTACCACGGAATGATGAATTTCCCTATCAACTCTTTTTGTTGCGCAAGTCTGAACTTGAATCAATGGTTTACATTCACCCATATTATTAGAAAGATATTTGTTTAAATCCTCCAACATCTTCGAAATCTTTATTTTCAGCGCAAATGTCAGGTTGTAAATAATCTTCTATGCCAGATAATTTTAATAGAATCTGTTCATCGCTTACAGTTATTCGGCTTCGGATTTTCTTGAAAAATTTAACCTCTGAATAAAGGACTTGCTTATCTGCTTCTATCATTTTTATGGCAAGGTCAATTAGTGTGATTTGTTCATCATCGGAAAGAACTGTATTTGAAAGTTCACTAAGGTAATCTTTCAAAAAGGCTTTTCCTTGACTATTAATCTGATTGACATACTCATTAATTGAGTATTCTACTTGAATCTCCTGAAAAAGGGTACTATTTTCGGTTAATTCTTTAATCATATCCACTTCTTCTTGTGCGATTTCTCCATCACAAGCACAGCAACAGAACAATGTTTTGAGATATAATTCATTTGTTTTCATATTCGTAGCATTTTTATTTAGAAACCGATTCTTCGGCGTGATTGTTGTATTTGTTCACCAGCCATTGCCGCTTTTATCCTTAAATATTTGTCAAGTTCGGATTTTGTCAATGACGGTTTGGTTTTACTAATAACATCTTCAAGAATAACCATTGTAATTCTTGATTTTTGTCGCAGAGCTATTCGTGAAGCGTCATTGACTATCATTTCCAAGTCTGCAGAAACATAATTTTCTGTCAGTTGGGCAAGCTTTTCATAATCTAAACCGAAATCATACGGTCTTGATTTCAGGTAAAGTTCAAACATTAAGGAACGAGCCTTGAAATCAGGAGTGCCAATATAATATTTTTTATCAAGACGACCAGCCCTAAGTATCGCAGGGTCGATCATATCTGGATAATTAGTTGCCCCAATAATAAATACACCACGTTCTCCTGTTCTATCCATTTGAGCAAGCATTTCATTGACAGCACTACGCGCCATCTCGTGTACATCGCTGTCACGGTTAGGTACCAATTCATTCATTTCATCAATGAAAATGATGGTAGGTGCATTTTCTTCAGCATCTTTGAACATCTGAGCAATATTCTCCTGAGTCGCATTTACGAAGCGGCTTTTGAGAGAACTTGGCTTGATTAGCATGAAATTAAAACCGACTTCTTCAGCAAAATGCTTTGCAAAAAAGGTTTTACCACATCCGGGAGGACCGTATAAAAGCATCCCATTAGGAATTGTCAAGCCATATTTCGCATACTCCTCTGGCGAATTAAGAGCGTCTATCACTTCTACGCGCATTTGCTCTTTCAGTTCTTCCATCCCAGCAATGGCGGAAAAGCCTTTCCCTTTTGGCACTGAATACGAAACTTTCTTTGTAGGAGTCTTCCCACTTTTGGCTTTCTTTTGATTGTCAATACGAGCGATTTTTATATCGCCATTCAAAGCCCGAATAAACTCATCTGCCGATTCAAATCTCTCCTCAATGTCAGATGCAAGGGCTTTCCGCATTATATTCATAATTTGTTCATCAAGCTCAAATTTATCGTTATCGGGAATATGAAGCGGCAATTCTCTTTGAGCATCAATCTTTTCGCGTTGAGCAGTAGCATCATTCTTGCAATCTGACAAGTCAACAAAATATGGTGGTATACCAAATATAAGATTATAAAGTATCGCACCGCTTGAGAAGATGTCTGACTTTACCGAAAACACACCATTCAATGCTTCGGGTGCCAAATAAAAAGGAGATAACCCGTTTTTATTAAAGGAAGAAGAACCTTGTGATAGGTAACGAGCATAGCCGAAGTCAATAATGCGAGGTACGTTAGTACCTTTCGACATATCCAGCATGACGTTTTGGATAGTCAAATCGTTGTGCATAATCGGCTCTTGTTGCGTATGAAGGAATTTAATGCCATTAAGGATGCCTAATACGATAGTCTTTGCATCATATACACTAAGACTCCCTTCACGAGCAATGTACTGTGAAGCCGTTTCACCACTGATATAATCGAATACGATATAAGCAAATTTGCGACCATCTAAAACGACCTCACCGTTATCGTGGTATTTGACGACATTAGGATGATTAAGTGTCTTTGCAATCTGCACCTCCAATATATTACCGTTTGCATCAAATTGAGTACGATGTAGTTTGGCGCAGTTGATGAGTTTGAGAAAGCGATTTTTCCCATCAGCGTCTTTCACGCGATAGGTTTCTGCATAATCACCTTCTTTGACTTGAAAGGTGATTATGTAGTTACCTAATTGTTGTCTCTTCGCAAGTGTAAACATACTATCCTCTATAAAGCCTGTCAAAAAAAATCAAAAATGCCTGACGATTCCCTAATGAGGACAACGGAATACTGCTAATATTTCCTTTTTCAATAAAGCCGAAAAATTTCTTCGAATGATTAATGTGTTCAATGACCAAGTTTCCATTAGATGTATAGATATTTTTGGTATTTGAAGGATTATATATTGTCCCATACACATCTACTTCATTACGAGAAATAGATAACGCATCAGAGTATAAAGTTTCTTCATTGAGAATACCGAATTTGACCTTCCCATCTTGGGAATGTTCAAGTACGAAGTGGGTTGTCCATACCTTTTCTACCATTTTCATCATACTGTATTCTTCATTTGCACCATTAGGATTCATTGGGTCTTTTGGATGTTTATCATCATAAGAACCCTCGGCAAAAAATATTCTGTTGAATTGATGGGTCTCCTTATCTTCTTTACCGAATATTGAAAAGTAATATTGAGTATTACTATAGGTATAATTCGTTTTTACGATGGTTTCGCCAGTAAAGAGATACTCCATGTCCTTGAAAAGATAAACATTGGAAGATGTAATGTTGTCTCTTGAATCTACAAACGATACGGTAGCAAATCCTTTATTACCTACAAAGTAATCTGTACCCGAAAAAGTGGTATCACAAACTCCAATAGTAACCAACAGAGCTATCACTGTAATTATAGCTCCCCATATATAGTGCTCATAAAAAAAAGACCAATACAATAATAAAATTATGCTACAAATTGAAATAGCAATAACCTTTCTTTTTTTAGATTCCTTGTCACTTAACTTTACGGTTTCAGGCTGATTGGTATCGCAGTATAGCACATTCCCGATTTCTGCGGGAATGTGCTTAAATATTGATGTATTAGCAGCTATTTTCTCAAGTTGCTCCGTTTTCCATATCTTTTCCATACACTTTAGAAGCTAACGCCGGGACCACTTGTTGGTGGTTCAATCATCAAATCTATGACCGAACGTACGATGGGATGAAGTGAACTTTCGGACGGATTGGTATTAGCAATTTCCTTACCTTGTTGCAGAAGTTGACGTGCTCTGGTCGCATCTTTCCATTGTATGGTATTAAAGTTACGAAGGTGGAAGTCAATGAAACCCATTAACTGATAGATGAGTGTCACTGCAACAAACAAGCTGTTAATATCATCAAGAACTATTCGTCCTTGACGAACATCCTTTGAACGGATAACGGAATCGACCTGTGAACGAACAGCGGCTACCTGTTGGTCATATTTGTTGCCAAGCTCATTATTCCCTTTTTCAAGGCGGTCGAATTCTTCCCTGATTTCAGCTTCAATGGAATCCCATTCATGCCCTTGCTCGACTTCTTCCATTTTCAGGAAAGCACGGCGAATGTCAGCCTGAAGATGCATCCTACCATCTTCGGAGCTTTTTTCACCGTCGAAACGGTCGTTAACCTCATTGATGAGTTTTTCTGCTTCTGCTGTCTCAGAATCCTTAATTGCAGAAGAAGATTTAAGGGCATGGAGTTTTAAGTTCGCAGAGTCTTTGAGCCTTTCCAGTTCATGAGATGTAATAACCGAGCGAGCTTCGATTTTTACATCTTTTTCCACGGTATCTCCACTGAAGGGAAAGAATGCTTCTAGTTTCAACATTTGCGAACGATTCACCTTGATAGTGATGTCAACATCACTTCCAACAGGGATTATTTGTCCAATCTCATCGCCTGTTATGACTACATCAAAGACATGGTCGTTATGAATCGCAGATGTGCCGTCTGCGTTGTGTTCACTTTGATAGATGGGTATCACCAAAGTGTCCTCAGTCATGCCGGGACGCAATTGATTACGAGTCTTAAGTCCATTGAGTGTACCGACAGCTGGAAGCTGCTGGTTCTTTTCAAGACCTTTTACCGACTTTACCACATTCTTTTCGAGACCACTATCGTGAGCCTCAATTGAGATATTGTAAGGCAAAACAGCATTGCCGACAACAATACCCTGCATGATATTTATCTCTTTAGGAAAGCAAGGGATAGTTGTCCCTTTTTCGTCATAAGCGTTGACAGCAAACGCATTATTTTTGCCTTCCATGAGTTGACACTCTATGACATCACCTATCTCATTGATTTCGACTTTTCCGCTTGACCAACCGTTGTCGCTACGTACAAGTTCTACAAACAGTTTGGATGGAATATAACCGGAACATTCCTCTTTTGATAGTTGTACGGTTACAAATTCGATTGGTTGAACCGAATTTGCTTCATAAGAAAGTGTGAGTGCAACAGTACCGATGGCTAACTCTTCTTTGACATCACTATCTATACCGGAAGCAAACAGTGCCGCCCCTTTTGCAACAGCTGTCATGGGGTCAATGTCGGTATCAACATCGGGCGTGACTTGTTTGCGTAGCATCTCACGAAGAACTGGAGAATAAGTTGGTCCACCTACAAGAATCAGTTTGTCAAGGTCGCTTCCGGACAAACCATTACGTTTAAGAAGCTGCTTGGTAATGTCGATTGCCTTTTGAAACACGAGTGTGAGTACAGATGCAAGCTGCTCTTGAGTGATAACCATGTCGAGTTCTATTTCTTCCCCCTCATCATCTTCGCCAAACTCATCAAGTTGAGAGGTTATGTCAGCTTGTGGTTTGAATGACAGTTGATTTTTCGCTTGTTCAGCATAGAACTTCATGGCATCACGAAGAATGTTTCTTGTGGTTTCATTCTCCATAATGTTTGTGATAGAGTAATTCTCTTTTAGGTAAGGAATGATAATGCTATCAACGATTGCATAGTCAAGGTTTTTGCCGCCGAGGTAATTGTCTCCTTCGGTGTCCTTAACTTGCATGATGCCATCCTCTACCTTGATAAGTGCAACATCAAATGTGCCGCCTCCAAAATCGAACACAAGCCATTGACCATTTTTGTTGGATGCGCTCAGACCATACGCCATAGATGCGGCAATCGGCTCTTGGAGAAGTTCGCAATGTTCAATACCAGCCTTTTGAGCAGCACGTTTAGTAGCTGCGATTTGGTCTGCTTTAAATTTGGCAGGGATTGTGATAACAGCGGATGTAATATTTTCATCACCGATAAACGATTTGAGAGCCTTCAAAACTTCGGCAGAAAGTTGCTCCGGAGAAAAAGTTTCTCCCATATTAGAACTCTCATACGATTTGTCCGTACCCATATTTCGTTTAAACTCAATGAATACGTTTTCGCGGTCATTAGACCATTTTTTCGTGGCACGTGATTTGTCTTGGCGGAGGTCGTTATAGGCACTATCTCCTACTTTTGCAATTTTCTTTTTGGTAAAAGATACGCACGATGGCAAAGTGTCTTTCAACGTGTCTGTCTTTTTAATGACAGGCTCGCCACTCTCCATTTTACAAATTGCGGAATTGGTTGTACCAAGGTCAATCCCGAATTTCATTTTAGCTTGAGCCATGTTGAATATATTTTTAAATGTTTTGACTTACTGTGATTTGAGCTGATTGAATCATCTTGCCTTTGTAATTGATTTGAGGCTTGATGATGCCCGTGATTATTTGCTTGCCTTCTGGTAGTTCCTCATCTTCAACAAAATTTGCTGTAACCTTCATACCCTCATGATAGTCTTTACCAAGCATATCTACAAGCTCATATCCATTGACAAGCAGATTGTCTTTCATTTGCTTGATTGACTTGGAAAGCTGTTTATGACCTCTTACAGAGTTATCCATTTTGTATAGTGTCATCTCCATAAAAGTGATACGGTCAGCAAGAGTGGTAATCAACTTCTGTTCACTTTCGGTATTAACTCCCGGTGCAGATACAAGTGCCCCAATTTGTTTAGAAATAACTTGTATGTCATTCATTTCAGTAGACAGTCTGTAGACTATTTCCTCGTTGAGTTTGTCGGCCTTGGCAGATAGATTTTCCACCTCGTTTTTACGTTTCGCTATTGCTTTTCCAAATATGAATGCCAGTATAATGAAAATCAGTGCAATCACAATGATAATCCATAGACCAGTTTGTGATTTTTCGCGAATCGTTTGATTGAGAGTGTTTGAACTTGCTTGAAGTTCAGAACGAGTGTTTGAGATGTTGACATTAAGACTATCAGCAAGAGCTGTGATGTCATTTTTTGCTGCGGTCAGTTCACCTTTGAGAGAGTCTGTTTCAGTCTTTTGAGTATCAATTGTTTTATTCAAAGTCCTGATTTTAGCTTTAAGCTCACGATTCTCCGTTTTGAGAGTTTGAATACCTGAATTCGCAATGTCCAATTGCTGATAGCAATGACGAAGCGAATCGTTAGCATTTGCACTTACGGCAACTTGAACTGTGAGCGCAAATAATAATGTAGTAATTTTTGTCATCCTAAAACGTTTGCTAAAAATATTATGATTGCTATTATAATAACCACCCAGCACCCTACTGGAAGTTCATCATCAGATGATGACGTTGAAGAAGATGGGGGCGTAGTACGTGGCGGCGTTGTTGTCCTCGTGGTGGTTGTGGATGCACGAGAGGAAGACTGGTAACTCGAAGAAGACGTGGAGATATGAAGAGTTTCGCACATTTCTTTGAGTGAACTTCTATTGGGAATATATCGCTTTGTGCGGAAATCAGTCTCCATGTCAAATCCATCCATAATTGTAGTTGCTTTCCATGCTTCACGTAGAACTGGTTTTACCTTACTATCTATAATTTTCGTTGGTGAATGCTCATCATCTAAATAATTTAATAGTTTTGGGTCTATTCCACTTTCTTTTATAACCTTTACTACAGCGCTAAAATAATTTTGTGCCGTGTTTATCTCTTCGATGAGATTGTATAAAGCATTTCCTACAACCTGAGTAGAAAGCGACAGATAGAACGTATTGGCCGTACCAATTTTAGCCTTTATTGTCTGAAGCAGTGGTTTGGTGTTATTAAGCAGCGTTATTGAATGTGAAATTTTATCAGGTTGCTGGCAAAAACGGCGAAGTTCCTCTTTGACTTTACGGGTTTCTATGGCAACTTCTGCTGGAGGCATATCATCAACTGCCTTTTTCAAAATATCATAGTTCTCTTGACATCTATCCTTGGTGAGCTGTCCTATTGCAATTTGTAAGGCATATGCTTGAAGGGGCATTGCTTTTCGAGGGCTTTCTACATCATCATCAGAGGCATTATTGTAGTAGTTGATACCACACTGGAGTATTTGTTTGGCAAGATTATCTGCTACCATCTGATATTTCGTACTAGTTACACCAACAATATCTCTCACTTGTTTGAGTGCTGTTTTTGTTGAATTCATCAACACCATTCCTGCGGTGAGATTTGCATTGGCATCTTTGGAATTTACTGACTTGGCGGCAGATATTGCAGCATTAATCTCTGCGATAGGTTCATTAACTGCTTTTTCGCTGATAATCGCTTTGTCCGAAGAATTGTTTACAGCTGATAATAATTTTGTAGCCGGTATCTCCGTGAGTAAGTCGGCAATGAACATTTCCGCTATCTCATTTTCTGACAAGGTAATATTTTGCAGGCCAAGTGTTTCAAGCAAATCGACTCTATAAGATTCGTTATGAATCACCTTTGAAATATTTGCATAACCTTCTGCAAAATTACCCTCAATAAACGCAAGTACTCCGAGATTGATTAAAGACGAGAATGACTCTCTCTTTTGGAATAACTCTTTAGCCTTGATAATATCTTTAGACTGTAAGTATTTCAATGCTACTCCATCTATTGGAGACGCATTTATAAACCAAAACAAGGAGTGTTTCAGTTGATAGCTGTCAAGGTTAATTGCTGTGATAGCTGCTGCGATGTTTTCTGGAGTTCTTAGAGGTACTTCCTCTATAATTCCATCGAAATCATAAGGGAATATAACCGACTTACCAATCTTAGCAAAAGCATTGAGCTTGTTTTGGTTGGCGATGCGTTCCCTTAAAGGGGTGTTTGATAACACCCCTAAAGTACGATATGGGTTATGTTTTATAAGTTTAATCATTGTCTAAAATAACCATTTATACTACCATCTCTTGCCAAGAGACGGACGAGTTACCCTATATCGTTGATATAGAGTTGTGTTTTCCTTTTTTATAGCTGATTTCGCAAAACATCTGGTATTTCTCGCAAAACAAAAAGCGTGACAACAAGTAAGATTTTCAGCGTTTTATGACTTAAGAATCATTATTTTGCGTAATTTTGCATTATAATATCCGTCTCTTGGCAAGCGTTGGGCAGATTCGCAAAACATTCACGGCTTCACAGCAAATCCAGTATTTTTTTATTGGCTTTATCCACCACTGAGGTATCCAGCGAAGCAAGATAGATTTGCGTGGTGTTCTCCGAATCATGCCCCATTCCCTCGCTAATGACAGAGATAGGCACATTGCGGCTTTTCGCAATACTTGCCCACGAATGCCGCCCGACATACATCGTCAAAGGTATCGGCAAGTCCAGCTGTTTTCCGATTTTTTTCAGCAAATGGTTCACCCGATGAAGCTCGTTGGCGTATTGTTTTCGATAATCTTCACCTCTTTTTGTGATGATTGGCAAAAGGTATTCGGTTTCGTTTACGGGATATTTGTCAACAATCTCCTGCATACATCTTTCCCATTTGATGAACAACTGCTGCCCGGTTTTGCGTCTGCGGTAGGAAAGAATGCCGTTCTGCAAGTCCTTCTTCCTCAGATAAGCCATATCAATGAACGACATACCCCTTGTGTAGAAACAGAATAGGAACATATCACGGGCAAAGTCAAGGTTTGGCTTCAACGACAAATCCAGCCCTTTGATGCATTTAAGGTCGCCAAGCGATATGGCTCGCTTCAAAGTTTTCTCCACTCCCGTATAGACAGACTTGAACGGATGCCGTTGTTCGGTCAATCCGTCTTCAGTGGCACGGTTATAAACCGCTTTCAGGATACGCATATAGAACGAGATGGTATTGGGCGAGTTGCCTCTGCCTTTTAGATAAGCCTCATATTCCGCTATCAGGTCAGCGTTAATCTGGTCAAACAAGACCTCTTTGTCATCCATAAAACTGCTGAAACTTCGGAGTGCTGCCGTATAGGTTTCCGAGGTGCGTATCTTCCCCAAGCGTTTCAATCTGGCAATCTGCTGGCGGATATAGTTGTTAAACGATGGCTCCTGCCTGTTGTCCTGAAAGCGCACGACTACATCATCCGTCACAAATGTGCCGGATTGGGATAAGGTCTGTATAATCTTGTTTAACCTGTCCTTATCCCATCTGATGCGTGAGCTTATCGAAAGCAAATGGTTGTTCCGCTCTTGCTTATTCGGAACACGATACAGTATGACCGCTTCGGAATGGGACTGCCATTCCGAAGCGAAAAGTTTATAGTCGGTATATATCTGCCTAACCACACGGTTATGAATCACCTGATAGTAGATTGTGCCCTCCTTGCCGCCTATGGTGGATGGGCGAAACTTGACCTTGACCGATGCCATGTCAGTCGGATTTGGATTGGTAACATTTCTCCATCTCCCTTGAAAGCTCTACAATCTCACGGCTCAGTTTCACAAGGTCGATGGTACACTTCTCCAGCTTGTAGAGCAACGCCATCGCCTTCTTCTCCGAGAAGTGGATGCGTAGCTCCTTGACAACCTGATTGTAGTTCGTGCCTATGTAGCGGAACTGGGCGTGGAAGTCCGACAGTTTGGTATAGTAGTCCAGCATCGTCTTGTCCACTTTCAGCACCTTGAACTTCTGACCGAAGAAGTGCGCCTTGAGAAAGACTGCCTTCGCGTACACGTTCGATTCCTCATACATCGTCAGAAACCTGTTCCATTCTACATCATCGAAGCGCACCATCACACAGTGTGTCTTCGGGTTCAACTTGGGATTTCTCCCGTACTTGCTCTTCTTCATGCTTCTTATTCTTTTAATTTTATGGCTTGTCCATTGCTTAATCTTTGATTAATGAACCCCGAAATTATCCGACTGCGGAGGATAATTCTGCCCACGGCGGTGAAGGCATTTTCAGTTACTTAGAATTATTCGGGTAACTGAAAATATATCTTGCTGTGTCTTTGAGGACACAAAAATCCTCCGCCTGTCGGATTGATTTCCGAATGTAATAACTCACTTTGTGTATCGGTCGAACCGATGGAGTACATCCAACGGCTCAACCGATTCCACCGTAATCCCGTCAGAGTTTGCGCCACTGCTCGATGTCATTCCGGTAGGCATCGAGGTGCAGGCGGACAAGGTTTTCAATCAGTCCGGATGCGCTCATGCCCTTTCCTCCGAGGTAGCGGACAACCCTGTCCAGCTCGTCACGCACCGTCTCACTGACGAACACAGGCTTGCGGTTAATAATCTTGGGAACTTGCAGATAGGTGGTGCGGTACTCCTCCAAAGACAGCCTGCGCTGTTTGCTGCTGATGCGCTTCTGCGGCATTGCCGCTTCCTCGGTCGCCACTCCTGAAGGTTCATCTGTCATAGGTATTTCTGCTTCTTCCGTGACGGTCTTGCCGAGCTGTTCCGGCTCCTCCGGTTCCAGACCGATACTCCTGTAGAAGTCGTCTATCGACTTGGAGGTGTAGGGTTCCCTGCGCCCCATTTTTTCCACGATTTCACGAGCCTGTTGCTCTGTAATGTTTGGTTCTTTTTTCATTGTAAAAACAAATTGATTAAGTTATTGAATGTGGTCTTGGTCTATACCTCGACCGATTATCGGGAGCGAAGTAAGGTGCTTTAATGCAGTCAGTCAAGCACTTGGATTTTCTTAGGCATTTTTGTTCGGTTTTGCTTTATGGAGACTGACAAATCGGTGCGGACTTCACCGATTTGCCGGATATGAATAGCTGAAAGGACAAAGGTACGATTGGGGGCTATTTTAAATTAAGCCCTTATTTTGGCTGTGGCTTCTTTATAAAACATGGGAATTAAAGGCTGAACGGAAATCGTATTCCACCGGCTTGCTCACAGATAACCGGCAAGCAGTACCCCGGACAATGACTACCGAATCGGCGCAACACGCTGCCACTTTTTGAAAATCCATTGCATGACAGCGGATAATGTATTTCTTTGTGGCAAAAGAAACAGTAACAATTAAAAGAAAGGCAATATGGAAATCGTATCAATCGAAAGAAAGACCTTTGAGGCAATGGTCGCCAAGTTCGACCGTTTCGTCAGCCGTATGGATGCCATCTGCCATCGGCACGGGGAAAAGAAAATGAGCGAATGGATGGATAATCAGGACGTGTGCCGTATGCTCAACATCAGCCCTCGCACGTTACAGACGCTTCGGGATAACGGCACGCTGGCTTATTCACAGATAAACCACAAGACGTATTACCGTCCCGAAGACGTGGAGCTCATTGTCTCCGTTGTGGAGGATAGAAGAAAGGAAGCGAAGTTCAAAGGCAGGACTATCTGATAACTAAATAGAGTGACAACAATAATTCCACTAAATCCAAAGTAATATGAACGAACTGATTAATAAAGACAACAAGTGGATAATCCACTTTATGGGCAGTCTTGACCGACTGCTTGATAATGTAGAGCACCTGACCGCCAACTACCGCCCGACATTGGGCGGTGAGCGTTTCTTCACTGACAAGGAGGTGTCGGCACGGCTGAAGGTGAGCCGCCGGACACTTCAGGACTACCGCAATGAAGGGCGTATCGCCTATATCCAGTTGGGCGGTAAAATCCTCTACCGTGAATCCGACATTGAAAAGATGCTGAATGACGGCTACCGCTCCGCCTACCGACAGGCAGCAATCTGATTTTCTTGAAGGAGCGCAGTTTGCCGTATGCCCTGTATTGCGGCAGCAATAGACTTCCGACAAAAAGAAAAAAGGAATGGCTTACAGACGAAGCGCAGTATTGACACTTCATCCGTAAGCCGTTCCTTTTCTGCTCTTATAATTACCCATCAGTTGCTTATTTTTCGTTGTCGGAGCCTTTCAAACGTGTGGCAACGGAAACAAGTGGCTGACGGGATGACCTCAACTATACCATCGGTTATTACTCCTGCCACAGGAAACAAACAACGTAACAGGCGTTTCTCTTTTGGTGGTGCTGATTTCATTTATTATAAACCGTCTGAACAAAGCACTTTCTTTACTGCATATCCTGAATGCAATGGCTATAACCATTTCAAGGTTGTAAACGTCATAACTGATACCATCCGGTTGCCTGATATATCGCATCGTATCGGCTTCATTCAGTTCATTGTTCTTATAGATTACCCGTATCGTCTTGCGGACATTGCACGAGAACACCCCGAACAGGTCGGCAATCTCAAATTGCATCATCCATACGGGTGCGGTCGGCATAGTGACTGCACCCGTTTCACTGATTGTTATTATGCCTCTGCTCATAATTCCTTTATTTTATGATGATTATTTGCTATTTCTTCTTTTCGCCAGCCGATATTTCCTTTCTTCGTTCCATCAGTTTGTCCATATCTTTGGAAATTTTATCATCGGTTATCCGTGCATATCCCTGTGTCGTTCTAATATTGGAGTGTCCCATCATCTTGGCGATACTTTCAATGGGTATATCTGCCGAAATCAAAAAAGTGCCGAAGCTGTGCCGACTTTGGTGATAGGTCAAGTTTTCCTCTTTCCCTATGGTTATTCCCAATTCGTGAACCTCAAACCATAGGGCATCACGGTTGGGAAGAGGAAACACGGGCTTCTCGTCATCGGTCGTGTTGTACAGCGACAATATCCGTTCCGCTATGGGATGTAAGGGTATGAACGCCTCCACCTTTGTCTTTTTGCGGTTGATGCGGATGTACCGTCTGCCATCAGCGTTTGTTCCGATATGGTGGGGATGAAGAAGTTTGATGTCCACATACGCCAGTCCTGTCATGGTGGAAAATATGAAAGCCCGTCTTGCCAGTTCCATACGCTTGTCATACATCGGTATGGAAAGTATCTTCTTGAACTCCTCACGGCTGATGTACCTGTGCCTTGCTTCCGGCTTTGTCTCATACTCCAGGTCCTCACAGGGATTTACACGGAGAATCTCCTTGTCTACGGCAAGATACAACAGGCGGTTCAGCCAACGCAGGCAATGGTTGGTCTGGGAAACCCCGAAGTTCTTGCATTTCTTCAAGTGGGCTTTGTAGGACTTGCCGAAATCCTCCGTCACTTCTTCAAGGGGAATGTCCTTTTTACCGATGGACGTAAGAAAATCCGTCAGGTACTTCTGATAATACATTGAACTTCGATAGGAAGAAGTCGAGTCTATTTCTTCGGAATGCTTCTTCAACCGCTCACGTTCCCATTCACCCATCTGTAGAAGAGTGGTCGGATGGATGTTGTTCAAGGATATGTGGTTCTTCAAAATTTCGGCACTGACCACACTTTGTGATTTCAGTATCTCATTGTAGGCTTCCTCTGTCAGGCGTAAATATTCTTGTAAGCGGTTATTCTCCCTTACGGATTTAATCTCGTTTTTCTTGCTGTTCCATTCTTCCGGTCGGCAATAAATTCCCGTACTGATGGCAGTCTGTTTGCCGTCAATGGTTATACGGCAGAGTATGGCGGTCGTACCGTCAGCCTTTACTTTGCTGCGGTTAATGTAGGGCAAAAGTGAAAATGTGCTTCGCATATCGTTTTCTGTATTAAAGGATTAAAGAACTAATTGAAAATCTTTGGTGGCTTCTATGAACTTGTCCATGTCCTCGAAAAGTTTCTTAGGGCTGACACGGGCATAGACCTGTGTTGTGGAAATATCGGAATGTCCCAGCATCCTGCTGATGGTTTCTATCGGCACACCAGCTTCAAGCGTAATCAGCGAGGCGAAGCTGTGCCTCGCCTGATGGTAGCACAAATCATCCTTGATGTCTGCCAGTGCCGCCAACGCTTTCATGTGTCGTCTGAGATTTGACCAATGCAGCAAAGGGAACAGGGTGTCCCTATCCTCACTATGATATTTTTCAATCAGCGCAATCGCTTCCGGTAACAGTTTCACACTGGCACGAAGTTCGTTTTTCTTTCTTCGATACTTCAACCACAAAGCACCGCCCTCATCAGTATATAGGTTCTCGTGGGTAATCGAGACAACATCCGCATAACAGACCCCGGTGTAGCACCCGAAGAGAAACATATCCCTTGCCAGTATATGGGATTTGCGGTAAGCGGGTATTTCCACATCACGGATTTTCTCAAACGATTCACGACTCAATGCCCGTGGTGTCGTTTCCGTCTTCTTTGGTAAGGTAAAATGCTGGAAGTGGATTCTGTCGGCATATCCCTCCTTATATGCCAGACGGCATATCTTCTTCAGGATGGCAAGATGATGGCGGACGGTATCAATCGCATAGCCTTTCTCTTCCGTGGCAAAAGACTGATAGTCGTGGATGAATTGTTCCGTCAGTTGTCCGAAAGCCAAATCCTTGACCTTGTACTTGCTCTCGATGAACTCCCCGAGCGTCAGACGCATATAGTGATAGCCGGGATAAGTCCCTTTCGCACGGTCTATGCCAATACGTGCCTTGATGTCGTCACAGACTGCATCTGTCATTTTCATGAGGGTCATCTGTGTTTCCATGCTTCCTTGAAAATGATTCTTCACATCGGTGGCATCAAAATCCACTTTACGGCTTACAAGGTTATCGAAGGCGTTGTTCACCGCCAACAGCAACTTCTCAATCTTGGCATTTGTTTCCACCGCTTCCTTGCTCTTGCCGTTCAGACGGCTTTCACGGGGATTCCACAGTTCCGGTGTGCAGGACAGCTTGCAACCGAACTGCGCCATTGTCCTGTTTACCGTGATGCGTCCCATAATGGGAGCTTTACCTGACTTGTCCGGTCCGCTCTTTTTGAGGTAAAGCAACACCTTGAATTTTTCTACTTTCATACGCTTATATTTTTTTAGTGCAAAGTTACTTGCCATATAAGCGCTCTTTGATACGCAAAACACTGTGTATGAGCGCAAACAAAACGGTGATGTTTTCTTTTCATCGCTTTGTGTTACCTATTCCCGTTTCGGTAACTACCCGGCTAACGGTTTGGTAACTGAACAACCTCAATATTCCGTTGTCGTTTGCATTTTCCACATTTTGCAGAATACAGAAATACAGCTCATTTCAAACGACTTACGTTTAATCTTTACCTATTCACTATTGCTTGCTTCGCCTTGTATATTCCACAGGATGCGACCTGCTCGCTACTCTCGATTTCACAAAGAATGCTCTGAATCTCTCTGCTGATTGCCGAGGAAATCGCTCTTTGAAGAAGATCTATTTGAATCCTAATCAAAGCGTGAAGACGGATAGTTTTACAGAGCTGAAATATGTTTACTGATTGTTCCAATTTTAATTTTCACACTCATGAATGCAAATGAATTGAATGCCAATAATTGGCCTGAATTTATTCCGAAAGAAATAATCGCCAGTGGTGTTTATGTGATAACACAGAATCATACTATCACGATGAATATGACTATGGCAAAAGATGTGACACTGATTTTTGATGGGGGAATGTTGACAGGTAATGGAATACAATCACGGGAGATTATACCCCAATTATTGCATCTAAAGTTCAAATATTAGATTCTAGACTCAACTTTAGAGGAATTTGGCGTATAGATCGGACGTATCCAGAATGGTTTGGAGCCAAACCTAGTTCAAATTCTTCGCCTGTTGATTGTGCAGTAGCTATTAATAAGGCTATAGAGTTAAAGCAGATAGGAGAAGTATTCTTATCTAGAGGTAATTATTTTATTGCATCTCCTCTTATTATGAAATATGGAATTATTTTGTGTGGGGAAAAAGCATTGACATTAAATGACCCAGATAATGCAGGCACTATTATTACAACATGGCCAACTAAAAGAGATGACGTTCTTGCCAATTTTGCTGCAAAGGAAAATTTCATGCTACTTGTTAATATTGATGAATCTAATTTGAATACGTGGAAAAAATCTTATCCAACACCGGTAACTGCAGTCCGAAATATATTCTTTTATAATGGCGAAAAGGAGTATGGAAATTTTAAAGGTGTTTTATTCGCTGGAGGAATTGAAATTACTTATTGTCGCTGGCAAAATTTAGCACAAGCAGTTCAATCTGTTTCTTCTGTCTATGCAGATAATAAGGCAATTATAGGATGCCAATATGATTGTCCTAATGCTCAAATTACTCCATCAAGTATCTTTTATGCTTTTGATTTACAAGGGTTAGGAGATAATTTGACCTTTAGAAATAATCATATAATCAAATCCACAACTTCTTACAAATATAAAGGTTTGATTGTTTCTAAAACGAATGGTGCTGAAATATGTAATAACATTATTAATGCCCCTGTACTAATTAAGGATAGCAAAGCTGTATCTTTTATCTCTAATCATTTGGAAGGTGATTTTACAAACCTTACTATCCGACGAAGCATTGTAGGAATTTACAATAATTTCTTTGAAAAGGGAACTGTTCCAAGTGTAGTGATAAAAGAAGATGCTAATAATTATGATTTATCGATTGTAACGTTGGTGAATAATTCGTTTATTTATTATGAAAATGAACACAACGGATTGCCAAGCGAATTTGATATTCAAATTGACGGAAAAGTTTCTCTTGAAATTTCAAATTCTTATAGATATTGGGTTAGACGAGATATGATTTCAAAAACATATCCAATGGGTTTAAGTATTTGTGATGAGAATGGTCAAGCAATAGATGCTTTCAATAACTATAGTTATTTTCTTTCTTCAAAAGGAGTTTTAAAAACGGCTTCCTCTGGAGCATCTGTTTGTATTCTTTCTGGTTGGGCACTAAATACAGGAAATATTTCATGGAGTATTATGACGAACAATCAAGTTAGATGGTTTATAGAGTTAGGTAATTATTCCTATTCTGCTATTTTAATATGGGATAAAAATCGGAAAATAACGCAATCACAAGTTAGCATGGGAACGGCTACTCCTACCAACAATAAAGGCGTTTTGCTTTGGATGAACGGAGCAAATACAATTGGACATCAAGGTTTAGTACGCTTAATTCGTTCAGGAAGTGACGGAATGAAGTATGTCAATCTCCCTTTTGTTGGCAACCATTTCATTTATGATAATGGAAATAGTGTTTGTGGCTTTCCTTGGAAACTCGCAGATGGAAGTATTGAGATTTCAGGAATTACACCTATTGGAACAATTGAATTTGTAGGCAATAATGTGGTTTGTAGAAGCAAGAATCAGCCTATATCTTCTTCAGCTTGGAAAAATGGAGATGTGGTTTATAATTTAGGAACAGGAACCAATACCATATGGATTCGAAATGACAACAATTGGCTTGCAAAATAATTGAGAGAGAAACAGCTTATTTCTGAGAATATTCTGCAGGCGGCTACTATTTAACACCGTTTAAACGGCATTAAAACACTGTTTTAATGCTGTTTTAATTCAACTGCAAATTGATACCATGTTTTTTGTGCAAATACAGATTGCTGTGTTCTAAAAAACGTATATTTGTAAATAATATCAGTAGGAAATATCGAATTACCTAAAAACACTATATAATATGAAATCTCTTCATCAGACATATTTAGCAGGCTTGATGGCCGCTACACTTGGCTTAGGTTCCTGCAAAGAAGCAGAAGCTCCAGCTCCTGTCATGCCGATTCCCACACCAGAACAGGTTGCATGGCATAAGTTAGAAACCTATGCATTCGTCCATTTCGGACTAAATACTTTCAATGATTTGGAATGGGGATATGGAGACACTCCCGCAAGCACATTCAATCCGACAGATTTGGATTGTGAACAATGGGTACAAACAATAAAAGCCGCAGGATTAAAAGGAGTTATCTTGACGGCAAAGCACCATGATGGGTTTTGCTTGTGGCAAACAAAAACGACTGATTATTCAGTCAAGAACTCTCCTTGGCGAGAGGGTAAAGGAGATATGGTTCGTGAATTGTCAGATGCTTGCCATAAATATGGATTGTTATTCGGAATCTATCTTTCCCCTTGGGATCGAAACAGTGCAAACTATGGGACATCGGAATATGTTGAGAAGTTCCATGCGCAAATGGATGAACTCATCAGCAACTACGGTCCTCTGTTTGAATATTGGTTCGACGGAGCAAACGGAGGTGATGGCTGGTATGGCGGTGCAAAAGAGAAGCGTTCGATAGATGCTAATACCTATTATAAATATGAAGAAGCCCGGAAAGCTATCAAAGCTAAGCATCCAACTGCCATGATTTTCGGAGGGACAGTTCCTGATATCCGTTGGATTGGGAATGAAGAAGGACGTGCTGGCGATACGCAATGGAGTATTTATGATTCTGAACCAGCCTTCAATTACAAGTTCGCAAACAGTGTATATGGAGACGAGAATCAAAAGAAATGGTTAGGTGCCGAATGCGATGTTTCTATCCGCCCAGGTTGGTTCTACCATGCCCGCGAAGACCATCAACTTAAATCTTTGGCAACTTTGGTGAATTTATACTATCTCAGTGTCGGACATAACGCCAACTTACTGCTGAATTTTCCAGTAGCATTAAACGGAAAGATTGCCCCGGAAGATTCCATGCGAATTATAGAATGGCGAAAAACTATCGACAACGATTTCAAAGATAATCTTTTAAATGGTTGCTATGCAGATGCCTCCCAATCAAGAGGTCGGACTTTTGCTGCTTCAAAAGTCACGGATGGAAATTGGGATACATATTGGGCAACTCCAGATGGAGTCAATAATGGATCATTGACATTCACATTACCTGTGCCAACAGACGTAAACCGAATGGTGATTCAAGAATATATTCCATTAGGACAACGAATACGCAGTTTTAACATGGAATATGAAAAAGAAAGCAAATGGTATCCTATCCAGTCCGTCGATTCCACCACGACAGTTGGATATAAGCGCATCGTGCGTTTCCACACAGTGACAGCCAAGAAACTACGCATCAATTTCACAGATGCCCGCGGCCCTTTATGTATCAACAATGTGGAAGCCTATTTTGCTCCGACATTGCTGACCGAGCCGCAGGTTACTCGAAATAGTGAAAGTTTGGTAAACATTACAGCAGGTGATGCTAATGCTGAGATTTATTACACGATAGACGGAGAAAAACCGACAAAAGCCTCTATCCCATATGATAGACCTTTTGAATTGCCGAAAAAAGCTATCGTTAAAGCAGTTGTATATGATTCCCAAACAAACAAATACAGCCCAATAACTACGGTGCATTTCGATATTCCTGCCAGTGAATATATTCCTATGAGGGACGCAGAACAGGCAACTCTCATGTTTGACGGAAATGGCTATACGGCATATACGCTTCCTAAAAACAAAAAAGAGATAGTCGTGCGGTTTAAGGATAAAAAAAGGATTAGCGGATTCAAATACACACCAGACCAAAGACGATGGGCCGTAGGGCATATTTCAAACTACCAGTTTTATGTAGACGGCAAATTGGTGGCTACAGGAGAATTCTCCAACATCAAAGCCAATCCAATCGAGCAAGAGATAAGATTCAATCCGGTTGAAGGGCAAGAAATCAAGCTTGTTTCCAAAAGAAATATAGATGACAGCAAACAATTCTCAATTGGAGAATTATCTGTCATAACCGAATAAAAGGGCAACAAAGTAACAAAATGACATAAACACCAAGAAGATATCAGCTAATCATAGCTATAATTATAAAAAAATGTCAGTTATCTTTGCTAATAAAAATTTTGTTCATAACTTTGCCAGACAATTATTACAAACAACGGAATAATACTACTAAAAACATGAAACTTACAATTATCGGTTCTGGAAACATGGGTGGTGCAATGGCTGCAGGCCTTGCACAAGGTTCAATCTTTCAAGCCTCAGACATTACCTGCACAGACCAGTTTGATGCCTTATTGGAAAAAATGAGAGCAATCAATCCTGATTTTAATCTGACACATGATAATTTAGCAGCAACTAAAGATGCGGATATTATCGTCATTGCAGTTAAACCATGGCGAGTAGAATCAGTTATTGAAGAAATCAAGCCTGTATTAGATTTTAAGAGACAAATGGTTATTTCTGTTGCAGGAGGTGTGACATTAAATGAACTAAAAGGCTACTTCACTAAAGATTCAATGCAAAAACAACAGTTTTGCCCAGTAATTTTCCGAATAATTCCGAATATCGCTATTGAAGTAAAAAGTAGTATGACATTCGTATCCGCCTACAATGCCTCTCAGGAGCAAATAGATTTAGTTATGTCTATATACAACGAACTTGGACATGCTTTATTTATTGAAGAAAGACTGATGGCTGCAGGAACATCCTTAGCATCAAGCGGTATCGCATTCGCATTGCGGTATGTGAGAGCAGCTGTAGAAGGAGGTATCGAATTAGGATTCTACCCAAGAGAAGCACAAGATATTGTAATAAATACAATAAGAGGAGCTATCACTCTGCTATCTGAAAACAAGAGCAATCCTGAATCAGAAATTGACAAAGTTACAACCCCAGGAGGTACTACAATTCGTGGCTTAAATGAAATGGAATTGTCAGGATTTACTTCTGCCGTTATTAGAGGATTAAAAGCAAGTAGATAATCTCAATTAGATATTAAATCCCTTAAAATAAGATGGCACATGAAGATGATTATAAGCAATCATCTCATATGCCATCTTTTGTTGTTGTTATATGTCAGCATAAGAAAAAAGGTGGTGTGTCATAATTGCAAACTGCTGCGTTACTTTCGGAATTCGACCTCAGTGCCTTGCATTTTGCTAA
>ERZ773138.248-NODE-248-length-68387-cov-7.471287_pt1 | contig 68387 bp, 49 predicted proteins | sample MGYA00511114_ERZ773138 | MGnify/ENA primary metagenome ERZ773138 (study PRJEB29015, sample SAMEA2737805) | human gut metagenome | biome: human gut; feature: human-associated habitat; material: faeces | place: China | collected 2012 ...
CCAATACGGATATACCAATACAGGATGTATACACAGCATATCACAACCTTTGGCACGTAGAACGGGCTTTCCGTATAGCCAAATCAAAGATAGAGATACGCCCCATGTTTCACTTTACACGCAAACGCATCGAAGCCCATATATGCATCTGCTTTGTGGCTTTGAAAGTATACAAGGAACTGGAGCGCATGCTGAAAGTCTCAGAGATTAAGATGAGCGTGGACAAGGTGCTTGCATTGGCAAAGACAATCACGACAATACAAATTAGGCTACCTCTGAACAATGAGGTTTACACCCAAACCATGCTGATGGCAAGGCATCAGAAAATAGCTAAACTCTTTGACGAAGATTTTTGGGTGACGCAATGACGAAGTCAGGAAAAAGACTGGTTGGGGAATGTAAGGTGGCTCTGTTAAGTTGCTCCAGAAGTATTATCTTCTTGTTTCTCCGCATCCCAATTGCCATGTCCTCCGCCCATCCATTTTCCTGTAGATACCCATATCTCATAATAATACATCCATTGCACTGCCCAATGAACAATGGTTGTCGCTATTAACATTGAAGGCTTCCACTCGCCAGCTTTAGGAAGAAACAGACATAGCTGTTGTTTTCCATTACTATAGTTGTATGTATGTGGTAATCGCTTGGTCCCCTCTGCCAGTGGCAGTGGCTTCGGCGACACTATGTAGGCTTTAGGAGTCCGTCCAAGCGTATAAGTAGTCTTCAGTCTATAGGTGTCTGATAAAGCGGAAGGCGTGAACTCCCCAAACCAAGTCATCGTACCACAATGGACCGAACCTGTCGATTCGGGGAATTCATGTCTCAAAATGCTAAATTGTTGTATCGGGGTTATTGCTTTATTCTCCATAAAAAGTATTTGCAGTATTTACAATTTTCCCGACTGTGTTCGCGGCTACCTTTCCGGCATTAGTCAGTAATGCAGTTCCAGCAGCAAGCTTTGATTTTCTCCGTTCAACTAAAAGTGATGACGCCTTTGTTATTATATCTTTTCCAAATATACGTCCCATAGTATCTTGGATTTGAATTTTATTTGCACCATCAAGGATTTCATGAACATCTTTCTTTACAGCAAACAGCCATTTGTAAAAATTCTCACGTCTTTTGGGGTGATAAGGCCATTTATCCGCAAAATTCTCCTCAGGGTTCACAGGATTAGAAACCACATCCTCACCCTTCTCATTCTTTGTAATGCTCTTTTCAAGATTATCAACAACATTTACCAATCCCTCGAGTAGGTTATTTTCACCCTTATATGCACGAGCTGCCAAGGTCGTAATAATAATTGATATGGGCTTATCTTCCGTATCGTAACAGAACATCATGTCTCTATGACGCTTCAGTATCTGCACTATGCGCTGTAACACGGTTTTCTCTTTGTTGTACTTCTCTACAGGCACAACAGCCTCTGCCCTAAGTTTTACTGTTTCATCTGCCTTACATCTGTTTGCAAACCATAATGCATACCCATCAGGATTGCTTTTCAACCAATCCTCTTTATTCGTGGATGTTTCATAGTCCTTAGCCTCCTTGTCTGTAATTCTAATAGAAATCTGGTCCACAGTTTGAGCCGAAAAGTTCTCCGAGAACAAGCGTGTCATTCTTTCTACATATTTGCTATCCGCCACTGAAGGAAGAATATCCATATGATACTTCTCTTTCGGGTTGTCGGAGTTGTCCCTATATAACAGTGTCCAACAACGTCGTCCTTCCTTTTTCTCTACCATTGATGCATAGCGGTCGCTTCCTTTTAGCCTTGCCCCTACCTTATCTTTCAAGTCTTTTTGTGTCCACTTTGGATCCTTCTCCATAAGTCTATACACCAAATCAACATCCAAATCATCATTAGGATTGATTGGCTGGATAATGGTACCCAATCTAAGTGATCCCTGAGGTGTAACTATAGGCTTATACGAATCAAAGACTGGATCATTCTGCAAGAATTCACCTACAGCCTTATAACTCCTCGTTAGATTATCATACTGTGTTGGGGTGATGTCTAATGACTCGCCCAACGTTTCAAGAATATCCTTGAATTCTTCTTTTTGTTCTTTACTTAAAATTCTTCCCATTGATATCTATTTTATTGTTATCGTTTCTATATCTTCATCTTTATCAATCCTATAGTCGTACAGCACCCATGGCAAATCAGCCTTTGGCATTCTGATACGACCAAGTTCTACAGCACAAGAAGCAGGGGCAGCCATAAATATTTTCAAGCAACCAGCCTTTGAGTGTGCCGTCTTAATAGCATCCATTGCCATCCTGGCCACAAGATTAAATTGTTTTAACAGACTATGGCATCGCATCATATCATTTCCAGGCTCATCGCAAGTGATAGCCCATAGGCTTGCAGTATCTCCACATCTATCTGCGATTCGCTTCAAGATAGCTTTTGAACTTAATGCAACAACAAGGATGGGCTCTTTCGTTTTATCTTGAGGTTCAATTAGTCGAATATCGTTAGAAGTATCTTCGTCAAGCCAACGCCATGTGTCAGGAACACGGTGCTTTTGAAAGACCTTTACTGGATATTTATCATTCAATATCGTACCCAACTTCACAAGTAAGGGTTGAGGACCAAGTGCAAATAGCGAAACATGAGATAATTCACCTCGTTCCAATGGACCTAGTATCCTATTTGCACAAATATCTTCAATCTGACGTAATTCTACGTCCCAGAAAAAAGCCTCACCATCTTTCATTGCAGAGTTTTTCATCTGTATTTCAATAGGTGACAAATCTGCTGGATACCTTTCAGGAAAGATAGTATTAAAAAGTACATCTTTATGAAAATGTGGAGTGTCTGTTCCAATTTTTGGCCCATACGCAACCACCAAACTCTTCATGTTAGGTTGGATGCCTGTTACAAGTAGAATGCGCTTTTCATGCTCCCTTTTCATGTTTCTGAGCACTTCCACGGTATATTTTTCTTCATCACTGTCAATTAGTTTGTGACACTCTGGACAGAGTAGTATGAGATTATTTATATCTTTTGCAAGTTCTTTAGATTGTTTCTCATCGCCACGAGGACCTTTGGGGGAGTCTCCAATGATATGGGCATAATTGGATATGTTGCATTCATCCATCGTTATGCCATGTTTAAATAGCACCTTGTTGCATCCAGCAAACTCGCATCTGCCATGAGCTGCGAACCAAAGGTCTCGCTTAACACTTTCAGGAATTTTTGTATTACTCATATACTGTTTTCATTAATTTACTGCAAAGGTAATGCCAAACTATGCAGTCTTTCTGCATAGCTGACAAAAATTCATGAATAAAGGGTAAAATTTTCATTCTACCCTTCATTTATACTTTCTCCAAACCACATAAAGCACTCAAATGCTATCTCTTAGGTCTGTTGTCTGACAAGATTTTCAAGAACACTCCGGCACAATGTTTGATGTCTTTGTATTCATCAAGATTCTTTCCTGACAGTCCATTCTCACTCCAATCCACGAACGATGTGCTATAAACACCCTTTATACTACGTTCAAGAGTATCTATGTTTAGAGGTACTTCGCAATTTGAGAGATGCATTCCATCTACTATTTGTTTGAAATATCTTGGTTGTCCATCAATAGTAAAACCTTCGTCAGCTGCTATACGGTAAACAGCAACCCAATGACGTTGCTTACAGAAAGTTTTATCTGAAGCACGATAGCCTCCATGATTCATCATCTGAACAAGACTCTTACAAAGTACGTCTATTCTCTGTTCTTCTGTCAATTCATTTGCTAGAATGAAAGACTCTGCAGCCATACTATATTCAGGAGAGCCTTCATCATTATAACTATACGAATGGACTGGTATGACAGTGGACTCTCGTTGCATTTCGTCAGCATCATATCCAGCAGCTTCCAACTCTGTGATATTCATGCCTGTCACAAATAAATACATGTCTATTACAATACGTAAAGCAGCATCCACTTCTTGTTCCGTCATATTCATACTTGCGTGAGATTCGTCGTTTCTCAACTGTCGAAGCATTGTCAGCCTCTGTGAGAATTCTTGATAGGCTGGCATTGGGTTGTTTTTCAAACCACGCAAAGCGGGAAAAGCAAAGACGGCATTTGATAGTGTTGCGCCTTGGCCCTCTTCTCTTGCGGGAATCTCTTCTTTGTGAATGAGATAATAAAGTTTCTTAAGATATACTTCATATCTCATCAGAAGCATGTCAAGATGCATTCGCTTGTCTGACAAACTAAGACCTTCAGCCATGCATACCATGTTCAACGATTCCTTGACAACGCTGTCCATTCCATCAAGAATAGGCAGTGATGGCGTATTCAACACCATAAACAGGTTTCTTGTGGTTTCATTGAAACTGCGCATATACCGTGACAATCCCTTGAAATGGTCACTATAAGTCTCAACAATTCTTTCTTGGAGCTTGCGTTCATCATATTCGGGGCGTATTTTCTTACGTGCCATCTCCATCAAATCCTCCATGGAGAATCCGCCCTGCCGAGGTGTCTGATTTGTGGTATCATAGTCAAAGTCTGAATCACCGTTTTCAACATTGCGCAAATCTGCCATGAAAATGGCAAACAATTGCTCAACATTATCAGCAATCATCTGCTTGAACCGCTCAACCTGTGCAAAATCGGGACGATTCTTAAGACTGCGGCGATACCTGCCTTGAACCTTCTTGTATTCCGCCAACTTCTCATCTTCGGAGTAGTTGTCATCCTTCGCAAAAGCGCAGAACTCGCTATCGCTCTTGATATAATCAAACATCAAACCGATCTCACGCAACCAGATTTGAGCTTGTTCTGCTGTCAACTGTTCTGTTTCATGCAACCTTTGCAGAATTGCCAGCACCTCATCCATGCTTTTCCCTTTAGGAGGCTGAGGACCAGACCCACCACGTGCCCCCCGATGTCCACCTCCACCATTACTGCTTCCATCGTTATCTACTAATGTGATGCCTGGCTCTTCATCACTGTCGATTACTTCATACTCGTATGGTTCATCCTCTGTTTGTTGGTTAACCTCATGGTAAATATGGCAATAGATTTGCCAGAACATGAGGAATACCTCATCATAGTATTTTTGGTCTATGACAAAGACTCCATCTAAGAGACGGATGCCAGAGAAGTAATGACCAACAAAGCTCCGAAGGTCACGAGCAGGATTCGTAACAGGATGATAATCTGCATCTTATGGCTTCAAGCCATTGTCCTCATTGTATTTCTTTGCAAGGGCTTCTTGATAAAAGCATTGTTCAATCCATTGACGTATTCCATCTTCCATCTCCAGCACAAAGCGCGTATCTTCACGCTCATGCTGATAACGTGAGAACCACTGCAAATATGGGTCACTGGATTGAAGCAGCCTGTATGTATGAGCCACACTTTGGGTTTCAAACTCCGGATTGAAGTCAGAGATAGCCATATCGCAGAACTTATTGAAAGCCAGTCTGATGTTTCCTACGTTTACATTATGCCAAGAACAGTCAATAATGTGGCAATCGTCCTTATATTTACAGGTACGGTTCACACGGCTGATAGTCTGAATGGCATTGATGTCGCTGATCTCCTTATCGAGGAAAAGCGTATGCAACTTAGGCTCGTCAAATCCTGTCTGTAATTTATCAACCACGATAATCAAGCCATTCTTCGCCTGACGGAAGTTTTGAATCACTTTCTCTTCGCTCACGCCGCCATTCAGTGTAGAACATGATTCGTTCTTCTGGTCATCACTATAGATGATAACGATGGGGGCGTCCTTGTATTTCTCATACGCAGGCTCCTGGCATTTTTGAGCGTACAGTGACCGTATGATGTTGAAATACTTGATGGCATTGGGAATACTTCTCACTGCCAGCATAGCCTTACCTTCTCCGCAAATTTTCTTATAGACCAGACTCACAAGACGATGCACAATGAATTCTGCAATCTTACGCATACGTGGTTCATAAGAATAAACACGATCTTTGCGTAAGACAATGTTTATATCGTCTTCATCGCTGTCTTGTAACTCCTCTGGCAGTTGGAAATCAACAGGCACGGCGTAAGGTATAATGGCCTTAGTTGGGTCAAGGATATAGCCGTCTTCAATCGCTTCGCGCATGGTATAGCAATCGAAGGGAATCCACATCGGTTTCGTCAAAGCACTACGAAACTCGCCAAACCTCGCCAGTGTTTCCTCGCTTGGTGTGGCAGTAAAACCTATCAGCAGATTCTTTTTCACAACCGTCTGTCCACCCACATTGAATGTCTCTTGCAATCGGGCGAAGAGGTCTATCATTTCCTGATTGTTCTCTCCAGAATTACTACGGTGAATCTCGTCAATGAGGAATGCCACACGCATCTTCTTCAGTTTCTTACCCGCTGCCGACAGGGCATCTTGCAAATCCAGAAACTTCTGGATATTCACCACGATGATTCGCAGTTTGCCGTCCAAGGCATTAATGAATGTGTCTCGATCTGTTGCCTCTACAAACATCGACTTGTCAATGTTCATGTTCATCATCATAGTGTCCAACTGGTCACGCAATTGTAAACGGTCAACCACAATCATCACCTTGTCGTAGGCATGCACTCCTTCATAACGATAGTCCTTCAGTTGCAAGGCTGTCCATCCGATAATATTACTCTTACCGAATCCGGCTGCATATTGCAACAAAAGAGAATACACAAACTTATTGTTGAAATAGCGTTCTCGTAACAGAATAATCTCCTCAATCTTTTTGTGTGTAATTCCTTGTGCCTGCAAATAAGTACGAAGTTTGTTGATATAGTAACCAGGTTCCTTCTCGTGGTCAAGCATTTCCGTAATGCGTCCCATAATCTTGTCGCAACCGAACTTCTGCTTGGGACGTGGGGCTATCAATCGGTCGGTGTTCGAGGTGCGTTCTTTTGCACCTTCCTTCTTTACGTACTTATATTCAATGAAGTTGTAATAGAGAATCTCTTTCTCTATCATCTTCTTGTCATATAGAGCTCGCATCACTTCCTCAAACCGCTGCTTCTTTGTTTGTGCCGAAGTGGTAACAGGATAAACTTTGAATGGTTCCAATACAAAATGGGTCAGTTCATCCACTGTCTTTGCAGGCTCACTTGTGAATCCCTGATGAGCAACGTCGAAGAACTGACTAATACCTCGCATCACGTATGTCTCGTTGCAGTCGCTTGCTGTCAAGTGTATGGCTTTCTCGTAGATTGCCATTACCTCTTTGCGCTGCTTCATCGCCTTTGCGTCACACTTCTTCTGCTCTGTCAATGCTTTCAAAGTAGCAAGATAGTCTTTGGCTACCTTCTGACGTCCATTTACACGTGCCGTCTGTCCTTTTGTGGAAGACTTCAGTTCCATGTAGCCAATGTAGATACCATTGACAAAGAACATGATGTCAGGACGGATAGTATAAAGCTTTACCTCGTCAACTTTGAGCGTATGACTCGATTCTTCTACAGCGCAGAAGATATTCTGTTTGAACTCCTCATCTCCTTTCAGTTCCGTTCCAGAAACATAGAAGAGCCAGACTTTTTCACCCTCGAAGGTGATGGACTTGTGCCCATTGATGTAGGTAGCCACATTCTGAGCATCTAAAAGGGTTTCCTTCACCTTGTCCTTCAAGGCTGTTTGCAAGGCTTGCTCATCATTTCCAAACTTCTTTAGCAGACGTGCCCATGTCTCAGGCTGGCTATTCTTGACGAACTCGCCCATAATGGAAGGAATGAACAAATCATTGCTTATAACAATGTTGCTCACGTTGCGATAACCCAAGCCTCCTTGTTCTTCAAGGCGGCAAAGGAATTCCATCACATATTCATGCTGTATCTTCAGTTCGTTCATACGCAGATGATTTTACTTTTTAATTTCATTATAGAGTGCCAGCCCTTTTGCCGTCAGCATATACCTTTGGCGGGGATGGTTGGGCTTGTCGGGGTATTTCATACGCACAAACCGCTCCTTCAATGCAGGGTTAAGATATACCTTCATAAAACTTTCCCTATCTTTAAGCCCCAATACTTTTAACGTATCTTTTATCGTCACCTCATCATGCCCGACAACTTCAACTAACCTCTTGACATACTCATTGTTTGTACTGAACTTGTCGGGTAACTTGTCGGGTAACTTGTCGGGGGATTGTTCGCTGTCAGGCATCTTCCATTCCTCTGGTGCATCGATCATCATATATCTGTTTTTCAATGTATGATTCTCGCCCAGTAACAGATTACGGAAGAAACGTACCAGAAATATTGGTTCATAACCGATGCCTTTCTCCAAATTCCGATAGTTGGCTCTTACCAGCGCATTGCGGAAATACCAAGAGTGGCGTTCGAACATATCGTTGTTTACACTAAAACCTTGTGAGCGCAGGTACTTGATGGTGAAAATTGCGGTGGTACGTGTATTACCTTCGCCAAATGGATGTATCTGCCATAAACTTGAAACGAATTTTGCCAGATGCTCCACCATCTGGTCTTTGTTCAATCCTGTATAGTCAAACTGATGTTCCTGACCCAAGTCGTACTCTATGGCCATACACAAATCCTGCCAACGTCCATAAAGCACAGAATCACCTCGCAGCACCCACTCCTTTTTAGAGATGTCGTAGTCTCGGAATCGCCCAGCATGTTTGAACACCCCCTCGAAGATGGCACGATGAATAGCAGCAAGTCCTGCAACGCTGTAGGTAAAAGCATCTGTCTGAAGAAGTTTAGATATGTTACTCGAAACTCGGTCTGCCTCTTCCTTATCTGCGTCATCTTCGTCGTGGGTTGTTTTCTTGATGTAGTATTCCTTCACCAGTTCGCGTGCTTCATCGATGGTGATTTCACCCTCAATATTCCTACGTGCGGTGTCTTGCAGATATTCTGAGGTTTTGAGTCCATCTACAGCCTGCAGTCCAATCGCCACACGCCAAGCCTCGGCCCTCTCTTTCTTTTGGGGCTCACCTTGACGTATATACTCGTCGAAGTTGATATATTGTTCTTTCTCGTTCATACGCAGATGTGTTTTATACGGCACGCTGGCCCGTTACAACTTCATTTATTAAAGCTCGTTTCAGTCGTTTAAGAGCGTCTATCTGTTTGCCAATGTTTTCAGTGGCTGCATCTATCTTTGAGCATTTCTCATCAAGGTACGCAGCAATAGCTTGCTGTTCGGAAAGAGGAGGAACTATTGCCATTATATTATTGAATCTATCTGTATACATACGTAAGCGAGAATCAATGATGCCTTTGGAGTTCCTTTTGTACTCTGCTACATACATATCTGTTCGCATCAAATAGTGGAAATAATGCGGAGCAATGTCCTTACCACGATACACAGCATATGCTGGACTTACGATTCCATCAAAATCAGAGAAACCGAGCCCTCGCTTCCATGCCAACATTATATTGATGACTAAATCATCTTTCTTGCAAACTTTATAGCCAACAAGAGAATCGGCACGAGATTCATACTCGCCATCTTCCATTTTGTCAATTCTTCGTGCCACACCATAATATTCTGAAACTGATAACAAATCTTCTTGCCCAGTTTCTGTCACTGATTTACATTCTGTGAAAATACTTTTAAATCGTTGCAACTCCCAATGCTTAGGAATCATGCCAATCCATTCTACGCCGGAATCTTTGAGAAAAACATTAGGATCAAGCCCACGGGTGACGGCATGATAGATGACACTCCTTTTCAGACGAGCATACGCATCCTGCTGTTTCTCTAAGATTGCTATTCTTGCGTCAATTTTGCCAAGCTTCGCATCCAGATAATCCACTATGCGCTGTTGTTTGGAAAGTGATGGGATGTCAAGCTCGTATGTTCGCATGAACAATGGTGAAATCCTTTTTAGGCCACCGACACCACACATTGTTGCACATGCTCCTTCCTGAAATTTGGCAGTTTGAGTGATGTAAAATATATAGGTGTTAAGAACTTTATCGTTCATGCGCAACACAAATATTTCCGAACTACCAAAACCAACCCCTTGCTTCATATTATTGGCGATAGCTATATTGCCATTTTCAAAGCATGGAGTCACTTTAGCAACCAGTAGGTCACCGTCTTGGAAATATGTATATTTCCCTTTCCCTTCTGCAAATGGAATATCTTGATAATCTATAGCTCCGTTGCGAAGACTCTCCATAGGAACAAAAGAAACTTCGCAATCTAGACTCTCCCCTTTATACTGAGGATTTAAAACAGAGAAATCTTTTAACCTCATAAATCAATCCCCATTAATTCATTATTCAGTGAGCGAATCTCTTCCAGCACATCCTCCACCTTATCAATCTTCTCCTGGACATAAAACTCCTTGTTGAAGTTCAACTCAACACCAACCACATTCTTACCAAGGACGAATGGTTTGAATACATACTTCTGCATGAAGGCATCTATCTCACGTTGATTCTCATGCTCGTCGAAATGGTGAGGAATAATCTCATAGTCTGCTGTGGTGCGTGGTATAAGTTCCACCTTCAGTGACTTCTTTCCCTTTGAGGAGTTCAATTCAAACTTAAAGACTCCGCAGCCCAAAACCTTACGTCCTTCTTTGCTTTCACAAATAATCGTTTCCTGCTCTTGGTCGTAACGATAAGAGGTATCATCTTCGAGTGTAATCAAGATTCGGTCTTCATCAATGTTGGCGGCCTTCAACCTGTTCTTTAGTGCATTGCCAGCATTCGTGTCAAGGCCTTCCAACTCTGTCAATGTCTCATCGTTCAACACGACAGACTTAATCTTTTTCAGGGCAACAGACTCTTTCAGATACTCACCATTGATATCCACTTCCGTCAGCGTTAAACTCTGTTTGTTATAGTAGAAATGTTCACGATTGAAGATCTTGCAGATGTCACTCGGTGCAAAGTTGGTGAGAGCCTTTACTATAGCCGCACGATGTTCCTCTGTCATTTCACGACGCTTATCACCCTTGGCTTTCTTTAGCAAACGCCACAACTTACTACCATCGATGAGTGCCACTTTATCCTTTCTTTCAAAAGGCTTCTGCTTGTTCATAATCCACAGGTAGGTGTAAATACCTGTGTTAAAGAACTCATTCTGCGGCATCTGAATGATGGCTTCAACCCAGTCGTGGTCAAAGATATATTTACGGATATTGCTCTCTCCACTACCGGCATCGCCACTGAACAACGTAGAACCATTATGTACCTCTACGGCAATACCATTCTGGGCGAGTTGCCAAAGGATATGCTGCATGAATAGCAACTGTCCGTCGCTTACCGATGGCAGACCACCAGGGAATTGTCCCTTTTGATCGTTCTTGATTTCCATCTCGTAACCACTCCATTTCGTACCGTACGGAGGATTAGCCACAATCACATCTATATCGCGTCCCATACAAGGAGCGGTGGTAAGTGTGTTACCATAATAAATATGAGAATGGCTACGGAAACGACTTTCAATGGCTGCCAAAGCATAGAGTGCATCATTGTATTCACTGCCCCATGTATGAATATTCTGATAGCCAGCTTGTGTATGCAAGCGATCTGCCACACCAAACAACAGGTTCGCGCCACCACAGGTCGGGTCATAAACATGGATATTCTGATCTTTCGGCTTCGTGACCTTGGTTGCCACGATATCAGCAATCAGTGAGATAATATCATCAGGAGTATACTGCCCTCCGGCAGTGGAAGCACTAATGTCAGCCCATTTACGTTTAATGTGCTCTTCCAAAGTGGTAATGGCTGAGTTGTCGTATGGTGATAGATCTATCTTCGACCAAGCCGTGATAACAGACAACAGTATCTTCTTGCTGCGCAGTTCCGCCACATAGTAGTCCATATTCAGGAACTTCTTTTCATCCTTTCCACGCTCTATGCCCAACAGTTTCTTCAGCACATCGTCAAAGGCCTTCAAGTAACTGTCGAAGTCCTGTTCAAAGGTAGTGTCATTACTACAGATGCTGCTCAGCGTCTTGCCCTGCATCACGATATATTCATTGTAACCGCAATCCATGTCGATGAAGGCCTCCTTAAAGTCCTCTGGGTCATCCTTCACAGTCAACCCTTCCTCTACCTCCACGCGCTTCATGGCATTCAGCATTCGTCCTTCGAGCATCATCAAAGCGAAGAACGGCATCATGTAGGCAGGGAAGTCACTCTGCTTCACGCTGGCCGCCAACAGTAAGTCTGCTATTGCCCATATATCGCTCTCGTAGTGCATGATGTCCCGAGGCTGAGACTGTATGTTATTTTGTTCTGTCATATTTCGTTTTATTTGTTTCTGGTACAAAGTAAATAACTATGTGTGTATGCTTTCTGCATAGAAAAATTATTTTTGCAAAATAAGTCTATTTTTTATATCATGAACCGTTGAAGACGTGTTTGTTCCACACATTACAATATATTCAGAAGCATTTTCTGTAGCATTATCATACTCGTCAATGCCTTTCTCATGCATATTGTGAAATTGTTTAAGAAGGTGGTTAATAGATGAAATTGCAGAATCAGAATAATCAACAAGCCCATGCGAATAGGCACATTCAACTCTAATGTCTTGATTACAAATAGCATTACCATCCCTTTTGAAAGCTTTCAAAAGATGTTCCGCAGAACCTATAAAATAGTTAGATATGATCTTGCGATTGTGGGTATCGTCATAGTTTGCACATTTATTTGTAACTGAATAAAGTTCTAATATTACATTGTATGGACGTTTTAATACACTGGTCTTAAAACTCTCAAATTGTTGAGCAACTTTTCCTAATTCAAAGTTTCGATCCTTACTACTTGAAGCATCAAATAAAATAAGTACGTGATAATCGCAGGATAGAGAGGCAGGAAGAACGGCCTTCATTATTTGCTTAATATTTTCCACACCATCGCCATAGTTACTCATTAGATTACCTTCCCAGTCAAAAATATAGCGATCAATAATAATCAACGCATTAGATGGAACTTTGGCTCCCTTCTCAAATAGTTCTTTCCAAGAATGAACATTTGTATCTTTGAACAATGTAAACTTACATTCATTCGATGATAGTAAACATTCATTTAAACTATCTGTGGATTGACATATTATACCATAATTATCTTGAATAGACTTTGCAGTGTCTTTGTCAACATCAAGCAAAAAAGCTCCTTGTGGTTCAACAAGCAATGATTGTGGGGATTCTTTTGCCAGAGTATTATAATTGACATTAGATGGCTTAAAATTTATTTGGAAACTCTCTGAGAAAGTAAACAATGCATCACCATACTCCCATTCATCATATATGTTCTTGTCGAGATATATGATGTTCTGCTTCGACAGAAGTAAGAACCACGAGCTTCTTTGTTCTTGTTCTTTTGACATCTCTTCCAAACAAAGCCGCTCTAACGAAGACGCCGAGATAAATATTTTAAACATAGCTTACTTCTGTTTTTGAGCATTCTTTAATACAGCCATATGCAATTTTCCAGCCTCGTTGATAAAGCCTTCGCCAAACTTCTTTTCAAATAGGCCAGAAGTAGTATAAACCATGTCATAAGGGATACCTTCTGAAGGGAAGTAATATACCTTAAAGGGGTTTCCCTTTAATTTCTCATCCGTCGCAAATTTATCTCCTACTATCACTTGAGAACGGCGTACAAGATACTCAGAATGAGTCTCAATGATAAACCTGAAATTATATTTAAAATTAAGCTCGAACAACAAGTCTGCTAGTTTGCTTTGTAGCATTGGATGCAAGTTCTGTTCAGGCTCTTCTATGATGATGATTGAAGTTGTGGCTCTTATTCTATCTTGACGAAATGCCTTAAGCATTGCGTCAGATGGTAATGTAATAGCAAGCCGGAATAGGAGAACCATTAGTTGTATGGATCCCATGCCTTTATCAGCCAGATTAACTTCTTCACCATCATGATTCACAATATGAACAAGATGTGCCTCACCACCGACAGATTTGATCTTGTAATCAACCCCTATGCCAAATTCCTTCATCCATTTCTGAATGAACAAATGTTTATATTCTAGTTCTTTCTGTGAGGCAAATTGGTGGATAGTGCGAGAAAGATAGTCGTTCGTATCTTTTGCACTATATATTACTGTCTGTGTTACAGCATGAGCATAAAGATATTCAATATCAACATTACGAGCCATAAAAGATCGAGTATGTGCACCAGGGAAATTAAAGCGCTCCATCCTATCTCCTATCTCATCATTACTATCCTTGTTTCTTCTAGAAAAAATGTTTGAAAAAGATTTAAGAAATCCCTTTTGTTTTTCAGAAATATCCAGTCTTTTTAACTTACCTTCATTTCGACGGCCGATATATCCTAAAACACCTAAACCTTCAATATCTTTAAAGTTCATATTATCCGGAGCTAAGGTTATATTTATTGCGTTTTCTACAGCCTCAATTAAGGTTCCAACAAGGTCGCGCCCAAATATAGACCAATAATCAGAAATTGGCACATCAAAAACAATAGGTTCATCAAAACTTGAATAATAATCATAAAGATTTCTCTTCTTGTATTGTTCAGTCGGATGATAATCTTTATTAGGATTAAACTTTACCGTAGCCTTGTCATTGATTAAATCGAAAAGCAAGTCAACATTTAAAAAATCAATTGACACATTTACATTTGAAAGCGTTCCCGTAACGGATTCTTCGTCTTGTGGATCACCTTTTACTATATACGAACAACAAAGATTGTCCATTTTTGTATAGAAGGTAATGGCATTGTTATCTGCACGATTATATAATGCTCTTTTGAATGTTCCAATATGAGCAAGGTAACTAGTGTTAAATTGAAATTTTATACTTTGTAATCGTTTTTGAGTGATTACTTTACGTTTTTGAGCTCTATCTTTAGTGCCGTTCTCTTCGTCGAAAGCATCGAAAGCATCAAATTCGTCAATACTAATAGCAGCTGGCTTATTTAAAAAGTCAGACAATGCTAGTATTCCCTTAACAACGGTAGACTTCCCAGCATTATTCTCTCCTACGAAAATTGTGATGGGTGCCAAATCTAAAGGAGGAAAGCCCGCAAATTTTCTAAAATTTTTAAAACCGATTTGTTTCATATCTATATAAAATTATGTTTCTATTTCAATTCGGGTGCAAAGTTAGTTTTCTTCTATGCATTCATCCTGCACAAGAAAATATTTTTTATAATTTTCTGCAATTCTTCTTCCAATTTGTGCTCTGAATGTATCAGGAGAGAGTACCTCAACGTCAGGTCCAAAGGATAGAATCTGTTGTTCCAACTCACGAGTGGGCTTGACTTCCAATGATACAGTGCAATCCTCTTCATCTATCACAACTTGTGATTTGTGAATAGGCTTCGAAGTTGCATATGGAAAGCGTGCCGGTGTAAATCGTAGGATGACTGTCTCTTTTTTCACGTCATCATAGGGAATTGAAACGCCGACTATATCGTCAAAGAAATGCCCAAAATCTATGGACGTATTGGGGGTGAAGGGAACGTTAGCCAATGATATGTGATGTATTCTGTCTAGCGCTTTGTTTGCAATCTTTCCAGATTCTTCCTCAAAGCCAAAAAGGAACCAACGGTTATTGTATTGCTTGACATGATAGGGATGGAGGGTTGATGTGAATTCCTTACCCTTATACGTTTTATAATATATAATAAGAGGTGTATGATTGACGGCAGCATCTATTACCTCCGACAAATATTCCAAGCCTTTCAATTGTTCATTCTGTTCAAACGCCACCACATTATCACTATTGGATTTGATGCCAAAGCGATATTCAAGATTGGAAATCACTTCTTCCAACCAAGCATTGTTAGGAGCACCACGATAGCGGCTTAACATCTCAATAGTTGAGCGAAGTTTCTGGACTTCATCCGGAGAAAGCTCATTCTGAAAGATAGAAAAGTCACGTTCAGAATACCTGTAATAGCATTTCTTGTCGTAATATGGTTTAGCATCAAGATATACTCCATGAGGCAACATCTTACGAATCGCGTTAATGTCATCACGTAATTGCCTTTCTTTAATCATCAAATTTCTTCCACGAACATCCATCAAATGCTCGTTGACCTTCTCCAAAAGATCATCGAAATCGTACTTATGGCGATAATCACTGAAGCATCGATCTAATATCTGATATCTGAATTGTGCGTTCTTATTTACAGGCATATAATTGGATGCTATTTACTTGGTTACTTGAATATACATCACATCACTTTTGCTGGAGTTGATGAGCTCTTTTACATCCACCTCCAAACATTCTGCTATTTGAAGCAAGGTTTCAAGTCCGGGCTGGGCTGAATTTGTACACCACTTAGAAACAGTTGCGGGATCTTTACCTAATGTCTCAGCCAACCATTTGTTTGTCCGCTTCTTCTCTGCCAAAACTACCTTAATACGATTAATGTCTCTAGTCATTACTGCGTCTATTATTGATTGTGGGTACACAAGGTAATAAATAAATCTCAGGAATTATTCGTGTAGTGCAGAAACAATGCAAAAAAAACATTATTGTTTGCGTTTTATGCAAATTCTAAGTAAAATACCATCATCAAGTACTATTGACTATTCGAAACAGTCCACTCATTTACACAATCGATACTATTAAAGCTATGCTTCCTTGTGAACAGTCAAAAAGAAAACACCCAATCTTACATTTTTGGGTGTAAAATTGGGTGTAAATTTTGCAAATCACTGATAACCAAGTGATATTGCGGAGAGAGAGGGATTCGAACCCCCGGAACCTCTCAGTTCAACGGTTTTCAAGACCGCCGCAATCGACCACTCTGCCATCTCTCCAGTCGATTTGTTTCTCAAATGCGTTGCAAAGTTACGCATTATTTTTGAATATGCAAATGTTTGACAAAAAAATTCAATTATTTTTTTTGCGCTTATGACATTAAAACAGGAAAACACTTTGGTTATTAGTAAGATATATACTAATGGGGAAATACATTCTTTTACACGGGATCAAGTCGTTCCAAAACAGATTACGGCAAATTCGTCTACGACGTTCATTAAACTGTCATGTCATTTGTTTCTCCTCTTGTTCTAATATGATTTTGCGGTATTGGGAAGGAGTCATTCCATATCTGTCCCGAAATTGCCGTTGAAAAGTACGGGGCGTTCCGAATCCGCTCTCCTCGGCAATCTCTTTTAATGCGATGGATTCCGGAGAAGAAAGCAGGCGTCTGGAATAGTCCAAACGTGCCATATTAATGTATTCAACGACGGTCATGCCTTTTCTTTCTTTAATGACATTGGAGATAGTCCTTTCATTGATTTGAAGGACTTTTGCCAACTTTTCTCTATTTAATGACGGATCTTTGAAAGGATGTCCTTCCCGCAAATAGTATTCTATTTGACCCAGAACCTCATCGTCTGATCCGTCAAGAGTCTGTTCTCCACCACCGCCATCCTCTTTGTAGACATGCGAAGATAAACTGTTTGTCAATTTGTCCAACTCTTCCAATTGACTTACAAAAAGCCTGTTTTGGGTGTGTAACTTGCGCGCATACAAGGCATAAGACAACAATAAAATACTTATCAAAGAGATAAAAGCATACGCCCAATATAATGAACGGGTTTTCTGTATTACCTCTTGTTGTGTCTTTTCAACTTGGTATTGAACCATCAATTCGTCTAATTGGCGAATTTTCTCTGCCCTCAACAGGGAATCATTGCCGTGGATGTATTCCTTATACGCATTTGCGCTTTGTATGGCATCACCGCTCAAGGAAAGCAATTCCGCTTTGACCTGTAAATCCTTCAGGTAGAAAGGATAGTAATATCGATGCATCTGGAGCAGAGTATCAATATTGGCAATGGCTTCTTTATACAATTTCTGCTCGGCAGACAACATATAGGCAGCCTCATAGTAATGTTCATACGCCCTTGCCGGCAGGTCGTTCCGCATATAAGGCCGCGCTTTGTCCAAACAAGCTCCCGCTCCTTTTATATCCCCTGATTTTAACAAGGCAATTGATTGGAAGGAAAATGCCGTGACTGGGCAATGGCCACTTGCGTCTTTCCAACCTCTATCCAACCAATAATCAAGGATTTCATTATATTTGCCCGATACGGCTTCAATCTCATCCATCCCTTTTATTTTGACACAAACCGAGAATAGCCACTCACAAATGCTTTGTGCAGTCGCGAAATTACTCAAGTTGTCTTGGTAAGGAGGGCAAATCTCCAATCCTTCAGATAATGCTTTATAGGCTTTGTCATAAAGGCTCAGTTTATAAAATATCTGACCTTGCACCCTGAGAGCCATCGCCATGCCAATCGGAAGATTCAGTTCGGTCGCCTGCAAATGCATTTTTGTCGCTTCGTCCTGCGCCTTGGAATAGGACTTGTTGGCAAACATCCAATCTATATATATATTGTACAAAGCAAAGTAATATACATATTGTTTGGTGTCATATAGGAAAGCAAATGCTTCTTTAGCCTCTTGTTCCAAATCGGACGAAGGAGAGATATTGGCCAACGATTGTATGTAGGAACTATATGTAATGCCGATGGCAACCGTGTCCTTCCGGGACTGTGCTTGCCGCAAAGCGGCTTTCCAATCTTCAGGCATCCCGCTAATCTGTGCTTTTTGGATAGATGCAGCCAATTCATTTGCGGGACGGGTATTGTTATCAGCAAAACTTGAACAAATGAACAGGCATAAGAAGATATAGAAGATTAAAAGTGACCGTATGCGAAAATTATATATATGCCGTTTCATGCCATGTTCCTTTTATATATTTATGCCATAACAAAGGTATGATATTTTCACGGATAATTCGTTTTTTGAAATAATAAAACACACGAACACACATGCAATACTTTGGTAATTTTTCATCTGAAACTTTCCGACTAATGGTCACGAGCTTTTTCCCAAAAGCATACTACCTTTTTGAAAAGAGGTCGGATTGTGACATTTGCAAACATAGTACCTTTATTCTCAAAATCACGAATCCATTTAGACTAAAGCATTAGGAGCAAAGTTTAATCACGAACGAAAAATATATTCTTTTAGTGTTCTTTAATTTTAAAGAATGGCATACTTTTCCATAATACACTATTTTTGCCCACTATAAAAAACACTTAGAAAAACATATTAAAAGATGAAATGTAGATTTTTCGCCTTAATGTTATGCCTTTTATCCATCGGGCTTTCATTATCGGCACAGACTTCGACAACCTTTACTGTCACGGGACAAGTATTGGATTCGTTGACCAATGAAACGGTACCATATGCGACTTTGAATTTTTCCCTCGCATCTGCCCCAAAGAAGTCCGTATTATTGCTTGCCTGTGATATAGACGGTAAATTCAAAGCGGAATTGAAATCATCAGGCAAATATATCCTGCAATTACAATCCATAGGCATGGCGAATACGACCAAACGATTCACCGTGGGCAAACAACCAACCATGAATCTGGGTAATGTCTATATGCAAAGTGACAACAAAGTCTTGAAGGAGGTGAATGTCACAGCGCAAAAGAAATTGGTCCGTGTGGAATTGGACAAACTTACTTACAGCCTGAACGATGACCCGGAGGCACAGACCAGCAACACGTTGGACATGTTGCGCAAAGTCCCGATGATTACGGTTGACGGCAGCGATGAAATCCAATTGCAAGGTTCTACCAACTTCAAGATTTATGTAAACGGCAAGCCGTCCAACATGATGAACAACAATCCAGCGGATGTATTGAAGAGCATGCCCGCCAGCTCCGTAAAAGACATAGAAGTCATTACCGACCCAGGTTCCAAATATGATGCCGAAGGTGTGGGTGGCATTATCAATATCATCACGACCCGTAACATATTGGATGGTTACACCGCTTCCGTCAATGCCGATGCCAGCTTGTTAGGACGCATGGGAGCAGGAGCTTACCTCTCTGCCAAGTTTGGCAAATTCGGAATAACAGGCAACTACAAATACAGCCACATGAATTCCCCATGGAACGATGCTTCTTCCGTCCGTGAAACATTCGCTTCTGAAACCAACAAGCGCAGTTTATTAAACCAATCGGGAAGGAGCAAACGTCAAGGGCCGTTCCAATTCGGATATGTAGAGGGAAGTTATGAAATCGACTCTTTGAACTTGTTGAGCTTGGGGTTAAACCTGTTCCGGGGCGACAATACAAGCAAGACGGAATACGATGTAAAGATGAATAGCGGCGATGACTTGTCGGACTTCATCTATGGCTTCAACCGCTATAGCCGTTCTTCGTCCACTTTCGGTTCAACCGATTTGAACTTGGACTACCAGCACTCAACCCAAAGGAAAGATGAATTGCTAACTTTTTCTTACCGCTTCAGCCATACGCCCAACAACAGCGAAAGCTATACGGATTTGGAGAACATTGAAGGGAATTATCCCTTGATGACCAATTACCCACGCTGGGACATCAATGATGCCGCTGCAGTGGAACATACTGGACAAATTGACTATACAAGACCGACTTGGAAGAATCAATCCCTTGAAACAGGATTAAAGTATATTTACCGGAAAAGCGATAGTGAAACGTTAAGGCAATATTACAACGATTCGACTGGTGTTTGGGATGGGCAACATGATGCCAACAGCGACTTCCGGCACAACCAGCATATCTATTCTGCTTATGTGGGTTATACGGCATCCATTCAAAAGGTTGGCATCAAAGTCGGCGCACGTGCGGAAGGAACTTCTTTGAACGCCCATTTCGCTTATGCACCGGAAATGGACTTTAGCACCAGCTATTTCAATGTTGTCCCGAATATCACGTTGTCTTATAAAATCAACATGGCACAACAAATCCGTGTCGGTTACAACATGCGTATCCGCAGACCGGGTATTTGGTTCTTGAATCCGTATGTGAACAATACAGACCCGGAAAACATCCGTTATGGTAATCCGAACTTGGATCCGGAAAAGAGCAACCGCATCAACATGAACTATAGTTATTTCAACACGAAGTTCAACATGAATGCAAACGTGACATACAGTTTCCAAAACAATTCCATCCAAGAGATTGTCAAGATGAACAATAATATCTCGGAAACGACATACGACAATATCGGAAAGAACAAACGAGTAGGATTCTCATTGTACATGAGCTACGCTCCTATCCCATTGCTTCGATTCATGTTGAATGGAGGAGCAACATACGAAGACATCTCCAGCGAGACGGGCATGGCAAACAGCGGATTCAGCGGTCGAGTGTTTGGAAACATCCAGTTCAACTTGCCGAAAGACTTCCGTTTGGATTTGCGCGGCGGTTATTTCTCTCCGAGAATCTCCATCCAAGGAAAGCGTTCTCCGATGTATTTCAATGATGTTGCCATCAATAAGAGCTTCATGAAGAAGAAACTGACCGTTTCATTAAATGTGAACAATCCGTTGTGGAAGACCATCGAGATGAAGAGCACGACTGAAGACCCTACATTCTTCATGGAAAGTATCAACCACATGAGGTCACGTGACTTGAGGCTCAGCGTCACTTACCGCTTCGGAACGATGAAGAACGCCATCAAGAAAGTCCGTAGAGGCATCAGCAATGATGACGGGGCAAATGAAACAGGAAGCAACGACCAACAACAGATGATGTAATAAAAGGAGCTGCCCCTGATAATCTTAAAAATTATCAGGGGCGATTTATATTTTGTCTCATTATATTGCCTACTTGATGATAATAAATGATATATTTGCAAGATAGATTACTTGAAAAACAAAGCATATCACTTAAATTCGTTTATTATGGCAAAAAGTATGATATATACACGAACCGGTGACAAAGGAAAAACTTCATTGGTGGGAGGACAACGAGTATCAAAAGCCCATTGTCGCATTGAGAGTTATGGCACGATTGACGAACTCAATTCTTTCATAGGATTGCTCATGGCAGAATTGGAAGACCAACATGACCTTGAATTCTTATTGTTTATCCAACATAAATTGTTCACGGTGGGATCCTATTTGGCAACAGACCAAGCGACAACGGAACTGAAGATAGAAAGCCGCATCACTCCGGAAAGCATTGCGAAGATAGAAGAAGAGATTGACCAAATAGACGGATCTCTTCCTAAAATGACCCATTTCGTCCTGCCGGGAGGTTGCAGGTCTGCTTCCTTGGCACATGTTTGCAGAACTGTATGCAGAAGGGCAGAACGCCGGATTTACACGTTGGCGGAAGAATATGAAGTGGAAGAACCTGTCCTGGTATTCATCAACCGCCTTTCTGATTACCTGTTTGTTTTAGCACGGAAAGAGTGCTTGAAAAACAACGGCAAAGAAATTATTTGGGATTATACTTGTTTCTAAAGAAATTATTATACTTTTGCGGAAAAAAATGAACCTGACTACTAAAATGTAGTCTTTAATACGATTTTACTATGTATTGGACATTGGAATTAGCTTCAAAATTGGAAGATGCACCTTGGCCAGCAACCAAGGATGAATTGATTGATTACGCTCAACGCTCAGGTGCTCCTTTGGAAGTAATAGAGAATCTACAAGAAATGGAAGACGAAGGCGAAATATATGAATGCATGGAAGATATTTGGCCTGACTATCCAAGCAAAGAAGATTTCTTCTTCAACGAGGAAGAGTATTAATCGCTCACGAGCTGGCTATCTCAGCTTAGAGCGTTGAATATAAGCGGTATGGGGATTTTACAGCAAGTTCCCATACCGCTTTTTAAATCTTTTACCGCTTGTGAGCTAAAATAACTCTCAAAAAAAGTTGTAACATCTCTCTATATATTGTATATTTACACCTGATAAGTTCAGAAAAGTGTCAAGTTTGGCACAAATCAGAAGTAGCAGGTGTAATCATGAAGATAGAAAGAGACATAATAAATAAATTCAAGGATTGGAAAGATGCAGAAAAACATAAGCCAATCCTTTTGAAAGGAGCCCGCCAGATAGGTAAGACATGGGCTATGGAAGAGTTCGGAAGAGAATGTTTCGATTATACGGCGAAATTTGACTTCGACCGCCAGAAAGAGTTGCAGTCAGCTTTCACTGTGTCAAAGGAACCAACACGCATAATAAAGGAACTCGCCCTTTATAGCCAAGTTCCCCTTGTTCCTGGCAAGACACTTCTCATATTCGATGAGATACAAGAATGCGAGGAAGCACTCAACTCGTTAAAGTACTTTTGTGAGGATGCTCCCGAATGGCATATTATTGCAGCAGGTTCGCTGTTGGGGGTGGCTGTTAAGAGGAGGAAAATGACCGTACCCGTGGGAAAGGTGCAGGTTATGCGTATGTATCCTATTACGTTCAAGGAGTATCTGCGAGCCAGTGACATCCAGACATTCAATTTTGTTGAACAGATAGAACAGCCAGAGAAATTGCCTCTTATTATACTTGACAAATTGAAATCAGAATACCGCAGATATATGGTGTCTGGAGGTATGCCGGAAGCAACCGTAAGTATGCTTGAAAATCAGGGTATGCAAGCTGTGGATGACATACTGCAAGGCATATTAGATTTGTATGAGCTTGACTTTGCCAAGTATGCAGATTCTCGCGATATACCGCGCATTCATGCTATTTGGCACTCACTTCCATCTCAACTTGCCAAGGAGAATAGGAAGTTCATCTATAAGATTATAAAGAAAGGAGCAAGAAGCCGTGACTACGAGGATGCTTTGCTGTGGCTTGAAGATGCAGGCATGACATATCGTGTGAACGCAGTATCGAAACCAGGAATGCCTTTAAGTGCATACGAAGAACCAGACATATTCAAGATTTATGCCAGTGACTGCGGACTATTGCGGCGATTGGCTGGACTACCAGGAAGTATAGTCATTGACCCGACTGCCAACTACACAGAATTCAAAGGCGCAATGGCAGAGAATGCAGTGCTGCAAAGTTTGTTGCCTTCATATGGTTCAATGCCTTACTATTGGTCTTCGGAAGGAAAGGCAGAGATAGAGTTTCTGTTACAGCGAGAGGACGAGATAATTCCTGTAGAAGTAAAGGCCGAAAATTGTGTCAGTGGCAGAAGTATTGTTGTGTACAACGAACGTTACCATCCCAAAAACCGCATACGTTTCTCTTTTCTCAACTTACAGCAAAACTGTGGAATGCTTGCATGTCCCTCTCCTTTAACGGAATGGGCTATGAAATGGCTAATCAAATAAAGGTCTTATAGCAGAGATTCATATTGTCTCACAACACCTTTCATGGTGAAATAAACTGACCGATAATCGTGTTGTAACATCATTACTCCCAGAAATTCGATATGCATTGTCCCTATTCAACGAGGAAGAGTATTAACAACCTCATAGGTTAAACAGTAAAATTATCAGCGGGACAAGCAAAAATATTTTGTTTGTCCCGCTGATGTTTTATGATATCATAAATTATATGTACTTTTGCGCAACAGTCCTATATCTTGAATAGAGCATGAAAAGAATACAAATTCTTATCCTTATCTTATTTATCTGCTTACCAAAGGTACAAGCACAATACGATGCAGCTTTGAGCCATTATTTCATGGCAAGAGCTTATTATAATCCAGCGGCGGCAGGTAGTACGGAAGATTTGAAAATGCTTGCACTTTTCAACCAACAATGGGTCGGATTTCCTAAAGCACAACGTTCCTTCTTCGTGACAGCTGACATGCCATTCAAAATCGGCAAAATCAAACAGGGAGTGGGTGTGACTGTTTATACAGAAAGCATTGGATTATTTCAAAACACGCACGCTGGAGCGCAATATGCATACAAGCACAAGTTGTGGGGCGGGGAACTAAGCGGAGGCTTGCAAATCGGAATTGTCAACGAGACGTTCAAGGCAGACAGCATCTATATTCCACAAAGCCCTTTCCACCAGCAAGAGGACGAAGCGTTCCCTAAAAGTAGAGTCAATGCAACAGGTTTAGATATCAACCTTGGATTGTTTTACCAACATAAAAACTTTTATGCTGGTGTCGGATTCACCCATATTAATTCTCCCGAACTACAATTGGAAGAAACAATATACACATATATCGGAGGAATGTTTAATTTTATGGGCGGATACAATATTAAACTAAATAATCCGTTATTTGAATTAAAACCATCTGTGTTTTTACTGACAGACTTTAACAATTATCATCTTGACGTAACTGCACGAATGGAATACAATAAAATGTTTAATGGTGGTATTTCCTGGAAAATGAACGAATCCATCGGTTTGTTGTTGGGAGCCAATATAGGAAGATTCGCCTTGGGATATTCTTTTGGTTATCCGACCACTGCCATCCGAAAAGTATCTTCGGGGAATCATGAACTGGTATTACAATACCGGCTCAAACTGAATAAAACAAAAACAGGAAACACCCGCCACAAAAGTGTACGTATATTATAAGTATATGAAGAAAATATGGATAGTTCTTCTGGCAGCCACATCGCTGCTTTCCTCCTGTGGTAAAGTTTTATCGGGAAGCGGAGGAGAAGTGACAGGAGCACGGACAATGGCTATTAACGAGCCGAATCCGTACGGAATGACTTTAATTAAAAGAGGTGCTTTTGAAATGGGTCCGGCAGACAAAGACTCCTTGTGGGGCATCATGCCTGACACGAAAGGAATATCCGTCGATGCTTTTTGGATGGATGAAACGGAAACGACCAATGCCAAGTACCGCCAATTCGTCTATTGGGTGCGTGACTCCATCATCCGCGAGCGCTTAGCCGATCCGGCTTATGGGGGAAATGACCTGTTCAAGATTACGGAAGACAAATACGGCGACCCTGTAACTCCTCATTTGGATTGGAGCCGTCCTATTCCTTGGAAACGTGCCAACGAAGATGAAATACGTGCCATTGAAAGCGTTTATTATACGAATCCAGTGACCGGTGAAAAGAAATTGGACCCGAAACAGATGGTATTCAAATATGAATGGTATGATTATACATCTGCCGCTTTGCGGAAAAACCAAATGGATCCGGCTGACCGTGTCCGTAATACGGACATTACGCCTGACCCGAACGAAATCATCATGATTTCCAAAGATACAGCATACGTGGATGATGAAGGGAATATCATCAATGAAACAATTACACGTCCGCGTTCAGGACCTTGGGATTTCTTGCATACTCGTATCGTGAACATCTATCCGGACGAGAACTGCTGGGTAAATGATTTCAACAATTCCTACAACGAGCCTTATACCCGCATGTATTTCAACCATCCGGGCTATGATGATTATCCCGTCGTGGGTGTTTCTTGGGAACAAGCTACTGCTTTTTGTGTATGGCGCACCAATCTATACAAACAGTCGCTCAGCCTTCCTGCAGGGCAAGCCATCGAGCCGTTCCGACTCCCGACGGAAGGAGAATGGGAGTATGCGGCACGTTGTGGAAAGAACGAGAATAAATATCCTTGGGCAGGTGACGACTTGACAAATGGAAAGAACTGTTTCTTGGGCAACTTCAAGCCAGGCAAAGGGAACTATACGGAAGACGGACATTTGATTACTTCCCGTGTTGGCTCATTTGCTCCTAACGAATTCGGCTTGTATGACATGGCTGGTAATGTGTCGGAATGGACCTCAACCGCATATTCCGAATCAGGTCCTAACCAGATGAGCGATATCAATCCGGAATTGCGCTATAACGCTGCAAAAGAAGACCCATACGCACTGAAGAAAAAAGTGGTGAGAGGTGGTTCGTGGAAAGATGTATCACAGTTCATACGTTCGGACATGCGCAGCTTTGAATACCAGAATGAGACACGTTCATACATCGGTTTCCGTTGTGTACGCACTCAAATCGGTTTTTCTAAATCAAAAGGTAAAAAATAATCAACTCATTTAATACTTACATTCATGGGAAAATATAGAAGATATAAGAATATATTAGAGATGTTCCTTTCCAGTGAAAAGGGAAAGCGAGCTTTGAACTTCTGTTATAGTTGGGGTGCTTCCATCGTTATCATCGGTGCATTGTTTAAATTGTTGCATCTGCCGTACGCAAACCAGATTCTGTTCATTGCAATGATTACAGAGGCATGCGTCTTCTTCATCTCGGCATTTGAACGCCCCAACGACGAATACCATTGGGAAGATGTCTTTCCGGTGTTGAAATCAAAGAACCCTTTAGATCGCCCGGCTTTCTCAAATGGTCAAGATAACGCCACACAAGAAAACGGGAACAACGGAATGCCTTTCATCAACATGGGCGGTATGCAATCCAACTTAGGAGCGAATGCGGCTGCCTCATTGGGATTGAATGTTACAGAAGAAGATACGAAAAACCTATCGGAAAGCATCAAGAAGTTGAGTGGAGCTGCCAATCAGATTTCCAAAATGGCAGAATTGACAGAAGCTACCCAACATTATCTGGAACAGCTCTCTTCCATGTCTAAGAAGATGGAGAAATTCAGTGAAGTGACGGGGTCTTTGACCGAAGTTTCGGATACCTTGTTGAACTCCTATAAAGGAATGGCAGACAATCCAAGCAGCGTTTCTCAAAATGCCACCAGCTATGTAGAACAGATGGATGCTTTGAACCGAAACATTGCCGGATTGAACAGTGTTTATGAAATGCAGTTGAAGAGCATCAGTGCCCAAATGGAAAATATAGAACGGATCAATGCCGGACTGAACCGTATCCGTGAAATGTACGAAGGTTCTGTAATCGACAGTTCTGTATACCGCAATGAGACGGAAAAGATGACCCAGCAGTTATCCCAACTGAACCAAGTCTACAGCCGTCTGCTCCAAGCCATGACTGTAAATATGTATACGCCACAGCAGCCAGCAGGGAACAATTACCAGGCTCCGCAGAATCCGTATGCACAACAGCCTCCTTACCAGGCACCGTATGGTTATCAACAACCTCCATACAACACGCCGAGACAGGGCTAAACCAACAAACATAATCATGGATTTTAGAAGAAAGAGATAAAAACAAATGGCAGGAATATCAAATAATCCGAACTCTCCTCGTCAGAAGATGATTAATCTGATGTACTTGGTGTTCATCGCAATGATGGCATTGAACGTATCATCGGAAGTATTGGATGGATTCGAGCTGGTGCAGGATAGTTTACGGACTTCTATTGAAAATGCGACTCACCGCAATGAGATTGTGGCGGCAGAGTTGAGCTCTGCATATCAGTCCAATCCGGAAAAGGTGCGTGAATGGTATCAGAAATCGGCAGCCGTAAAGCAGAGGTCGGATTCCTTATACAACTATATTCAAGATTTGAAACAACGCATCGCAGACTTGGCGGATGGCGAAGGAGCGAACGTGAACAACATTGAGCATAAAGATGATTTGGAAGCGGCAGCCCGTGTGATGCTGGCTCCCATAAAAGGAGAAGGCAAGGATTTACGCCAAACCATTGATGCTTATCGGGAATGGATGGGGCAATTGGTAGAAGATTCTGCGAAGACACGAATCATCGAAACGGCATTAAGCACAAAACCGCCGTACAAGGCGGGAATAAATACCCGCACTTGGGAAGTGGCTTTGTTTGAAAATATGCCTGTGGCTGCAGCAATCACCCTGTTGACCAAAGTACAGAGCGATATCCGATATGCCGAAGGGGAAGTATTGTCCCACTTGCTGAGCAGCGTGGATGTGGGAGACTTCCGTGTGAACCAGATTACAGCCCAAGTTATCCCGCAAAGCCAAATTGTGATGCGGGGAAGCCAGTATGAGGCAAACATCGTACTTTCAGCAGTCGATTCAACCAAACGTCCTACTGTCTTTGTCAACGGAAAAGAGTTACCGGCAGAAAACAAAGGAATCTTTAAAGTTGCGACCGGAGCAACCGGCACATTCCCTATAAAAGGATATATCGAAATGCCGAATAGTGAAGGAAGTTCCAACCGCTACCCGTTTGAAAGCGAATACTTCGTAACGGAACCAAGCGCAACTGTCGCACCGACACTGATGAATGTATTGTATGCAGGAATCGCCAATCCAATCCGCATCGCTGTGCCGGGTGTGCCAAGCGGCAATGTCACAGCCACGATGACCAACGGAACTTTGACTCGCAAAGGAGACCTTTGGGAAGCTCGTCCTTCCAAAGTGGGAACAGAAGCGATTGTGACAGTACAAGCCCGCATGGCTGATGGACGCAGTTTGGAAATGGCAAAGACTTCATTCCGTGTTCGTGCCTTGCCGGATCCATTGCCTTATATCGAATATAAAGACGAGAACGGCAATACCCGCAAGTTCCGAGGAGGAAAAATCTCCAAACGGAATTTGGTGGAAGCAGAAGGCATCTTGGCAGCAATCGACGATGATTTGTTGAATGTGAAATATACGGTATTACGCTTCGAACTGACATTCTTTGACTCCATGGGCAATGCCATTCCTGAAGTTGCGGAAGGAACTAACTTCTCTCAACGCCAGAAAGATTATATCCGCAGGTTGTCCCGCGGAAAGCGATTCTATATTTCCCGTGTGGTAGCCAAAGGTCCGGACGGAATCGAACGAACTATACCGACTATTGAAGTAATTGTAAATTGATGATGATATGAAACGTATCTATTACATAGTTGCCTGTCTACTTACACTGTTGGCTGTACTTCCGGCAAATGCCCAAGAACAGGCCACGACGCAGAACAAGCAGCAACAACAAAAAGGACCACGCGCCAGCCGAGGCGGGCGTGAGGCTACAAAGGCAGACAATGGATTGCCCGAACTGACGGTGCGTGCTCAGGATTTGAACGAAAGGCTGACACAAGAAATCGGAAATGCACGCTGGATGCGCATTGTTTACCGCCAGTTAGATTTGACAAAAGAAAAGAATACGCCTTTATATTATCCCGTCCATCCCATGAACGGGCAAATGAATCTTTTTACCATCATGTTCCAACTCCTTAGCGAGGGGAAATTGAAAGCATACGAATATGTGGATGGTTATGAAGTGTTTGATGAAGCTCATCTGATAAACTTCAAAGAGTTGTTGGATCGTTTCCATGTTTATTATGAAGAAGTGGCAGACAAACGCGGAGGCGAACCGGCTTTGATCATCAATGAAAGTGATGTCCCTTCGGAACAGGTTCGGAGCTATTATGTGAAAGAAGCATGGTATTTTGACCAAAACAATTCATTGTTTGATGTGAAGACATTGGCGATTTGCCCTTTGTTGGCAGTAGACAATGATTTCGGTCAAACAACCAGCCCGATGTTCTGGCTTCCATACGAAAATGTCCGCCCTTATTTAAACACGGCATTCATCATGACTTCCAATTTGAATAACGTGGCAACTTTCACAATAGACGACTATTTCCGCAGACGGATGTTCGACGGGGAAATCATCAAGACGCAAAATCTGATGAACCAACCATTGCAAGCCTATTGCCCAACGCCTGATTCCTTGAAACGGGAACAGGAGCGCATCGAGAAACAATTGACTTCATTTGAAGAATCTCTTTGGATGAATACCGATTCGATAAAACCGGTTGACACCAAGGCTACAAAGAAGAACAAGGAGAAAGCTACCGCTGAGAAAGAAGAGAAAACAGAGGTGCAGAAAACTCAAAAAGCAAAGGCGACAAAGACAAAAGCGCCTAAAGCTCCAAAAGCACAAAAGTCCACTCCTGTCCGCAGTATTCGCAGAAGATAAAACCCAAACGGTTGCGACCCCAAATAATTGGGTGAGCAATCGTATCATATAAGGGCGGTGTGTCAAAAAACGGTTATGACACGCCGCCTGTTTTTTACATGAGGATAAATGTATTTGTTACGGATAAACCCAACCGTTAGTAAAGCGTTTTTTGCCACTAAAAATAGGATAAAATGTATCGAAAAAAACATACCGTTGTTTTTTTGAAAACGTCCAATGTTTTTCAAAAAACGTCCAATGTTTTTTCAAAAACATCAAATGTTTTTTCAAAACAACGGTTATATAAAATGAACCTTCAGCAGCAAATCACAAAGCACTGATTATGAACTAAAAGCAGAATTTTTCTTTGTCGAGGTCGATACAAAAGGAAACGGATGGCATCTTCCACCTACTTTCCCAAAGATGCTTTTTCTGGATTTCGGCAGAGGAAACAGCAAAATGAATATTTTACGGTAATTATACCCCCTAATAATCTGAATTTTCTTAACTTTGTCAATTCAAAGCAGAAAGATCGATGAGCGTAATAATTAAAGAAGTAACGACAAATAAAGAGCTTAAGAAGTTCGTTAAGTTCAATATAGACCTGTACAAAGATAATCCCTATCATATTCCTGGTCTTATTGAAGAAGAAATGGTCACCCATGATCGAAAGCAAAACCCTGCATTTGAAGTGTGTGACGCTATCTATTTCCTCGCCTACAAAGATGGCAAAATCGTAGGACGTATTGCCGGAATCATCAATAAGAACAGTAATGAAACGTGGAACCAGAAGCGTGCCCGTTTCGGATTTGTGGATTTTATCGATGACGAAGAGGTGGTGGATGCTTTGTTCAAAGCCGTTTCTGACTGGGCAAAGCAGAAAGGAATGGAAGAACTCCAAGGTCCTATGGGCTACACTGATATGGACCACGAAGGAATGTTGGTGGAAGGATTCGACCAACTTGGCACGATGGCAACTATCTATAACTATCCGTATTATCCCAAACACATGGAACGCATGGGATTTGTCAAAGACCAAGACTGGTGTGAATTCAAAGTGTTTGTTCCCCGCGAAGGCGTTCCTGAAAAGCATTTAAGAATAGGGGAAATCGTAAAACGGAAATATGGATTGTCCATCCGCAAATTCAAAAACAAAAAGGAGGTCATGCCGTATGCCCGCAAGTTATTCAACACACTGAACGAAGCATACGCTCCATTGTATGGTTTCTCCAAATTGACACCCAAACAGATAGATTATTATATTAATATGTATATACCCATGCTTCGGTATGACTTGGTCACCATCGTGACAAGAGATGAAGACGATGAAGTAGTCGCATTCGGCATCTCTCTTCCAAGTCTTTCCAAAGCGATGCAGAAAGCAAAAGGACATCTGTTCCCATTTGGATGGATCCACCTGTTGAAAGCTTTGAAATCGAAACCGAAAGTGGTTGATTTATACTTGATGGGTGTATTGCCAGAATACCAAAGCAAAGGGGTCAATGCTCTGCTATTTAATGATTTGATACCTGTTTACAACAAATTGGGTGTCGAATATGCAGAAAGTAATCCGGAATTGGAAACGAACAATGCCGTCCAAGCCCAATGGGACTACTTTAAAAGGGAACATCATAAGACTCGCAGAGCTTTCATTAAAAAGATAGGATAAGGGAAAACATGGACGAATTGAACTTAACGGAAAACAACGGCATATCATCCTACAACGACGAGGACATAAAAACCCTGGATTGGATGGAACATATCCGCAAACGACCGGGTATGTATATCGGAAAACTGGGCGACGGCAGCCATGCCGACGATGGTATTTATGTCTTATTGAAAGAGGTGTTGGATAACTCTATCGACGAATACATGATGGGATTCGGCAAAACGATAGAGGTCACGATAGCCGACGGCATGGTCTCTGTCCGGGACTATGGACGAGGTGTTCCGTTAGGCAAAGTAGTTGATGTTTCCAGCAAAATGAACACGGGAGCCAAATATGACAACAAGGCTTTCAAGAAGTCTGTCGGATTGAACGGTGTAGGTATAAAAGCCGTGAATGCGCTGAGCAGCTTATTCCGGATTACCAGTTGGCGAGACGGTGAATCAAAGGAAGTGGAATACAGCAAAGCTGTCGTAACTCGTGACTCCGGCACTATTCCATCCAAAGAGCCCAATGGCACATTAGTCACATTTGTCCCGGATGACACCATATTCAAGAACTACCAATACAAAGAGGACTTCATCGAGCCGCTCTTGAAAAACTATGTGTTCTTGAACTCCGGACTTACCATCTTATACAACGGGAAGAAATATTATTCCCGGCACGGTTTGGTGGACTTGCTGAACGAATATCTTACTTCCGAGCCTCTTTATCCTATTATCCACTTAAAAGGGGAAGATATCGAAGTCGTCATTACACATTGCAACCAGTACGGCGAAGAATACTATTCATTTGTAAACGGGCAGCACACCACCCAAGGAGGAACTCATTTGTCCGCTTTCAAAGAGGCAATTGGACGAGTCATCAAGGAGTATTACAATAAGAACTTCGAATACACAGATATTCGCGCAGGTATTGTCGCTGCCATCAGCATAAAAGTTGAAGAACCTGTATTTGAAAGCCAAACAAAAACGAAATTGGGTTCAAAGGACATGGGGCCGAATGGACCTACCGTCACTAAGTTCATCAACGATTTCTTGAAAAAAGAATTGGACAATTACCTGCACATCGAGACTGAGACTTCTGATATCTTATTGAAGAAAATCCAAGATTCGGAAAAGGAGCGGAAAGCGATTGCCGGTGTCACCAAGTTGGCGAGAGAACGTGCGAAAAAGGCTAATTTGCACAATAAAAAGCTTCGTGATTGCCGCATTCATTTGAATGATGCGAAAGGAGACAAAACGGAAGAAACCAGCATTTTCATCACCGAGGGTGATTCCGCCAGTGGTTCCATCACGAAAAGCCGTGACCCCAATCTCCAAGCTGTATTCAGTTTGCGAGGCAAACCATTGAACAGTTTCGGGTTAACGAAAAAGATTGTCTACGAGAATGAGGAATTCAACCTGCTACAAGCTGCCTTAAATATAGAAGACGGGTTGGACGGGTTGCGCTACAACAAAGTAATCATAGCGACTGATGCCGATGTGGACGGAATGCACATCCGCCTGCTCCTCATCACCTTCTTCTTGCAATTCTTCCCGGACTTGATCAAGCAGAAACATGTCTATATCTTGCAGACACCTTTATTCCGTGTCCGCAACAAACAAAAGACAATTTATTGCTATAGCGAAGAAGAGAAGCAGAAAGCGATTAAAGAATTGGGGAAGAATCCGGAGATTACCCGATTTAAAGGATTGGGAGAAATTTCCCCGGACGAGTTCCGCTACTTTATCGGGAAAGACATCCGTTTGGACCTGGTATCCTTGAAGAAAGAGGACTTGGTAAAAGATATGTTAGAGTTCTATATGGGTAAAAACACAATGGAACGACAGAATTTCATCATAGATAATTTGGTTATCGAAGAAGATATTATCAATTGACAAGAGATAAAATGATTAGACATCATACAGATAAAGAGACAGAATCAGAGCGAATAGCTATTTTCCCTGGTTCTTTCGACCCGTTTACAAAAGGTCATCAATCGTTGGTCAGCAGAGGACTTACTATTGTTGACAAAATCGTAATTGCAATCGGGGTCAATGAACAGAAGAAATATTGTTTCCCCTTGGAAGAGCGATTGGAAGCCATTCGTCAATTGTATCAGGACGAGCCTCGTGTCGAAGTCCTCTCCTATCAAGAATTGACAACCGATTTCGCAATGAAGGTAGGAGCTCGGTTTATTCTTCGAGGAATACGTTCTACGATAGATTTCGAATACGAAAAGACAATTGCAGACGTAAACCGATCGTTAACTGGAATCGAAACATTGTTCCTGTTAGCTGAGCCTCAATATGCCCACATCAGTTCAAGCGTCGTTCGGGAACTATTACATTTCGGGAAAGACATCTCATCATATCTTCCTCAATAAATATCATTATCATAAAGCAAAGTCATGGAAAGCAGTGTAAAACGTTTAGTTTTAATCTTATTCATATTCAGTACTTCATGGGCGTCTGTTTTTGCCCAAAAAGACATTGAAGCACGAAAGTTACAATTAGCTTTGTACGCCATTAGCAACTTGTACGTAGATTCAACCAGTCAAACCAAATTGGTAGAAGATGCGATAACTGGCATGTTGGAGAATTTGGATCCTCATTCAACTTATACCAATCCGGAAGAGACCAAAGAGATGACAGAACCTTTGGCTGGTAATTTCGATGGAATCGGAATACAATTTAATATGCTAACGGACACAGTCTATGTGATACAAGTTGTCTCTGGAGGTCCATCAGAAAAAGTCGGGTTAATGGCTGGTGACAGAATCGTAGAAGTAAATGACACCGTGATAGCAGGAGTTAAAATGAGCACTCCGGAAGTGATGAAACGTTTACGCGGACCCAAAGGCTCCGAAGTCCATGTGAAAGTGAAGCGAGGAGAAGAACCGCAACTCCTTGATTTTACCATAACGAGAGGCAAAGTTCCTGTATATAGCATAGACGCTGTTTACATGGCTGACAAAGAGACTGGTTACATCAAGCTGAATCGTTTCGCTGCCTCCTCAACGAAAGAGTTTAAAGAAGCCCTTTCTTCCCTATGCAAGAAAGGTATGACACAACTCATTTTGGATTTGCAGGGGAACGGCGGTGGATACTTGAATGTTCCCATAGAATTGGCAGATGAATTCCTTTCCCGCGGGAAAATAATCGTATACACGGAAGGGAACAAGCAAAAGCGTCAAGATGCGCTTTCTACAGCTGCCGGTTCTTTTGAAAAAGGCAGATTGGTGATTTTAGTGGATGAAGCATCTGCCAGTGCCAGTGAAATCTTATCCGGAGCTATCCAAGATTGGGATCGTGGAGTAATTATCGGTAGACGGACTTTCGGAAAAGGATTGGTCCAACGCCCACTTCCATTGCCGGACGGATCAATGATTCGCTTGACTGTGGCAAGATATTACACGCCTACCGGACGTTGCATCCAAAAGCCGTATGAAAAAGGCAAAGGAGATGAATATGCACACGATTTGATATCTCGATACAACCGAGGAGAACTGATGAGTGCGGACAGCATCCACTTCCCTGATTCATTGAAAGCCCAAACTTTGGCGAAAGGCCGTACGGTGTATGGAGGCGGTGGAATCATGCCGGATGTATTTGTCCCAATTGATACGACCTTCTACAGTGACTATCACCGCACGCTTGTATCAAAAGGTTTGGTCAATCGGGTTGCCATGAACTATTTGGACAAACATCGGGAAGAGCTGAATAAAAAATATAAGAAGATTCTTACCTATAAAGAGAAATTCATAGTGCCTGAATCGCTAATGGATGAATTGCTGGCAATGGCCGAAGAGAAAAAGATCTCATTCAAGGAAGAAGAGTACAACCGCTCTTTGCCTTTGATCCAACTTCAGATAAAAGCCCTTATTGCCCGGGACTTGTTTGATATGACAGAATATTTCTATATCATCAATGATGCCAATCGTACTTATCAAGAAGCACTGAAACTCATTAATGATGAAGCTAAATATAACCAGATATTGAGAATTACAAGTGAAGTAAACAAATAATCAAGATGTATTGGCAATTATTTCTGACGTTTGTTAAAATTGGGACATTTACCATCGGAGGCGGTTACGCCATGCTTCCACTGATTCAACGGGAAGTAGTAGAAAGGCATTGGTTGACAAAAGAAGAGTTCATCGATATCTTTGCGGTGACCCAATCATTACCAGGTATTTTTGCTGTGAACATAGCCATCTTCGTCGGCTTCCGGCTAAAAAAGAGATTAGGAGCTTTGTGTTGTGCATTGGGAACCATTTTGCCCTCTTTCCTGATTATCTTAGCCATTGCCCTTTTCTTCACCCACGCTCGAGAGAACATTTGGATTGAAAGGGCATTCAAGGGGCTGCGTCCGGCTGTCGTGGCTTTGATTGTCGTTCCATGTATTACGACTGCAAAATCAATCAAGTTGACTTATAAACAACTTATCATCCCTGTTGTAGCAGCTCTGTTAATCTGGCAAGTCGGAATCTCTCCGGCATGGATTATTTTGGCAGCCATTGCAGGTGGAATTATTTACGGTTTGAAAATTAAAAAGAATATCTAATGATTTGGCTTCAGCTTCTTTTCGTCTATCTGAAAATCGGTATTTTAGGATTCGGTGGCGGTTATGCCATGCTTTCTTTGATACAAGCAGACGTGGTGGATCGTTATCAATGGATCTCTTTGCAAGAGTTTACGGACATCGTCGCCATATCCCAAATGACACCTGGACCAATCGGCATCAACAGTGCCACTTACATTGGTTATACTGCCATTCTTAATGCTGGTTATCCTCCATACGTAGCGATATTAGGTTCTTGCCTGACGACCTTTGCTGTTTGTTTACCCTCATTCCTTTTAGTATTGTTGATTTCATACAGCTACAGCCGTTTCAAGAACAATAAATATGTAGCAGCTGCTTTCTTGGGACTTCGTCCGGCTACTGTTGGATTAATCGCAGCAGCCGCTTTATTATTAATGAATAGCGAGAATTTCATCGATTATAAGAGTTTCGTTATTTTTGCCGCAGCATTTATTTTAACCTATAAGTTTAAAATCCATCCAATTTTGATGATTATTTTGGCTGGTATCGCAGGCTTAGTATTATATAGCTTTTAATGTATATGAGAATCATGAATTACAAATGGTTGTTCTTTCTACTCGTAGTATTAGCAACATCCTGTAAAACACAACAACAGGTCTCTTCTGTAGCTCCTGTTGCCCAAGGGGAACATCCCAAAAGAGAGTTCCGTGGAGCATGGATCCAGACCGCATTCCAAGGAGAGTATAAATCCATGTCGCCAGCGGAGATGCGGAAAAGCTTTGTGAAGAAGCTGAACTTTCTGCAATCTTGTGGAGTCAATGCCATCATATTCCAAGTCCGCCCCGAAGCAGACGCTTTCTATCGTTCAGAAATAGAACCTTGGAGCCGATTCTTCACTGGAGAACAAGGACGTGCTCCGGAAGGGAATTTTGACCCGATGGCTTTCCTTGTCAAAGAGTGCCATAAAAGGAATATGGAGTTTCATGCTTGGCTGAATCCTTATAGAGTCAGTACGGCAGGAAATACCAAATTGGCGGATTCACATATCTACTATCAACACCCCGAGTGGTTTGTTACTTATAACAAGCAGATTCTATTTGACCCCGGATTGCCTCAATCCCGCCAATTCATTTGCAAAGTGGTAAAAGACATTATCACTCGTTATGATGTAGATGCCATCCACATGGACGATTATTTCTATCCTTATCCTGTTGCCGGGGAATTTTTCCCTGATGAAAAGAGCTTTGAGAAATATGGATTGGCGAAAGGTTACACTTACGAACAGAAAGGCGACTGGAGACGTGCGAATGTGAACAAGTTGGTCAGCCAGATCAAACGGACAATCATGTTGAACAAGCCTTGGGTTCGCTTTGGAATCAGCCCTTTCGGAATTTACCGTAACAAGAAAAGCACTCCAGATGGATCCGGCAGCAACACCAATGGACTTCAAAACTACGATGACCTCTATGCAGATGTCACCTATTGGGTAAAACAGGGCTGGATTGATTATAACATTCCACAAATCTATTGGGAAATCGGTCATCCGAAGGCAGACTATATCACTTTGGCCAAATGGTGGAATCGCAATGCAAACGGCGGACATTTATACATTGGTCAGGATGTAGCAAGGACAATGAAAGTTGACCAGCTGACAGAGAAGATGCAATACGAACGTTCATTGAAACACATCGCAGGCAATTGCTTCTGGCCGGCAAATGAAGTGCTTTGGAACAATAAGGGCGTTGCTGATAGTTTAAAGCAGAATTATCACCGTTATCCAGCACTGATTCCTGCTTATACGCATTTGCATAACCGCGCTCCCAAAGAGGTAAAGAAGTTGAAAACAGAATGGACTGCCGATGGCTATTTGCTACATTGGCAAGCTGAACAAAGTGCAACCAATCCGGAATTAGCAAACTATTTTGTTATCTACCGGTTTGAGAATAAAGAGAACATCGATTTAAACAATCCGGCTCACATAGTTGCCATCACTCGCAATTGCTTCTATAAATTACCTTACGGCAATGGCAAGCATAAATATCGTTACATCGTAACTGCGGTTGATCGCTTCCATAACGAGAGTTTAAAGGGGAAAGCCAAGAAAGTCAAATTGTAAGATAAGATAACAAAAATCTATCTCATCAAGTCTTGAACGACGGTGCGTCAGAATTGCAAACTGTTGCGTTGCTTTCGGGATTCAGTCTCATCCTCTGCATCTAACTTTTCACTAATTCTGACGCACCGTCAAATGTTATTGGATATTTGTCACTTGTTCACAGAAGCTTTCCTTTCCTTCACCTTTGCGACAAACACCTTAAATATCTTCAAAGCCTCCTCCTTAGACATATAATCAGAAGCGTTAGCCGCTCCTGCATTCCATTTTCCTATCACAGCTTCTGGGTGAAATTGGAGTCCCATGAGAATACTGCAATCAGAACGTTCAATAGCTTCTATAATCTTATCTTCATTAACTTTGGTATATCCAGAAACTATCAACGGAGTTCCTGCTACGCTCCGAATTGCCTGATGATGCCAGGATGGAACATTATTAAACATGCCTTCGGTGGATGTCATCGTCCACAAAATAGTATTCGGATTAACCGTTACGTTATGCGCTGAATAATCACGATAGGCATTTCCTACCTTTTCGTTGCGATGGATATAATCATAGCTTTCCCCTTTGTCGGTGAAATAAGTAGGAATATCTTGTATCACAGTCGCACCACTTACAACTCCTAATACCTGCATCCCACGGCAAATTCCTATCGCACTTATGTCGTTTTGGATGCAATATGACATCAAAGTATAATCATTGACATCACGTGTGGCATTATAGTCCCTCTCTGCCTCAATGCCGTGCCAAGGTTGAGGAACAGCATAAAGCGTCGGGCTAATATCTTCTCCTCCCGTAAAGACAATAGCATCTACGCCTTTAGCGACCGCCTCCACATTACTATTGCCACAAGGATCTTTCTTTAAAGCCTCAGCTGCATAAGTTGCAAGATAACCTACCGAGTCTGTTGCTTGCTGGCTGACTACATTGCCCGTATACTCAATATTATCATTACGCACTTGGTCAAGAAGCACAGGTTCTGCTCCCACTTCCTTTAATGAGGCGACTATGTTTGTATAGAATTCAGAACTAATATCACTTCGCCACGATATGCCAACGACAATAGGTTCGTTGTTGTTTCTTCTCTCTGAATTAGAACACGAAGCGAATACTGCGACAAAAATGACGAAGAATATGCATAAAGGAAACATTTTCTTCATTGCCATATTGTCTTTACTGCTTTTTACTTTCATTTTCTGTGATTATTTACTGTTGTACCTGTTATCAAATGATTTCTGACAAAATTATAAAAAATAAGAATAAAGCCCTCTGTTTTCACCCTTTTTTAATTGCATTTTGATATGGAAGTTATGCAAAATACATCATCTTATTGTCAAGCTTGGTTACAAATATCCCTGACTTGGTTCTCAAAATCCTTTTTATCCTTGGCTTTGTTACGTACTTTACTCCTATAGTTATAAATAGTAATAAGTGAATAGCGCAAGAATTTGGCAATCTTATTACTATCCGTAATACCCAAACGAATCAATGCGAAAATACGCAAATCCGGAGAAAGTAACTCTTCCCCCTTTGGATAAATGCGCTCGTCGTCCCGTAACAACTGGTTGAAAGACTCAACGAACTTCGGGAAAAGGTTTAGGAAAGTCTCATCAAAGCTCTTGTAAAATTTTTCCCGTTCTTCTGTAATGTGCGTTTCAGACTTAATCGCCTTAAACAGTCCTTTCATATCGGAAGTAATGGCATAGTTTTCCAAGGTACGGCGGTAATTTTCCATCTTGTCCAAATACATGGAGCATTGCTCCAAATAATGCACTAAATAATCTTGCTTGATAGTATTGGCAGTGGATAATTCTTGGTTAACCTCATAAAGCCGCTCATTTAGCTTCTTCAGTTGTTGGTTTATATCGCTGGTCTCTTTACGTGCTATGCGGAGCTTTAACATCTGCCGGTAGATATAAATGACAGTTACTATCAAAAAGCAGAACAAAACACTGATGGAACAAGTAAGGACAAACCGTATCTTTTGTGCTTTTTGGATTTTCAGTTGATATGCCTTTTCAATGACCGGATAAGATTGCGTGATACTAATCGTCCGGAAACGGGCATTACAAAAGACAGCATCATCCATCGCTCGTTTTAAATATGTATAAGCACGGTCCACATCTCCTTGGTCGTATAACAAAAAGGCCAAAAGATAAAGAGACATATACTCTTTGATAGAAAGTTTAATATCTACCATGGCTGATTGGGCAAGATAATAAATCTCTTGGTTCGTATCGTGCATTCCTCTGTAAGCAGATGCTTTGTCAAAAGCCAATAATCCTCCCAAATGCCCCTTGGCATCAGATGATGGCATACTATTAATGGTTTCAATTGCCTCTTCGTATTTCCCTTGCTGTATCAGTCGGTTCGCCAACAACCTGATGTTCAGCTTATCTTCAGAAGTATATAAAGAGAGCAAGGAATCCACATAAGCATTGCTTGTTTTCAGATAATCTTCTCTCGTTTGGTTAGTCAGTGCATAATCTGCCATAATCGAATAGACAGCCCTGAATAAATTCATATACCGCATTTTCTCGTTCCGCGTCAATTCGGATTCACGAATGGAATTGAGAGCATCGATTGATTCTTTGTACATACCCATGGTGGAGAACAACACGGATTGATTCATCCGGATTTCATTCATGACATTCCAAGACAAGCGAGGGGCTAACTGCAATTCCAAATCGACATAATGCATTGCAGAGTCGGTCTGATAGTTATAATAAGCTTGATAAAGTTGGTTGTATATCGTGTACAACATGGAATCGTTTTCCGCTAATGGAATATTGTCTTTTATCGACTGTATCGTATGCTCTTTCTTTTGGTCATACTCTTCCTTGCGCTGAATGACATAATCCAACTCCTCCAGCACCGCCTCAACCGATTCCTTCTTTTGCTCTGTTTGGGCAGTTGCCGGAACCATGTTTATTCCCAAAAAACAAAGTAAAAACAAAACCAAATTCATAGCTCTTCCCTTATTATTTTACAAAAATATAATTTCCTTTTTAATTAAGCAATAGTAGTTATCTTATTCTATATTTTATTTATATTGTCAAGCCTACATATCATGTATAATTCACTATTCTATAACTATTTATTGCAAAAAATGCATTTATATTTTGTATACATAAAAAATAAAAGGTGTATTCATCCTATATCTTTGTAACAACAGAAAAGCAAACGTGTTTAAAAACTTTTTTTCGTATAAAACATAAATTAGTGCTAAAGTAAAATTTTATTCCTCTGCAACGGACTGCGTGATGCAGGTAATTGCAGAGGTTTTTTTATGTGATTCCCTTTCTGTATTCCACTGCAGCAAAGGGATATTCAATTATTTATCAAAAGTTTTTTCTTTTGCCAAATATCTCCAATCAGCTCTAATAAAATATGGAATTATATATACTTTCCATTTATATTTTTCACCTAAATGAATTTATTAAACTTCTATATATCATATATTTACATTTATTATCTATTTATATTCCATTTATTTAAATTCAAGACAAATCATATAGAGATTACTTTTGTATTGTCATTAATAATTGAATGAAGAACGAATCAATGGAAAACGATTCAAACGGATCAATGGAAAACAATTCAATAGTCTATTAGGCAAGTAAGTAAGTATAATTAGGTTATCAATACACGTAAGATAGAATTGGTGTAAATTAAAGTTTATTCCTCCGTACCCACCTGCGTGATGCAGTTGTGTACGGGGTTTTTTTTTAAAATAGTTTTGCTAAATTGCAGCCTAAAACAAATAATAACTGATATGGATAGAGAATTTAAATCAAAAGTAGGATGGTGGTATCATTTGATTCTACTGATTTTGGCAGGCGTGACTGTCTTTTTGTTTGTGGCAGGGAACTCCCGTGTTAGTATGGTTGTCATGCTGTTGTCAACATTGTTGTGTATTCATGTGCTTCTGTCCACATGGTATCGCATCACAGCAGATGGTTACTTGATTGCCCATTGCAGCATTTTCCCGGAGAAGAAAGTAAAAATAGAAGAAATAACGGCTGTTGAAACCACAGTCTTGCCTGTTTCAAGTTATGCGTTGTCATTGGACAGGCTGATTATCTACCGCAATGACCAACAGTGGCTTTTAATCTCACCTACTGACAAAAAGGAGTTTTTACGTTGCCTGCGGAAATACAATCCGGATATCAAGGTGAAAGACCCTATGATAAGCTGAGACTCGACCTCTTTTCTAAAAGCATACTACCTTTTTCCAAAAAGCATACTACCTTTTTGGAAAAAGCTCGGCTCAAATAATTTTGGCTGTTAGTAACACGGCATTAGAATGCTGTTAAAACACCGTTCAAACGCTGTTTTAATAGGCATCCGTGACACCTCGTTTTGGACATTAAAATGTATCGAAAAAAACATACCGTTGTTTTTTTGAAAACGTCCAATGTTTTTCAAAAAACGTCCAATGTTTTTTCAAAAACATCAAATGTTTTTTCAAAACAACGGTATGTTTTTTTCGACTATTTAACCTGTTGCAAATAAGTGCGATGCCGAACTTATTTTATCGGTTATAACACTTTGACTTTCACACTTATGTGAACATTTACCGAAGTATTGTGATGGACAAGCCCCGAATTTAAAGTATATTAACCGCTTCATGTAAGCAAATTTAAGCCCTCTCCCATAAGCGAGTTAAGGCAAATGGATTATTTTTGCATATTTAATGGAGGTTTTTAGCGTTTAAATGGTAATTAAACAGTGATTAAACAGTGTTTAAACGATGATTAAAGGTTTTATGATTGCAGGTTTGGGAAGTTTTATCGGAGGTGGATTACGCTTCGTCATTACCAACTATTCAAAGCATCCCAATTATTTTCTTTATCCATCTACCTTTCCCTCAGTTTGGTCGGTGGAATGGCGGCTCTTTGTTTAGGCTATTCAGTCATTCGTTTTATCCATAATTCATAATAGAGCCATGCCGACGTTTTTCATCCTACTTTTGATTTCTTACCTTTTGGGGAATTGCTATATCTATTTCCGGAGTTGGGAAATACTCTCCCAACTTCCCATTGGTTTGCGCTGGGTAATTTCCTTGGTTTACCTGTTTGGAAGCTGTTCCATTTTCTGCCTATTAGCAGGTCGATATATTTCTCTTCCTTCTGCCGTAGTGCACTGCTGGCATGAATTAGGCACGGGCTGGTTGGTTTTCACCCTCTACATGGTGATGTTTTTATTGCTGGCAGACCTGCTTCGTCTCTGCCACCTGCAAATCCCGTATCGCTTTCTGCTTTCATTGATTATTACTTGCATTTTACTGGGATATGGCTATTACCGTTATATTCATCCTGACATCAACGTCCTGTCGTTGCGGATAGACAAACCGGTTGAAGGGAAGAAACAGATAAAGGTGGCTTTGGTGAGCGATGTCCATTTAGGAGATGGCACGACGAAAGCAAGGTTGAAAAAGTATGTGAAGCTGATAAACGACCAACAGCCCGACTTGATTTTGTTGGCGGGAGACTTGATAGACAATAACATCAGTCCGGTTGAGAAAGAAAAGATGGGAGAAGAATTATCCTTATGGAAGGCACCTTTAGGCATTTATATGGTCCCGGGGAATCATGAATATATCTCCGGAATCCGGAAAAGCAAGCGATTCGTCCAAGAAGAAACACCATTCGTTTGGCTGCAAGATTCAACGATACAGCTGCCGAATGGCATCCAAATCATCGGACGGGACGACAAATTAAACGCTAAGCGCACACCTCTATCCCGATTGATAGCAGGATTGGATACTTTCCGTCCCATTTTCCTATTGGATCATCAACCTCATCATTTGGAAGAGGCGGAAAATAGCGGAGTCGATTTACAAGTAAGCGGGCATACACACCACGGGCAAATTTGGCCGCTCAGCCTGTTGACCGACCATTTGTTTGAGGTAAGCCATGGATATAAACGAAAAGGGAAGAGCCATTTTTATGTCTCTTCCGGACTTTCCCTTTGGGGACCACCGTTCCGAATCGGGACAAGAAGCGAACTGGTAATCCTGAATATTCAATTTAATTAGTCTGACTTATGAAAGTATTTATGCAAGCCATCTGGGCGCAACTGCTTTTGACGCCCTATATCTATTGGAGAGGGAAGCAAGCTCTTCCCGCATCCAAACGTTGGCGCATACCTTATACAATATTATTCCTGTTGGAATGGTTACTCTATTTTACCGGCTACATTTTCTACAAAGAACTGCCGGATAACCTATTCATTCCCATCATGAATATCTGCAACACGTGGTACATTGCCAGCATTTACTTGACAATGGGCTTGTTTATCTTAGAATTGATACGGTTTATTGCCCGTAAATATGGTTTTTACCAAGCCAAACAACCGCTCAAGACGATGCTCTTCTTCACGTTTGTGGCAGGAGCTTCCCTACTTCTTTGGAAAGCCCGTCAAAACGTGGTCGAACCTGTCGTCGTTCATCAATACATAGACATACCTAAAGGAAGCTCCACTCGCGACAGCCTGAAAATAGTCATGGCTTCCGATATGCACATTGGGGAAGTTATCGGGAAGAGACAAATGGAGAAATTGGTGGCTATCAGCAATGCCGAAAAGCCCGACATGGTGGTATTTGTGGGTGATTTGGTTGATTACGAATCCCGCTTTGCGGAAAACGGGCATTTGGAAGAGACACTCCAACAATTACAAGCGCCGTTAGGTGTCTTTTCCATCAATGGGAACCATGAATACCGTGCCAACTGGATTGCAAAGAGGCAGTGGATACGAAAGTTCTCCACTTTGCTAAAGGATTCCGTCGCCTCTCCGGACAATAGTTTCTACCTGATTGGCAGGGATGACTTTGTGAACAAAAAAAGGAAGTCGTTGCATGAATTGATAGCAGGAATAGATACGACAAAGCCAATCATCGTATTGGACCACCAACCTTGGAGCTTTGCGGAGATGAGAATGAACCGAGTGGATTTGGGTCTGCATGGACATACACACAACGGGCAATTATGGCCTTATCCGATTGTGATGAAATGGATTTATGAATGTCCTTTTGGCTATTACCAAAAAGGAGGCGTCCAACATTTCGTCTCTTGCGGTTATGGTTGCGCCGGACCTGCATATCGTGTAGGAACCCGCTCCGAAATCGTCGTACTGCATATCCGGTTCAAATAGGTTAAGCCGCTGGAATAATCCGCCTACGTCGATTCCTCTCTTTCCATTTGGATGAAAACAGAAAAGCCTGCCACGAGAATCATGCTCAAGACAGGCTTTTCCCCTTTGTTGTTAACTTTCACTTGCCATTTCGGGGCGTATAAGATTTTTGATCTACCACTTTTCCATCAACATCCACTACTTTCACATCCAATTTCGTATCCGTTGCATGAACTTCAACCGCACTATTGTTTGAATTAACCAAAACAGGGAATTGAATCAACTGGCTCTTCTCTTCATAAACATTCCTATGAAGATGGCCACATAACATCAAATCCACTTTCAGCTCATTCAAGATTGGGACGAATTTCTCCAGCACTTCTTTCTGTCCATGCCATATATCTGGAGAGACAGACGGAGGCATGTGGGCAATTACCACTTTGAAAGCAGCACCGTTGAAGTCTTCATTCTTGTACAATTGCTTCATCCATTCCACCTGTTCTGTCCGATATCCATCATAGTCCGTAATACCACTGTACTCAATATCCGAATCCGGCTTATCTTCTCCAGTATCCAACACAATGAAGCAAACCGGACCTTGGCGGAACGTATAATAGAGATGGGATTCCTTCGGACAGAAATATTTCTGCAAAGAAGTCGCAAACTCGCCACGGGTCTCGTGATTGCCGCGAGTGTAATACATCGGCTTTTCAGAGGCGAACAAGTTAATGGCCTCATCCATAAATCCACTGAAAATATGCTCTTCACTTTTAAACTCAGAAACCATGTCCCCATTAAAAATAATCAAATCCTTCTCCTTGTAATTGGTTTTCGTCAACAGCTTCGTAATCATGTTCTCACGACCATGAATATCATTGACCATAACAAAGGACATATCTTTCTTCCCATAATCAGAAGTACGGAAGACCAACGGTTTCTTGGAGTATACATTCGTAGCAGCGACTCTGCCATATTCCACATACGTACCTTCATGCTTCAACACCTCTTGGGAATAAATACGGTAACGGTAATCTGTATTCGGCTTTAAGCCACTGACTCTAACCGAATGAAGCGTAGACGTATTCTTCACGCCATTGGTTGTATCAAAATACTTGTGCCGTTCTTCACCATAAAAATGAGAACCATCATTAGGAGCCAATTCCACCCAGCCAATAGAAGGTTTATCAGCCAACCACACGATTGTCGCCTCATTTTCCTTGACACTCTGCAGATAAGGACCATGGACAATCTTTATCTGGGCGATTGCCACTTGAGTGACAATCGCCAAAAACAGGGTTAATATTATATTTCTTAGACCCATCTTATCTTTTATATTCAAAGATTAATAGCCTGGATTTTGAACCAAGTTCGGATTGGCATCCATCTCTGCTTGAGGAATAGGCAAATGGAACTGTTTCTTATCGAAATAACGAACCTCAACCAAACGGTCTTCCCTCGGAGCGTTTACATTAATGACAGCACGCTTATCCGGATCCTGCTCATCATAATTAACTGTTCCGCACAAACGAAGCAAGTCACCCGGAAGAACAGTTTCAATAACCTTCTTACCGGTCTTCGCTCCATTCTTGTCATATTCGTCCCAACGAACAATGTCTTCGTAACGGAAACCTTCTCCTGCAAGTTCAATAGTACGTTCTTTACGGACGATTTCTCTTACTTGAGCTTGCGTTGCATATTTAGATCGGTCAAGAGCGATATGACCACCGCGTATTCTCAAACGGTCCACAATATTCAATGCCTCCTGCAAATTCTGGTTCAATTCAACCAAGCATTCAGCCTTTGTCAACAAGATTTCAGCATAGCGGAAGATAATCGGACACAAACCGTCATCGTTCATGGATGTTGAATACTGTGACTGGTTCGGACGCAAATATTTAGCCCAAAGCAAACCTGTATGAGAAGCATTATCGGCAGCAGTATAATAGTCGTTATTAGCCGTACCGTCTGGCAAAGTCTTATCCAATGTATTGATTATACGAGGAATGTCGTTACGTCCAATCCAATCCATACCCGGATAAATGATCGTATTCTTCAAACGAGGGTCACGGTTGGCAAACGGATGAACTGGATCATAACCGGAATCCGGTTCATCAATCGTCTTGCCATTTTCCATTTCAAACATATCTACTAAATTCTGAGTCGGGACAAATGAAGCCCAACCACCATCGGCATTGTTGTAGAAACGGATGACATCCGTAAACGGATAAGTCGTCTTGACATGTTCGTATGTGCAAATAATCTCCGGAGAGTCCTGTCCTGCCATTGAAAAGACATTCAAGAAGTCACTGTCCAAATCATATTGTCCTAAATTAATCACTTTGTTAGCAGCGTCCAATGCGTCAGCATAATTTCCCCACAACAAGTTGAAGCGAGCAATCATAGACAACACAGCACCTTTTGCAATACGCCCCTTTTCTGCCGGTTTCTCAGCAATATGTTCAGCACTCCACTTCAAGTCTTCCAAAGCAAAAGCTTTCACCTTTTCCTCAGACTCGCGAGGAATCTTTGCATCTTCAGCTGTAGCAGGAACAAAGTCCATGATGACAGCATCACCATACCAAGTAGCCAAATAAGCGTGGCTATAACCACGGATAGCACGCACTTGAGCCAAATAGTCGTTCTTGGCATCAGTCGTAATCTTATCTGCCGGGATACGATCTATATTCTCAATAACATAATTACAACGTCTGATCGTCTCGTATTGTCTCCAATAGTTTGGAGTAGATGCAGGAGAAACACTACCTCTACCCATATCACGAATCTTGGAAGTATTCGTGTAGTTAAATCCTATATCAGAATAAGTATCTTCATAAAAGATGAACTTAGAGCCAGTATAGTTATTGACCCACCAGTTATAAGCAGCAGTTACCGCAGCTTCTGCATCGCTTGATGAAGTCCAAAATGTTTCAGTCGTCAACTGATCTTTTGGGGTCAGGTTTAAGAAGTCATCGCACGAAGTAAGCATACTCGCTCCGACAACGCCAAATGACAAACCTGCTATAATATGTTTAAGTTTCATATTGCTATTCAATTAGAAAGTTACGTTAATACCAAATGAATGAGTTTTGCTGATAGGATATATATCCAAGTTACCAGAAGCAGCTTCTGGGTCAGCATTGAATGGCAGACTATCGAATGTAAACAAATTCTCACCCGTATAATAAACCTTAGCATTGGCAATGCCCAACTTATTAGTAAATGATTTAGGCAAAGTATAGCTGAAATTGATATTCTTGATGCGCAGATAGTTTGCATTCATACACCAGAAAGAAGAATAAACCTTGTTCGGTGCACTGACAGAGTTCTCTTCCAAGAACAAGCGAGGCCATTCAGAGTTCTTGTTCTCCGGAGACCATGCATCCAGCCAGTTTGTACTTGGATGGGAAGTATCACCGATAAATGAACCAACCACGTCACGAGTGTAATAACGGCTAACTCCTGTAACACCTTGCATGAATATAGAAAGGTCGAAATTCTTATAACCACCGCTCAGTGTCAAACCATACGTGCCTTTTGGTTGTTGAGAACCTTTGATTACACGGTCTTTCGCACTCAACTTGCCATCGCCGTCAGTATCCTTAATCTTAATATCGCCACCTTTGAATGGAACAGACCAAGGATTGCCATACTTAGCTTCGTATGCAGCAGCCTCTTCATCGCTTTTGAACAAACCATCTGCTTCATAAACATAGAATGACTGGAACGGACTTCCTACACGGTTGATAGTATAGCCATCGATGATTTCATCCACACCTGCCAAGTCTATCAATTCATTCTTGTTATAGGAGAAGTTTGCATTAACGCCCATTCTCCAATCATCATTAAATGAATGGTTCCAGCTCAAACTTACTTCCACTCCTTGGTTACGCAACTCGCCCTTATTGTCTTGGTAAGTTCCTGAGATACCAAATGTATCGGAAACCGGGATGTTCATGATGATATCGCTGGTCTTACGGTTGTAATACTCTGCGCTCAACATAAATTCATTCAAGAAGCTGGCATCAAAACCAATACCCCAGTTGGTTGATTTTTCCCAAGTAATTGTGTTTACCTTATGGCTGACCACCGTGATACCTTGATGAAGCACTCCTCCGAACGGATAATTCTTACCAATATATAATGTAGGAAGATAAGGATAATAATCATCGACTGCATCTTGGTTACCCAACAGACCCCAAGAACCTCTTAACTTCAAAGATTGCAACCAATCCTTAGTTCCTTCCATGAAGCTCTCTTCAGAAACACGCCAACCGGCAGAGAAGGATGGGAAATAACCCCAGCGATAATCTTTCGCAAAGCGAGAAGAAGCATCCGCACGGAAATCGACTTCAAACAAGTACTTGCCTTGGTAATCGTAGTTCAAACGACCAAAGTATGATAACAGGCGCTGCTCACGGGAATAACCGGAGTTAGTTTGAGTAGAAGAATCACCACCATTGATGTCTGTAACGATATTGCTCGGGAACTGCTTACGGAAGGCTTCCAAATGTCTCATGTCATAGCTTTCCAATTTATAACCCGCCATCGCTTTAAAGTTATGGTCGTTATTGAATGTCTTGCTATAGTTCAATAAAGCATCCAATGTATAACGGCTCCAGCGGTCAACTTTTTCTGTCAAACGGTCAGGTCCGTGATAGTTTACGGCATCATACCAGCACTCTTTCCGGAAATCCTTTGTCTCTTTCAAATTGGTCACATACGCACCTTGCAATGTGAATTTCAAACCGTCTAAAATTTCATAATCGAAAGCCAACGAACCAGAGAAGTTCTGCTGTTTGTAATAAATACGGCTATCAATGTCAATCCATGCAGCCGGGTTACCATCGGAGATAGAACCATACGTTCCATCCTCTTTCTTATACGGAATCCACGGAGCCATACGATTGGACTGCCAGATAAACTGAGTGTATCCTCCACCGTAAGAAGCATTCGGGTCTGAATAGTCGTTATGGATGAATGCCATGTTCGCTCTCATGTCAAACTTCTTGGAAAGCTTGACATCCAAATTGGTACGCATGTTGAACTGTTGGCGGTCTGAGTTCTTCAATGTTCCCTCCTGGCCTATGAATCCCGCAGAGGCCATATATTTGACATCTTCCGAGCCACCGCTTACATTCAAGTTATGCTTGTGCATGAAACCAGTACGGTAAACATAATCCGTCCATTTCGTATTCGGATGATTATATGGGTCTGAACCATTCTGGAATAATCTTAAATCCTCATCGGTGAATCGAGGAGAAGCCCCATTACCCACTAATAATTGATTGTACAATCTTGCGTAGTCGTATGAGCTTAATCGGTCAATCAAAGTAGATGCGTTAGACACGCTGACATTACCGCTGTAAGAAACCATCGGTTTACCTGATTTTCCTCTCTTCGTAGTAATCAAGATGACACCGTTCGCTGCCTTTGAACCATAGATAGCAGCAGAAGCCGCATCCTTCAAGACAGACATAGACTCGATATCATTCGGGTCAATCTGATTTAATGTACCCGTTTCAATACCATCCACCAAGATATAAGGGTCGGCAGTATTCATGGTTCCAACACCACGTACACGGATAGTTGATCCATCCTGACCAGGACGGCCTGTTCCTGAGGTAACAGTTACACCCGGAGTCAAACCTTGGATAGCTGAAGAAACGTTGGTTACCGGACGATCCAATAACTCATCTTTAGAAATAGTACCGACAGCACCTGTCAAATTCACTTTAGCTTGCGTACCATAACCTACAACAACCACTTCCTCCAAGGATTTGGAATCTTCAGACAAAACAACTTGGATATCCGTTTGGTTCTTAACAGGAACATCTTGTGGCTGATAACCGATATAAGAGACTTCCAATATGGCATTAGCCGGAACATCTTGCAGTATTACCCTGCCGTCCATGTCCGTCACATTTCCATTTGTTGTTCCTTTTACAATTACATTGGCTCCGATTAGCTCACCATTGGCATCACGCACGGTTACTGTAATAGTTTTGTTTTTCTGTGTTACCGAAGCAACTTCATGGCTATCATGAATGGGTAACGTTTCCGCTGCAAATACGTTTGCAGAACCTAATAACAGTAATCCGCTGGTAAGAAAGGCCAAGTTAGGATTATACAATCCTTCTCTTTTGTTTGTGCTTTTCAAACTTTGTCTCATGTTTTTTTGACTTTTGGATTAGCAAATTAATATATTATTATTTAACACCTAAACATTGCTAATTTTTTTTAAGAACGCACAAAAGTACAAGTTCTATCTTTAAACCACAAGTGTTCCGGTATTAAAATTAAATTTCATTTTTATTAATTTTTCAATAGATTGAAAAACAACTGCCTGAATGAAAAGCCAAAATATATTTAGGAATTGATTGATTCTCCGTTAAGAATGAAACGTTTATAGTACGATAGGCATAGGGTTGTCAACGGCAAGGCGACAATCAAACCGATAAAGCCGAGCAATGTTCCCCAAATAGACAACGAAAGCAGAATGATAGCAGGATTCAAGCCCATTGCTTTTCCCATAATCCGCGGGGTCAGGAACAAATCTTGAATGGCTTGGACTATAATCAGGACCAACAAAGACAAACCGAACAAAACCCAAAAATTCTCTCCCGTTTCCGCCGACCGCAACAGAGCCAACAATACCATCGGTATCAATCCTATCGTCTGTAAATAGGGAATCAAGTTCAAAAAGCCAATAAACAATCCTAACGTTATTGCCAACGGGAAATTAATAATCTTGAAACCGATTGCCAACAAAACCCCGACACACAAAGCTATCAAGGATTGTCCTCTAAAGTAACGGTTCATGCTTGTTTCCACATCGTCTGCCAATTCCTTCACAAATTTGCGATAACGTTCAGGAATCAAATCAATCCATCCTGCTACTATCTTTTCGTAATCAAGCAAAATGAATATAAAATAGAGGAAGATAACAAAGACAATAGCCAAACTGAACAGGACAGAGAAGGTTCCTGTCAATAACTTCCAAGCTTTAGGTGCGACCTGTTTCAAGGTATCGAGGAGATTCTCCTGACTAACGATATTACGCAATGCTTGCAAATCTATATGGTTCTCCACAAACTCCAACCAACTTTCCGGAACAAACGGAATATGTCCCGGCATCGAGTTTTGATTATTAAGCAATAAGAGCAAACGCTGGGATTCTTCTTTTATAGACGGTATAACCATCACAGTCAATAAGAAGAGGATAAGCGCAACGCTTAACAAAACCGCCAAAATGGAGAGGATGCGACTCTTAAACTTTAATTTATACTGGAAAAAACGGACAAAAGGCTGGCACATATAAGCCATAAACCAAGCTATCAGAAATGGCAAAAGGGCATTTCTCAAAACAACTATCAGGTATAACGCCAATCCAATCAACAAGACGCTGATGCCAATGCGTATCACTCGATCGAAAGTAAAAGGTCGTTCAAACATAGTATAAATTCTTTAAATGATTATTCAACTGCAAATATAATCAAAGAGTTTGTTCTATTTGCAGTCGGACGAGTATATAAATAAAAGAACCCCGGAAGCCTTTCAAAGAAATCCGAGGTTCATATATAAAAAAGGTTGTAGTGTATGTCTTATGCTATTTCATCAAAAGCGGAAAGACGCTCCTGCTCTTACCCATATTCCCGGCTGCGGAATATTACCATGGTCATAATAGGTCTTGTTCAGGATATTGTTCGCTTCGCAATACAATGTGTAACGAGTGTCATCCCAAGACAAGCGAGCATCCAACAATGAATAGGGATCATACGAAACCAAATCATTCCCTTTTTGGTAATTACCGACACGGTCTTGCCAGCGATAAGAAATGTTCATATTCAATTTGCTATACAGATGGAGATTCGCTTGTGCCACTAATTTGTTACGCAAGTATTCCAATGCATAGCGAGACTGGATATTTGGAGTAGACTCCACGTCTTTGTCTATATAACTGTAAGCTACTTGGACATTCTTCACGAATGAATTTTCTACCCAATGGCAAATATCGAAAAGAAGAGAAGCTTCTACTCCCATGGTATTCACTTTGGTATGATTGACTGACTGCCAAGGCGCATCCTCTCCTTTGGATATATCTTTAATCCAGTCAATCATGTTGGTTCCATGATGATGATATAAACTCAATGTCCCATGAATACCCGGAGTCAAGTATTTTAAACCAACTTCCACCGCACTCATCTCTTCAGGTTTCAAGTATTTATCAGCCTTGTAGCCTCCGACTGTATAATATAAATCGGTAAAGGTCGGCATACGAAGTGACGTATTATATGAAGCGTACACTTTCCAGCCTTTTCCTATGCGATAGCTGGCATCGACACCCGGATAGAAATGGAAGCCTGCCTCATCCCAAGTGTTCTTGACAGCAATAACACCTGCGGAGAGAGTAAAGCGAGGCAACACAACCGTGTGCTCCAAATGGAAGCTCATGTTGGTCCGGTTCAATCCAACCGTGTATTCCCGATCCGTTCCATGAATAGGTTTTGACTGATTAAGCGGCTCGCCCAACTTCGTACTGATGATTCCTTCATTGCGGAACTCCGCACCAAAAGCGGTCTTACCTAATATTGTCTGTACATAGTTATTCAAATTCACACCAAACACATCCGTTCTTCCATAATTATATGGGACTTTCGCTTCCGTTCCACGGAAATATTCAAAGCGGTCTTCACCACGATTCCAATAAACAGATGGTTTGAAATGGTAATACGAGCCTTTCGTTTCGGCTTGGACTGCCGTGAAAAATTTACGGGTGTGCTCGAATTGGTCATCCGAACTGGTTCCATAGAAAGTATTAGAACCAAAATTCTTATTTGTCAGTCCGGCATGCCAACTCAAATCTATCATATCATCGCTGAACCGTCCCTGATAAAAAGCTTTGACGTTGTCGAAGTCTGCATTAAGTTTCCCTGCTTTGTTACGGCTATAACCATCACTACGGGTATAACTTCCAGAGACTTGATTGCTTAAATTCCCTTTTGAGTAGTTCAAATGGGCACCGCCATTGAAGAATCCATACGAACCTCCTTCAGCATGTACTTCTCCTCCACTCTTTTTGTCCGGGCGAGTAACAATATTAATCGCACCTAACAAGGAAGAGGTTCCATACACACGGCCTGCAGGACCTTCCAATACTTCAATTCGTTCGATTTCATTTAAATCAACAGGGAAATCTGCCACGTTATGGCCTGTTTGCGGGTCGCAAATGTTGATTCCATTTAAAAGGATAGTAATTTGATCATACGTACCACCACGGATACTAATGTCTGTTTGTACGCCTAAATCGCCACGTTGACGAACATCCACTCCTACGGCATACTTTAATAAATCATTGATTGTTTGTGCGGGGGCGGCGGCAATAGCCTCACGATCCATCACAGTGACGATTCTCGCTGCCTGTGCCACGGTCAATGGGACACGGCTACCTGTGACTTCTACCTCTTCCAATTCGAGTTGCTTCTCTTGCTCCCTATTCTCCGTTTGAGCTGATACAACCTCAACATTAGCAAATGCCAACGTTGCAACAGCCAACACTCCAATGCTGATTTGAGCATTCAATGTACGGAAAACAGCAAAAGGACAATTCGAGAAATGGCGGAAACGCACAGATGAATTGCTTTTCTGTCTTTCTGTTTTCATGTATAAAAAATTAAAATTCGGGGGACAAAGGAAGTAATTTTTGACGAATTGTGCAAAATAAAGGAAAAAATAATCCATGTGCCAAGGTAAAAACAATCTTACTTGCAAGACTGGTTGAACATGCTTTCTTATTAAGAAGGGGCTGCTTCAAAAACGATTGTTTTGAAACAGCCCCTACGGTGTGTAAGAATTAGCAAAATGTTAGGCGTTGAGGATGAAACCGAAAGTAACGCAGCAGTTTGCAACTATGACACACCGCCTCTCATCTAATAATATATAATACATTATTTATTCTGCTCTTTCATCTAAAGAGTTAAAAACCTCTCCAAAGAGATTCTCCGCATAGAAAAAGGTCGCATTACAAAATAGCTTAGGATCTTTTATGATGCCTACTTTATTCCCTTTCCCTCCGTTTACAATCACATCCTCCGCAGGATAATTCTTATACTTTTTCTTATTGTATGGGTCATATTGATAGGAAATATCGGTCAATTGACAACGATACATTCCTTCTTTACACTCTATTTTGAGGCAATAAGAGACAAGCGTCTTATCCGTTTCATTCAAGAGAAGCTCCACTTTCGACTGAACCATGATGGTATGCTTCTTCTTGTTTGTAACCACATTTGAATAGAGGATGTCTTTTGCATAGTTCTTGTTCACCCATTTGCTGATGCCTTTGAAAATCTTGTCACAGCTCATGCCGTCCATGTCAACCGCATCCATATAGCAAATCTTTCCATTCTTCATAGGAGAGCATTGATTGACTGGTCCTTTCTGCCCTTGTGCTCCGCAAAACAGAGAACAAACTAATCCTAATGTAACCAATATCTTTTTCATCATCTCTTCTTTTATTTAATCCATATTTTCAAAACCTCAGCCACTACGGTCTGTCTGTTATCATCCGGAGTTTCACCTTGTCTCGTACATTCTATTATCATCCATACGCTATCTTGTGAGAACGGCTTCGTAGAGAACTGCAAAGTAAAGGTCTCTCCAGCCTTGTCTTCTTTTAAGAATGCACTATTCTTATCCAAAGAAATGTAAGCGACATTCTTGCCAAACATCGTTCCCAATCCTTTCCAAATAACATCCGAATCCCCCATATTGTTCCCGGATTTTTGAATACACAAGTCACTTTCTTTCATCATGCTCTGCAAAGTCGATGAAACCTTTCCACTTTCCAACAACGTGAAACCTTCCGGAGCCAAAGATACATGAGCCGGTTTGTCGGCAACAGAGCGTACAGACCCGGGAGCGTCCACAACTGGTTTCTCCTCGTTCGTCAAAGGCAATGAAACAGGTTCCGACACTACCGCTTTTCCACCCATATTCTTTTCTGCATCGGCAAACAAATCCTCTGCAAAATCAATTGTCTTACATCTGAATTTACCAGAAATACGATTCAGCTTACCTTTGAATAAAGCATGTTTATCTGTTATCCATTCCTCGGCAGTATATTTTTCCGGTTCTCTTTGATACGTTACATTATATTCATATCTGATATTCGTCAGTTGAATGGAACAAGAACTGTTGGAACAATGAATCAAAACCGAATAAGACATTTTGCTTCTGTCCAAAGAAAGAGCATTGCTTGTAAAGACGATGTACTCTTTACCTGCAGCCGCCAATTCCCCCTTGTCCGGATTTTCATATACGACCCGGCATTCTTCTTTGTCAAATCGCTGCGCTGCCCAAGCTTTAGCGAGTTGAAAGGCCTCCGCACCAGAATTGGACGCCAATTGGATATTTTTTTGGAAAACAACTTTTCCATCAACTACGGGGACACTGCCTTCCAAATACTTTGGATCATTTTGTGCACAAACGAAAAAAGGCAATAACGCTACTAAAAATAACAGGTGTTTCATGAAAATAAGTATTAATTTTGTGCCAAAGATAAAAAAATGGTTCATTAATCAAGCATGTCTGCACAAATTATTTATCCTAATTACTCAGAATCAAGAAAAAAAGCCCTATATTTGCACCCTGTGAAAAAATCGGAATAATAAAGTAATAACAAAAACGATAAGTTCAAAATGCAAAACAAAGGATTTGTAAAAGTCTTTGCTGTGCTTCTAACGCTTGTTTGTTTGTTCTATCTTTCGTTCTCTTTTGTAACGAACAGATATAATAAAAAGGCTGCGGAATATGCAGGTGGAGACGCTGTAAAAGAGAATCTTTATTTAGATTCTCTATCAACTGAAAAAGTGTGGTTAGGCTACACGCTGAAGGAATGCCGTGAGATGGAAATCAGCTTAGGTCTGGATTTGAAGGGCGGTATGAACGTTGTTCTGGAATTAAGCGTTCCAGATGTAATCCGTTCATTGTCTAATAATAATCCTGACGAGAACTTCAACAAGGCTTTGGATTTGGCTTATGCACATCAAGCAACCAGCCAAAAGAATTTCATTGACTTGTTTGCTGACGAATACAAGGCATTAGACAGCAATGCCCGTCTTTCATCTATTTTCAGTACATTCGAGTTGAAGGACAAGATTACGCCTCAGAGTTCAGATGCACAAGTAATTTCTGTCTTGAAAAGCGAAGTTCAGAGTGCAATCGACAACTCATTTAACGTGTTGCGTACTCGTATCGACCGTTTTGGTGTGGTTTCTCCTAACATCCAGCGTCTTGAAACAGCTGGCCGTATCTTGGTGGAACTTCCAGGTGTTAAAGAACCGGAACGTGTACGTAAATTGTTACAAGGTAGTGCGAACTTGGAATTCTGGGAAACTTACAAATTGCCGGAAATCTACCAGCAATTAGCCGCTGCAGACGCTGCTTTGGCTAATGTGCTTTCTGCTTCAAACGACACAACAACTGTTGCAACAGAAACAGAAGCTCCAGCAGTTCAAGATTCCATCAAAGCTGGCTCAGACGATTCTGCTTCTGCTTTACTTGACAGCATCAAAGGCAAAGACAATGCAGAGGTAAATCCATCAGAAGCTGAATTTGCGAAAATGCACCCGTTGTTCGCAGTGTTGCAAATCAACCAGTACAATGGACAATTAGCTCCAAGCGCAATCGTAGGTTTTGCCCGCGCAAGCGATATGGAGAAGATTAACGAATATTTAAGCTACAAACAAGTTAAAGATGCTCTTCCACGCAACTTGTCTTTGAAATGGGGCGTGAAAGCAATGGACGAAAAAGGCCAGTTCTTTGAATTGTATGCTTTGAAGGTTACAAACCGCGATGGTTCTCCTGCGTTGGGTGGAGATGTTGTAACCGATGCTAAAGCTGACTTCGTTCAGCAATCGGGTATCTCAAGCCAGCAAGTAAGCATGTCAATGAATGCTGAAGGAGCTAAAGCTTGGGCTCGTTTAACAAAAGAAAATATCAACCGCTCAATCGCTATCGTATTGGACGGCATGGTTTATTCAGCACCGAACGTACAAGGTGAAATCACCGGTGGACAATCTTCTATTACAGGAAACTTCACTCCGGAAGAAGCAAAAGACTTGGCAAACGTATTGAAGTCTGGTAAAATGGCTGCTTCCGTACATATCGTACAGGAAGACGTTGTAGGTCCATCATTAGGTCAGGAAGCCATCAATGCTGGTTTCATTTCCTTCTTGTTGGCATTGATCCTGTTGATGATTTATATGTGTGCCTTCTACGGTGTCATCCCGGGATTGGTTGCAGACGGAGCATTGATGTTGAACATCTTCTTCACAATGGGTATCTTGGCATCATTCCAAGCTGTTCTTACTTTGCCTGGTATCGCCGGTATGGTGTTGACATTAGGTATGGCTGTCGATGCAAACGTGTTGATTTATGAACGTACAAAAGAAGAGCTTCGCGCAGGTAAGACATTAGGCAAAGCTATCGCTGATGGTTACAGCAACGCATTCTCTGCTATCTTCGACTCTAACTTGACTTCAATCATCACTGGTGTTGTATTGTTCTACTTCGGTACAGGTCCTATCCGTGGTTTCGCAACTACCATGATTATTGGTTTGTTCGCAAGCTTCTTGACTGCCGTATTCTTGACTCGTATCGTATACGAAGCATTATTGGCTAAAGATAAGATGAAGAACGTTACTTTCGTTACCAACATCACAAAAGACTTGTTGAAGAATCCGAAAGTCAACTTTTTGGGTGCTCGTAAGATTGGTTATTTGATTCCATTAGGCATCATCCTTTTGGGTGCTATTTCTATGATGACAATAGGTTTGAATAAAGGTATTGACTTTACGGGTGGTCGTAACTACATTGTTCGTTTCGACAAAGAAGTTCACACAGATGAAGTACGTGACCTTTTGGAACCGCAATTGGACGGAGCAGTAAGTGTTATCACAATCGGTACTTCTGACCAGGTTCGTATCTCAACCAACTATAAAATTGATGTTCAAGATCCGTCAATCGACCAGGAGATTGAAAATAAAATGTATGAAGGCTTGAAACCTCTGTTGAAAGAAGGAACAACGCTCGACCAATTTACAGGTGAATATGTAAAGAGCTCACAAAAAGTAGGTCCTTCAATGGCTGACGATATCAAGAATGCAGCGTTCTTGGCAGTCATTTTCTCTATGATTTGTATGGCAGCTTACATCTTGTTACGTTTCCGTGACATCTCATTCTCTGTGGGAGCGTTCGCATCTGTTGCAACAACAACATTGTGTATCATTTCTTTCTATACATTGTTATGGAAGTTGCTTCCGTTCTCAATGGAAGTTGACCAGACATTCATTGCGGCTATCTTGACAATTATCGGTTACTCTATCAATGATACCGTGGTTGTATTTGACCGTATTCGTGAAACCATCCATATTTATCCGAACCGCGACCGTTACCAGGTAATCAACGATGCGTTGAATTCAACCTTGTGTCGTACATTCAATACATCTTTAACAACATTGGTTGTTGTAATTTGTATCTTTATCTTAGGTGGTAGCACAATCCGAAGCTTTACGTTTGCAATCTTGTTGGGTATCGTCATCGGTACTTATTCAACTCTGTTCGTAGCAACTCCGATTGCATACGAATTGCAGAAGAAAAAGATTAAAAAACAGAATGCTAAGCAAGGGAAATAATAGACATTAATCCCACATTATAATAGCGTTTATTTCACAAGGGGAGACCCAGTGGAATAAACGCTATTTTTATACACTTTTCTTTCCTGTTTTTACGATACAACTCCATTCAAATGAGTCAAAACAACAGTATGTTTTTCAGGCAACGAGATCCAATTAATTTTATCGGTTCCAATGTTTGATTTTTAATGTTTCGGTGAAAATTTACCGAAGTATTAGCTATAAAGAAGCTCTTCCATTGTTAACTTTGTAGCATGAAACGATATCAATTACTTATTTTATCTATAGCCATCTGCTTTTCCGCCATTTGTGCCAAAGCACAACAACCTCACGCGTTGAAGCAATTGATTGCATCCAAAGAGATGCGTTATGCTTCTATTGGTTGCATGGTGAAAGAAATAGGCAGTAGCCAAAAGGCAACTGTCAACTACCAAACAAACATGCGTCTTACTCCTGCTTCTGTATTGAAAACAGTCACGACAGCTACCGCTTTGGAGCTGTTAGGGGAAGATTATCGTTATCCAACCGAAATCCAATATGACGGTGTAATCCAAAACGGGACTCTTAACGGGAATCTATACATAAAAGGTCATGGAGATCCGACATTAGGCTCCTCGCATTTTGAACCCGAATCCAAGGAGTTTATACAAGAATGGACAAATGCGATTCGCAATGCCGGCATAAAGAAGATAAATGGACGAGTGGTTGCCGATGAAAGTATTTTCGACACCGAAGGTATATCCTTGAAATGGGTGTATGAAGACTTAGGAAGTTATTATGGCACCGGATCCTACGGGACAAACGTATTTGATAATATGTACGCTCTATTCATAAGCACAGGAAACAGTGGGACATTACCTCGTATTTTACGTTCTGAGCCGAACGTAGATATCGTGTTCCACAATTATCTACATGCAAAAAGCATAGCAAAAGATAGTTCTTATATTGTCGGCATGCCATTTGTTCCGGAACGGTATTTATATGGAGATGTCCCAGCCAATCATAATAACTACAAACTGAAAGGAGATATTCCCGAGCCGGCTCTGTTTTTAGCGCAATATTTGGAGAAAGAATTAAACAAAGAAGGAATAACAGTCAAAGAAAAGGCATCCTGTTTCCGAATCATGCAAAAAGAAAGGTTGTGGCAACTAAAAGAGAGGAAGACATTGACAACAACTTATTCCCTAACATTGGCAAAAATAGTCGAAAAGACAAACCATGTCAGCCATAACTTGTATGCAGATGCTTTACTAAAGACAATTGGATTACGCTATAAAGCAGAGAAATGGGAATCAGTATCCTCCTTTGAACGCGGAATCCGTGTCATGAAAAGCTATTGGGAGAAAAAAGGAGTAGACTTGTCTCCTTTCGTCATCTATGATGGAAGCGGATTGGCTCTTGCCAATAAAGTCACAGCCAACACGCTCTGTTCCATTCTTGGCTACATGATGACCCAATCCAAACACAAAGAGGCATATTTACAATCATTTCCCCAAGCAGGAATAGAAGGTTCCGTGCGAAACTTCTTAAAAGGCACTTCTTTAGCAGGTCAAGCCCGGTTAAAAAGTGGAAGCATGAGCGGAGTCAGATGTTATGCCGGATACATTCAACATGAAGGAAAACAATATAGCGTTGTCCTATTAATCAACGATTACGAAGGGAAAAGCACCAACATCAACCGCTGCATCACTCGATTCCTGCTCGGATTATTTGGCCAATAATATGCTGTGCTGGGCTAAAAAATCGAAAAAGCGCTGTTTGTAGTTATCCGATATCGGAATGTATTCCTTACCAAACACAATCCGGTTCCGTTCGATTACCTTAATCTTTTCAGGTTGGACTATAAACGAACGATGCACACGGATGAAACGGTCAGAAGGCAACATGTCCTCCACCGTCTTCATGCTAATCAAAGAAAGAACCGGATGGGAATCGCTTTCCAAATAGATTTTGACATAATCCTTTAAGCCTTCAATATAAAGAATGTCATCCAATCCTATTTGCAACAGCTTATATTCCGTCTTAACAAAGATGCGATCTATTGGATGCGCCATCCTTTCAAACCACTCTTGTGCTTTCTGTGCAGAGAGGAGGAAATCCGGATAACTGATTGGTTTCAATAGATAATCCAATGCATTCACACGATAACTGTCTACAGCGTATTGATCAAATGCCGTCGTAAAGATAATCTTCGTGTCATTAGGTAATAATTTAGAAAACTCCAACCCATTTAGTTCTGGCATCTGGATATCTAAGAACAGTAGATTTACAGGTGAATCATGTAAGGTTTGCATCGCATTGACCGCACTGTTATATTTCCCTTTCAATTCCAAAAAGGGAGTTTTTAACACGTAACTCTCCAACAAAGCAGCGGCAAGCGGTTCATCGTCTACTATCGCACACGTCAATTTCATATATTTATATTTTTCGTAAAGCTATAGATATATTTCCACCCAGCCAAGTTTACAATTTATTTTATACCTTTGTCTAAGTCTTAATTAACATCTTTACAGATATGAACATGAAATACACAGCCTTTATCTTATCGGCATTTTTATGCACTGCCAATCTCTATGCTTCCAACCAAGCAATTGCGACAGAAAGTAACATAACCGTACAGAATCAATGGAAAGGGAAAAAAGTCGCCTATTTAGGAGATTCCATAACCGATAAAATACATGTCGGGACAAGCAAGAACTATTGGCAATATTTAGAAGAGATGTTAGGAATCGAACCTTGGGTTTATGGAATCAACGGACATCAGTGGTCTGACCTGTTAGGACAAGCCCAGAAACTGAAAGAAGAAAAAGGAGGAGAAGTGGATGCCATCTTTATATTTGCGGGCACGAACGATTTCTATGCCAATGTACCTTTAGGAGAATGGTACACAGAAACTTATCAACGAGTAGAAGTATCCGGAAGGATAAAGAGGGCTCGCAAACACAGGGATTTCCAAATGAACGGAAAGACTTTAAGAGGGCGCATCAACCAAGTCCTATCTTATCTTAAAACGAACTTCCCGGAACAACAAATCATCTTGCTCACCCCTATCCATCGGGCGTACGCTTGCTTTGGAGACAACAATATCCAACCCGATGAATCCTTTGCAAACACTTTGGATTTGTATATCGATGATTATGTAGAGGCAATAAAAGAAGCGGCTAACGTTTGGGCGGTTCCTGTCATTGACTTGAATAGCATAAGCGGACTCTTCCCTACAAACGATGCGCACATCCGTTACTTCAGCAACAGCGAGACGGACAGGCTGCATCCCAATGCCGAAGGACATCTCCGCATGGCAAAAGCCATCATGTACCAGCTTTTGGCTTATCCGTCGGACTTCAAATAAAGCGACTATTTACCCTCTACTTATGACAAAATGCTTATCTTTGCAGGTGAATATTTGGATAAAATAAATACTATAATTATATGGCTTTACAATGCGGTATCGTAGGTCTTCCGAACGTGGGAAAGTCTACGCTTTTTAATTGTCTATCTAATGCAAAAGCTCAGTCGGCAAATTTCCCTTTTTGTACGATTGAACCTAACGTTGGAGTTATCACTGTCCCAGACGAGCGTTTGAATAAATTAGCTGAAATAGAGCATCCTCAGCGTGTTATCCCAACGACTGTCGAAATCGTGGATATTGCAGGCCTTGTCAAAGGAGCAAGCAAAGGTGAAGGTTTAGGCAATAAATTCTTGGCAAATATACGTGAAACAGATGCAATCCTGCATGTATTGCGCTGTTTCGACGATGATAATATTGTGCATGTGGATGGCAGCGTCAATCCGGTGAGGGATAAGGAAATCATCGACATGGAATTGCAAATAAAGGATTTGGAAACGGTGGACAGCCGTATCGCCAAAGTCCAAAAGCAAGCTCAGACTGGCGGGGACAAACAGGCAAAAATAGCTTACGAGGTATTGTGCAAATATAAAGATGCTTTGGAACAGGGCAAGAGCGCACGTACTGTTTCATTCGACACAAAAGAAGAAGAGCGTGTTGCCCATGACTTATTTCTGCTGACTAACAAACCGGTATTATACGTATGCAACGTGGACGAGGCAAGTGCTTTGAGCGGTAATAAATATGTGGACGCCGTACGTGAAGCCGTAAAAGATGAAAATGCCGAAATATTGATAGTAGCGGCAAAGATTGAAAGTGAAATAGCTGAATTCGAGACTTACGAAGAGCGTCAGATGTTCTTGCAAGAAATCGGATTGGAAGAATCTGGTGTGAACCGCTTGATCAAGTCGGCTTACAAATTATTGGACCTCCAGACTTTCTTAACAGCAGGACCGGATGAAGTCCGCGCTTGGACATTCCATAAAGGCTGGAAAGCTCCACAATGTGCCGGAGTCATCCATACCGATTTTGAAAAAGGATTTATCCGTGCTGAAGTCATTAAATACGATGACTACATCTCTTACGGCTCTGAAACGGCAGTCAAGGAGGCTGGTAAAATGAGTGTAGAAGGAAAAGATTATGTCGTTCAAGATGGCGACATCATGCACTTCCGCTTTAATGTATAAGATTTAATCATTATAGAATCATGGTACAACGATTTGATTTCCTAATCATAGGTTCCGGTATTGCCGGAATGAGCTATGCCTTGAAAGTTGCACACAAAGGGAAAGTTGCCTTAGTGTGCAAAGCAGGGTTGGAAGAAGCGAATACTTATTTCGCACAAGGAGGTGTTGCATCCGTTACAAATCTGATTGTTGACAACTTCGATAAACATATCGAAGATACAATGATTGCCGGCGATTGGTTAAGTGACCGTGCTGCAGTAGAGCAAGTAGTCAAAAACGCCCCGCAACAGATTAAAGAGTTAATCAGTTGGGGTGTTGATTTCGACAAAGACGCAAATGGCAACTTCGACCTTCACAGGGAAGGCGGACATTCCGAGTTTCGTATCTTGCATCATAAAGATAACACGGGCGCAGAAATCCAGGACAGCTTGATAAAGGCTGTACAAAGCCATCCCAACATTACGGTATTCGAGAATCATTTCGCCATTGAAATATTGACCCAACACCATTTGGGCATAACCGTTACTCGCCACACTCCCGACATTGAATGTTATGGTGCTTACATCATGGACATGAGCACAGGGAAAATCGATACTTTCCTTTCTAAAGTAACATTGATGGCAACGGGCGGAATCGGCGCTGTTTACCAGACAACCACCAATCCTTTGGTTGCGACTGGCGACGGTATCGCTATGGTTTACCGTGCGAAGGGAACAGTAAAGGATATGGAGTTCGTTCAATTCCATCCAACGGCCTTATATCATCCTGGCGATCGCCCTTCTTTCCTAATCACAGAGGCAATGCGCGGTTACGGAGGCATATTAAGAACCATGGACGGCAAAGAATTCATGCAGAAATACGACAAACGTTTGTCCTTGGCTCCTCGTGATATCGTTGCCCGTGCGATTGATACGGAAATGAAGAACCGTGGAGAAGACCATGTTTATCTGGATGTAACTCATAAAGACCCGGAAGAGACCAAACGCCACTTCCCTAATATTTATGAGAAGTGCTTAAGTTTGGGAATCGATATCACCAAAGAGTATATTCCTGTTGCTCCGGCAGCCCACTACTTGTGCGGTGGTATTCAAGTGGATTTGAACGCCCGTTCTTCTATCAACCGCCTATACGCAGTCGGTGAATGCTCATGCACTGGTTTGCATGGCGGAAACCGTTTGGCATCAAACTCTTTGATTGAAGCTGTTGTTTATGCGGATGCGGCAGCCAAACATAGTTTAAGTGTCATCGATTCTTTCTCATACCAAGAGAATATTCCGCAATGGAATGACGAAGGCACTCGTCTTCCGGAAGAGATGGTGTTGATAACACAGAGCTTGAAGGAAGTAGGACAAATCATGAGTACTTATGTGGGTATCGTCCGTTCCGATTTACGCCTGAAACGTGCGTGGGACCGCTTGGATTTGTTGTATGAAGAGACAGAAAGCCTGTTCAAACGTTCCGTTGCTTCCCGCCAAATTTGCGAATTGCGTAACATGATCAATGTGGGTTATTTGATTACCCGCCAAGCTATCGAGCGCAAAGAAAGCCGCGGGCTGCATTATACGCTGGATTACCCGCCGGTAAAAAGATGAGCAGCGACAATTATAACGAACCATATTAATATGGAATGTCATGAACAAATTACAGAAAAACTACAAGCAAGCTATGTTGCATAAAATAGCTTGCTTATTACTCCTGATATTAGGAGTAATAAACGCCGCAAAAGGTCAAGAGAACACATTCACAGATGAGCAATTCGTTTATAAGTTAAATTTAAACGAGGCAATACCTTTTCAATTGGTAGATCCCAAAAGGGAAAACTATGTTATTCCCGAAGAAATCAAAGTCGACGGGAGAACGTACAAGATCATACTCGGCTGGGATGTCCGGGCGGCCAATTTTAGCCCTTTCAACGAAAACCAGTACGTGAAATCGGTTACACTGCCTAACATAGAGACCTATATCAATAGCATGTTTTGGGGATGCAGCAAACTTGAATCCCTTATTATCCCTGAAAAGATCAAAGGCTACGACAAGGTTTGTTCTAAATGCACAAGTCTGAATAGCGTAACAATCCAGACAACGGCTAATGTCGGCCGGCAGGCATTCAGTGAATGCTCTTCTCTGAAAAGCGTCGTCATCCCTGATGACGTAAAAAAGATTGGGGCCGGGGCATTCGCCAACTGCACGCAACTCACCAACGTTTCCATCCCCAACAGCGTGACAATCATAGAAGACGGAAAGCACATCCCTTTATCCTCCACCGGGTTATCTACCGACGAGGAGAGCTTCGACGGCGTATTCGAAGGATGTACGTCCTTAACCACGGTACAGCTGCCTGCATCGTTAAACAAAATAGGCGCATACCTATTTTATTCCAGCGGGATTACTGATATAAACTAACCTCATCCATGAACGAAATCGGGATATACGCTTTCAGCAAATGTACCTCTTTAAACAAGGATATAACCATACCGACTTCTATTACAAACATCGGAACTAAAGCGTTCGCCCAATCTGGTATCACCGGCATCACTATACCGAAAAATACTAACATGGGCGAATCTTCCTTCTATAACTGTACAAATCTACATCGAGTAAGCGTACCGGTCAATAGCCTAAACTATAGTTTCCGAAATTGTACTGCATTGACTTCTTTGGAACTTATAGGAGAAGATACGAAAAAAACCACTTTAATCGCTGAATTTGAGGGGTGTACTAGTTTGGAATCTGTCACAATTCCAGAAGGCATAGATTACATTAGGAATGCATTCTCAGGCTGTAGTGCCCTCAAAGAGCTCCAACTTCCATCCACCCTACAAGAAATTGGAGGATTTGAGGGATGTTCCAGCCTGGAACATATTTCGTTACCTTCGAATGTAACAAGAGCGAATTTCTACCAAGCAACCAATCTTAGCAGCATTCAGTTGCCAGAAGGAATTACAAGTATAAATTTATCCTATACAAACATCTCGGAGATATCATTACCCAACAGCGTAGAATATGCAACATTAGATCATACACCCATAAAAGAAGTTGTATTCCCCAAAGAAGGCAGTTGCCAATCCTGTTCTTTATTGGAAAAAGTATTTAGAGCCTTATAACTAACCATAACTTACTATGATTAACCAACCATAAAGTCTTGATTTTCAATACTCTTTGATTTTTAACACTTCCTGAGTGCTTTTTGGCAGTTCCCGATTTTCCACATATTTTTGCAACGTATTTCTACCGTGGAGAATTTGCGGAGCTTTTATTTTGTCATATCGTGAACGT
>ERZ773138.249-NODE-249-length-68263-cov-6.246892_pt1 | contig 68263 bp, 49 predicted proteins | sample MGYA00511114_ERZ773138 | MGnify/ENA primary metagenome ERZ773138 (study PRJEB29015, sample SAMEA2737805) | human gut metagenome | biome: human gut; feature: human-associated habitat; material: faeces | place: China | collected 2012 ...
ATGGTAACCGAAAAGCTGAAACAGCTTAAACTGGAGAAGGCTGCGGCCCTGGTGGCGGGAGGCGCCGAAGAAACCTTCTCATACTACGACTTTCCCCCGACTCAATGGCGCAGTATCCGCTCAAACAACCCTCCTGAGCGAATCAGCCGTGAACTTAGAAGACGGACGGGAGTTGTCGGGAATTTTCCTGACGGCCAGTCTGCGCTTATGCTGGTGTGCGCGGGACTGAGGTACATCGCGGGCCATCAATGGGGGACTGAACGTTATCTTAATATGCAGCCGCTGTACCAGCCTGCCTTTTAATAGTTCCGCGCCTGCGGGGCATTTGGAGGCGCGGGATTCGGCGTGCCGAAAATGATTCGGCACGCCGAATCTTCATGAGTGGACAGAATTCTTAGTTATCAGAAACCAAAGTAAACATCCGGATCGTGGGTGCGCGAAAGCCTCTCATGATGGCCGGATTTCAGGCAGAGGAGAACTAGACCGGGCGAGCCCAAAAAATGTGCGAAAAACTCTGGACGTTATCAGTCCTAGGGTACGGATCCAGCCATCTACATAAGTAGAAATTCCAATAAGTCATTAGACTGCAATGGGAGTATGTAAATGGCTTAGTAATCTACATAAGTAGAGATTCCAATAAGTCATTAGACCTCAATCTTCAGGAACTGCGACAGCAGAATATCTACATAAGTAGAAATTCCAATAAGTCATTAGACCAATTCAAGGTTAAACGGCGCGTCCAATCTACATAAGTAGAAATTCCAATAAGTCATTAGACCTCCCAGAGATGGCTGCAGATGAAGACTGGTATCTACATAAGTAGAAATTCCAATAAGTCATTAGACACTCACATCAGTGAGTTTTCTGTCTAACACAGTGAAAACATTATCTTTACGTGCCTTTTTCCTAATCCTTTTTGCAAATAGTGTAAACACAAAAATGGCGCCAGACGCCATTTCGTCTAAAATTAAGACCGAGTTTTCAGTTCATCAAAAAAAATTTTTTATGTTGTCAATTTTATTTTAATAAAAAATTTCTCTAAAAATTCTAAAATGTTATCGAAATATTCAAAGATTTAGCATCTTTTTTGATCCACCGAAATCCATCACTGCACAAAACCTCCGAAAGTGCCGAATCTAGCTATCCATCCGGCTTGACAGTTAACCTACCGACATATTGGCCCCAATTTTGTCCTGTGCATTCGGACGGAAAAAACAGCGCTATTTTCTTGGAGCACCGCCCCGTATTAATAACTAAAAATTGAAATTAAATTTTAATTTCGCAGAACAAACAAATAGCCAAGATTCTCGAGGTATACGGTTCTACCACTGGCATTACTGAATCCATCGCTCAAGCCATCGAAGCCAAACTCTAGGAGGCCGGTAACGATATCCCTGTCGTGAACGCAGCCGGGCGCCCGGCCGACGGCCTAGCCGACGGGGATGACGCGGTTCTTTTCGGCGCCCTCTGTTGGGGGGGCGAGGACATTGAGATGCAGGAAAACTTTGCCGCTTTTTTTGAAAACGCCGATAACATGAATCTCAAAGGCAAAACAAATCGCCACCTTCGCTTCCGGAGACCGCAGCTAGCCTTATTTCTGCGGAGCCGTCGACGTCGTCGAAGAAACCGGAGCACATGGAAGGACGAGGGCACAGCCGATCAATGGACGCCTCCTGCATCCCATTAGGTGGCGCTTTAACAGTGCCCAGCAGTAAGACATCGTGGTAAATACCGATGCCGCCACGGTGTTGAAGGCAGAGCCCTCTGGATTCATGTCTGCCACGGAAAGGAATAACTCATTAAGACTGTGTATGCTTCGTGAGTTTCTATTTATTGCGGCTATCCTTTATGAGCTAGCTGTCATGTAACGGAAAGCCCCCTGGGATGATTATCCCAAGGGGCTCTGTGAGGCGGGCCTTCTGCACCATGGGCTGGGTGCAGAGCTTCATATGCCTTCCGGAATTACAGGATTCCTCAAATTACGCCGTTACTTGCGGCGGAAGCCGGCGTCCCAGCGGTTTCTTCTGCCGCCGAGTTCCTGGCCGTCGCACTTCGTGCTGGTGCCAGTGCCGCGGCACTGGACCTGCTGGGGCACGTAGGTGGTTCCGTCCGGGCAGTGGGCTTCGGCGGAGTCGATGGCAAGGTTGCCGCCGCCTCCGTTGAATCTGGCCGTTACGGCTCCGGAGCAGCGTTTGCCGTTCTTTTCGCGGATGAAGCGCCGTCCCTGTCCGCGCTTGTTGAAGCAGTATTCGCCCACGATGGGCTCTCCGGAGTTGTTGAAGAGGTTGGTGACGGACGTCCAGCAGCCTTCCAGGAAGGACAGGTCGTTGTTCTTCGCTGCCTCCGGGGGAATGTTCATGGGATCGTTGTGCTTCGGCTTCGGCGTGGGAGCGGGCTTGGGTTCAGCCTTGGGCTGGGGAACGGGCTTCGGCTCGGTCTTGACCTCGGGCTTCGGCTTTTCCTGCTTTGGCTTCTCAGCCTTCGGTTTTTCCTGCTTCGGCTTTTCGGCCTTAGGTTCCTCCGGCACGACAGGAGCCGCGCCGAAGAAAGGTTCTTCCTGTTTGGGCTCTTCCTTTTCCGGCTGCTTGGGCTCTTCGGGTTTCACGGCAGGCGGCTCAGGCGGAATGACTGCCTCGCGCTCGGCGTGCAGATCTTCCTTCGGCGCGGGTTTGCACTGCGCCGCGCGGTCCCTGAGATCGGAGAGAAGCTGCTGCTCGCGGCTTTGCAGCGCGTCACGGCGCATATCCTCCGCCTTCGTGTCCGGCGAGTCCTGACGGAAGCAGGACGCGGGCAGAGGCGAGGGGAGCCAGCCCAGGGTTGCCAGAAGGAGCCAGAGCAGGAGCAGGCCGAGGAGAAGAGGCAGGAGCCAGCCGAGGCATCCCGTCATGGCAGGCCGTGCCGCGGCGGCCGCGGGCCCCGCGGGGGGAACGGGCGGAACCGCTGCCGCGGGTTCGGGCTGGGCGGCCGGCGTCTCGCGTACGAGCCCGAGGCGCATGATGTCCTCGGGTGCCGCTCCGGCTGCGCCAGGATGAAAGCCCCAGTTGATGAGCACGGGCTTTCCGTCAATGAGATAAATGTCGTCCAGGGCCGAAGGGTGCTGGAAAGCGAGGCGCAGAAGTTCCGTGCCGGCGGCGGGGATGCCGCTGCGGCCCGGTTCGGACTGGCTTTCGAGCAGGGCGCGGACTGCGCTGCCGTAGCGCGCCAGGGTGGCGCTGACCCCACGCTGTTCCTCTTCCGAAAGCTCGGAGAGCTTTCTGGCTTCGCCGCCGAGGTTTGTGTACCAGTCTATGGATCCGCTCCTGGGATCGTGGACAGGTTCGGCCAGAAACGATCCCGCGTCCGGCATGCCGTGCGCGGCGAGAAAGTCCCCATGCCTTTTGAGCAGGGAGCTCAGCTGATCGTAGCAGTTGGTGGCCAGCATGCCCTGGAAGGCCAGGGGGCGCATGTCGTTGCGTCTGCTGGTGGTGAGAAGAATGCTCATCGGATACCTCCGCGGCCGGGTGCCTTTCCGGCGCTCCGCGGCGCGCTTGCGGTCATGGATCATACACGCTCATGGTTCTGCCGGCAAACGGCTTTCCACGGCCCCCCATACCGAAAAAAACGCCGGAATCCGATGAGATTCCGGCGTTTTTACGCGTATTTTTGAGGAAAACTACACTCTGGCAGCCTGATCCACGAGGCTCGCGATCGTGGCGTCGTTGTTTTCGCTCTGCTTTACGGCCTTATCGTGGGTCTGCTTCACGTTTCTGACGCTCCGTTTCCAGTTGGAGGCTGTGCGGCGGGTCTGGACCTGGGGCGGGGTCTGAACCGTGACGGGGCCTGCCTGCTCGGGCGTGGCTTCCTTATATTCCGTATCAAGAACCCTCTGGTACTCGGCGTCCTTCTTCACCATGCTGTCGTAGCGCTGGTTCAGGACATAGGACGTCTCCTGAAGGCCGCTTCTGATTTCGGCGTAGTGATCCTTGAGCTCGTCTTTGGTGATTCTGCCGGCCTTGTAGTCGGCCACCAGGCGGTCAAAGGCCTGATTGTAACACTGGATGGCCACATTGGCGGCTGCCGTCTGACGGTCCATGGCCGCGGATTCCGCGCCAAGCTGGCGGTTGTACTCGGCCAGGAGCTGCTGATCGTGCGTGCGCTGCTGTTTCTTGCCGTAGATATTGCCGGCCACGCCGCCAGCCGTAGCGCCCACAGCCGCGCCGGCCACGGCGCCTTTGACATCGCCGGAGGCCAGGCCGCCGACAATGGCGCCGAGAAGGCCGCCTGTTATGGCGCCGGCCGCTGTCGAGCGCGCCACCGTGTTTTCGTCTTCCCTGAGCTGCTGGACCGGCCTGTAGCACTGGGGATAGTAGTTCACCTTGGTCATCGGGCTGCCATAGCGGCTTGCGCAGCCGGGCAGGGCGAGAGCCACCGCGAGAAGGGCGGTACAGCATATGGTCGGGAATCTGGATTTCATACGACGCTCCGCATAAGGTTTGCCGCGAGGGCGTACGGCCTGTCAGAAAACGGCCGATCACGCACTTCCGACTTTGGTAAATTTAGTACAGCGGTTCCGGAGCGTCAAGAAGACAGCTTTTCCTTCCCATGGCGGCGCTGGTCTTCACCGGGCCGCGTCCGCTATGCGGATCCCCGCCTCATCCGGCAGGGAAGCACGGCCGCTCTGTGAGGATCGGGAGCCGGAAGTGAATTCCCTGGGCAAAAGAGCTGCGCAGCCCGGGCGTCCGGTATAGCGTCATGTCAGAAAAATGGCCTGCGGTACTATGATTTTTTAATGATGCCCATCAGGGGCTCAGCTGCTCAGGAGGCAGGACGGGCCCTCTCCGCGGGCAGGCCGGGACGGAAAGGAGTCCGGCGCCGGGCAGCCGGCAGATACAGAGCCCCCCCGGTCCGATGACGAAACCGGCCCGGGGGGCGCGATCCCTGTCTGGCAGGCCTGCAGGTAAAATTCCGTGCCGCGGGAAGCCCGGAGAAACGAAGGCCCCCTGACAGTGTCATCGCACAGCCGGGGGGCCGTCCGGAAAACCGGATGAACTTTTTTATTTTCTGCGGGAAGGATCCGGGGCGATGGCTCTCGCGATAAACTTCAGGGTTTCCCCGTAGAGATTGCCGCTGTCATAGGGCGTGAGCACCCGGGTTCTGTTGGCGCCGACCATGACCGAGATGATGACCATGGCCGTAGTGTGGGGATCCGCTGCGAGGACGCTGCCATCGGCCACGCCCCTCTCCAGGGCGGAGATGATGATGCGGTGGATCTCCAGGAACTTCCTGGTCATGATGTCCCGCTCTTCGGACGTTTTCATGTCCGAGTAGGGGGAGCAGCGCACCAGCACGAGCCAGTTGCTGGTGGGATCCACGGAATACTCGAGATACGTGCGGCAGAAGGCCATGACCGCCGAAAATCCGTCGGGAGCGGCTTCCGTGGCTGCCTCGAGCTTTTTCTGAAAGCGGTTCAGGACGTCCAGCCCGCAGGCGAGAAAAAGTTTTTCCTTGTTGCCGTAATGATGCGTGAGGAGGCCGAGAGCCACACCGGCTCTTTCCGAGATTTTCTTGAACGTGGTCTCAGCGTAGCCGTACTCGCCAAAAAGTTCCTTTGCCGCCTGAAGCAGGGCGGCCTTCCTGGTCGGACGCTGTTCTTTTGTGCCGGATACCCCTTCGATGGGGCCGTTTTCGCTGCCGGCTTCTTCCGTTTCCCCTGACTGATCGGCCTTTCCGGCCGTGCGCTTATGATTCATGGCATACCCGCTCTGAAAAATGTTTCTTTTTCAGACTGTTTAATCAATCAGTCTGAATTATGCAAGGAGTGCCGGGGAAAAGAGCTTTTTTGTACCAGGGCCATACGCGGCGGAAAGTCCGTGTTTCCGCCGCGTATGGATACGAAGGTATATCAGTCCGTGACGGGTTTTCCTTCGAGATAGCGGCGCAGCATGTCGAGAGCCGTGCCCGCGCTTTTCTGGCGCGTGGGGCCGCGCCCCGGGTAGCGGCCTTTGGGCAGAAGCCGCTTCACATAGGTCTTTTCCTTCGTCGCGAGGGCGATCCAGACAAGGCCGAGAGGTTTTTCCGCCGTGCCGCCATCGGGGCCGGCTATGCCCGTGATGCCGATGCCGTAGTCGGCGCCGGCCCGTGCCCGCGCCTCCTCTGCCATGCAGCGGGCCACTTCCTCGTTTACGGCGCCGTGTTCTCTGAGCATGTCCTCTGGTACGCCCAGAAGACGTGTCTTGGTGGCGTTGGCGTAAGTCACGAGGCCCGTGCGGAAGACAGCGCTCGAGCCGGGGATATCAGTGATGCGCTTGGCGAGCAGGCCGCCCGTGCAGGACTCGGCCGTGGCCACTTCCTCGTGGCGCTCCGCGAGCTTGTGCACGACCACTTCCTCGAGGCTCTCCACGTTGACGCCGTAGATGACGTCGCCGAGGAGATTCTTTACCTTCTCCACCACGGGCAGGGCCAGCTTCCTGGCGGACGCTTTGTCCTTCCCCTTGGCCGTGACGCGCACGAACATCTCGTTGTGCGCCCCGAGGTAGGTGGCAACGGTGGGATTGGCCTGCGTGCAGAGGTCTCCGAGTTTCAGCGCCGCGTCTCCCTCGCTCTGGTTGAAGGTGCGCAGCATATAGGTGGCGAAGGCCGCGCCCGTGTGTTTCTCAAGAAGCGGCACGGCCTCGTTCAGGAACATGGGGTTGAGCTCGCGCGGGGGACCGGGGAGCATCATGACGAACTCTTCCTTTCCCGCGGCCACAAAGCACCCGGGCGCGGTGCCCACGGTATTTTTGAGGGCTGTGGCTCCCTTGGGAAGCAGGGCCTGGACAAGCTGGTTGTCGCGCATGGGCCTTGTGCCGAAGTATTCCTTCAGCCTCGCGAGGCTGTCCTTATCCTCCACGAGGGGGAGGCCCAGCGTGTCGGCTATGGTCTTTTTTGTGAGATCGTCGAGTGTGGGGCCGAGTCCTCCGGAGGTGATGACGAGGTCGCTCCGGGAAAGGGCCGTTTCGAGCACTTCCCTGAGACGGCCGGGGTTGTCGCCCACGGTTTCCACATTCATGAGGTCGATGCCGAGCGCGGCCAGTTCCCTCGCAATGAAGGCCGCGTCCGTGTTGACGGTATGCCCGAGCAGAAGCTCGGTACCCACGGAAATGATTTCTGCTTTCACAGGTATTCCCCCTTACCGCCCGAGGGCGCCAGCTATGACTTTAAGAGCTTCTTCGACAAGACAGGGCTGCGCCTGGGTGCCCATGTGCCCGAGCCGGAAGACCTTCCCAGCGAGGCAGCCGTAGTCGCCGCCGCAGACGAGGCCGCTGGCGCGCAGACGGCTGTCCCATTCCTTCCAGGTCATACCGTCCGGCACGAGGGCCGCGGTGACGGTCGGGGCGCAGGCCTCTTCGCTTTTGGGATAGAGACGGATGCCAAGGGACGTAAGCCCTTTGCGGCACATCTCTGCGCATTTTTCGTGGCGGGCGAAGACTTTTTTCAGCCCTTCCTTCAGGAGGGCGCTGCACCCCGCGCTGAGGGCGCTCACGCCGTGCCAGTTGGGGGTGTAGGGGAAGAGGCCCTTCTTTTCGGCGTCCATGAAGGGCAGGAGAGCGTCATAGCCCTGATAGTTCACATCCCTGATACGTTCCCAGGCTGCCGGGCTCACGCCGACCATGCACATGGAAGGCGGACAGGAAAGGCATTTCTGGGATCCGCCGAGGAGGAGGTCGATGTTCCATTTGTCAGCCTCCACGGGGCATCCGCCGAGAGAAGACACGGCGTCCACGTAGAAGAGGGGAATGCCCAGATCCTTTTTGAGCTTTCCCAGCGCGGCCAGGGGATTGAGGGTGCCCGAGGGTGTCTCGCCGTGCACAGCGGTTATCATTACGGGATGGAGGCGCTTCGCCGCGTCCTCCACGCGCTCAAGCGTCGCGTCGTCAATGACCGTGTCGTAGGGCTGGCTCACGAGCTCAACCCTGCAGCCCAGGGCCCGCGCCATGTCGGCGTTGCCGTCGCCAAAAAGGCCGGTCCCCACGCAGAGCACGGGATCTCCGGGCCTGAGGCAGCTCTTCATGGCTCCCCAGAGGGCCAGCATGCCTTCGCCGCTCATGATGACCACATCGTTCTTCGTGCCCATGAGGCGGGCGAGCTGCCTTGACGTTTCGTGGTAGAGCGGGATGAATGCCGGCTCGGTATCAGCGGAGGGAAAGTCCGCGTGCATGGCGGCAAGAACGTCGGGGTGCACGGATGTGGGACCGGGAACCATAGGGATAGCGCAGTAAGACACAGTGCATTCCTGGATGAGGATCCTGCTGATACTGCCGACCATGGGGATAGCGCAGTGGGACACAGGGCATTCTCCTTTGAGAAAACGCGGAACGAAAAATCCCGGAGCGGAAGGGCTCCGGGAAGGAAAAGGGAGGCCCCGGGAGCGGGGCTTTCTTATTTGCGGCGGCGGAACGCGTGTTCCCCGTACTCGCCAAGGCGCTCGAGGCGCGTGTCCACGAGCTCGTAGAGGGAGCCCCTGGTGAAGGTGCCGTCCTTGCGGCGCCTGCCTGCATGCATGCCGGTGAGGAGCTGGGCCGCGTCCTCGATGCGGCTCACGGGGTAGATGAAGAACTGCTTTTCGTCGACGGCCTTCAGGATGGCCGGAGAGAGCATGAGCTCGTCGATATTGTCGGCGGGGATGATGACGCCCTGGGTGCCGGTGAGGCGCTGGTGCTGGCAGACCTTGAAGAAGCCCTCGATCTTCTGGGTCACGCCGCCCACGGCCATAATCTGGCCGGAATGGCTCACCGCGCCGGTAAAGGCGAGATCGAGGCGCACCGGCACCTCGGCGAGGGCCGAAAGCAGGGCCGCGAGTTCGGCGCCTGAGGCGGAGTCGCCCTCAATGCCGGCGTAGGACTGCTCGAAGAAGAGGGAGGCAGAGAACATGAGCGGCTTGCGGCTCGCGAACATGCCCGTGAGGTAGCTCACGAGGATCATCATTGCCTTGGTGTGGATGGGGCCGCCGAGATCCGCCTCGCGCTCGAGGTCGATGACGCCGTCGTGGCCCACGCCCACGGTGCAGGAAATGCGGTGGGGCAGGCCGAACTCGAAGTTGCCGTAGGTGGTCACGGCGAGGCCGTTGACCTGGCCTATGGCCTGGCCGGAGGTTTCGACCTTGATGGTGTCGCGGTCGTATTCCTCCATGTAAAGGTCCTCGATGAGGCTTGTGCGGTACTTCCTCGCGGAATAGGCCTCCTCGAGGAGGGTGCCGGTCACCTTCTCCTCGCCCTTCATCCTGGCGAGCGCCGAGGCTTCGATCATGAACTCGCGCATGATGGGGAACTTGAGAGAGAGCCTCTTCTGATCCTCGCAGATGTGGGATCCGAGGTCGATGAGCCAGGCGAGCGCCGTGCGGTCAAAAGGCTGCATGTGCTCCTGGCTGATGATGCGGCTGATGCTGCCGAGATAGTAGCGCACGCCCGCCGCGTTGCGCGGCATGCGGTCGCTCATCTCCGCCTTGACGCGGAAGAGCTTGGCGAAGCGGTCGTCGGAATCGAGCAGGCCCTCGTAGAGGTACTCGTCGCCGATGAGGATGACCTTGAGATCGAGGGGCACGGGCAGGGGCCTCAGTCCCTTGGTGCGCACGGCCGTGTCCGGGATGTCGGGGTTGTCCTCGAGCCTCGCGGCGCTGGCCTTGAGGGCGCGCATGAGGCCCTCCCAGGCAGCCGGGTGCTGCATGAGATCGTCCATGTGCAGGACGAGGAATCCGCCGTTGGCGCGGTGGATGCTGCCGGACTTGATGAGGGTGAAGTCCGTGACCAGGGTGCCGAGCTCGCTTTCGCGCTCAATGCAGCCCAGGAGATTAGCCGTAGTGGAGTGATCCTCTATGACAATGGGCGCGCCCTTCGTTTCGGCGTTGTCCACGAAGACGTTGACCCTGTAGCGGGAGCGCACCGTGTCCCTCGCGGGCTGCGGCTGCCCGGGATCCTGGCGTCCGTCCGTCTGGGGCTGGGGATCGGCCTGCCTGCCGATGAAGGAATCCGTATTTTTGAGGATGTCCTCCCTGAGATCCTGGAAGAAGCGGGAGAGCGCGGCGCTGTCCGTGATCTTCTCCATGCGCTTGCGCAAAGGCTCGAGCACGGCGTCGAGCACGGCGCTCATGGCCGCTTTCTCGAGGACCTTCTCCTGGTTCACGTACCCCTCTTCCATCTTTGTGAGGGCGTGCACGAGGCCGGACATATGCTGCGCCACAGCCTCTCCCCTGTGCTTCAGGGCGATGCGGATACCCGCGTCGAGACTCTCGAAGTCGTCCTGGGACACGCGGCGCCCCTTCACGAGCGGATAGAGCGTCATGTTTCCGGACTCGTCGATGTCGAGGCTGAAGCCCTTGTGCTCGGCCACGTTGTTCATGCGGTGAATGAGCTGGGTGCGCTCGACCTGGTAGTCGGTCAGAAGCTTCTCACGCTGTTTCGAGAAGCGCTGGCCCGCGAGGCGGCGGTCCATGTCCCGGTCAATGTCCCTGACGCACTCCTCCATGGCCTGGCGGAAGCGGCGTCCCTGTCCCGCGGGAAGCGAGATGAGCGCCGGGCTGTCCGGGGTCTGGAAGTTGTAGACGTAGACGAGATCCGGCGGCGTGGCGGCTTTCCTGGCCACGGGCCTCAGGTACTGGGTGAGCATGTACTGGCGCCCGAGATAGGAGTCGCCCGCGAGGTAGACGTTGAAGCCGCAGCTTCTGATGTTCAGGGCCACGTCGAGGGCCTTCATGGCCCTGTCCTGGATGGGCGTGCGCCCCTCCATGGGAGCCGGACGTATTCCGGTGCTGTCGTCCGCGGGAATGAGGGCGGGATCGTAGGTGGCGTGAAGCTTGGAAGAAGGGAGGGGATCTATAGTTGCCATGGCATCCGTGCGCTGATTGCTGTTCCTGGTGAAAAAAAGGCGGGCTGACCCGCCTGTCGTTTTATTTTCCGGGCGCTGCCGCTCCCGACCCGTAGAGGCGCTCGAGGATTTTCCCCGCGCCCGCCTTTTTGAGGGAGTCAGCGAGGGTGAGGCCCACTTCCCGGGCCCTGTCCGCGGGGCCGGAGAGCTGGTCGCGGAAGATCCGGCTGCCATCGACCTCGGCCACGAGGCCGTCAAGGCTCACCGTGTCCCCGTCAAGCCTGGCGTGGGCGCCGATGGGCACCTGGCAACCGCCGTCGAGACCGGTGAGAAAGCCGCGCTCGGCCTCCACGCAGACGCGCGTCTCGTGATCCTCGAGCCTTTTGACGAGCCCGAGCACGCGTTCGTCATCCCTGCGGCACTCGATGCCGAGAGCACCCTGGCCGACAGCCGGGACAAACTTCTCCGGATCGAGGGGCGTCATGTGCGTGGCAGAGAGGCCGAGACGCACGAGGCCGGCGGAAGCCAGCAGAATGGCGTCGAACCTGCCTTCCCTGAGCCTTTTAAGGCGCGTGTCCACGTTGCCCCTGAGGCTGATAATCTCAAGGTCGGGACGCATGGCCAGAAGCTGGGACTGGCGGCGAAGGCTGCTTGTGCCCACGCGGGCTCCCTTCGGGAGCTCGTCAGGAGAGGCATATTTCTCGGAGCACAGGCAGTCCGTGAAAACCTCGCGCTTCGGGACGCACCCTAAAACGAGGCTATCCGGCAGCACCATGGGGACGTCCTTGATGCTGTGCACGGCGAGGTCGGCGCTTTTATCGAGGAGGGCTTCCTCGATTTCCTTGACGAAGAGACCCTTGCCCCCGACCTGGGCCAGGGGCACGTCAAGAATCTTGTCGCCGCGGGTTTTGATGATGCTGAGCTCTATTTCAAGGCCCGGTTCCAGGGCCATAAGGCAGTCACGGACATGCCTGGCCTGCCAGAGGGCAAGCTGGCTTCCGCGGGTGGCGATGACGAGTTTGGACATGCCGTCAGACCGCCTAGTGAGCGCAGCCGCCGCAGGAGGCGCAGCTGCCGCCGGAGCATCCGGAGCATCCGCTGCTGCCGTTGGCGCTCGTGACGGAGGTGGTGGAGACGGCTCCGCCCTTCGTGTGCGAGGCGCAGGCGCTCAGAAGCTTTTCCGTCTCCGTGCTGCCGCACTTGGGGCAGGGGACCTTCTCGTCGTCGCTCGACACCAGTTCTTCAAAGATTTCGCCGCATTTGTCGCAGCGGTATTCGTACATGGGCATGACTATTCTCCTGCGTTTTCGTCCTGCGGTCCGGATACTCCCCTGTCGAGTATCTCCTTCAGGATCTCGGGTTTTGTATATAAATAGTAGTCAGTGACTTCGCTGAGGAGGCAGGCGATGGCTGTCTGCATCTCGAGGACGAGGCTTTCCTCAATGCTCGGGACTCTCAGTTCGATGTCCAGAAGGTCGCCGTCGGCGAGCCGGCCTCCGTCGCCCCCGCTCACGCCGAGCGTGAACATGCCCTGTTCCCTCGCCGTGCGCGCGGCCTCCACAAGGGAGGAGCCGTTGCCGTCGGGCGTGAAGAGAACGAGCACGTCGCCGTCGCCGCCGAAGGCTTCGATCTGGCGCGCGAAAATGCGTGTTCCGCCGGCTTCGGCCAGAGGATCGGGATTCCCCATGGGCCGGGCCGAGAGCAGGGCCGCGGGCAGGGGGCCGCGCGCGGCCTGCGGCGGGTTGATGAAGCGTCCCTGCAGAAGGGCCGCCACCGCGTAGCACGATCCCGTGCCGCACAGAAAGACGCGCCGCTCCCCGGCAAAGGCCAGGGCCAGTACCTTCGAGGCTTCCTTCAGGTCTTCGGAATAGAGATCGAAAAAGCTTTCACGTACTTCCGTACCCATCCTCGCGCGATCGGCTATGATGTCGGGACTGTCGTCCTTATACTGCAGCTGGAAAGCCATTTCCGGTCCTCCGGTTCAAAAAGAACGTATGGTTGAGGTTTTATTTCAAAGTGAAAAGATAAAGCAAAGAGAAGCGCTTTTCAAGAAATGCGCCTCATGCTAACGATAAGGCAGGAGTGCCGTGCGTCAACCGCCGCGCAGGCGGAAGATACTTCCGTTCTTTCCGCTTGCCCGCGCACGCCGGGCGGTATAGGGAGGGAGACATGAGCGAAAAACCGGTCAGAAATATCCTTGTTGTCGTCAAGGCCCGCGTGGCCGCAGCCGCGGCTCTCGGGAAAACCATCTGCGAGTGGCTCAGGAAAAGGGGCTCCCATGTGCAGATGCTTTTCGCGGGGCTCGAGCTCGCTCCGTATCTCCCCCCGCCGGTGGATCTCATTGTCGTGCTCGGCGGCGACGGTACCATACTCGGCGTCGCGAGAAAGGTTGTGGGCCTGGAGATCCCGCTCGTGTGCATCAATTTCGGCCGCGTTGGCTTTCTCTCCGACATCGAGCCCGAGGACTGGGAAAAAGGCCTTGAGGAAGTGCTCGACACGGACTACTGCCGCCGCACCACGGCCCTCGCCTGGCAGCTTACGCGCTACGGCCACGTGGTGGGGAAGGGCTTCGCCGTCAACGACGTCGTGCTCTCCCGCGCGGCCATGGCGAGGCTTGTCTGCGCCGATATTTTCGTCAATAACGAACTCATGGGCTCGGTCCGCGCCGACGGTTTTCTTCTGAGCACCCCCATCGGCAGCTCTGGCTATTCCGTCGGCGCAGGCGGTCCGCTCCTTTCCCCCGAGATCAGGGGCGTGGCCTTCGTGCCCATCTGCCCCTTCCTCAACACCATCCCCCCCATGGTTTTTCCCTGCGCCACCATCTTCCGCTTTGAGCTCAAGCCCGGCACCACGGAGAGCTACCTCACCGTGGACGGCCAGGAAGGCCAGCTCATGCAGACCCATGACATCCTCGAGGTGCAGAGCATAGCCGATGCCGTCCTCTTCAAGGGCAGGGGCATCTCCTTCCTCGAGCGCCTGAGGACCCGCAGCTTCATTCTGGCTGACCCCGTCCGCCACAGGGAAAATACCCAGTCATAGCTTTTTTCCCTGACACTCCACGACAGATAAAGGATTCCCGCATTTATGAACGTATCCGTGACGCGCCTCAGAGACCTGCGCACCCGTAGCAGCGACGCCGGTTTTGACGCCTGGCTCTTCAACTGCCTGCTCGACAACAATCTCCTTCATTCCATGAACCCGCAAATCACGGCGAGCCGCGAGCAGCTCCGCTTCATGGTGCATCTCGAGCACGATCAGCCCTTCCTTCCCTGCCGCGACACCACCTTCTTCGACCTCTGCCAGGAGACGCTCTCCGACAATCTGAAGCACCAGTACGAGCGCGCCTGGCGCATGGTCATGTCCATCCTGGATACGATGCCGTACCCCGAGTCCGAGCGGGAGCGCATACGCGGCTTCTGCCGCTACCGCTTCGACCGTTACGTGAGCTCGCACAATGTCATTCCCTCCCGTGTGGTAAAGCGCCTTGTCGCGTACGTCACCGCCCTGAACGGTCCCTTTGATCCCTGGGTGGAGCGCAGGGCTGAGGCCATCGCGAGGCATAAGCGCACGCTTTCCTCCGACACGGTGACGCGCGAGCTCCAGTATCTTCCGGCCGAGTGCTTCCCCGGTATGAAGACCATCCGGGATATGAACAGGCATCTCCATCTGCTCGTTCTCGCGAGATACGCGAGCCTCATGGCCAACGTGCGCGCCTGGTCCGAAAATTTCCCCTCAGGGGAGGAACTGCGCCGGCACTTCGCGGAAGCGGAGAACAAAATGGAGGCTCTCGGCTCCGCGCTCGATGTGCTCGGCAGGCCCGGATCCACCATCCTCCTCCTCTCCGACGCGGACGGCGGCACGCTCTACGATCTCAGCCTCGCCCATTTCTTCACAGCGTACGGCCTGAAGGTTATTTACGCCGTGAAGGAGGGCTTTTACTTCCATTCGCCGACCATGCAGGACGTCCAGGAAAACGACGACCTGCGTGAGGCTCTCCGGGGCGCCCACGTGATCACGAATCCCTCCATCTCCAAGAACGACCTCCTGAAGGCCCTGCGCGAGTGGCGCCTCGTGGTCATCAGCGACGGCACCCGCGAGCGCCTCAACCTGGCCCGCGTCAGCGTGACTTTCTCGAGAGCCTGGAAGGAGTCTGATCTCGTTATCGCCCATGGCTGGCGCAAGCGCTTCCGCCTTATCGATACCAGCGTGTCTTTTACCCGCGACATTCTCTGCTTCTGGGAAGACAGGGACGGCTTTGACGTCCGCTTCCGCCCCCACGATCCCGCGGAGCGCAAGTTCTCCGAGGCCGAAATCAACGCGCTTTCCGACGCTATCATCGAAGAGATGCGCGAGGCCCGCGCGAAGAACCGCCCCGTTGTCTTTTACAGCTGCGTCATCGGCTCCATTCCCGGCGAGACGAAGACGGCCACGAGCCTCGTCAACGCCTTCGTCGGCGATCTCAGAAAGCGCATGCCCGAGGCCTACATCATCAACCCGGCCGAGCACTTCGTGGAAGGCATGGACGGCGACGACCTCATGTTCATGTGGGAGCGCGTCCAGAGAAGCGGCTACATCACAGTCTGGCGCTTCCAGACAGCCGAGGACATCGAGAAAGGCTTTGCCCTTCTCGGCCGTGACGTGCCCCAGAAATGGATTGGCAAGGATTCCACCTTCTCGACCGGCTGCACCCAGGAGATGCATATCGCCCAGGACGTGCTCAGAAAGAATCCCGAGATGCAGATTGTCGGCCCCGCGCCCGAGCGTTTCTTCAGGCGCCGCAGCTACGGCGTCGGCAAATACTTTGACGCCCAGCTCGCGAGCCGTTAATATAACCGCCGGAATTTTTCGCACGCGTTTCAGGCCGGGGCCGCTTCCGCGGTTCCCGGCGCGTTCACTTTCACCGTGCGGCTTACAAAGCCGCTCCCCAGGAGTTTTGGATCATGCCTGATTATGAAGCCGTCATCGGCCTCGAGGTGCATGTTCAGCTTTCGACCAAGTCCAAGCTGTTCTGCTCCTGTCCGAATACTTTCGGCCAAGCGCCGAACACCAATACCTGCGAGGTCTGTGCCGGCATGCCCGGGGCCCTGCCCAGGGTCAATGCCCAGGCCGTGCATTACGCCACCCTGGTGGGTCTGGCCACGCACTGCCACATCAACCAGAGCTCCGTTTTTGCCCGCAAGAACTACTTTTATCCGGATCTCCCGTCCGGCTACCAGATTTCCCAGTTCGACCTGCCCATCTGCGAGCACGGTTGGCTGGAAATCGAAACACAGAACGGCCCGAAGAAGATCGGCATCACCCGTATCCATATGGAGAATGACGCCGGCAAAAACATCCATTCCGCAGCCGAGAACCGCAGCTTCTGCGACCTGAACCGCGCGGGCACGCCCCTCGTGGAAGTGGTGACCGAGCCTGACATGCGTTCCTCCGAGGAGGTTGTGGCCTTCCTGAAGGAGCTCTACGGCATCGTCACCTACCTCGACGTGTGCGACGGCAACATGGAGGAGGGCAACTTCCGCTGTGACGCCAACGTGTCTATCCGTCCCGTGGGCGAGACAAAGCTCGGCACCCGCGCCGAGCTCAAAAACGTGAACTCTTTCCACAACGTGGCCCGGGCCATCGATTACGAAATCGCCCGCCAGTCCGACGTTCTCGACGACGGCGGCACGGTCATCCAGGAAACCCGTCTCTACGACGCGGACAAGAACGTGACCAGCGGCATGCGCGGCAAGGAAGAGGCGCATGACTACCGTTACTTCCCGGATCCCGACCAGCTTCCCGTCGTCATTTCCGACGAGCAGCTCGCTGCCTGGCAGGCTGAGCTTCCCGAGCTCCCCTCCCACCGCATGAAGCGCTTCATCGAGATGACGAAGCTTCCCGATGACGAGGCCGCCATGCTCGTGGAGAGCCGTCCCATGGCCGACTTCTTCGAGACCGCGGCCAAAACCGCGAACCCGCGCAAGGTGGCCAACTTCATCATCGGCCCCATGAAGCGCGAGCTCAACGCCAAAAATGAGAAGCTCACCGACTGCGCCATGAAGCCCGAGGCTCTGGCCGAGCTCGTGAACATCGTCGAGAAGGGCCTCATCAGCTCCAAGATCGCGAACGACATCTTCCCCGATCTTATGGCTACCGGCGAAATGCCCAAGGCCTACGTGGAGAAGAAGGGCCTTATCCAGGTGTCCGATACCGGCGTCATTGACAGCGCCGTGGATCAGGTCATCGCCGCCAATCCCAAGGAAGTCGAATCGTACAAAGGCGGCAAGAAGAAGCTCATGGGCTTCTTCGTGGGGCAGGTCATGCGTGCCACAAAGGGCAAGGCCAACCCCGCGGTGGTCAACGACCTTCTGAAGAAGAAGCTCGGCGATTAGTAGCTTTCATCCCGTATATGATGACGAAATCCTCCCGGAGCCTGAGGGCCCGGGAGGATTTTTTTGTTATAAGTCCAGGAAAGTCCTTCGAACCGCATGGCCTTTTTGCCGGGAGGAATGTGTCCCTCTTATTGCGTGCATTTCTGTATGTGTTCCCGGGGGAGAAGGCATCCGCTGCGTGCGTGAGAGAATAAGGCAAGAAATTGGTAGTTTTTCCGGTTTTATGCGGAACCCGCGCCGTGGCATAAGCCTTTGCAGAACGGGTGTCCCGCAGGAGGAAAACGGTTTCCGGTCCGCGTCACCCAGTTGTATGGAGGTTCTCTATGTCAGGATTTCCTGCACATATCGCTTCGTTCTTCGTTTTCTGTCTCTTCATCCTGGCCGGCTCCGCTTCCGCTGCGCCTGCGGGATCAGCCGATGGCTTTCTCCTTCTGCCCGGCGGGGAATTCCAGATGGGCAGCCCCGATTCGGAACGCCTGCGCGAGGCCGACGAAGTGCTGCACACTGTGCGCATCAGCCCCTTTTTCGTTGATCCGTATGAGGTGACGCAGGAAGACTATGAGACTGTTATGGGCAGCAATCCAAGTGCCCACAGAGGAAAACGCCTGCCAGTGGAAAACGTGACCTGGCTTGACGCCGTGAAGTACTGCAACGCCCAGAGCGTGAAGAAAGGGCTCGAACCCGTGTACACGATCACAGGTGAGGCCGTTGCCTAGAACAGAAAGGCAGGCGGCTACCGTCTGCTCACCGAAGCGGAGTGGGAGTACGCGGCCCGCGCCGGCACGAAGACCATTTTCAACGTTGGCAATCAGGTTTCCGGCGATGACGTCAACTTCGAGGGTACCTATCCCTATCTTATAGAAGAGAACTACGTGAATCAGAAGGATCCGTCTGTGCGCGCCGGCCGCTACCGCGGGCAGACCATCGCCGTGGATGAGCTGAAGCCCAACGCTTTCGGCCTCTACCACACCCACGGCAACGTCTCCGAATGGGTGTTCGACTATTACGGTCCTTATGACACGCAGAAGACCAGCGATCCGGCGGGGCCCGAAAGCGGTACCTACCGTGTGAACCGCGGCGGCAGCTACCTCGATTTCGGCAAGCATCTGCGCTCCGCCTACCGCTCGGCCACGAATCCTGTCGATCCTGACCCGAACCTCGGATTCCGCATCTGCCGTAACGCTCAGCCGCTGGACGCCGTCGTGGCCACGGCAGCGCCGTTCCGTATCGCCATGCCGGCCCATCCCCGTGTGCTCGTGGCCTATTTCTCTTATTCCGGCAACACGAAACACGCCGCCGAACTCCTCAGCAAAAACCTCGGCTGCGACCTCTTTCCCATTACCATGAAGCACCCCTATCAGGGGAATATTTACAGGGTCTCGCAGGAAGATCTCTACAAGGGATACCGTCCGCCGCTCGTCAGGAGCGCGCCCGACATGTCCCGCTACGATGTCATTCTTTTAGGCTATCCCACCTGGTGGGCCACCATGCCCATGCCTGTCCTGTCCTTCCTCGAGAGCGCTGATATGAGGGGGAAGATTATCCTGCCCTTCAGCAGTCACGGCGGCACGGTGTTCGGTGACAGCGTCTCTGATCTTTCAAAGGCCGTGTCCGGCGCGTACGTGGGCATCGGTTTCGAGTTCAACTACAGCGGAGGCTTCCGTCTCGAAAGTCATCTCAATGACTGGCTCCGTGAGAGCGGTATCAGAAAGTGAGTGCCCGCCACGCTGTCAGACTGGCCGTCGACGCGGCCATGTTCTGCCTCATGCTTTTCATGATGAGCTATCCCATGACCCGCGGTCTCGCCCGTCATGGGATAGGCGGACTGATTCTCGTCTTTCTGGTGATCACCCATCATCTTCTGAACGCGGCGTGGTACCGGACCCTTTCCCGGGGGCGCTGGCGGAGCAGACGCTTCCTCGTGAACGCCACGGGATGCCTGCTTGTGGCCGTGTTCCTGGCTTTCACCGCCAGCGCCCTGGCCATGGCCGGGGATACGTATCCGTTCTTTCCTTTCCGCATGCCTTTCTGGGGCCGCGGCCTGCACACCGCCATGACAGCCTGGCTCTTTGTCCTTGCCTCATTTCATCTCGGTCTGCACGGCGCCTCTGTCTGGAACAGGGCAGAGCGGTTCGCCGGCCGCGTCCGGTCAGCTCTCTTCCTTCTCCTTCTCGCAGCGGGAGCTTTCTGCTTCGTTCAGAGTGGTCTCTGGAACGATATGCTGTTTCTGGGCAGGCCGAAGTACTTCCCCGGGGGGATGCCGGAATTTCTGGTGTGGCATCTTGGAACCGCGTTTTTTTCCTGCCTGCTGGCGAGGCTTTTCGTGACCCGCGCCGGAAGAGAAGGGCGGCGCTGAGAGTGGGGCAGCGGTACCCTGTTCCTGCCGCTGCATACCATGTTTTTTGAAGGCCGGCCCGGTGCCGGCGGGGAGAATATCGTGAAATACACGGAACTTGGCAAAAGCGGCATCACTGTCTCGAAGATCTGCGCCGGAGGCATGAGCTTCGGGAAACCCGGAACTATGCACGACTGGACACTGAACGGGGAGGATACGGAGAAGGTCGTGAAGGCAGCCCTTGACCTCGGTATCAACTTCTTCGACACGGCCAACTGTTATTCTCAGGGCACCAGCGAGGAATACCTGGGCCGCGCGTTAAAAAGGAACGTTGACCGCCATAAGGTCGTGATCGCCTCAAAAGTCTATTTTAATCCCGGGCGTCTGTCCCGCGAGGCCATCACCAGGGAGATCGACGGGACGCTGAAACGTCTTGGTACTGACTATCTGGATCTTTACATCATCCACCGCTTTGACTATGAAACGCCCGTCGAGGAGACCATGGAGGCGCTCGACGCTCTCGTGCGGGCCGGCAAGGTCCGCGCCCTTGGAGCGTCGGCCATGTACGGGTATCAGTTCTTCAGGATGCAGACTGTAGCCCGGGAGAACGGGTGGGCTATGTTCCAGGCTATGGAGAACCACTACAACCTGCTCTACAGGGAAGATGAGCGTGAACTTATTCCCATCTGCCGGGAAATGAACGTTTCCCTCATGCCCTACAGCCCTCTCGCCGGAGGACATCTCACGCGTCCGCAGTGGGAATCGTCCACCCTGCGCGGCAGAACCGACCTTGTGGCCAGGGGCAAGTACGATCATGCCCGGGAGCAGGACATGCGGATCGTCCGGCGCGTGGCCGGACTCGCCGAAAAATATGGTGTTAAAATGGCGCAGATCGCCCTTGCCTGGGAATGGGCCAGGGGCGTGGCCTCTCCCATTGTCGGCGCCACAAAGGCATCGTACCTTGAAGATGCTGCCCACGCGCTCGATCTCACGCTGACGCAGGAAGATGTGGCATATCTTGAGGAAGCGTACCTGCCGCATAAGATCATCGGAGCCATCGACCACAATCCGGAACAGGGAGTTGTTCTCCTGGACGCCGTGAAAAAGGAAAAGGGAACCGTCACCCTGAACAACGGGGTTGAGATGCCTCGTCTCGGCCTGGGCGTTTTTCAGGTGACGGATCAGAATCTCTGCCGGAATACCGTACGCGAGGCGCTGGGGATGGGGTACCGTCTCATTGACACGGCCGCGTGCTACGGCAACGAGCGTGCTGTGGGTGACGCCGTGCGCGAAAGCGGCGTTGACCGCGGTGATGTTTTTCTCTGTTCCAAAGGCTGGATTCAGGACGCTGGGTATGAGAAAACGCTGCTTTCCTTTGCAAAGACGCTCGAAAATCTCCAGACGGATTATCTGGATCTCTATCTCATTCATATGCCTTACGGTGACTATCACGGCAGCTGGCGGGCCATGGAGGAACTCTACCGGAAGGGGAAAGTGAGAGCCATAGGTGTTTGCAACTTCCTTCCGAACAGGCTTGAGGATCTCATCCTGAGCCAGGATATTGTGCCTGCCGTCAACCAGATTGAACTGCACCCCTTCAGCCAGCGGAAGGAACTCAGGGAACTCATGCGCCGGAATCAGATAGTGCCCATGGCCTGGGCGCCTTTCGCTGAAGGGCTCAATGGCATCTTCACGCGGGACGATCTTTCGGCTATCGGGAAAAAACATGGCAAAACGCCTGCCCAGGTCGTTCTGCGCTGGCTCATACAGAGCGGAGCCATAGCCATCCCCAAGTCCGTTCATGCCGAAAGACTGCATGAGAACCTCTCAGTGACTGACTTTGCTCTGGACGATGAAGACATGGACGCCATCGGGCGCATGGATACGGGGAGGAGCCTTATCCTGGATCTTTCGGATCCGGCGGAAGTGGATCGTCTGCACGGTATCCGCTTCATCCAGTAACGCGGCGTGTCCTCAGCCGTAGGCGGGCAGAGGGAGGCTTTTCCCTCTGTTCCGCCCCGGGAAGAACGTCCGGCCTGCGGAGTGAGGATATGTCTGTTCAGCCGGAAATGTCCGGCTGGTATGTGTCTGCTCCTTTCAGGGCATGCAGGGCATGAGGTTCTGGGGTGACACCGCTTATATAGAAAATCAGGAGAAAATACTCCGGCGACGCTTGATATCGCAGTGCGGCGGTTTCCCAGATATTCTTTTGATTTGCGGCTGAACAGGATCATGCTCCCGCAACATGTGACCAGCGGCATGCGCGGCAGGGAAGAGACACAAAGCTACGCTGCTTCCATCCGCGCAGGGTGCCTAACTTTTCATCGTCGGCTCCATAAAGCGCGAACGCAACGACCAAAATGAGAAGCTCACTGACTGCGTCATAGAGTCTGATTATCAGGCCGGGTTCGTAAACGCCGCCAGGAAGGGGGCACACAGGAGTCCGATACCTGAGTCATCGACAGAACCGTGGTTCAGGTCATCGCAGCCAATGTCAAGAAAGAAGAATCTTACAGAGGTGGCAGGATGGAGCTGATTGGCATCTTCGTGGGGGCAGGTCACGCACACCATAAGGGGCAAGGTCAACTTTGCTTAGAATCTTGCACTTGAATAAGCATTCACTCAGCCAGATAGCTTGTCAGGGACGCGACTACGCTGTTATTATTGTGTGGGAGAAAAACTTCTTGCCAATATTATGGAAGGAAATCTCAAACTGCTCATGTGGTACGGCTAGACGGTAACACGGATGGAGGGGAATGATGGCAAGGGCGGATTTGCTAATTCGCCTTGTCCAATCCGGCATACGGGGCGACAAGGTTAGCTTTAGAAAGGTCGTCGAGGCGATCATCGCCGAAGAGCGAACCAAGCAACACAAGGTGCTGGCGGAGCAGCTCGAAGAAATACTCGCTGTTATGCCGGTTGAGCACAGCTATACCAATGTCGGAGCCCCAATGCTGGATCAAAGAATGGGCAGTCTATTCCATGAGGTTATGCCCCAGAAAAAATTGTCTGAGCTCATACTTCCAGATGAGGTGCAGCAGATTTGTCAATCCTTGATTGAGGAACAGCATCGGACCGACCTGCTCAGAGCTTATAACCTAGAGCCTCGCAACCGCATACTTTTGATTGGACCTCCCGGCAACGGCAAAACATCTTTGGCCGAAGCCATTGCAGAAGCACTGATGGTTCCCCTACTTGTGGTTCGTTACGAGAGTGTTGTTGGTACTTACCTGGGCGAAACCGCAGTCCGGTTGAACAAGATATTTGATTATGCTTCCACCCGAAAATGCGTCCTTTTTTTTGACGAGTTTGAAACCCTCGGTAAGGAGCGTGGAGATCTACATGAGACTGGTGAAATTAAGCGCGTGGTGAGTTCGTTGCTCATGCAGATCGATAGCCTACCAAGCCATGTCATAGTCATTGGAGCAACTAATCACCCGGAATTACTGGATCGGGCTGTATGGCGACGCTTTCAAGTTCGCATGACCCTCCCTTGCCCAACCCGAGCACGTCTGACTGAGTGGTTCGAGAAGTTCGAACGTCGGATTAAAATCCCTTTGGGATACGCGCCTGGTACTTTGGCAAAACGCCTTTTGGGATCAAATTTCGCGGAAATAGAAGAGTTCGGCGCGACGGTGTTTCGTCAATATGTGCTTGATCAACCGAATGCAAGCATGAAGGATATTGTAACTAAAACTCTCCAGAGTTGGTCCGCTCGATCTGCCACAGTGATTCAATATGACAAAGCAGAGGTGAAAGATGCCTGAACGTCCGCTTCTCCTTTTCCCGACGCCGCAACCGGCGGATAGATCAAAAAAAACAGGGCATCAGATGGATAACCTCCATACGCCTGATATCATAAGACAAGGTCAACGTCTTTCACCGATGTTCAAGCAACTACAGGCTGCTTTTGAAGAGCGTAAAGTTGAGATTCAGCAAAACACTGCAGGTATAGATCCCGAGCAGGTTTTAGTTATAGAGATTATTGGTAGCGTGGACAACTTTGCCAATGCTGCGAAACGTATCCATGGGCTCGAATGGATGGGGGAATTCGAAAGTGACAAGATTGCGCCTGACCGGGATTTTTATGATAAGGTTTATCCTGAAAAGGAGCTGGATGGTCGTTTGTATCTGGTAATGACCAATCAGCAAGCTCTCAATGAAATGCTCTCTTTGTGGCAACGTTACCAGAATGATCCCCACATGCAGTTTGAGCGCGGTCTTACAAAGTTTCGTGATGTGTTCTCGCAATTGAAAAGTATCCGCCGATGGAATGTTCAGGACAGGTTACTTGAAACCGGTGTACTTGATGACTGGAAAGAAGCTCTTAAATACGATGGGGAACGGGTCATCAAGTTTGAGGCTGAGCTTTGGTTTAGAGGATGTGACGATGCTCGAGTAACTAGCGCAACCCAAGTCACCAAACTCGTTCAACAGGCAGGCGGTCGAATACTGAGCCAGTCAGTGATTGAGGGCATTGCCTACCATGGGATTCTGGCCGAACTTCCAGCTCATGCTATTCAAGCTATCCTGGAGAATCCGAATACTGAACTGGTAAAATGCGAGAACGTTATGTTCTTTAGGTCCGTTGGGCAAATGGTGGTTGGAGACGAATCTCCAGAGGGAGATGTAGAAATTGCCCAGATTGAGGAGATGCCAATGCCTGCTGGCGATCCTATTGTGGCTCTTTTTGATGGGCTTCCTTTGGCTAATCACCGCTTGCTTGCTGGTCGTTTGCTTATTGATGATCCAGATGATTGGGCTACAGATTATGCGGCCTCAGATCGAGTCCACGGCAGCGCAATGGCGTCGCTCATCATTCATGGCGACTTGAATCGGCCTCAGCATCCTCTGTCTAGGCCAATTTATGTTCGGCCTATTATGAAGCCAATAAACTGGTTTGAGACGCCTCGCCCTGAGGGAATTCCAGAAGATTGCCTTGTGGTCGATCTTATTCACCGAGCGGTAAAACGGTTATTTGAGGGCGATCAGGGGGAAAGACCGGTAGCACCTCAAATTAAAGTAATCAACCTGTCAATCGGTGACCCAACCCGCCAATTTACACAGTCTATGAGCCCGCTTGCCCGTTTGCTGGACTGGTTGAGCGTGAAGTATAATGTTCTGTTTATCGTCAGTGCAGGGAATCACTCCGAGCCAATATCCTTGGATGTTTCATTGGAAAAATTCAAGAAACTTAAGCCAAACGAACTTAAATTGAAAACTATTAAAGCTCTTTACAGGGAGGCCTGGCACAGAAAACTTCTTTCGCCAGCCGAAACGATTAACGGCATTACCGTTGGGGCAGTACACTCAGATGAGGCTCAAGTTATTTCTCAGGGAGATAGGATAGACCTATTTGGAAGTCCATTGCCCAGTCCTGTTTCAGCTTTTTGCAGCGGTTATCGGCGCTCAATAAAACCTGACATTCTATTCTACGGGGGGAGACAGTGGTACAGGCCAAAACCTCAGTCAACTACCTCCGTAATCCTTGAGCCTGTAATTTGTCATAGAGCCCCTGGGAATAAAGTGGCATTCCCCGGGAAAGGTGATGGTAACTTAGATGCCACTTCTTACAGTTGTGGAACGAGCAATGCTACTGCTTTGATCAGCAGAGCTGCTGGCATTTGTTACGACTCTTTGCAGCAAATCTTCAACGAGCAAGTAGCTGAAGTTGATCCTTCAGACTATGAAGCACCCTTGTTGAAAGCAATGCTGATCCATGGTTCCTGGTGGGGCGACATGGGAGCACAACTTTCTGAGGTGCTTCGTCCCTCTCACAATATTCACCAGACCAAGAGGCTGATTAGCCAGTGGGTTGGGTATGGCGTGCCAAAAGTAAACCGTGTTTGGGGCTGTACAGAAGAGAGGGCAACGTTGCTGGGGTTCGGGCAACTTTCTGATGGAGAGGCGCATGTTTTCAGTTTACCATTGCCCTCTTCTTTGAGTTCTCGACCTGAATGGAGACGCCTGATCGTTACATTGGCATGGTTGTCTCCAATCTCGCCAAACAATCAAAAATATCGTAATGCAAGCCTTTGGTTTGACATAGAGAAGGACAAATTGGCATTAACTCAGAAGGGTGCCGAGAGGCAATCAGTACGACGTGGAACTGTCCAGCATGAAGTTTTCGAAGGCGAGGAAGCGGCCCCGTTCGCTGATGGAGAAAAACTCGAAATCAAAGTAAATTGCCGTAGAGATACCGGTAGAATACTGAAACCCATAGCCTATGGATTGGTAGTATCGCTTGAGGTAGAAGAGGGAGTTAACATCTCTGTTTATAATGAAATCCGATCCAGAATTGCACCTGCAATTCGAATTCAGCAGGCAACTGATTAAAACAGAGAATAACTAAGCAAATAAAGTACACATTAGTATGTAAATTGCATTTGGAGGGGACGTGTGATTTCCACACTGATGTGAACTTTTGGGAGACTCCCGGTGAAAAAGCTATCCCCAGGAACAGGAATGCTGCCTTTCTGGCCTGCTGACGTTATCGGACGGAACCGGACTTTTTGATTCCGAGCTTGCGCAGGCGGTATTGCAGAGTGCTGCGCGGTATGCCGAGAAGCGCGGCCGCTCCTCCTGGGCCGGCTACTTTGCCTCCACAGCGCTCCAGGGCTTCCAGAATATGACGGTTTTCCATGTCCCTGAGGCTTCCGAAATCCCGGGGATTCGGCAGGGGAACCGGTTTTGAATCCCCAGAATTGACAGGGGCAGTGGTACTGAGTCCCCGGCGTACGCTTGCCGCGGATTCGGCAATGCTGGCAGAGTTCCTGAGGCTCTCCCGCACAAAGGATTCCGTCACGTTTCCTTCCATTGACCGCAGGAGGAGGCTTGTGACCGCATTGCGCAGTTCCCGGATATTGCCCGGCCAGGTATGTGCGCAGAGAATGTCCAGGATGCTGTCCCTCAGGTGGGGAGGGCGGATTTTATATTCCTCGGAAAAGCGCTTGATAAAATGGCTGACGAAAAGGGGAATATCCTTCCGTCGCTCGCGTAAGGGAGGAAGGTGGAGCGTCACGGTCCCCAGGCGGTAGAAGAGGTCGGCGCGCAGGGTTCCGTGGCGTATGGCGTCCTGAATATTGATATTGGTGGCTGAGATGATGCGGATATCGACGCTGATGGGCTGCGATTCGCCGACTCGTTCGAAGGCACTGTCCTCCAGAACCTGCAGGAGTTTGCTCTGCATGGCGGCCGAGAGATCGCCGATTTCGTCAAGGAAGAGAATGCCGTTGTCAGCGAGTTCGATGCGGCCAATACGTTTGGTATTGGCGCCTGTGAAGGCGCCGCGGACGTAGCCGAACATTTCACTCTCGAAAAGAGTGGGAGCCAGTGAAGGACAGTTCACCTTGATGAAGTTTTTGTCGCGGCGGGGTCCGTGAAAATGCACCCAGCGCGCGAGCATACTCTTGCCTGTTCCTGTTTCGCCAGTAATGAGCAGTGGAATCTTGAATTTGGCCACGTTACGGGCTGTCTCCATGATTTGCGCCATGCTTGGCGTGTTCAGGAGCTGGTCCGCCAAACCGTGTTTTTCATCATCACTTTCCGCGCTGTTGCTGGAGCCTCTTTTCAGAGTCTCGCTCTGATTTTCACCGACGAGGAGCACATAGAGGAATGACGCTACAATGGGACTCAGGCTCAGCAGAAAATTAAGAATTTCCACGACATTGTCAGGCTGACGTTTGAAAGATACATGCAGTGTGCCAATGACTTCACGCCTGATGATCAGCGGCAGGGCTATGGTTGCGTTCAGTCCCACGGTGGCCATGGTTTGCGCTGAGCGGCTTTTGTTCAGGGCAGAGAGATCATTGATAACAACGGGTTTGCGCGAGCTGATGGCCATGCCAGCGACGGTGTTGGAAGCAACGCGGGTGTTGGAGAGCGACTCCACGACTGTCCCGTCGGCGGCAGTGAAGAGGTTCAGGACTTCCCTGTCCCTGTCGTAAAGGTTGATGCAGAATCTGTTGTAGTGAAAAAGTTCACGCAGCCGGCTCGAGAGGATCTGGAAGAACGCGTTCCGATCCATACGTGTGCTTACAGAAACGGCCAGTTTCTGGGCCAGCCTGCCGACGGAGTTTTCAGGATTTTCCAGGTTTTCGTTTTCTTCAGATGCCATCATGTGCCCATTTCTGCTTAATTTTAGTCATTTATATGCCCAAATTTAACTAAATTTGGGCACTATGGCAATTCTGAAATGAGCTTGTTCTGAAAAAAACAAAGATAAATTCAGTGGGTTGTGAAAAGAACGACGAGTGGCATGGGAATTGCTTTTTTATAAACAAACAGCATGCAGATTACTGTTTAATCCCTGTCATGCCGTTTTATGTTAGTGGTGGTTTTATTTATATACGTTAGTTAAGGAGTACGAAATGACAACTCATTTCATCGTACACGAGCCCGGCGATTCAGTTGGTGTCATCGTGGTTGAAGGAGTCAAAAAGGGAGACAAGCTTAACGGCTGGATCATGGATGGTGATTCAGATATTCAGATCACAACTCTTGATGATATTCCGATCGGCCATAAGATTGCCCTTAAGGATCTCAATGTTGGTGATACCGTTATTAAATACGGTACCGATATCGGCAGAGTTGTTAAGCCCATCAAGCGTGGCGAACATCTGCATGTTCACAATGTAAAAACGAAGAGGTGGTAGAAATGCAGAAGACATTTATGGGTTATCGCCGTGACAACGGCCGTGTCGGTATCCGCAATCATGTTGTTATCCTTCCCCTTGACGACCTTTCCAACGCTGCCTGTGAGGCCGTTGCCAACAACGTCAAGGGAACCATTGCCCTGCCTCATGCCTACGGGCGTCTGCAGTTCGGCGCCGACCTTGACCTCCATTTCCGTACGCTGATCGGCACCGGTTCCAATCCGAACGTTGCCGCCTGCGTGGTTATCGGTATTGAGCCCCAGTGGACCCAGCGTGTGGTCGACGGTATCGCCAAGACCGGCAAGCCGGTTGCCGGCTTCGGTATTGAAAAGCACGGCGACTTTGACACCATCAACACCGCTTCCAAGAAGGCCAAGGAATTCGTGCAGTATGCCACGGCTCTGCAGCGTACCGAGTGCCCCATCAAGGATCTCTGGGTTTCCTGCAAATGCGGCGAATCCGACACCACTTCCGGCATTTCTGCCAACCCGACCGTTGGCAATGCTTTTGACAAACTTTACGAAGCCGGCTGCACTACCGCTTTCGGCGAAACGACGGAACTGACCGGCGGTGAGCATCTCGTTGCCGCCCGCTGCGCCAATGATGACGTCCGCAAGAAGTTCCAGGCTTTCTTCGACCGTTACCAGAAGGTTGTCGAGGAGCACAAGACCAATGACCTTTGCGACTCCCAGCCGACCAAGGGCAACATCGAAGGCGGCCTGACCACCATTGAAGAAAAGGCTCTTGGCAACATTCAGAAGATTGGCCGCAAGGCTCCCATTGTCGGTTGCCTCGACAAGGCTGAAACGCCCACCGGCCCCGGTCTCTGGTTCATGGACACCTCTTCCGCTGCCGCTGAGGCCGTGACGCTTTTCTGCGCCGGCGGTTATGTTGCCCACTTCTTCCCCACGGGACAGGGCAACATTATCGGCAACCCGATTGAGCCTGTTATCAAGCTGACCGGCAACCCGCGTACCCTGCGTACCATGAGCGAGCACATCGATGTCGACGTGACCGGCATCCTCCGCCGCGAGATGAACTACGATCAGGCCGGCGACAAGCTGCTTGATATGCTCATCAGCACCTGCAACGGCCGTATGACGAGCGCTGAAGTTCTCGGACACCGCGAATTCATCATGACCCGTCTGTACGAGAGCGCCTAACTCCCGCCAGTAATATCGGCCAGGGTTATCCTGGCCGATATTTTACCCCCACTCAAAAGGATACGGAGGCACAAATGCGCCCATTTAAGTTCTTTACCTCACTTGCCATGGCCGTCACTCTCGCCTTTGCCGTCAGCAGTCCGGTCCGGGCTGCCTATCCTGAAAAACCGGTTAATCTGATCATTGCCTTTACGGCCGGTGGGTCCAGTGACGTACAGGCCCGCATCATGCAGAAGTACTGGAACAAGTACGTCAAGCAGCCCTGGGTATTTGTCTACAAGCCGGGCGCCGGCGGAATGATTGGCTTCACGGAAATCGCCAAAGCCAGCAAAGACGGATACACATTCGGCGGAATGAATCTTCCGCATATGGTGCTGCAGGAACTCTCCCAGAAGGCGGCCTTCACTTCTGACAGTTATGAATACCTGGCGCAGGTCGTCAATGATCCTCAGTGCGTGGCCGTTCTGAAGACCAGCAAGTTCAAGAATTTCAAGGAAATTCTTGATTTCGCGAAGAGCAATCCCAATAAGCTGAAGGTCGGCCTCGTGGGCCCTCTCAGTGGTCATCATCTGATGTACCTGGAATTCTGCAAGCTCTTCCCTGAAGCCAAGATAACGAAGGTGTTTTATAAGGGAGCTGCTGACCAGAACGCGGCGCTCCTGGGCGGAGAGGTTGATCTTATTTTCGGAAATATCAACGACATTATGCGTTCCATCAGCGAATTTCACATCCTGAACGTTGCCAGTGAGAAGCGCAATGCCTTCCTCCCCGATGTCCCCACTCTGAAGGAACAGGGCATAAACCTGGTTTCCGATATCCGCCGTATCTTCGCCTGCCCGAAGGGCACTGATCCTGAGGCTGTGCGGTTCCTGCGCGTCACACTCAAGAAGATCTGCAATGATCCGGACTATCTTGAAGATATGAAGAAGGCAGGTCAGCCTGCTGAATATCTCGACCCCGCTTCCCTCGAAGCCTACATCCGTTCGCTCGAGGTTGTCGATAAAAAGCTGCTGCAGGAAAACGGCCTCATCAAGTAGACTTTGTGAAGTTGCGGGCTGGTTCTTCGGTCCGCAACTTTTTTATCAACGGGTTCCCTGGACTTTATTGAACGTAATATAGCACGCTAGGAGCCTCTCGCATGATTGATTATGTTCTTCCTTCATTACTCAACCTGATTGATCCATTTAATATCGGTCTCATGCTCCTGGGGCTTACGGGCGGCATTATTACCGGAGCACTTCCCGGTCTTTCTGCCACCATGGGTGTCGCTCTTATGGTCCCCGTTACCTTTGCCATGAATCCCACGTCGGGCCTTATCATGCTCGGCGCCATTTACGTGGGGGCTATCTATGGTGGAGCAAACTCGGCCATTCTCATCTGTACACCGGGCACTCCCTCATCCGTCGCAACGACATTCGACGGATGGCCGCTCACGCAGCGGGGCGAAGCTGATGTCGGCCTCTACACCTCCCTCATCTCCTCGGGCATAGGTGGTTTCATAGGTGTCATCTTCCTTCTCTGTCTGGCCAGGCCGCTCGCTCACTTCGCGCTCAGTTTCGGCGGTTCTGAAAATTTCTGGCTCTGTCTTTTCGGTCTGAGCACCATCGCCGTCATGAGCCCGGGCAATATGGGAAAGGGCATTGTTTCCGGCGCCATCGGCCTTCTGGTTTCGACCATTGGCCTCGATCCGAATACCGGAACGCCGCGCTTCACTTTTGGATCGTATTCCCTTTCACAGGGTATTTCCGTCATCCCCTGTATGATTGGCCTTTTCTCCTTCTCACAGGTCCTCTTCCTGCTCGGATCCAACAAAAAATTCGTGGCGGAATACCATCCCCATAAGGGTGTGTTTTATAAAACGTTCAAACATCTTGTCACGCGCTGCAAGACGATTCTCCTTCGTTCCTCCCTCATCGGCACGGCAATCGGCATGCTGCCAGGTGCTGGCGGCGAAATCGCTTCCATCATTGCCTATAACGAAAGCAAGCGCTGGGCCAAGGATCCGTCAAAGTACGGTACCGGCATCATTGAAGGCGTTGCTTCTTCTGAAAGTGCCAATAACGCGGTCATCGGCGGCTCCCTCATTCCCATGCTGACGCTGGGCATTCCCGGCAGCGCAGTGGCCGCAGTTATCCTCGGCGCAATCATGGCGCACGGCATCCAGCCCGGCTTCAAGATTTTCACGGCAACTCCCGATCTTACCTATACCTTCATTTTCTCACAGTTTGCCGTCAATATTCTCCTTATTCCCATCGGTTACCTGCTCTGCCGCATCATGGCCAGGCTTCTGACCATCAGGCTGACTTTCATCGCCGTAGGCATCGTTGTTCTCTCCTTCATAGGCGCGTACGCCATTGCCAACTCCATGGTTGATATCTGGACCGTCGTGGCCTTCGGTTTTGTCGGGTATTTTGGCGGCAGGCTGGGTATGGACACGGGTGCCATGGCTCTTGGTGTAATCCTGGGTCCCATGATTGAGGAAAACCTTGGTAAGTGTCTGGATCTCTCTGTCTCTGTCAGCGGCGGCCTCCTGGAAGTTCTGACGGAAGGCGTCATTAATAAAGTCCTGATAGCCGCGCTTGTTCTTTCTGTGGCCACGCCTTTGTTTATCATCTTCAGAAAAAGAATCGGCTCCGGAAAAAGCAGCGGGGGAGTGCCGACAGATGCATAAGAGTACGAATGATATTCTCTGTGGATTGAGTTTTCTTGCCATTGCCCTTGTTTTTTATATCCAGATGGAAGAACTGACCGGTGTCAGCCGCGTGTTTCCTGAATCCCTGCTTGCCCTCATCGCCATCGGGGGGCTGTGGTTCGTCATCAAGGGTTTCTGGGAACGCAGGAAGCTTTCCTGTGATTCCCTCTCGGATGAACACGTAGCTTGGAAGCGCGTTGCCTATATTTCGGCAGCGGGCATCATCTATGCCTTCTGTGTGAGCTTCATCGGGTTCTTCGTCAGCACGGTGGTATTCATGATCATAAGCATGTTCACCCTGTGCGATAAATCCCGTGGAAAGCTGCATGTTTTAGGCGTGAGTTCTCTCTTCGGTGTTGTCTTCACTGTGCTCGTGTGGGTTGTCTTCTGCAAACTGCTCAGTGTGCCGACGCCCACGGGCGTTCTCTTTTAAGCTGGCTTCCTCTCCTTCATGAGGTTACGCATGCAGTACATCCTGAAATACGGCAAAGGGAAAATCGCGCTTTCCCTGCCTGAAAACGCGAACGTGACAGTTATTGAACCCAGGCACGCCCAGCCTCTGGAAGATCCCCTCGGGAATTTCTCCAGGGCGCTGAATTCCCCCCTGTCCTGTCCCCGGTTTGAGGACATGGTTGCTCCTAGTTCCATTGCCATCGCCGTTCCTGATGAAACGCGTCCCTTTCCAACGAAACTTCTTCTTCCTCCGCTCTTAGAGAAGATTTTCAGGACGTATCCCGATCTTCCTCATGAACGCGTGACCATCGTCGTGGGCGGGGGGCTGCATCCCCGCCCCGATGAGGCGCAGCTTTCCCGTATCCTTCCAGAGGATCTCCAGGGCTGCCGCGTAGTTTCCCATGACGCCCAGACTTCGCCCATGCGTCACATGGGCGTGACGAGCCGGGGAACGCCTGTTGAAATCAATGCGGCTTACGCTGATGCTGATTTGAAAATCGTCATGGGCATGGTCGATATTCATCAGTTTGTGGGATGCACGGGCGGTGCCAAGGGCGTTGTTGTCGGCTGCGCTTCCGCGAACATGATAACCCACAGTCACAGCATGATGACCAGGGATGAGGCGTATGCCGGCAACATCGCCACAAACCCTGTACGGCTGGATATGAATGAGGCCGGGGAAATCGCCGGCGTCCGGGTGGCTGTCAACGTGGTCCTCACCTCTGACAAGCAGATCGCAGCGCTTTTTGTTGGCAATCCGGCCGCGGTTCTCGAAAAGGCCGCATTGATGACGAAGTCGCTGTACGGGCAGCGTCTTGAAAGACCTTTTGATATCGTCATCGCTTCCTGTGGAGGATATCCCAAGGATATCTGTCTGTATCAGGCCCAGAAAGCCCTTGATGCCTGCCGCCACTGCGTCGCTCCGCATGGGAAGATTCTGCTTCTCGCGCAGTGCGCCCAAGGGATCGGCGATGAGCGATATGAAAAGTACGTTGAACGCTTCCACAGTCAGGAAGAGCTTATGGAAAACTTCCGGCACAGCGAGTTCGTCATGGGTGCGCACAAGGCCTTTCTCTTTGCGAGAGCCGCTCTGAATCATGAAGTCATTCTCCACACGGATCTCCCGGAATCTGATCTGAAGCGCTGTCTCCTCAGCAAGGGTGACGCGCAGACTGCGGTTGATGCCTGGCTGAAAGAAAATCCGAAAATGACGGTCGGGATCCTCACGTACGCAAATTCGACGTTTTTTCTGCAGGACTGAAAATCATGAGATACACCATCAACACACAAATTTCCCGTCCGGATAGCGCTCTGGTGAACCGGTTCGCCCATCTGGCTGTCCCGGATATCTGCGATGCCCTCGGGCGAAATGCCGCGCTCCCTTCTTCAATCAGGCCTCTCAACTGCACGCGTATTCTGGGAATCGCGTACACGGTGAACCTTCCAGCCAGTGAAAATCTCCTTCTTTATTATGCTGCGGAAAAAGCGCAGCCCGGTGACGTCATCGTTGCTTCCTGCGCAGGGTACACAGAACGCGCCGTGACCGGTGACGTCATGGCCAGCTACTGCATGAAACGCGGTCTCGCAGGTTTTGTCATAGATGGCGCTGTGCGTGATCTCGCCGGACTCAGGGAACTGGATTTTCCCGTGTACGCGCGTGCGGTCAATCCTAATGGCCCGTATAAGGACGCATGCGGTGAAATCAATGTTCCCGTCTCCCTGGGCAATGTCGTTGTCGAACCGGGGGACATTATCGTTGGCGACCTGGACGGCCTGGTTGCCATTCATCCGGGTGAAGCCTGCAGGGTGGCGGAAAAGGCCGCAGAAATAGCCGGCAGAGCGCAAAAGAAAATTGAGGCCATTCACAGATCCGGAACGATGGATCTGACCTGGCTTCATACAAAACTCGATGAGACGGGTTGCCGTATCAGATAATTCCGCTCCACCGGGGAGGTTTTTCCCTGCCAGCAAATTGACCAGTCACAGGGTGGATACCCCTTAACATACGATACGTTAGTCTCTCCCAAAGCCATCCTCCGTCCTCCAGCCTGTGGCTGGCCCGCAGAAATTACCTCTGCGGAAGGGGAGGGGGTACAGTAAACTCTCCCTGTGCCGCCTCCCCTTGTTTTTTATCCGTGAGAAGATAAACCGCGGAAAAGTGCCGGGCAGGGAACAGCCAGAAAGTGGCAGCTGCGTCCGGCGGCATGCAGAGGCTTCCTCCAGGGGGTGTGAAGGAGGTGCGTGTCTGTATGCCGCGGCATCCGCCGGACCTCCGGTACATCCGCATGGGAACCTTCCGGGCAGAGTTCCCTTGGACCCTCACTACAAAATATGTACCCCGGAGAAAGGGATTTTTTCTATGGAACTTCTCATGCTTGGCACAGGCCGCGCCATGGTCACCCGCTGCTACAACACCTGTTTCCTGCTCAGCGAAAACGGAAATCACCTGCTCGTGGACGGGGGCGGCGGCAATGGAATACTGGCGCAGCTCAGGCGGACTGGCGTCTCGCCGGACGAAATCCATACCATTTATGTCACCCACAGGCATCTCGACCACATTCTCGGGATACTCTGGATGGTGCGCGCCATCTGCCAGGATATCAACAGCGGTATCTATACGGACGATCTCACTGTATACGCCCACGCAGAGCTCCTGGACCCCATCCGCACCCTTGTGATGATGCTGATTCGGGAGAAGGAGACGCGGCTCATCGGATCCCGTGTGCATCTTCTTCCGGTTGATGACGGTGAAGAAAAAGAGATCCTGGGACACAGGACCGTCTTCTTTGACATTCACTCCGTGAAGGCGAAGCAGTTTGGCTTTTCCATGGAACTCCCCTGCGGTAACCTCACCTGCCTCGGGGACGAACCTCTGAATTCGTTCGGGGAGAAATATGCCAGGGGGAGTGCATGGCTCATGCACGAGGCCTTCTGCCTTGAGTCACAGAGCTCTTTGTATAACCCGCATGAGAAAAAGCATTCCACGGTAAAGGAAGCCTGCGAAAACGCGGCCCGCATGGGCGTGCGCAATTTGATCCTTTACCATACGGAAGATGATTCCCTGGAGCAGCGCCGGAGGCTGTATACTGAAGAAGGCCGGCGTTATTTTGATGGGAATCTGTATGTTCCGGACGATCTTGAGCGTATCGCCGTTTGCCGGAGCTGCTGACAGCATCCGCCCGGCTCAGCCCGTGAATATAACAGTGGCCAGCTGCACTCCGTATAAAGGCAGACAGCAGCGTGGCAGCATTGGCGGACAGTGTGCCGGGATGTTTCCTGGACACTTCCTTATGCTGACTTCGCAGTCAGACCTATGGGGATGTTCCCGTATCTGACAGAAGAAGAGAAAAAATTATCCCCGCCCCTGACAGATAAAGGGGGCACCTTCATCGCCAGGGACGGGGAACAGTTTTCTGTTGCCTTTTTTGGCTACTGGGCCTGGGCGGCCGGCTTTTCAGCAAAACCGGCGCGCAGCTTCTCGGTGAGGGGCTTCATCCCGCGTCCCGAAAAGATCTGGTCTTTAGTAGCGTTGAGGGCGAGGGGCAGGACATCAGTAACGTGTTCCACGTAGATGATGTTCATGCCCTTGACCACCTCGGCAGGCACTTCCTTGATGTCCCGCTCATTGTCCTTGGGGACGATGACGGTGTAGACACCGGCGCGTTTGGCGCCGAGCAGCTTTTCACGGAGGCCTCCGATGGGCAACACGCGGCCGCGCAGGGAGATTTCGCCGGTCATGGCGATATCGTTGCGCACCGGGATCCCCAGGAGGGCACTGGTGATGGCCGTGGCGATGGTGATGCCGGCTGAGGGGCCGTCCTTCGGGGTGGCGCCGTCCGGTACGTGCACGTGGATGTCGATCTTCTTATGGAAGTCGTCAGCCAGGCCGAGCAGTTCGGAGTGGGCGCGCACGTAGCTGAGTGCCGCCTTGGCAGATTCCTGCATGACCTCGCCGAGCTTGCCCGTGGTGACCACCTGTCCGGTGCCGGGCATGATGGAAGTTTCCACGAGGAGGAGCTCGCCGCCGCTGCTGGTCCATGCGAGACCGTTGCAGACGCCGACGGTCGACGTGGTCTCGGGCTTGTCGTGGCGGTAGATCTGCTGCCCAAGATAGGTAGGCAGAGTCTGGCAGGTAATAATGATGCGTTTGTCGAGATGTTTGGATTCCAGGAGTTTCACGGCAACCTTGCGGCAGATCTTGGCGATGCGGCGCTCGAGGTTGCGGACACCGGCCTCCCCGGTGTAGTCGCGGATAATGGAGATGATGGCGTTATCCGTGAACTTGATATTGGAATCCTTCAGGCCGTTTTCCTTAATCTGACGGGGAATAAGGAAATTCTTGGCAATGTGATATTTCTCTGTCTCGAGGTAGCTGTGCAGCTCGATGATCTCCATGCGGTCGAGCAGGGGGGCGGGGATGTCCTCCAGGGAGTTGGCCGTGGTGATGAAGAAGACCTTGCTGAGGTCGTAATCGAGATCAAGGTAGTGATCCATGAAGGCGTTATTCTGCTCGGGGTCGAGGACTTCCAGCAGGGCAGCCGCGGGATCGCCGCGGTAGTCGCTGGTCATCTTGTCCACCTCGTCAAGGCAGAGCAGGGGATTATTGTACTTCACGCGCTTCAGGGACTGGATGATCTTGCCGGGCAGGGCGCCGATGTAGGTGCGGCGGTGGCCCCTGATTTCGGCCTCATCGCGCACGCCGCCGAGGGAGAGGCGCAGGTAGTCGCGTCCGGTGGCCAGGGCCACGGACTTGGCGAGTGAGGTCTTGCCAACGCCTGGCGGGCCGACAAGGCAGAGGATGGGGCCGTGGAGGCCGCCGGAGAGCTTCTGCACGGCGAGGTACTCAAGGATGCGTTCCTTGGGTTTCTCGAGGCCGTAATGGTTGGCGTCGAGGATCCTGCGGGCCTTTTCGATGTCGATATCGACGTCCTTGAGGCTGTTCCAGGGCAGATCCATGATCCAGTCCACGTAGCCGCGCACGATGGTGTACTCGGCTGCCTGGGGGGTCATGATGCGCAGCTTGCGGATTTCGCTTTCGACCTTGTCCTTGACCTTCTGGGGCATGTCGCGCTTCTTGAGCTCTTCAAGAATGCGGTCGAGCTCGCGCATGGGATCCTCTTCGCGTCCCAGTTCCTTGTTAATGGCCTTGAGCTGTTCGTTGAGGTAGTAGTCGCGCTGGCTTTTTTCCATGGCCTCGCGCACGCGGGTCTTGATGCGCTGCTCGATGGTCGCGAGGGAATTCTCACCGTGGAGGCAGACGAAGACCTCCTCCATGCGCTTCGCGACATCAAGGATTTCGAGGATCTCCTGCTTGCGCGGGAAGGGCACGTTGACGCGGGCCATGACGGAGTCGCAGAGCGCGGAAGCGTCCCTGATGGATTCAAGAGGCTGGGAAGCGTCCTGGTTGAGGGCACCCCTGCCGGATTTGATATAGGTCTGAAGCTCGGAAGAGAGGAGGTTGGCGGCAGCGGTGAAGCTCTGCTGGTCGCCCATCACGTCTTCGGCCGGGGTGACCACGACAGAAGGATAGTCGCCGTCAAGGGCGTAGTCCGAGAAAGTCGCCCGGTAAAGTCCTTCCACTACGGCTTTCACATTGCCGTCGGGCAGGTGCAGAAGCTGCAGGACCTGGCAGACGCAGCCCATGGTGAAGAGTCCGTCGCTCCCGTGGATTTCTTCCTGGCTGCTGTCTTTCTGGGTGACCATGAAGATGAGCCTGGGGCCTTTGGCGGTAAAGGCGGACTCGACAGCCCGGATGGAGCTTTCGCGCCCCACGAGAAGCGGCACGATGGCGTGCGGAAAGATGACCACATCGCGGAGAGGCATGACAGGACAGGAAATGACCCGTCTGGGCTTGGATGGACTGAAAGACAGTGCGGACATGCAAACCTCATGTTAAGAGTGATTTGGAAAAGGAAAGGAACGCCCGGAAGGAAAGCCGTGAATACGTGAAAACAACAAGGGGCGCGGCACGCGCGCCGGCGGCTTTTATCCTGCTTCAGGGAGGGATTTCATTACGTCATACGCGGGTGTTTAGCAAGACGAAAACGAAACGGCAGGGCACGGCGTCCCGCCAGAAGGAAAAAACATCTTAAAGTGATACTTTAAATAACAACCAGCAGGGGCCGCATCCGGGTTATTTTTCATGGACACTAACCACGTTTTTCATTAAGTGAAGGGTATGTCAGAAGAAAACAGCACGGCCGAACTGGTAGAATTTGACGATCCCATGGTCGCCAACCAGCTGTTCGGACCCAACAATGCCCACCTGCATCTCCTTGCTTCGGCCAGCGGCGCGCACATCGCGAGCCGGGGGGCGAAGGTTCTGGTCGACACCCCGGATCTCCGCGTCCGGCAGGCGCTCTGCAATGTTTTTCTGCAGCTCTACGGGCTCTTCAAGAGTGGCGTGAATGTGACCCAGGAAGATATCGCGCGGGCCTATGAGATGGTCCGCAGTGATCCCGGTGTCGTCCTTTCGGAAGTCTACCGCGACGCGGTCTTCATTCATACCCCGAGAAAGACGGTTACGGCACGCAACGTGGCCCAGAAGGCCTATCTCGACGCGCTCCGGCGCTGTGCCATGGTATTCGCCGTGGGACCGGCCGGTACGGGCAAGACCTATCTCGCCGTGGCCATGGCCCTTTCCATGTTCGCCCAGCACCAGGTGAAGCGCATTGTCCTTACCCGTCCGGCTGTGGAGGCCGGCGAGAAGCTCGGTTTCCTGCCGGGCGATCTTACGGAAAAGGTGAACCCCTATCTGCGCCCGCTCTACGACGCCCTGAACGACATGCTGCCCGCGGCCCGCGTGGCCTCCATGATGGAGGCGGGGGCCATCGAGGTGGCCCCGCTCGCTTTTATGCGCGGCCGTACCCTCAATGACGCGTTCATCATCCTTGACGAGGCCCAGAACACCACCCAGGAACAGATGAAGATGTTTCTGACCCGCATGGGCTTCGGCTCGCGCATGGTTATCACCGGCGACGTGACGCAGATAGATCTGCCCCAGTTCCCCGGCGGCTTCAATCATGCCCAGTCAGGGCTTGTGCAGGCGCTGAAGATTCTGCGCGGCGTGCCAGGCATCGCCTTCCACCGTTTCTCGAAGGGAGACGTTGTCCGCCATCCTCTCGTCGGGGCCATAGTCCACGCTTATGATGCAGCAGCAGAAGATCACTAACGCGAGACCCTGTTTCCTGGCCATAAGCCGGGCCATCAGGGCGCATCTCGGATGCGGGCGCGGCTGCGCCGTCTTCGCGTGCGTTCTTCTGGCTGTGTCGCTTTTCTCGGGATTCAATTTCGATACGGGCCACAGACTGTATGTGGCGGGGCAGGTGGCCGAGTCCAATGTCGTCGCGGACCGGTACCTCCTCGTGGAGGACGCCCAGGCCACGGCTGCGCGGCGCAAGCAGGTCATGCTCCTGCAGCCCTCGGTCTATGATCTGAGTCTCGAGCCCTATATCGCCTTCGAGACGCGTTTAATCGACCTCATGCGTGAGCTCAACGGCGCTCCGCCGAAGAACGGGCGCGAGGATCCGAGCGTGCTCTTTTCGAGCGAGATCGGCCCTGAGCTCGCCCGCGAGATTCTGCCGGAGCTCGGCGTTCCCACGACCCAGAAATTCGTGCTCCACAAACTGCTTCCCCTCCTGCGCGAACGCATGTCCGAAGGCCTCGTGGGCGATATCCGCACGGCCCGTGTGGGCAGGAGCGGCGTCATCATCCGCAATCTGGACACGGGCCAGGAGGTTCTGCGTCCTGATGTGACCGTGCTTCCGGACGTGCAGTCCTTCCTGACGGAAATTTCGACCCTGGCCCGCGGTGAGCAGGAACTTTCCCACAACGCGCGCAGGGCCGTGAATGTGCTTCTCTCCGCTTCCCTGCCGGCCACGCTGACCCTGAACCGCGAGGCCACGCAGCGGCGCGCGAGCCAGGTCATGGACAAGGTCGAGCCCGTCTACTACCAGATACAGAAGGGCGAGCTCATCGTGCGCCGCGGCGACCGGGTGAGCCGCGAGCAGCAGATCAAGCTCCAGGCCCTGTATCAGACCACGGCCATGCCGCTCGACTGGCAGCGCTCCCTCGGGCTCCTCATCCTCTCGCTTTTCATTTCCCTGGGCTTCTTCCTGTCCCCGAGCGGACGTCCGGGATCGTCCATCCGCAACAAGGATCTCTATCTCATCAGCATCGTGGTGGCCTTCACGACCCTGGCCGCCCGCGGCGTCTACGCGCTGGGCGCGCTCATCGAGAGCTCCACGCTGGCCGGCGCCTTCAGCGTCGCCTTTCCCATGGCCGGCGCCTGCGGTTTTGTGGCCATGGTTTTCGCGGCCCGCCGCTATGTGACCATGGGCCTTCTGCTCTCGCTCTATACGGCGGTGAACCTGCATCTCGGCGTGTCTCTCGGCCTCTTTCATTTTCTCTCGGCCATGCTGACCACCTGGCTTGTGGTATCGGCCATGAGCCGTCAGGACGCCGTGTGGAACCTCATTCCGCTCATCCTCGGCGAGAGCTTCCTTCTCGTGGGCGCGACCTTCCTTGAAGGCACGGCCCTGAATGAGATGCCCATGCTGTTCACGGCTGTGTGCATCAACTCTCTTCTGACGCTCATTCTTTTCTTCTCCCTGAGTCCCGTGCTCGAGACCGTGTTCGGCTACTCCACGCGCTTCAGGCTCATGGAGTTCATCAGCCTCGAGCAGCCCCTCATGCAGGAGATCATGGTCACCATTCCGGGTACCTATCATCACTCCATCGTGGTGGCCAACATGGTCGAGGCCGGAGCCAGGGCCATAGGCGCCAACGCGCTTCTCTGCAAAGTGGCTGCCCTCTATCACGATTCGGGCAAGCTGGCCTATCCGCAGTACTACATTGAGAACCAGTTCGGCGGCCCCAACAAGCACGACAAGCTCTCGCCCTCCATGAGCGCGCTCATCATCATGAATCACGTGAAGAAGGGCATCGAGCTCTGCCAGCGCTACCGGCTGGGCCAGGAAATCACGGATATCATCGCCCAGCACCACGGCACCCGCGTGATCCGCTGCTTCTACCAGAAGGCCATTGCTCTCGGCGAGAACCCGAACGAGTCGGACTACAGTTATCCCGGACCCAAGCCCCAGACGAAGGAGGCCGCCATTCTCATGCTGGCCGACTCGGTCGAGGCTTCGAGCAGAACGTTAACGGATCCCACGCCGGCGCGCCTCAAGGCGCATGTCGATAAAATCATCAAGGGAATTTTTGCCGAGGGCCAGCTCGACGAATCCGAGCTCACCTTCAGGGATCTCCACTATCTCAGTGAGAGCTTCCAGCGTGTGCTCACCGGCATCTTCCATCAGCGCATCGCCTATCCGGAACCTGTAAAGGGGATGAAAGGCGCAGAAGCGGCAGCCCCGGAACAGCACTTTTTCCAGAAGGAACCCGCGGCGTCGTCCCCCGAGAAGGACGCGGGACAGGGCGGGGAGAAAACTTCTGTATTCCAGCGCCTTGTGGGATGCCGCAGAAACAGCGGCCTGAAAAACGGGGCGCCCAGGAAGGACGCCGGGGCTGAGGCTGCGCGGGAGAAGGCCTTCATCGGCCCACTGCGCCCGGGCGAGGCGGGCGGCCACTCCGCTTCCGTGGAAGACGAGCATCTCATGGACGGCTGTCCGCTGAGCATGGACGCGGGCGCCCATGAGCCGGCGAAGCCGGAGCACGGGTCCGGGGCCGTCCTCGACATCGATATGCCGGACACCGGGGAACGGCGTTAGGGGACTCTCATTTTCAGAAGTCGGTCGTATGTTCCTTGCCGGAGAAAACGATGATGGAAAATAACGGGGGAGGCCTGCGGGCTCCCTTTAGTGTAACACTGGACGCGGACACTCCTCTCGCCTGCGCGTTTCTTCCCTGTCCGCTCAGGGAGCTTGAGCCGCTCCTCCGGACTCTCTGGGAAGAGGCCCGGGCCGTGGAAGAGGAGGGAGGATGTCCCGGCGTGCCGGGCGCCCTTGATTTTACAGTGACCCTGGACGGTCCCATGGCCGGACTCAACAGAAGGGCCATGGGGGTGCCCGGACCGACCAATATCCTGTCCTTCCCGGGAGAGCCGCTCACCGGGCTCGCGGAACTCGTCCTCTCCTCTGAGACACTCTGCCGGGAATGCGTGCTCTATGGCCAGGAGCCTCTCAGGCACCTGGTCCGCCTCACGGCCCACGGGTTCGGGCACGTGTGCGGCTTTGACCATGGTCCGTACATGGACACCTTCACCGGGCGCCTCGGAGCCGCGGCGGAGGAATGGATAGGAAAGCAGGGAGGTTGCCGTGTTTAACGTTATTCACAGGGGTGCGGTGTCCACCACCATGGACGCGGCGAGGGAGCCGGACGTCCATCTCGGAGTTTTCGACAGCCTTCTGGCTGAGAGCCAGACGAACGGACGCGGGCAGTACCGCAGAAACTGGGGATCGCCGGCGGGCAACCTTTACGCCTCCCTGCGCCTCCCCATGGAGCCGCCCTTTGTGGGAACCGAGGCTGCCGTGGCCTGCGGGGCCGCGGTCTGCGCGGCGCTTGAGGGATACGGGTATCCGGCAGTGATGAAATGGCCCAACGACGTGGCGCTCATGTTCGGAGAAACGCCGCGCAAGGTCTGCGGCATCCTCCTCGAAGAGAGGGAGGGCGTGCTCCTGGCCGGAGTGGGGCTCAATCTGGTTTCGCACCCCGGTGCGGAGGCCATGCGTGAGAGCACGGCGCTCATGGCCTGCAGCCTTTCCGAATGCGTGCTTACGGGCAGGGCGGTTCCCGGCGTGGATGAGCTGTGGGGATTGCTTGTTAAATCCATATTTTCTGTCTATAGTCAAAAGACTACCCAATCCGGAAGCTGGCTTGAACTGGCCAACAGGTATCTGCTCTGGCGGGGAAACCCCGTCAGGCTGGAGGACGGAAGCCTGACGGCCACCGGCATTCTGGAAGGTGTGGGGACCCAGGGACAGATCATCCTCCGGGAGGCCGGGGGCGTGAAGGATTATCTGGGCGGAAGCATCCGGTTCGCGGGAGAGAGAGACAGTTTTTAGAGAGGGACGAGTTCATGCCAAACAAGACGTTTAAGGAAGTACAGGAATTTCTAAAGGGCAAGATCATACTGGTTGCCAACCGCGGTATTCCGGCCCGCCGCATCTGCCGTTCCATCAGGGAGCGCTTTGACGCCATCGCAGCCATGACGGCTACCGATATTGACAAAACGGCACCTTCCGCCTCGACCGCGCAGAAACTGCTTCTTCTGGGCCCTGACCCGCGTGCCTATCTTGATATCGAGCGCATCGTGAAGCTTGCCAAGCGCAGCGGCGTGGTGGGCATCCATCCCGGCTGGGGCTTCGCTTCTGAAGACAGCCGCTTCCCGGCCCTCTGCCGGGACAACGGCATTGTCTTCATCGGAGCCTCCGAGGAGGCCATGAACCTGCTCGGTAACAAGGTCGAGTGCCGCAAGGTGGCCCGCAAGCTGGGCATCCCTGTCGTTCCCGGCTCCGAGGGAGCCGTGACCGTTGATGAGGCGCGCCAGCTCGCCGATGAGATCGGGCTGCCCATCATGCTCAAGGCCGAAGGCGGCGGCGGTGGCCGCGGCATCTTCGCCGTGCACAGCAAGTCCGAGCTCGAGGATGCCTTCTTCAAAGCCTCCACCATGGCCCAGGCGTCCTTCGGCAACCCGCGTCTCTTCGTGGAGAAGCTCCTGACTGATGTGCATCACATCGAGATCCAGGTGCTGGCCGACCATTACGGCAATGTCTTCGCCTTTGACGAGCGTGACTGCACCGTGCAGCGCAACAACCAGAAGCTCATGGAAATCACGCCTTCTCCCTGGAAGGGCGTGACCCGCGAACTCCGCGAGCGCCTGAAGGAATACGCCCGCAGGCTCGTGTGCGCCGTGGGCTATCAGTCCCTGGCCACGGTGGAATTTCTCGTGACCCCGGACGGCACTCCCTACATGATCGAGGTGAACACCCGTCTGCAGGTGGAGCACGGCATCACGGAAAGCCGCTACGGCATCGATCTCGTGGAAGAGCAGATCGCCGTGGCCTTCGGCGCCGAGCTCCGCTACAACGAGAATACCTTCAAGCCCGGCTACACGGCCATGCAGGTGCGCATCAACCTGGAGAACCCGCAGGATAATTTCGCTCCCAACTCGGGCCTGATTACCCGCTACGTGTCCCCCGGCGGCCCCGGCGTGCGCCTCGACTCCAATATTTCCGCGGGCTACGACTTCCCCGCCAACTATGACTCCGCCGGCGCCCTGCTCATCGCCTATTCCCATGACTGGGAGAAGACCCTGGGCATCATGGAGCGCGCCCTCAGCGAATATGTCATCGGCGGCGTGCACACGACCATTCCCTTCTTCCGTCAGGTCATCAAGAATCCCGACTTCCGCAACGGCGAGATCTCCACGAATTTCGTGGCCCAGCATCCCGAGCTCATGCAGTATGAGGATCTGGCTGCGGAAAGCGAGCGCCTGAGCCGCCTCGTGGCCGAAATCTCGGCCAAGGGCTACAACCCCTACGTGTCCCTCGGCGAGTACCGCACCAGGGAAACGCCGCGCCTCGGCGCCTTCAGGCCGCACCTGCCCGTCATCAGCAATGAAGAGCGCAGGCAGGAGAATCCGTATCCGCACGGCGACAGGGAAGCTCTCCTCGACTACATCCGCGACTCCGACTGGGTGCATTTCACCGACACGACGCCGCGCGACATCACCCAGTCCAACACGAGCAACCGCATGCGTCTTGCCGAGGACAGGCTCGTCGGCCCGTATCTCGACAACGCCGGCTACTTCTCTATCGAGAATGGCGGCGGCGCCCATTTCCACGTGGCCATGCTCGCCAATATGACCTATCCCTTCACGGAAGCGAAGGAATGGAACCGATTCGCGCCCAAGACCCTGAAGCAGCTCCTCGTGCGTTCCACCAACGTGCTCGGCTACAAGCCGCAGCCAAAGAACGCCATGCAGGTGACGGGAGAGATGATCTGCGACAACTATCAGGTCGTCCGCAGCTTTGACTTCCTGAACCACGTGGAGAACATGCTGCCCTTCGCCGAAGTGGTCATGAACCGCAAGGACTGTGTGTTCGAGCCGGCTCTCTCCATGTCCTGGGCCAAGGGCTTTGACGTGGAGCACTACCTCGGCGTTACCGATCACATCGTACGCATGATGGCGAAGCTCCTCGGCGTTGATCCCCACAAGGCTGCGAGACACTTCATCCTGGGGCTGAAGGACATGGGCGGCGTCTGCCCGCCCCGCTTCATCTCAGAACTCGTGACAGCCCTGCGCAAAAAGTGGCCCGAACTCGTTCTGCACTACCACCGCCACTACACGGACGGTCTCTTCGTGCCCGCCTGCGGCGCGGCCGCCAAGGCCGGCTGCCAGATTCTGGACGTGGCGCTCGGATCTTCCGTGCGCAGCTACGGCCAGGGCGACGTGCAGTCCATGGTGGCCTACCTCGAGGGCGAGCTCGGCCTCAAGACGAAGCTCAACATGGACGCCATCCGCGAGGCCAATTTCGTCAACAAGCAGCTCATGCCGTACTACGACAGGTACTGCTCGCCGTATTTCCGCGGCATCGACTACGATGTCACCCGCCACGGCATGCCCGGCGGCGCCACCTCCTCCTCGCAGGAAGGCGCTGTGAAGCAGGGCTACATCACGATTCTGCCCTATATGCTCCGCTTCCTCGAGCAGACCCGCAGGATCGTGCGTTACCACGACGTGACGCCCGGCAGCCAGATCACCTGGAACACCGCTTTCCTCGGCGTGACCGGCGCCTACAAGCGAGGCGGCGAGGACGAGGTCAAATACCTTCTTGAAGTGATGCAGGAAGTGAACCGTACGCCTGAGAACGAGCTCTCTGACGAGATGCGCAAGGCCCGCCTCCTTATCTACAGGGACTGCAACGATGCCTTCAGAAACCTCCTTCTCGGCAAGTTCGGCCGTCTGCCTCTCGGCTTCCCGCCGGACTGGGTTTACGAGAGCGCCTTCGGTTCCAAGTGGAAGGAAGCCATCGCCCAGCGTACCGAGTGCTCGCCCCTTGAGCAGCTGCCCCCGGTCAACCTCGACGAGGTGCGCGCCGAGTGCGCCAGAATGCTTGGCCGCGAGCCTTCGGACGAAGAGTACGTCATGTACCTCAACTTCCCCGGCGACGCGCTCAAGACCATCCGCTTCGTGAAGAAGTACGGCGATCCCAACTGCCTGCCCCTGAACACCTGGTTCGAAGGCATGCAGGTCGGCGAGACCATCAACTTCGAGGACAGCCATGGCAAGCCGCACACCCTGCAGATGCTGCATATCTCGAGGCCCGATGAGACCGGCATGAGCGTGGTGCGCTACGTGCTTGACTCCGAGTTCATGAGCTGCAGCGTGAAGCTCGCCGAGCCCGCGGGCAGGGGAGCGGCCGGCGTGCCCATGGCCGATCCCAATGACCAGTACCAGGTCGGCAGCCCGAGCACCGGTGACCTGTGGGTCATGTACGTGGCCCCCGGCGACATCGTGAAGAAGGGCGAGGAAATCTTCAACGTGAGTATCATGAAGCAGGAAAAAGCCGTGCTGGCTCCCTGCGACGGTATTGTCAAGCGCGTACTTAAGACGGCCGACTTCAAGGAAAACAAGAAGATGATCCCTGTGCGCGAGGGCGAGCTCCTGGTCGAGCTCGGACCCGTTCCCAAGGTTTGTCCCAACGAGGCCTGCGCCCATCCCATCACGGACAAGGAGGCGCGGTTCTGCCCGTTCTGCGGCACTCCGCTGAACTAACAGAAGGCCAGATGATAATAATATGAAACAGCAGCCGGGATTTTTGTTCCAGTGTGGACAGAATCCCGGCTTTTCTGTTATAGAAGCATCGGGATATTTTTGGAAAATGCCCTTAAAGCGGCGTTTTTCCAAATGGGCCCGCTTTATTGGTTCCTGCACATATGTCCTGCAAAACGGAGGAAATCATGGACAAGAAACAATCCGCGAAGTCGCCTGAGGATATCAGGAAACAGCTTGTGCTGACAGGTGCGGATATCGTCCAGCTGGGTGCCAGCGGCGAAATGCTGGTCGGCGGCAAAAACTACAACACCGCCATCATCAGTCAGATTAAGGAAATCCAGGCTCCGCATTTCAGAGCCATCTCCTCGGTTGCCTTCCATCACGTTCTCGATGAGTCCAAAGTCAACAGCCGCCTCGTCCGCAGCATGGTGGATCAGGAATACGGCCGCATCGACTGGAACGACCCGGTGATCAACCAGGATCCCGATTATCTGCAGAAATTTGTGCATCAGCTCGGCAAACGCGTGGCTGACGCCCAGAAAAACAGCACCGAGACCGGTTCCACGAAGCTGCGCACGTTCATCAATAACGTGGTTGAAGGCTTCGCTACCTCTCCTGAGGGCATCGATCAGCTCCGCAAGCGTTCCGTCATGGTGCAGGCTGCTATCCTTTCCGTGCCGCTCCCTCCCGAGGTCGATCAGGCCGTGCGCAGCGCCTACCGCGCTATCTGCAAGGAAAATGAGGACGATATGACCCCCGTGGCCGTGCGTTCCTCCGCCGCAGGTGAAGACTCCCGCAAAAAGGCCTTCGCCGGCCTGCAGGACACCTTCCTGAACATGGTGGGCGAGGACCACGTGGCCGAAGCCTACAGCTGGGACTGCGCCTCCGCCTACAACCTGCGCTCCATGACCTACCGCCGCGAGGCCATTCTTGACGCCATGACCAAGGCCGAGGAACTCGGCGATGAGTCCATCGGCGAGCAGGCCAAGAAGGACTGGGCCATCGAGGGCACCTCCCTTTCCGTCTGCATCATGCAGATGGTGCGCCCCGTTGTTTCCGGTACCGCATTCGCGGCTGACACCGCCACCGGTTGCCGCGGCACGGACCGCAAGGACCTCGTTTCCATCGACGCGAGCTACGGCCTCGGTGAGGCTGTCGTGGGCGGCAAGGTCACCCCTGACAAGGCCTACGTCTTCACCCGTGACGATGGATCCCCGGTCGTCATCCGTCAGATGGGCTGCAAGGACATGAAGATCGTCTATGACGATCGCGGCGGCACCAAGGAAGTCAAGGTACCCGAACTTGAAGCCCTGCGCTGGGCTCTTTCCCTGAGCCAGGCCGAGACCGTTGCCAAGGGCGTACGCGCCATCAGCAAACAGTACGGCGGTATCATCATGGATACCGAGTTCTGCATCGACGCCCACGACAAGCTCTGGTTCGTGCAGGCCCGTCCCGAGACCCGCTGGAACAGCGAGCTCGAGCAGCATCCCCATACCATTTTCATGCGCCGCCGCGAGGTGGATCCCGAAGCGCTCGCGAGCGCCGAGACTGTCCTCGAGGGCAACGGCGCCTCCCGCGGCGCGGGACACGGCGTGGTCCGCTTCCTGCGTTCCGCCCTTGAGCTCAACAAGGTCAACAAGGGCGATGTTCTCGCTGCCGAGCGCACCGACCCCGACATGGTGCCCGGCATGCGTATCGCCACGGCCATCATGGCTGACGTGGGCGGCGACACCTCCCATGCCGCCATCACCTCCCGCGAACTCGGCATCCCGGCCGTCATCGGCATTCAGCACATCGACGCCATCAGGGCCCTCGACGGCATGGAAGTGACCGTTGACGGTTCCCGCGGCCGCGTCTACCGCGGTCTCCTTCCCCTGAAGGAAGTGGGCGGCGAGATCAACATTGACAATCTTCCCGAGACCAAGTGCCGCGTGGGTCTCATTCTCGCCGACGTGGGCCAGGCCCTCGCTCTGTCCCGTCTGCGCGTCTACCCCCGCTTCAAGGTGGGCCTGCTCCGCGCTGAATTCATGCTGGGCAACGTCGCCGTGCATCCCCAGGCTCTTGAAGCCTACGACAATGGCGAACTCGACCGCATCGTGAAGGAAAAGGTCGCCGAACTCGACGCCAACCTGACCAAGGTTATCTGCGATCAGCTTGACGGCGGCATGGTGGCCTACGACTTCAACATCCGCGAGTACGTGGGTGTGGTGTCCGGCCTCTCCAAGGAGCTCGAGCAGCTCGTCGAGGAAGACAAGGGCAGCAGCGCTGAGGAAATCCTGCTCATGCACCGCAAGATGCGCGAGCTCGACCACAAGCTCGACGCCTACCTTGAGAACGCTTCCCGCCATGTGAACGTCCTCAAGACTTCTGTCGACCTCGCCGAGCACGTGAAGTACATCATGGGCTACGACGACGAGCTCTCGAAGTGTGACTCGTGCGATCCCGAAGGCGCCAAGCGCATTTCCGAGATCCAGGCCGTCATCGACCAGCAGGTCAGTGACATCAAGGATCTTCCCCTCGTTCAGGAGCACATGAAGGCCGTGGCTGAGCTCCGCGAGAAGATCAGCGTGCGCGCCGGCCTGAAGAAGGAAATCGACGATGTCCGCGAGCTGCCCCAGAAGATCTCCAAGATTATCAGGTCCCGCGGCTTCCGCACCGGCCGTGAGCATTACATCCAGACCCTGGCCCAGAGCCTCGCTCTCTTCGCCATGGCCTTCTACGGCAAGACCATCGTCTACCGTACCACCGACTTCAAGTCGAACGAGTACCGCAACCTTCTCGGCGGCAACCTCTTCGAAATGACCGAAGCCAACCCCATGCTCGGCTACCGCGGCGTTTCCCGTGACGTCCACGACTGGGAACTCGAGGCCTTCAAGCTGGCCCGCGGCACCTACGGCGCCACGAACCTGCACCTCATGCTGCCCTTCGTGCGTACGCTTGAGGAAGCTTCCGCCATGCGCCAGTACCTCTCCCAGGTGCATAACCTTGAGAGCGGCAGGGATGGCCTCAGGATCATCCAGATGGCCGAAATCCCGTCCAACGCCATCCTGTCCAAGGAATTCCTGGATCAGTTTGACGGCTTCTCCATCGGCTCCAACGACATGACCCAGATGACGCTGGCCACGGACCGCGACAACGCGCTTCTCCGCCGCATCTACGACGAAGAGGATCCCGCTGTCGTGTGGACCATCCTGGCCTCCATCTTCACCGGCCAGAAGTACGGCAAGGAAGTTGGCTTCTGCGGACAGGGCGTGTCCAACAGCGTGATCATGCGCGGCATCGTTGCCATCGCGGGCATCGCCTCCGCCTCCGTTGTGCCGGACACCTACGCCCAGACCGTCAAGGACATCTACGCGGTCGAGCAGGAGAACATTCCGGTCAGCAAGCTCGGCGAATGGCTCAATGAGCAGCACTTCAACCGCCTGAAGAAGCTCCTTGAGAAGAACGGCTACGAGCACATCCTGAGCAAGTACCAGCGTAACGACATTCAGGACTGGTATGACGGCGAAATTTCCCGCCGTCTGCAGCAGCTGCGCGAGCACCTTGGCACCAACAAGGAAGCCTTCTACAGGGACGAGCTCAACACGTTCCGCTCCACGTTCCACAAGCCCGTCATCTACGCGACCTGGAACTGGTCCAGAACCGTTGAGGACGCTCTGCATCACGCCGGCTTCAAGGACTTCGAGGAGCAGGCCAAGGCTCTGGAAGCCTACCGCCAGATGGACTTCTAGTCTGACTTCTGCCGGCACGCCCGGCATATGAAAGAATGAATGAGGGGTTCCTGGAACCATGTAGTTCCGGGAACCCCTTCTGCGTTTACGGGCTCCGGGGGCCATCTTTTCAAAAAAGTGCTTGCCAGAAACGGCGTTTGGGTGTAGACCTCTTTTTCGTCAACGGGATGTGGCTCAGTTTGGCTAGAGCGCAGCGTTCGGGACGCTGAGGCCGTGCGTTCAAATCGCACCATCCCGACCAGAATGAAACGGGTCCGTACTGATAAAATCAGCACGGACCTTTTTTTTGTGCCTGTGGTTCTCCGGCGGAAGGATTCACGTTGAAGACAGAACCCCCCGGGAGGCCTGCGCCTTCCGGGGGAAAATCATTACTGCCGGGCGCCGTCTGACGTGCCGGAGCTCTCATCCGGCTGCTGGCCGGGCTCCGCCGTCTTCTGTCCGGATTCAGCCAGGGCCGCGGGATCGATGGCCGCGGGGAGTCTGAAATTCGGGGGCGTGAAGGGAAGGGCGTGGCGGTCGAGGATATCCTGGCGTTTTTCCCAGAAGGAGAGCGTCTCTCTCAGGGTATCGCGGATGGCGTTGTGCTCGGCGCGTCCGGAGCCTTTCACGGTGATAGGCGGGAAGAAGCGGAAGAGCACGTCGCGGTTCGGATAGATTTTTCCGAATTCCTTAACCCTGTGCCCCAGGCTCCAGGCGTTGGTCTTGAGGGCGAGAGGCACGAGCGGCACGCCGGCCCTGGCCGCCAGCTTGACGGCCAGGCTGTTGAATTTTGCGTCGTCGAAGTGCTCGCAGCGGGTGCCCTGGGGGAAGACAACCACGGACATGCCATTTTTGAGGCGGTCGCTGCCCTCGTGCAGGACTTTCAGAAGATCCTCCCTCGGATTGCTGCGTCCCAGCACCACGGGGGAGCGGCTCTTCATAACGTCGCTGAAGAGGGGCATTTCAACAAGGTATTTCTTCACCACGAAGGTGACGGGGAAGCGCGGCAGGAAGATGGCGGGCAGCAGGTACGTCTCGAGCGTGCTCATGTGGTTGGAGCAGATGACGCACGGCCTGCCTTCAAGCTGGTCGAGGTACTGCATGCCGTCGGCGTGCACATGGATGCCCGTGCGCTCCACCTCATCGAGGATCCAGTTGCTGGAGTAGAGCCAGGCTTTGTCATCGAAGGTGCCGCGCTTGGCCTTGATGACGGTCCACAGTGTCGTTCCGAAGTAGACGCGCAGATAGTAGGAGAGAGAGGGAAAGGCACGGGTGAAGAAACCGGGCTCGCGCGGTTTCGAATCGTACACCGGCCCTTGGAAGCGGCTTGTGACCTTCTCTGGGTTGAAGAAGTGCATGTCGGATGATCCTTGGGATTACTCGTCGTCCCGAATGTTTTTGACGCGCCTCCACCATTGCGAGAGCCGTGGCTCATCGCCGTTGGCGCTGGGTTTATAGAAACGTCTGTTCACGAGCCCGTCAGGCAGGTAGTCCTGCTCCACGTACCCGCCGCGGTAGGCGTGCGGGTATTTGTAGCCGCGGCCGTAGCCCCATTCCTTCTGGAGGGGCGTGACGGCAGTCCGTAAATGCAGGGGGACGGACAGGGGGCCCTGACTTCTCACCTCGCGGCGCGCGTTGAGATAGGCCGCGTAGGAGGAATTGCTCTTGCGGGCGAGAGCGAGATAAATTGTCGTTTCAGCGAGAGGCATGTAGGCTTCGGGCATGCCCACGAAGTCCACGGCTCTCTGGCAGGAGACAGCCATGGTCAGGGCCGCGGGATCCGCGAGCCCGATGTCCTCGGAAGCCGAGAGAATGAGCCTGCGGCAGATGAAACGGGGGTCCTCGCCATTTTCGAGGAGGCAGGCCAGGTAGTAGAGGGCCGCGTCCGGATCGCTTCCGCGTATGGACTTGATGAGGGCTGACGTGAGGTCGTAATGGCTGCCGCCGTTCGCTTCCTGGCTCCTCAGGATGTCCGGAAGCATTTCCTTCACGGATTCCGGATCGTCCCTGCAGGGGAGCCCCGCCACGTATTCCACGAGGTTCAGGAGGGCGCGGGCGTCACCGCGGGAAAGTTCAGCCAGCATTTTCAGCACTTCGCCGCTGATGTCCGCCTTCATTTCCTCCGCGCCGCGCTTCGCGAGGGTGAGGAGCTCGTCCTGTCCCAGGGGGCGCATGCGCAGGACGGTGAGCCTCGACAAAAGCTGGCGGGTGACGGCGAAGGACGGGTTTTCCGTGGTGGTGGCCAGGAGGGTGAGGCTGCCATTTTCCACGAGGGGCAGGAAAAAGTCCTGCTGTGCCTTCGAGAAGCGGTGCAGTTCGTCAGCCACGAGGACAGAAACGCCGCTTACGAGGCGGCGCAGCTGGGAGAGGCCTCCCTCGGGCGCGGAGATGCGCCTGAAGGGGCGTCCCGTTCCCTTTGCCAGAATGAGAGCGATGGTGGACTTGCCGCAGCCCGGGGGGCCGCAGAAAAGCAGGCTCGGCAGATGCTCCGCCGTGAGGAGCGCGCGGAGGCGCTTTTCGAGGTGAGACTGGCCGAGGAAGAGATCGAGGGCCGCCGGACGCATGCGTTCCGGAAGGGGAGGCACGACTCCGCCGCCTCCTTTCTCCTGTACGCCCGTATTTTCTGCCATTTCCGGCCTCCGCCCGCGCTGAAGAATCTGTTACTTTCCCGGACAGTCAGGCCTGCCCTGCTGCTGGGAGGCCCACCAGTGAAGCCCGAGGCAGAGTGTGGCCGCTGTTTCGCAGCGCAGGATGCGCTGGCCGAAGCTCACGGGCCTGTAGGCCGCTTCGTTCAGAAGGGCGATCTCGCGTTCGGAGAAACCGCCCTCGGGGCCTATGACGTAAATTGTGGTGCCGGGAAGGCCGATCGCGTCGATTCCGAGCATGGGCACGCCGGTCTGCACTTCCCAGGGCAGAATGTGGTGCTCAAAAGAGCCGGCTTCGCGGATGACGCCTGAAATTCCTTCGGGGAAGGCGCGCACGGCAGGAAGCCACGGATTGCCGGACTGCTTCACGCCGGCGATCATTCTGGCCTGCCAGGACTCACGCTCCTTTTCGGGGAGTTTTCCCTGACTGTGATCCCCCTGCCAGAGCCAGACTTCCTTCGCGCCGAGTTCCACGGCCTTTTCCATGAAGAAGCCGCGCCGCACGGCGTGACTCAGAGCCAGGGCGATGACGGCCCTGGAGGCTGGCTCGGGCGTGAAAGTGGTCTGCTCGGCCCTGACGTCCGCCTGCCTCCTGTCCGCGCTTTCGATGACGCAGTCAGCGGTGTGTCCGGCGCCGTCGAGCACGCGGATTCTGTCTCCGGCCCTGAGGCGGAGCACCTGAAAGAGGTGCTTGTGCTCCGGACCCGTGATGGTCATGGTTTCGCCGAAGGCGGCGGGCTCCACATAGAAAGAACGTATTTCACTCATGCTGCGGGACTTCCTTCTTTATCCGGATCGGGCGCGTCAGATGACTGCTTCGCCTTCCCGGCTGTTTTCTTCGGCTGCTTCGCCTCCGTTTCCTCAGCCGTCTTCTTTCTGAACTTCAGGGCCTGGCGCAGTTCGTCCGAGGCCTGGACCAGGGAGCCGTATGTCTTGCGTATGGCCTGGCCGCTCTTGCTCAGGCGCGTGCCTTCCGGCTGGCGGATGTAGGTGCGCACGAGATAGCGGTCCGAGAGAATATGGTCGAGGGAGAAGAGGGCCTTTTCCACGAGCTCGGGGAAGAAGTTAACAATCTCGAACTTCAGGTTGCTCGCGAGATCAAGGGCGATGGCGAGCGTGCGCTTCCAGGAGATGCGCTCCCCGTGGTAGCGGCGGTTCCTGAGATCCTCGAGCACGCGCACACGCCGTGCCTGCTGGATATAGCTCAGCCTCGCGCAGACCTCGCGGTGCAGATCTCGCAGACCCGCGAAGTCCTCGTCGTGAGCGGGGGAATAGAGGTAGCCGGTGAGCACGTTGCTCACCTTGTCGTAAAATTCGTCGGAATAGTCGATGACGCGCCGCTGGTTCTTGGTGAGCCATGAATAGATGACCTTGAGGCGCTTCTCGTGGGTGTCTGTGGACTCGATGATTTCGTTACGCTTGTAGACCACGCGTCCCGTGTACTCGCCGCGCACCATGTCGTTGAGGCGCAGGTACATATTGGTGGCGTCCCTGATGATGTTGAGTCCCTTCAGTACCCGGCCCGTGATGGGGTGGATGATCTCCTGGGAGAGGACGGAGAGGGCGCGGTCCTGACGCACATTGGCGGGATTGTAGCGGTGCTGGGTGTAGTGCACGCGCAGGATGACCACGCGGCGCTCGCTGTCGAGGAAGAAGCCCTCCCTGCCTATGGCGTCGAGCGCCTCCTCCTGATCCGCGTCCACGGAGACGAGGGCCGTCTTCTCGATGCGGGGATAGGAGGAATGCGAAGATCCGTCTGAAATGTAGGTGGTGATGGTTCTGTCCGTCTGGCCGAGCACGCGCAGGATGAATGGTTCGCCGTGCTTGTAGAGGGAGCGGGCGAACATGGCGGCCGAGGTGCGGCGCTCGCTGACGATGGGAAAGCCGTAGAGCTCCATGAGGAACTGGTACACGAACATGCGGTTCTTCGCGTACATCTCGCTGTCGCCGTGGCGGAACTTGCCGATGTGCAGGCCGAAGCGCTTGAGCACGGAGTCGATATTGTTGACGAAGGAGGCGAAGATGCCGGAGAGGAAGAACGTTCCGTCAGGCCCGAGGCTGATGACATGGGCCCGGTCCAGGTTGGTGAGGTACGGCATGAGGGCCGGATAGTTCTCCATGAGCGAAAGATTCGTTTTGGAGAACTGCATGCGGAAAACGTCCTGATGCACGCGGGGAAGGCGCGCCAGGAAAGTCTGCATGTTCTGCCCCATGGCCGCCTTCTCGTCGTCCGTTCTGCCCGGGGGAAGGAGCCTGTCGTACTGGAAACGCTCGTCAAAATACTTGAGCGGCCTGTGGAACACCACCATGGAGAAGCCGGGCAGGTTCTTGTACTCATACATGGGGTTGTCGAACGTGGGCAGAAGCTCCCTCGGCTCAACCAGGGGATAGGAAGGGTTGTCCGCGTAGGGCTTGGCCAGGCACATACGGATATGCACGGAGTCAAGGAAGCGCAGCATGTCGGGCAGGGTGCGCAGGCCGGTGCCGAGGGCGGGTGTGTATTCGTCCTTCCAGGCCGTCTCCCCGCGGGTAAGTACATCCTGCCATTTGATCATCGCTGTTTCCCTGGTGAAAAATTTCCCATGCCGGGCGTCACTGTGCCCATCGTATGGTATTGGTGTAAGAGTTAAGTTTTTTTGACGAGATTTCAAGGCCCTTGCGCAAAAAATTCCGGGAGCGGACTGGCGGCGGAACAGGGAGAACAGGAGGCTCCGCCGTTTTTTCCGTCAGGAAGGAAAAACGGTTCCGTATGAAAACTTGTACCGCGCGGAGGACCTTCTGCCGCGCTTTTGCCATTGCAGGGAAGGGGGGTGTCAGATATACTGGAGAACAAGCCGGAAATCCGGCCCTCCCCATTCCAGCAACACGCGGCACCGGGCGGGCCCGCCGCTGCCGCAGAACGGCTGCGCGGTCCGAAAGTCCCCGTTCCGGGAGCGGCGCCTACTATACAGGCCTGTAACGCCATGCCATCAGATACCTCTTCCCTCGAGCAGCAGATGCTCGGACTCGTCGCCGGCATTTTCGATGCCAATACGGTTGTTCTTTTTGTTCCCGACGCCAGGGGCTCGGAGGAGCCCGAGACGTCCCGCCTCGCCGCCTACTGCAGCGCCGGCGACAACGTCATCCCCGATGTGCGCATTGCGCCCGGCCAGGGACTGGTGGGATGGATCCTGCGCAGCCGCAAGCCGCTTCTTGTGCCCGAGTTCGACGGCGAGCACAGCAACCTTGACTACTACCGCGAAGGCGGCGAGGCCGTTGTGCGCTCCTTTATCGGCTGCCCCCTGCCCACGGGCGGGGCCCTGTGCGCCGATACGTCGAGGAACCATCCCTTCACGGAAAAGGATCACCATATCCTGCAGATGTGCGCCGACATGATCGACAGCATACGCCGCAGAAAGGGAGCCGAAGCCATAGTGAGCGAGATCCCGGGCTATTATCTGCAGCTTGGCATCATCGAGGATCTGCGTTTCCGCTTCAGGCAGTGGCAGGTCTACATCAAGAATTTCCTTCTGGCCGTGGCCGAGGCCACGGGCTTTGACTACTGTTCCTTCGCCTCCGTCAACGTGCCCGGCGAGTCCTACTGTATCGAATCCGAGAACAGGCCGCGCCTCGTTCAGGGCAACGAACCCTTCTTCCAGTCCATGGCCAATGGCCTGGCAGGCTGGGTCTTCCGGAACGGGCAGCCCGTGGTGCAGACCGGCGAGGACGGCCGCGTGCCGACCCTCTTCGGCAACAGCGAAAACCTTCCCGAGTTCTCGGCTGTCATCTGCATGCCCGTCATGGTGAACAAGAGCACGCGCGGCGTCATCTGCCTCGGCCATTCCCAGCCGCACGCCGTGGACGAGACCATGCGTACCTTCCTCAGACAGGCTGTCGGGCATCTCTCGCTCTATCTCGAAAACCTCTATCTCAGGGTGCGCATGCGCGAGCTCATGACGAAGGCGCAGGTCTACAGGGACGGTCCGCGTCTGCACGATCCTGACGCGTCCCCATATCAGCCTCCGCATACCGAACAGGAAGACTAGGAGGTCTCCGATATGTTCTGGAGCAAATTTCTCCGCTTTTTCTCCGAGGACATCGCCATGGACCTCGGAACGGCCAATACGCTGCTCTACACCCGTGACGGAGGCATTATCGTTAACGAGCCGTCCGTGGTGGCCATTGACACGAGAAACAACGAAGTTCTCGCCGTCGGCAGCGAGGCAAAGCGCGCCCGCGGCCGCACGCCGAAGCGCATTAAAACGATCCGGCCTATGAAGAGCGGCGTCATCGCCGACTTCGATACCACGAGCCGCATGATCGTTTATTTCGTGAACAAGGCCATAGGCCGCTCGCATCTCGTCAAGCCATCGCTCGTCATCAGCGTGCCCACAGGGATCACCGGTGTCGAGAAGAAGGCCGTCATCGATGCCGCGGCCACTGCCGGTGCCGGACGCGTCTCCCTCATTGAGGAGCCCATGGCAGCGGCTATCGGCGCGGATCTGCCCGTCACCGAACCCGTGGGCACCCTCATCGCCGATATCGGCGGCGGGACCAGCGAGGTGGCCGTCATCACCATGTCAGCCATCACCGTGTCCCAGTCCATCCGCATCGCGGGCGACGCCATGAACGAGATCCTGCTGCGCATGCTGCGTGACAAGTACCGCCTTGACGTGGGCGAGAACACGGCCGAGCATCTTAAAATTCTTCTCGGTTCCACGCAGCCCGTCCCGGATCTGCCGGACTACGCCGAAATCTCCGGCCGCGACCTCGTGAGCGGCGTGCCCATGACAAAAAAAGTGACCAGCGAGGACGTGCGTCTCGCCCTGAAGGAGCCCGTGGAGGAAATCGCCTCCGCCGTCATGCGCGTGCTCGAGAAGACGCCGCCGGAACTGGCAGCCGACATCTACACTTCGGGCTTCTGCCTCGCGGGCGGCAGCTCCCTCCTGCGGGGCCTGCTGGAACTCCTCTCTGACCGCACGGGCCTGCATGTCTTCGTGACAGAAGATCCCCTGACCGCGGTGCTCCGCGGCACGGCAAAGGCCATGCAGGACAGGAAGAATTACAAAGGCGTCTTTCTGAGCTAGGACGCTGTCCATGCATTTCACACGGGAGGCGCTCTCATGCGTCTCCCCTTTTTTACGCCCCATGACGGGGCTGGGAGACTGATATGCCGCTTTCGGAGAAAGAGGTTCTGGGCGCGCTGGCGGCTCTCGAAGAGAGCGCCTGCCTTCTGCGGGGCCAGTGGTACGCGGAGCGCCATTTCAGACACAAGGGCCGCATTGATCTCGTGACCACCATGGACGTGAAGATTCAGCAGACCCTGGGCGCGGCCCTCGGCGGGGTGACACCCGGCGTGCCTCTGGTGGCCGAGGAGGGAAACGACGGAGAGCCGGTCTTCCCGGAAAGGTGCTGGATCGTCGACCCCATAGACGGCACCACCAATTTCGTGCACGGCATTCCGCTTGTGGGCATTACCGCAGCCTTCTGGGAGCACGACGGCCCCGTCTTCGGCATGACCGCCTGCCCCATGCTGAACGAGACCTGGTGGGCGGTGAAGGGGCAGGGCGCCTTTCTGAACGGCCGGCCCGTCTCCGTATCAGCGGCGGAGAAGCTCGAGGACGCCGTGGTGGCCACAGGCTTCCCCTACGACATCAGAGAGACCTGTGACGCCGTCGTGGCCCGCATGGCCGGTGTCCTGCCCATAGCCCAGGGCATGCGGCGCATGGGCGCCGCGTCCCTCGATCTCACCTACGTGGCCTGCGGCCGGCAGGACGCGTATTATGAGTCCGAGCTTCACCCCTGGGACTACATGGCCGGCTGGCTCATCGTTGAGGAGGCCGGCGGCACGGTCACCAACGACAGGGGCACCCCGTTCCGTCCCGGGCAGTGCATCGTGGCAAGCAATGGCCGCTTCCACCAGGAACTCCTGGTCGCCATGCATGCCGGCGACGCGGGGGCCGCGAAATAGTTTTCAGCCGCGCCCTGCGCGCGGGGCTCTGGTGCGCGGGGAGGGCAGCCGTAAGGCTCCTTCCGTGAGCGCCCGGGCCAGATCCGGGGCGACGCCCTGAATGAGGTTTTCCTGAAAAGAACCGCTTCCCGCCTGCGCCCGCGTCCCCGCCGTGTTTCCGGCCACGCCCGCAGCGGCAAGGAGCCATTCCGGGGAGACGAAAGCCGTCCGTCCGGGGATTATGTCCTGCGCCACGCTCTTTGGCACGGACGCGAGGAAACAGACGAGCCTGTTTCCGCCCGCGCTGCCCGGCTGGCTGATCCCCTTGAAGGACACGTCAAAGGCTTCGTCCAGAAGTTCGGGAGCGGCGGCGCCAAGGACCTCCATGGAGGGGATGCCCGGCCTTCCCGGCACGGCAAGGGTAAAACCTGCCAGTCCGCTGTCATCGAGGCGCACTAGGGCGCGGCGGTGCCAGTCCACGGCCAGGAGGCAGAGCATGGTGATGGAGAGGCCCTGTTTCAGGGCTTCCTCCTCGGGCGCCACCATGAGGAGGCGCCCCCTGCTGTCCAGGACTTCCACTGATGTTGTAAACTCTTCAGGAACTGGGGAGGGAGACCATGAGAAGGGATTCATTGTATGTCCTTTGCCGGCTTACACCGGAAGACGCGGCCGAGCTGAGCGCTCTCGAGGAGAAGTGCTTTCCGAGCTTCTGGACCGCGGAACAGTACGCGAAGGCGCTCGGGAAAGGGTCGCCGTACCTTTCGCTCGGCTGCCGTATGGACGGCCGTCTCGCGGGCTACATCACCGTGAGCGAGGTGGCCGGAGAACTCGAGATCATCAACGTGGGCGTGGAGCCTGAGATGCGGGGCAGGGGCATCGCCACCCGTCTTCTTCAGGCGATCTTGCACCAGGCCAGGGAAAAGTCTATATTTTTCTACTATCTGGAAGTCAGGCCCAGCAACGCCCCGGCCCTGTCCCTGTACACGCGCGCCGGTTTCCGCAGATCCGGAGTGCGGCGCCGCTACTACGCCGACGGGGAGGACGCGCTGGCCATGACCATGGAAGCCGGACATAACCTGAACCAGCCTCAATGAGCGGGGGAAAAATCGTATGAAGAAGATTATCGCTGCAAACTGGAAAATGAATGAGACCCGTGCGCAGGGCGAAGCCCTGGCCCGTAGCGTGGCCGAGGGTATCGCCAGTCTTCCTGATGACCGGAAAGTCGTCATCTTCCCGCCTGCCACGGCGCTCGACATCGTGACCGGCGCCTCCATGGGCCGCTTTGAGACGGGTATTCAGAATTTCTACCCCGCGGAAAACGGCGCCTTCACCGGTGAGATTTCCCCGGCCATGGTGCATGACTGCGGCGGCCAGTGGGCCCTGTGCGGCCATTCCGAGCGCAGACACATATTCAACGAGCCCGATGAACTCATCTCCCGCAAGGTCAACTTCGCCCTTGCCCATGACCTCAAGGTCATGCTCTGCGTAGGCGAGACCCTCGAGGAGCGCGAGTCCGGCCACCTCAACGCCGTACTCATGCGCCAGCTCACCAGCGCCCTGTCCGGCCAGTCCTCAGAGACAGCCGTTTCCTCCATCGCCATCGCCTACGAGCCCGTGTGGGCCATCGGCACCGGCAAGACCGCAGGACCCGCCGAGATTAAGGAAGCCCATGAACTTATCCGCGGCGACCTGCGCACCATGTTCGCCTCGGCCTGCACCGAACTGCCCATTCTGTACGGCGGATCCGTGAAGCCTTCCAACGCCCACGAGATCCTGGGACTTGACAATGTGGACGGTGTTCTGGTAGGAGGTGCTTCTTTGGAAGCCAAAAGCTTCCTCGCTATCATCAATTCCTGAGACCAGGTTAAGCTGGAGGCTTTTCGGTGGAGTCCATCATTCTTGCCCTGCATATAGTCGTCTGTGTTCTTCTCGTCATTCTTATTCTCCTTCAGTCCGGCAAGGAAGGAATGGGCGTCATCTTTGGCGGCGGCAACACGTCCGTCTTCGGCAGCTCCGGCGCGGGCAGCCTTCTCGCGAAAATGACCGCCTTCATGGCCGTCATCTTCGTGCTGACCTCGCTGAGCTACACCTACGTGACGAGCCGTCATGAGACCAAGGATTCCGCCGTCCTCAACGTGCGTATCGAGGATCAGGCTCCCGCAGCCCCGGCGGCTCCCGCTGCTCCTTCTGCCCCTGCCGCTCCCGCGGCTCCGGCTGAACCGGCTCCTGCCGGCAAGTAGCCAGCCTCCCTTTTCCTTCAGACTTTATGAAGCCGCAGCCAGCCCCTGCGGCTTTTTTTTCGGAGTTCTGACATGACTGATGAAAGCTTTTCCAACAATCCCTTCAGGGGGCTTAAGGGCCGGAAGGACTTCCCGGCCAAAAGTACGGCCGGCCGCGAGACCGAGGCCCTCATTCGCAGGGCCAGAAAGGCCAGGAAGCCCGTGTCCCAGGAAGAGGCCAGGGACACGGAACTTTTTCTGCGCGCCATGGACGGCGTGGAGCCTGAAAAGGAAAGCGGCCACGCCGTGAAGGGCAGGTCCCACGGGGAGCCGCGCACTCGCGAAAGTTTCGCCTTCTCCGACCAGGTGGATCTGAAGAACGTCGTTCCCCTCGCTGACAAAAAGGAGAAGAAGGGCAGGCGCAGGTATCAGAAGCCCGCGGAAGAGACGAAGGCCGAAGCGGCTCCGGAAGAAGAGCAGACCATGGCCGAGGCCCTGGGTGACGATTCTGACGATCCCGCCTTCTTCAAGGCCATGAACGGCGTGAAGCCCCTCGATGGCACGGGACGGGAGATCCTTCCCCCCACTGCGCCCGGAGGCAATCCGCCTGAAGCGGGAGGCAACCCGCTCCAGGATTTCATCGACGGCAAGCTTGAGTTTGCCTTGTCCTTTTCGGACGAGTACAGCGAAGGCTTCGTGATGGGCCTCGACAGCATGATCATGAACAAGCTCCGCCAGGGCGCCTACAGCCCCGAGGCCAGCGTGGATCTGCACGGCCTCAATGTGCAGCAGGCCTTCGAAACCCTGCGCGGCTTCTTCAAGGCTTCCTGGTTCCGCGGCATGCGCTGCATCCTCGTGGTCCCCGGCCGTGGCCACAACAGCCCCGACGGCATCGGCATCCTGCGCGAGAAATTCAAGAGCTGGATTACCCAGGAACCCTTCAAGCGCGTGGTGCTGGCCTTCTGCACGGCCCAGAAACATGACGGCGGCCCCGGAAGCTTCTACGTGCTTCTCAGAAAGTACAAGAAAAAGGGGCATGTGTACTGGGAGCGTATGCCCGCTGACGAAGATTTGATGTGATACACAGAAGAGGGGACGGAAGATACTTTTTCCGTCCCCTCTTCTGTTTCCTGTCTGCTTTCCGGGCGCCAGAAAAATTCTGCGCGGGTACGCGCCCCTGCTTTGTGGCACGGACGCTGTCTTCCCGGAGCGGGGTTGCGCTTCTCCGTCTTCCTATCCGCGGCCGGAGCCAAAGAGGCGCTTCAGAAGATCCCAGAAACTGAACGTGACCCGGTGATAAACCCTGTTTCTCACGGAGCGGGCGGGATCCCTGAGGAGTCCCATGCCCTTTCTGCCGTAGCCCGGGATGATGGCGCGCCTGATGGCGCGTGTGAAGGCGCCTTTGGTTCTGGCGCTGAGTGAACCCCGGAGACTTGGCCTGCGCATGCCGAATTTCATGTTTCCCTTCTTTCCGGTTCTGCCCCGGATAGGTAGATTATAAAAATTTCTGTTAATATGATATTGTTTTTTTACTATGCCTGGCGTCTTCCGTCAACAGAAGGCGTCTTCATGGATCGTGAACAGGGCGGCGTCTCCGGAATACGACGTTTCGGAAACTGCCGTTTTTACGCTTGAAGGGGGGGATCGGCCCCTGTACAATAAAGGAAAACGAAAGGAGTTTTTCCATGCAAACCTGTCTTGCTGCCTTCATGCTCATCCTGCTCAGCGCCGTGCCCTGCTGCGCGGAGGGTGACGCCGGGTTCTGGAACACCATGAAGCCGGAGACCCGCATGTATTATATCGCGGGCTGGACGGACGGGCTCAGAAACGCCTGCGGCAGGAACAGGGAAGGCCTCTGCAGGCTGCTCGACCAGAACATGGACGATGTCCTGCATATGGAGCGCATCGTGACCTCCATTTACAAACAGCCCGCCTATAAGGTTCTGCCTGTCGGCCTGCTCATCAGCACGGCGGCCTTTTACCTCGAGGGCGTCCTCGACGGGAAGAAAGCCGCGGAGTACCTGAACAGGACTGTGACTGACATGGCTGCCGGCTCCGGAGACGGGAAGGACGGAGGGGAAAAGAAGCCGAAACTTCTGACTCCGAAAAAGCTGGCCGGCATCTTCGAGGACGCGGCGGGATTTTAACCTGCGGGCGTCCTTTCAGGGGCGGCCCCATGTGAAGGGGCCATGGACTTTCATTCCATGTAATCGGGCCCGTTCTGTCTCCTTCTCCGGAGGTCTGCGGTGCGGTTTTCCGGAGCCGGTAAAAATGGAAGCGGCGCCGGAATAATTAAAAAATAACGGCTACTAATTATAATAGTTAAACAATTCTAATAGCAATGTTTTAACAAAGAGTTAATCAGGGGATGAATTTCTCATTCAGGTGCAGGTTGTTCCAGGAGGCGTTGTTTAGTCCTTCATTGGAGCGTCTCTGCATCGTCTTTCCCCCTGGGGCTTTTTCCGGCCGACTGGATATCTGCCGGGGCTGTGTATATCAGAAAAACAGAACGGAACGCACATTCCGCTTTCAGTCTTTTGATACCAGGCTGGCTTTTTCCCGACGCTCACCGGTAATGAATTGGTTGTTTCCTGTGGAAGGATTTTGTCGGACTTCCTCAATGCCTTGCAGAAATTTTCTGTGGCGCAGGATTCAGCCTTTGCCCTATTTTCAGCATAAAATTGTAGAATTTCTTCTGCATCCACACTAACATGATTTTAGTTCACCGGATTCACCTGTTTTTTTTTTGCAAAACTTGTCCTGTCTGAAAGCTGAGCCGGTGGCTCCTCTTTTTGTTCCTCTCCCGAAAAAATTGACCGGGTAGCTCATGGATTTGCTGAAAAATCCCTTCAACCTGTTGAAAGTCAGTCCGCGTGACAGCCAACAGCGTATCATGGAAACCGTTAGCGGGGACGGGCAGGGCAGTATTTCGCAGATGCGCCGCGATGCTGCCTACACGTTGTGTGACCCATTTAAACGGCTGAGAGCTGAGGTTGCCTGGTTGCCCGGGCTTGACGCCATCCAGGTAGAAATTCTTCTCGGACGTCTGAAGAAAGCGCCGGAGATGCTGATCCGGGAGGAAAACCTGCTGCCCACGGCCTGCGTTAATCTTCTGACGTCGGCCTTCAAAAGGATTAAAGATCCGCCGGCTGCCGTCATAGTGCACTGGGTGACTGCCATCATCGACGCATATGGGAAAGTTTCCCTCGACATTCTCATGCCACTCATCAATGCCGCCCGTTCGGCAGCGGGTTTTCCTGTGGTGTCGGACAGGAAGGCCGTTCAGGCAGAACTCGTGAGGCAGAGGATTACCTGCAGCACTGCCATTTTCAGAAAGCTGACGGAGCTTCCTGCTGACGATTTCAGACAGGCCGTTACGGAAATCGTCGACCGGGAGACGGAGCAGGGGAAGCATAAGGCTCCGGACATGCTGAATGACCTTGTATCGCGGTATCAGCGCCGGGAAAAAGATTTTCTCTACGAGTCGTACCCTGAAAATCTGGTAAATAAACTGGCCAGCATGGCACGCGAGGGCCAGACCGGTGATCCTCTGACTTCTGTGGCCGATGCCCTTGCCGCATCGGCAAAAGCCTGGGACAGGATAGCGCGGCCGATCCGGATCTTCGCTGTGAGCCGCGGGGGCGATGATAACGCCAGCGAGCGCATCGCCGGGCTCATCCATAACACAGCTGTCGATATGTATGTCATGTATGGCAGAGAGGACATTTTTTACAAACTTATGACCCTCCTGAAGGAAACGTTTACGGGGGTGACCTGTGTCGCGTACCTCGTTTCCGGGACAGACCGCGCGTTCGCGGGCTTTGTGAGCAGGGTGGAAGAAGAAAGGCAGAAAAAGCTGAGGGACGAAGCTGCCGCGTTCTGCAGGAACGCTGTTGGCGCGGCAAAGAGCAGCCCGGTCTGCGCTCTTGAGCAGGCGAAGCAGATTCTCGGGCGTGCGCCTTCCCTGATCAGCACGCTGCGTTCAAGGAGAGAGGTAAGACAGGAAAATATCAGCGCTGTCAGCGACTGCATCGCCCAATCGCTTCTGGCATGCGTTCTGGCCATGAAAGACACCAGGCCTGGCGGGGCGGATGAAGTAGACAGTATTCTGAATTCCGCTGTACTGTACGCTGAATCAGAAAATATAAAGTCTGAGATAAGGAAATATCAGGAAAGCATAAAAAGAGAAGATGATACAAATCTGTATAAAATTTTCCTTATATTTTGCTGCATTATGGCTTTTATTATATTTTGGGTGTCAAAATGCAGTCATACTACAGAGGTAAAACAAACAGAAGTTCCGGGTGCCAGGGAAAACTTTATCAGTTTCCCATACAGCACGTATGCCGGGAGCCGCAATGATTATCCGGCGGGAAAGGTGCCTGCGGATGAACCGTTTTACGCTGATCCACCAGATAAGTCCGGCTCCCTGCTGACCCTGCCGCAAATTCGGTCCTGTGTGAGGATGGGCACTTTTCTGGAATTGGCCAGGCAGTGGATCTCAAATGCGCGGGGCATAGAGGCGTACAACTCTTCCGTTCGCGAGTACAACAGGCGCTGCGGGTATTTCCATTATCGCCGGGGCGACCTGCAGCAGGCACGCAGGGATGTGGAGAGGCATCGCGGGGAGATTGAGAAGGAGTCAGCCAGATGGGCGCAGGAAAAGAGCCGCTAAGGGGTACCCTCTGTTCCTCCCGGAACAGGGATTCCGGGATTCGGGAAACAGGGGCCGCCGCGCAGAAAGTTTCAGGGATGGGACGTCATATGCTTCGTACCGCTGCCGCTTTTGTTCTCGTGCTGCTCTGTGTGTCTCCGTGCCTGGCCGCTCTTCCGGCAGAGAGATGGGAAGCCCTGAGTATTGAGGAGCGTGCCGCTTTTCTTGAAGGATGGCAGAGCGGAATTCAGGCATCCTGTGCCGGCGGCTGGGACGGGCTGGACAATCTGCTGCGCGGGAGCACGCTCTCCTTTGGACTGCTCGCGGATAAGGTGACCCGGATATATCATGAAGAAAAATACGCAAATGTTCCTGCCAGTATCGTGATCCCTGTTGTCGTCATGAATTTTCATGAAAAACTTGGGAATGAAGAGGCTTCCCGTCTGCTCGATGATTCCCTCCAGACATTCAACAGGCGGGCTGCTGAGCAGATCAGGGCCGGCGCTCCGGGATTGGATGAGACCTGGGCGCAGCTCTGGATGAAGATGAGCGTGAGGGAACGCATCAGCACCGCAGCCGGCTGGGTGTACGGTCACGTGGATTCCAAAGAGTTCCGTGGAGAGAATCTGTGCGGGCTTTCAGAGGAGAGCCGAGTCCCGTCTATAAAAATTGGGAATGTCGTATCTGAGATTTACAGACAGCCGGCTTACAGAAAAGTGCATGAAAGTTTTGTGATCTGGGAAACCCTCCGGTTTCTGAACAACAAAATCAGCAACAGCCAGCTTCATCAGCAGCTCGATACCGCTGCGAAGTCCGGGGATAAAAGTGCCGTCCGCGAGGAAAGGCCTGTGGATTTTGGTGGCAGTCCGGAGCCTGAGATTCCGGATGTCGTGAATGAGCCCGCGAAGAATCCGGGGAAAAAAGGGGATTATGAGGAACTGCAGCGAATCCTGAAAGAAGCCGGCAGACTGTGAGGTTTTTCCGGCGGAGGAACGGCCCGAAAGCGTACTGGCCGCCCCCGGAGAAAACACGTGACCAGGATTTTGACAAAACCACTCTGGTTGGAAGTATCATGCGTCAGTCAGACTGGCTTTTTCACCTTTTGTCTCTTTTCCGGAGGCCTTTTGTATGCTCCGCTTCGCTTGCGTCGTTGTTCTGCTGCTGTCCTTCTGTCTGCCATGCCGGGCCGAAACGTTCGCCGATATGTGGAATGGCAGCGGCCTGGCTGAACATTGCTTTTATCTGGCGGGCTGGCTGGATGGGACCAGAGGTATCTGCGGCTCCAGAACGGATGATTTGTGCGGGCTTGTGAAGGGAAACTTTGATCTCCAGTCCATGGAACGCATTGTTTCCATCGTTTATGAGCTTCCCCTGTACTGGGAAGTTCCCTATACAGCGGTTTTTGGGCTTTCCCTGCGGTACCTGGAGGGCAAAATCGGCACTGAAGACTTTGCCCTCAGGCTTAACGCGGCAGCTGAAGGGCGGGAGAGGTACGCCGCTCCCTCCGAGAAGCATGCCAGAAAGGAACGAAGGCCTTCCGCGTCTGCGCCGAAACCCAGGTCTCCGGCCTTCGCGGCTGGCAGCAGCGGCACCGCCGGACGGAATACCGACAGCCTGGAGAAACTTCTGAGGGAAGCCGGAAATCTCTGATCTGGGCCTACCGTGAACAGGGGAACGCAGGATTTTGCGCTGTGATATGGGCACCAGCCTGTCCACGTTGTTCTACCCGTGTTCACGGTCAGGAGTTTCGCACTTTTTAAAAATACAAATGGCTCGCCAATCGGTTAAAGTTTTTATTCCCAAACGAACTTCCGACAGGAGAGCCATGCCATGTCTACTACCAAAGACCCCCAGCAAAAGAAAGCCCCAGTCATCCAGATCAA